>Ga0068877_10003489_pt1 | contig 12471 bp, 4 predicted proteins | sample NOAtaG_FD_66437 | JGI IMG/M metagenome (GOLD analysis project Ga0068877, IMG submission 66437) | Freshwater lake microbial communities from Lake Erie, under a cyanobacterial bloom - NOAA_Erie_Diel6S_1000h metaG | ecosystem: Environmental > Aquatic > Freshwater > Lake | place: USA: Ohio, Lake... | reverse complement strand
GAGATCAGGCCGCGCAGGTCACCGATGCCGTCGCCATCGCTGTCCTGGTAGGCCCGCACGAAGATTTCCATGAAGGCGCCACGGTCCCAGTGGGGCGGCAGGTGGGCCGTGCCATGGCGCGCGGCCACGGGGGAGGTGTCCAGGACCGGCGCCGCCCGCAGACCGGTTGCCAGCGTCAGGGCCCACAACCCGGCCAGCAAGAAGGCTGATACCTTGCCAGGCCATCGGCCAGGTTGCGCTTGCAGGGAAAGAGGTTTCATGGCCAGATGTTCAGACGGCTGACGTGGCGGAAATGTAGTCGAACTACAGGCCCAAGATCCTTGGCCAGGAGGCAAGGACGACCGCCTGGTTGGTGGACTTCGGTCAGTTGGAGGCCCCGCCGAACACCCGGCCATCGGTAGGGTCCCGGATTGGCGGTGTAGTTTTCCTCCAATAGCATCGGGATAACTTCTCCACCGACGGACCCCGCATGCCCGCCACGCCGACTGCAGCCTTCTCCCCCACCTCGAGGCGCTGGGCCACGGTCTGGCTGGTGGCCACCGGGGCGCTGGGCGCCGCAGCGGCCAGCACCGCGCCCGCCACGGTGGCCGACTGCGACGGCCCGCACGAGCAGGTGTTGCAGGCCGCCCTGCCCATGCCAGCGGACTACACCGCGGCCCGCGCCGCCTGGCTGGATGGGGGGCAGCTGCGCTGGGCGGGAGCCCCCGCGCAAGGCCCCCACCGCTACCGGCTGCACCACTCCCGCCAGGGCCTGCTGGCCGTGGCGCCGGGCGACCGTGTGGCCGGCAGTGATGGAGCGATCACCCTGCACGTGACTGTGCCCACGGCAGAGACTGTCTCAACCCGCCGCTTCAGCCACATCGGCGCCGGCGCCACGCTGGCCCTGCGGGCCGCCGATCTGCAGCGCCTGCCGGCACTGCTGCGCGAACAGGTGCTGCTCACGCGCGAAGACGCACTGGGCCGGGTGCTGGATGCCACCCACGTGCAGACAGCCGGTGTGCTGGACGCCCTCTACACCAGCGCCGGTACGCTGACCGACCTGGGCGCCCAGGTGCAAGGCCGGCGCACCGGCTTCAAGCTGTGGGCGCCTACCGCGCGCCAGGTGCAGCTGTGCCTGTACGGCGGGAGTACTGCGCCGGCGCGCGAACTGCTGACCCTGCGGCGCGACGCCGCCACCGGCGCCTGGCAGCACCAGCACGCCGCTGACCTGAGCGGCCAATACTTCGCCTACTTGGTGGACGTGCATGTGCGCGGCAAGGGCCTGGTCCGCAACCGGGTGACCGACCCCTATGCGCTGTCGCTCAGCGCCGACTCACAGCGCAGCCAGGTGGTGGACCTGGACGCGCCCGCGCTCAAGCCTGAGGGCTGGAGCAGCACCGAGCGCCCGCGGCGCGTACTGGCCGCCACCGATCTGGTGCTGTACGAGCTGCACGTGCGGGACTTCTCCATCGGCGATGCCAGCGTGCCCGCCGCGCACCGCGGCAAGTACCTCGCCTTCACCGACACCGGCTCCAACGGCATGCGGCACCTGGCGGCACTGGCCGCCGCTGGGGTGACCGACATCCACCTGCTGCCCGTCTTCGACATCGCCTCGGTGCCCGAACAGGGCTGCGTGAACCCCGACGCCGCCGCGCTGGCGGCCGCCGCACGCGCCCACCCCGGCGGGCCGCAGGTGCAGGCCCTGCTGGAGACCACACGCGAGCGGGACTGCTTCAACTGGGGCTACGACCCCTGGCACTTCACCGCACCCGAGGGCAGCTACGCCACCGACGCGGCCGAGGGCACGCGGCGCATCGTCGAGTTCCGCCGCATGGTGCAGGCCCTGCACCGCGCCGGCCTGCGCGTGGGCATGGACGTGGTCTACAACCACACCACGGCCTCGGGCCAGCACCCCAAGTCCGTGCTGGACCGCATCGTGCCGGGCTATTACCACCGGCTGGACGCCAGCGGCGCGGTCACCAACTCCACCTGCTGTGACAACACTGCCACCGAGCACATGATGATGGGCAAGCTCATGATCGACTCGGCCGTGGTGTGGGCCCGGGACTACCGCATCGACTCCTTCCGCTTCGACTTGATGGGCCACCAGCCGCGCGCAGCCATGGAGCAGTTGCAGCGCGCCGTGGACACGGCCGCAGGCCGCCACATCCACTTGATTGGCGAGGGCTGGAACTTCGGCGAGATCAAGGACGGCTCGCGCTTCGTGCAGGCCGCGCAGGAGGTGCTGAATGGCAGCGGTATTGGCACCTTCAGCGACCGCGGGCGCGACGCCGTGCGCGGTGGCGGGTGTTGCGACAGCGGGCCCGAGCAGGTGACGCGGCAAGGCTGGGTGAGCGGCTTGCACACCGCACCGAATGAGGCTGTGCAGGCGATGCGGGCGGCCAACGCCACCGGAAGCGGCAGCGCAACCCCTGCGGCCAGCACTGGCACCTCCGGCAGCGCGCAGGAGCTGATGCGCGCCGCCGACCTGGTGCGTGTGGCGCTGGCCGGCACGGTGCGCGGCGTGCCCATCCCCACGGCGAGCGGGCAGACGCTGCCGGCGGAGAAACTGGACTACGCCGGGCAAGCCGCAGGCTACGCCAGCCAGCCCGGCGAGGTGGTGAACTACACCGAGAACCACGACAACCAGACCCTGTACGACCTGCTGGCCTTCAAGCTGCCGCTGTCCACGCCCCCTCAGGAGCGCGCCCGCGTGCAGCACCTGGCCAATGCGGTGGTGGCCCTCAGCCAGGGCATCGCGTACTTCCACGCCGGCCAGGAAATGCTGCGCAGCAAGTCCATGGACCGCAACAGCTACGACTCGGGCGACTGGTTCAACCGCATCGACTGGACCTTCACCGACAACGGCTTCGGCACCGGCCTGCCACCGCGCCAGGACAACGAGTCCAGCTGGCCCCTCATGGCCCCGCGCCTGGCCAACCCCGCCCTCAAGCCCATACCGGCCGACATCGCCTGGACGCGTGACGCCTTCCTCGACCTGCTGCGCATCCGCGCCAGCACCACCTTGCTGCGCCTGCGCAGCACCGAGGACATCCAGGCGCGCCTGCGGCTGCTCAACACCGGGCCGCAACAGGTAGGGTCCGGCGCCGTGGTAGGCGCCCACCTCGACGGCCAGGGCTACCCAGGCGCGGGCTTCAAGCGGCTCGTCTACCTGATCAACGCCGACACCCAGGCCCACCGCATCCCTGCACCCGAACTGGCCGGCCAGCCCTGGAAGCCGCACCCCGTCCTCACCGCCCCCAGCGCCACCGACCGCCGCGCCGCCGATGCCCGCTGGGACGCCGCCAGCGCCAGTTTCACCGTGCCGGCTCGGACGGTGGGGGTGTGGGTGGTGGAGTGAGCGGTCCGATACCGAGGATCAAGCGAGCAGTGACACCCCCAACAGCGGTCTGATCGAAACGCGCTCCTGAGCCTGACGAATGCCCCCATGAGACACCTGCGCAATCTCCTCATCAGCCTCGGCATCGCCTTCTCCTTGCTGCTCAGCTCGTGCGGCGGGGGCGAGTCTGGCGCTGACGGCCACCGCTTCCCCCTCGCGGTCTCGGCATCCAACGTACCCGCCGAGACGCAGGAGGAGCTGTACCAGTTCTTCGCCATCGCCTTCGGCGCGGCCCCCGGGGTCACCTACTGGGGACAACTGCTGGAAGCCGCCGAAGCCAAGATGTCGGTGCAACGCATCGTCAACGTCTTCACCACCAAGCCGCAATTCACCGAGGTCTACCCGGAGGCGATGCCCAACGACGCCTTTGCGCGCCTGCTGGTGGACAACGTGGTGGGCGACAGCGCCAGCGAAGCCTCCAAGGCCGAGGCTCGCAATGACATCGTCGCGGCTCTCTCGCTGCCCAACTGGACGCGCGGCGACATCACCTACGCCATCTTCCGCAACCTGGCGCGCAAGCCTGCGGACGACCCCCAATGGGCGGCCACAGCCCAGCGCATGCGCAATCAGGTCACGCTGGCACGGCACTTCACCGAGGTGCTGCAGGTCAACACCACCGACTTGCCCACGCTGCGCGCCGTGATCCGCTCGGTGGACCAGCACACCACGGTGAACGCGGAGCTGACGCCCCTGGTGGAGGCGGCCCTGGGGAACGGCTCGCGCCACGCGCTGACGCTGCGCGCCGTACCGGCAGATGCCGACGGCGTGGCCTCCGCCACACCAGGCCCCGCCACCTCGATGACGGTGCATTACCGGCGCAGCGACGGGCAGTACACCGGCTGGCAGATCCACACCTGGAACGCCGCGCGAGACCCAGGCTGGAACCAGGGCTGGGCACCGGTACGGTACGACAGCTTCGGCGCGGTGTTCGAGGTGCCGCTGGTGGCCGGCACGGGCAGCGTGGGGTACCTCTTCCACAAGGGCGACCTCAAGGACCATGGCAACCGTGACCAGGCGTGGACGCTGACGGGCGGGGCCAACGAGATCTGGCGCCTGCAGGGTGACGACACCACCTACACGAGCGACCCCTCCAGCGGCGGCAGTGCGCCGGCCGGCACCTCCAACCTGCGAGAGGCCCGCGCGGTGTGGCTGGACCGCCAGCGCGTGCAGTGGCCCGGCGTGTCGTCGTCTACCGGCAGCTTCCGCCTTTACGCGTCCGCCGCTGGGCAGGTGCGCGCCCAGGTGGGTGCGACCGTGAGCGGGCACGATGCTGCACTGTCCTTGGACACGATTGCCGCCACCAGTCTGCCTGGCGAGCTGCGCGACCGCTTCCGCTGGGTGGGCTCTGGGGCCGTGCTCGCGTTGAAGACGGCCGACCTGGTCCGCCTGCCTGGCCTGCACCGCGGTCAGCTCGTCCTGGTGCAGGAAGACGCTTCTGGCCGGGTCGTCAACGCCACCAGCACCCAGGTCGCAGGCGCCCTGGATGACCTGTTTGCCAACTCGGCCGAGGCCGCGATGGACAGCGGCATGCCGCTGGGCGCCATCGTCGCCAACGGCACGACCCAATTTCGCGTGTGGGCGCCCACGGCACGTCGGGTCAGCCTGTTCATCTATGCATCCGTCTCAGGCGAGGCCGCCAGCGTGGACGAGATGGCGCTGGACCCCACCACCGGCATCTGGAGCGCCAGCCGTGCCGGCGATCTCTCCGGCACTGCCTACCGCTATGGCGTCGATGTCTTCGTGCGCGGCGTGGGCCTGGTGCGCAACATGGTCACCGACCCCTATGCACTGGCACTCACTGCCAACTCTCAGCGCAGCGTGGTGGTCAACCTGAACGACCCCTCGCTCAAACCCGCCGGGTGGGATGCCAGCCTGCCACCGGCCAAGGTGGCCGCGGCGCCAGACATGAGCATCTACGAGCTGCACGTGCGCGACTTCTCGGCCAACGATGCCACCGTGAGCGCGCCCCACCGCGGCAAGTATCTCGCCTTCACCGAGGCAGGCTCCAACGGCATGAAGCACCTCAAGGCCCTGGCCGATGCCGGCTTGAGCGATGTGCACCTGCTGCCCGTCTTCGACATCGCCAGCGTGCCCGAGGTGGGCTGCACCAGCCCCAGCCCGACGGGCACGGCCGCCGGCGACACGCAACAAGCCGCGGTGAACGCCACGCGCGGCACCGACTGCTTCAACTGGGGCTACGACCCCTGGCACTTCACCGCCCCTGAGGGCAGCTACGCGACGGACGCCGCCGCCCCGCTCAAACGCATCGTGGAGTTCCGCCGAATGGTGATGGCCCTTCACGCCGCTGGCCTGCGCGTGGGCATGGATGTGGTCTACAACCACACCACCGCCTCCGGCCAGAACGAGAAGTCGGTGCTGGACCGTATCGTCCCGGGTTACTACCACCGGCTGGACGAGAAGGGCACCGTCACCAACTCCACCTGTTGCGACAACACCGCCACCGAGCACCGCATGATGGCCCGGCTGATGAGCGACTCGGTGCTCACTTGGGCGCGGGACTACAAGATTGCGTCTTTCCGCTTTGACATCATGGGCCACCAGCCGCGCAGCGTGATGGAGGCGATGAAGGCCCGTATGAAGGCCGCCACCGGGCGCGAGGTTCAGTTCATCGGCGAGGGCTGGAACTTCGGCGAGGTCGCCAATGGCGCGCGCTTCACCCAGGCCAGCATGTACAGCCTCAATGGCAGCGGCATCGGCACCTTCAACCCGTACCTGCGCGACGCCGTGCGCGGTGGCGGCTGCTGCGACAGCGGCAACGCCCTCATCAGCAACCAGGGCTGGATCAACGGCCTGCACTTCGACCCCAACGCCTTGGGCGGTGGACGTTCGCGCACCGACCTCATGTGGCAGGCCGACGTCATCAAGGCCGGCCTAGCGGGCTCCATCCGAAGCTTCACGCTGACCACACACTGGAACGCCAACCTCACGCTGGAGCAGATGAACGCCGGCGGCAGCCCTGTGGGCTACGTGCTGGAGCCGGGCGAGGTGGTGAACTACGTGGAGAACCACGACAACCTCACCCTCTTCGACAACAACGCCTTCAAGCTGCCGGCCGGCACCAGCCGGGAAGACCGCGCACGGGTGCAGATGCTGGGCGCCGCCCTGGTGACCTTCAGCCAGGGCGTGCCCTACTTCCATGCCGGCATGGACACGCTGCGCAGCAAGAGCCTGGACCGCAACAGCTACGACGCCGGCGACTGGTTCAACCGCCTGGACTGGACCTACAACGACAACTTCTTCGGCGTGGGCCTGCCCATGGCCAGCGACAACGGCAGCAGCTGGGACCTCATGCGCCCGGTGCTGCAGTCCACCGGCATCAAGCCCGCCCCGGGCGACATCGCCTGGGCGCGCGACACCTTCCGCGACCTGCTGAAGATCCGCGCCAGCACCACCCTGCTGCGCCTGCGCACCGCCGAAGACATCAAGGCACGGCTGCGTTTCTTGAACACCGGCTCGGCCCAGGTGCCCACGGTGGTGGCCGCCCGCATCGACGGCAGTGGCTACGCCGGCGCTGGCTTCAAGGAGCTCGTCTACCTCATCAATACCGACAAGGTGCCCCAGACCGTGAGCGATGCGTCACTGGCGGGTAAGGCTTACGCGTTGCACCCCGTGCACCGCGCCGCCGGTGCGGCGGATCCGCGGGCGCGAGAGGCCGTGTGGGAGGCGGGCTCCGGCAGCTTCACCGTGCCGGCGCGGACGGCGGTGGTGTGGGTGGTGGAGTGAGGGGCGCCAGCGGGCTGCCCGGTTTGGAAACCTTGGGGAACAAGCAACTGAACGACCCCATGTGGGGTGGAACGGCCCAGCAGTTCAGTAAGCAGCTCGCCGTGGCACACCCCTTATCCGAAAAGATGGGGGTAGCCACCGAGACCCTGGCCACGCTGCGCGGGGTGATCGGCAACGTGACGCCGGACACCGACGTGTCCACCATCGACAAGATCGTGCAGATCATTGGAAGCGTGCCGCCGGGGGGGTGAGACCTTGGGTTGCGGCGGTCACACGTCGCACGATGCCCCGCAACTGCTCAGCGCCTCCGCCCCACCCCACCACCGCCCAGTTCTCCACCCGCAACCCCGGGACGTCCTGAAAGTCGGCCCCGTCGACCCGGGGGCCAAGCGCTGGGTTTCGGCAGCGGTTTTCCGTGCTGGAATGAGGGGGGCTGCCGGTCCGGCCGAAGCCCTCAACCGCCCGAACTGATCTGCACTTCCCATGGCTCGCAAGCCCCCCAAGCCGCCCTCGCCCTACGTCGACATCCACGGCCGCCCCATCGATATCTGGAAGCTGGCCATGGGCGAACACGGGGCGCCGCCGCCCCCAGCGCCCAAGGCGCCCGCGGCAGGGCGTGAAGCGGTGCCGCAGCCGCAGGACGTCGAGGCGGTGTTCGAGGCACTGTGCCTGGCTGGCTTGCCGCGTGGCAAGACCTGGCTGGCGCAGTTCATGCGCCATCTGGGCAGCCGTCACAGCAGTGGCCGTTCGTTCAGCATCCAGGACGTCACAGCGGCCGCCCATCTGCTGGTGCAGCAGGGCCGCGCCGTGCAGTCCGAGGGCCTGGGTGTTGATGCCGCCCAGCCCGCACGCGAGGCCTGGCTCACGGCTCACCTGGAGCCTGACCTGGCCGCCAAGGCCTACCCCGCCTGGGCGCGCGCGTCGGCCACCTACAACGCTGACGGGCCCGGGGTGCCGATCCCGGCCCTGCGCGACCCGGCCGAGGCCATCGCCTTGGCCCGGCTGCTGCTGTATGCCGGGCTGAACGCATCGGCCTTCGCCAGCCAGCGCGCAACCTTCTTGCGCAACTGGAACACCGATGCCTCTGCCATCGCCCAGGCGGCCATGACGCCCTTCTTGCCCGAGCGCTTCGAGCATCTCGACGCCGCGCTGCGTAACGGGTTGCTCAAGGAGTGGCTGGACCACTTCATCCTCGAGACGCCGTTGTGGACCCCGCTGATGAACTGGCTGGACGGGCAGGCCCAGCGCGCCCCCGACAGCCTGTCATTCGGTGCCCGCGCCGCAGTGGCCGAATGGCGTTGCGACCGCGCCGACGCTGAAGGGGCTCTGAAGATGCTGACAGGGCTGGAAGGCCCTCGGATCGACGCCTTCAAGGCTGCGGTCGTCGCCATCCAGGGGCAATGGGGTGCGGCGGCCGACGGCTTCGCTGCAGCCCAGAAGGCCTTGAGCGCGCTGGCCAATGCCCGGCGCGGCCTGCTGAGCAGCAACCACCTGCGGCTGTACCTGCTGTGCCTGCTGGCCCAGCCCCAGCCGCAGGCCTGGACGGCCGCACGCAAGCTGGCCACGGCGGAATCCGGCTCGCGCAAGCCGCCGCCGTCAGACTGGGGGCTGTGGGCCCATGCGGCGGCTGCACGGATGGGCGACGAGCCCGTTGACGCCGCGGCCTTTGCTCACCATGCGGGCTGGGGCGGCTCGCCGCACCGCGCCAATGCCGACCGCCTGGTGCTGGCCGCCTGGCTGGGCCATGAACCAGCGAAGTGGGGGCCGGCGGAGGTCGACGCCGTGGTGCAGCACTTCGAGTCCATGGGCCGCACGCTCTGGGCTGACCTGCTAAGGCAGGCCGCAGCGCGTTTTGGCTGGGCCGTGCCGGCACACACCCGCCCCGGTAACCCCTGGGGCGTGGCGTACTTCGGCGGCCCGCGCGAGACCTGGCGTGACGCCCTGGCGGCCATCGCGGCCCTGGGAGAGCAGAAGGTGGCTGCGGCAGCAGACCACGCGGTGGACCCCACGCTGCTGTGGCAACTGAGTCTGGACGACGACGGCCGCGTGATCGACATTGACCCCTTCGAGCGGCCCGCCAGCGCCCGCTCACGGGCGCTGCCCAAGGCCGTGCCCCTGTTGCGCATCAAGAAGAGCGTACGGCTGGACCCGCGCGACGCCGCGGTGGCGCGCTGCATCGAGAAGTCGTCCTACGGGGGCAGCACGCTCGGCTTGGATGTCGTGGCCGCCGCCATGGCGTTGGTCAACCACCCAGGCGTGACGCTGGACGATGACCCGGGCCGGCCGGTGGAACTGCGCGAGTCGCTGCCCGAAATGGAAGTCAGGCGCGTGCGCCAGGACGACGGTACCGACTCCTTCGAATTCCACCTGCTGGACCCCCTGGCCCACTCCAAGGACATCGACCTGGGCAAGCGCTGGGCAGGCTCTTCATGGTCCGACGAGACCGAGCGTCGCAACACGCTGCGCGTGCTGCGCGACGGCGAGGACCGCGCACGGCTGATCCGCATCACCCCGGCGCAGCGCCGCGTGGCCGAGCTCGTGGGCCAGCGCTGGGCGGTGCCAGTGGATGCCAAGGCGGAGCTGGACGCCGCGCTGCGCGTGTTGGCCGGCCACTTTCAGCTGCACAGCGACGCAGCCGCCGGCCAGGGCGTGGCGAGCGATGCACGCCTGGTCGCTCAACTGGTGCCGCGGGGTGACGCGCTGCAGCTGCGCCTGCTGGCGCGGCCTTTCGGGAGCTTCGGCCCGGTGGTGCAGCCAGGGCATGGGCGTGCGCGGCTGCTCACCGTGCACGAGGGTCTGCAGCTGTCCACCGAGCGTGCCCTGGACGCCGAGCAGGCGCACCTGGCACAAGTGCTGGAGGCCCTGCCCTTCCTAGCCGATGCCGACGAAGGCGACGCCACCTGGCTGCTGGACGACCCCGAACAGGCCTTGCACGCGCTGGAGGTGCTGCCAGGGCTGCCGGCCGTGGCCAGCCTGGACTGGCCGCGCGGCAAGCCCGTGCGCGTGACCCCGGTGGCCTCGCAAGGCGTGAAGGTGGCGCTGTCCAGCGGGCGTGACTGGTTCACGGTGGATGGCGAGGTGCAGGTCGACGACACGCGCGTGCTCAGCCTGCAGCGGCTGATGCAACTGCTGCGGGAGTCCCGCCAGGGCCGCTTCGTGGCGCTGGGCGAGGGCGAGTACCTGGCGCTGACCGAGCGGCTGCGCGCGCAACTGGCCGACCTGCAGGCCATGGCCGACACCACCAAGGACGGCCTGCGCCTGCCAGCCGCGGCTGCGGCCTTCCTCGAGCAGACGCTGGAAGGCACCGCCGTGCAGGCAGACAAGCCCTGGGCCAAGCGTCTGGCCCGGCTGGAGGAAGCCGCCATGCTGCAACCGGCGCTGCCCGCCGGCCTGATGGCCGAGTTGCGCAGCTACCAGGCGGAGGGCTTTACATGGATGGCCCGCCTGGCCCATGCCGGGCTGGGCGCCATCCTCGCCGACGACATGGGCCTGGGCAAGACCGTGCAGACGCTGGCCCTGCTGCTCACGCGCGCGCCGCTGGGCCCGGCGCTGGTGATCGCGCCCACCTCGGTGTGCGGCAACTGGGTGGCCGAAGCCGCCCGCTTCGCCCCCAGCCTGCGCGTGCTGAGTTACGGCGAGGGCGACCGCGCCGAGATGCTGCAAAACTGCGGCCCGGGTGACCTGGTGGTGGCCAGCTACGCGCTGACGCAGATCGAAGGCCAGGCCTTTGCCGAGCGCGAGTGGGCCACCCTGGTGCTGGACGAAGCGCAGGCGTTGAAGAACGCCGCCACCAAGCGCGCCAAGGCCATCGGCGCCCTGAAGGCCGACTTTCGCCTCGCCCTCAGCGGCACGCCTGTGGAAAACCGGCTGGCCGACCTGTGGTCGCTGATGAACCTGCTCAACCCCGGCCTGCTGGGCTCCTCCGGGCAGTTCACCGAGCGCTTTGCAGGGCCCATCGAACGCCAGCGTGACGAGGCCGTGCGCTCGCGCCTGCGCCGCCTGATCAGCCCCTTCCTGCTGCGCCGCACCAAGGCGCAGGTGCTGGCCGACCTGCCCCCGCGCACCGAGATCGTCCACCGCGTGGAGCCCGGCCCCGAGGAGCGCGCCTTTCTGGAGGCCGCAAGGCGCAGCGCCATCGAGCGCGTGGCGCAGATCGACGGCGAGGACGCACAGGCCGCCTTCCACGTGCTGGCCGAGCTGACCCGGCTGCGCCGCGCCGCCTGCGACCCGCGCCTGGTCGCACCCGAGTTGGGGCTGGTGGGCGCCAAGGCGCAGGAGTTCGAGCAGCTCGCGCTCGAACTCGTGGCCGGGCGGCACAAGGCACTGGTGTTCAGCCAGTTCACCGACTTCCTGGACCTGCTGGCGCAGCGCCTGCAGGCCGCAGGCGTGGCCTACCAGATGCTCACCGGCAGCACCCCGGCGGCTGAGCGCACCAAGCGCGTGGCCGCCTTCCAGGCGGGCGACGGCGATCTGTTCCTCATCAGCCTGAAGGCCGGCGGCTTCGGCCTGAACCTCACTGCGGCCGACTACGTCATCATCGTGGACCCCTGGTGGAACCCCGCGGCCGAAGACCAGGCCAGCGGCCGTGCCCACCGCATCGGCCAGCAACGCCCCGTCACCGTCTACCGCTTGGTCACCGCCGGCTCCATCGAGGAGCGCATCATCGAGCTGCACCGCCACAAGCGCGACCTGGCCGACGGCATCCTCGAAGGCCAAGACCAGGGCAAGCCGCTGGGTACGGCGGAGTTGAGAGAGTTGTTGGAACCATGACGACTGAACAGATCCGCTACACCGTGGATACGCTGCAGACCCTGCGCGCCCTTTACCCCGCCCCCAAGGAGCGGGCCCTGCGCAAGGAACTGACCCGCCTGGACCCGCACTGCCGGCGCTTCGTCGAGCTCTCGCCTTTCGTCGTGCTCGCCAGCTCGGGCTCCGATGGAACCCTGGACGCATCCCCGCGCGGCGGTGCGCCGGGCTTTGTGAAAGCGCCTGACGAGCACACGCTGCTGATCCCCGACGCGCCGGGCAACCACCGCCTGGACACGCTGGAAAACATCGTGGCCACCGGCCGCCTGGGGCTGCTGTTCATGATCCCAGGGGTGGACGAGACGCTGCGCGTGAACGGCCGGGCCATCCTGTCCACCGACCCCTCACTCATCGAGCAAGCAGGCGACGACCGGCGGCGCCCGGTGGTGGTGATCCAAGTGCAGGTCGAGCAGGCCTACCTGCACTGCGCCAAGGCCTTCATGCGCTCGCGCCTGTGGAGCCCGCAGGTCCAGGTGGAGCGCAGCCTACTGCCCACTATGGGCCGCATGATCAGCGAGCAAACCGGGCTGGCGGGTGCCGAT
>Ga0068877_10003488_pt1 | contig 12471 bp, 11 predicted proteins | sample NOAtaG_FD_66437 | JGI IMG/M metagenome (GOLD analysis project Ga0068877, IMG submission 66437) | Freshwater lake microbial communities from Lake Erie, under a cyanobacterial bloom - NOAA_Erie_Diel6S_1000h metaG | ecosystem: Environmental > Aquatic > Freshwater > Lake | place: USA: Ohio, Lake... | reverse complement strand
CCGGTGCCGCTGTGCTAATGGTTCACGTAGCCGCGCAGGCGGCGAAGACGGTCTTGGTTTTGCTTTCGCTGCTGGCTGCGTTTGCATCGGGGAAGTTCGCGGCCGGGTCACTAATCATCGGTACCGGAGTCGCGCTTCTCGCGCATTGGTTGTCGTTTTTGTTTCATCGTTGAATTCGCTACCGATAGAAGAATCTCAAAATGGCCAGTTACAAAGACCCTACTGACTACATCACACACCATCTGACCAACCTGCAAGTCAAGGTTGCGGACGGATGGATGATCAACGTTGACACCATCGTCAATTCGTTTTTGTTAGGTTGCCTGACCTTCGGCATCTTGTGGCTGGTCGCGCGGCGGATGACTTCTGGTGTGCCCGGTCGATTGCAGGCGGTCGTTGAGTTATTGATTGAATTCATCAACGGCCAAGTCAAAGAGGTGTATCACGGCAAGAGCACGCTAGTGACTCCGATTGCAATTACGGTATTCATGTGGGTGTTAGTCATGAATTCCGTCAAGCTCATTCCAATCGAGCCACTGGCGTGGGTTACGCATCTTTTCGCGCCATACTGGCGTCCCGTCCCTACAACTGATCTCAATACGACGGCAGCATTATCGCTGTCGGTAATTATGTTGGTTGTCGTGTTCAGCATTCGCGCGAAAGGGATCGGCGGATACATCCATGAACTCTTCTGCACGCCATTTGGTGCCAATCCTTTGCTTTGGCCTTTCAATTTTGCGTTTCAGCTGATCGAGTTGATCTCCAAGCCGTTGTCTTTGGCGCTTCGCCTCTATGGAAATATGTTCGCAGGCGAAGTGATCTTTCTGCTTATCGGGATGTTGGGAGCCGTTGGAGTTGGCGGTGTGTTGGTCGCAGGATTGCTCCACGCCGGTTGGGCGATCTTCCATATCCTGGTCGTAGCACTGCAGGCATTCATTTTTATGATGCTAACGGTGGTCTATTTGTCGATGGCCGAAGAGCACCATTGATCTGGTTTTGTCTTTGAATTTGGCTAAGTAATTTTTATATTAACTACTTGTTGCGTGTACTCGAAAGGAAACATAAATGGAAAATATTGCAATGGTTCAGGCTTACACCGCGATCGCGATTGGCATCATTATTGGTCTCGGGGCGATTGGTGCGTGTATTGGGGTGGGCATCATGTGCTCGAAATTTCTAGAGTCTGCCGCGCGTCAGCCTGAGTTGATTCCGACATTGCAAGGCAAAGTATTCCTTTTGCTTGGCCTTATCGATGCTGCGTTCATTATTGGCGTCGGTCTTGCGATGTTCTTCGCGACTGCAAACCCACTTCTGGCCCCTTTGCGCTGACTCTTTTTGATTCGGAATAGTCAACTCAGAACAGGAAAGGTGCCGTCATGAATATCGGCGGAACATTAGTTGCTCAAGCGATAGGTTTTGCGATCTTTATTTGGTTTACGTGGAAGTTCGTGTGGCCACCGATCGATCTGGCTATCGAGACGCGCCGGAAAAAGATTGCAGAAGGTTTGGCCGAAGCCGAAAAGGGTAAAGCCGCACTCGCCGATGGTGAGAGGCAGAAGTCGCTGATCCTGAAAGAGGCTCGCGATCAGGCAAGTGAATTCAAGGCGCTCAATGAAAAGCAAGCGCAGTCGCTGATTGATGAAGCGAAGGCGCAAGCCAAGCTGGAAGCGGATCGCATCATTGCCGCTGCGCACGCGAGTGCGGCGACCGAATTGCAGAAGGCCCGCGAGCAGCTCCGCGAGCAAGTCGCAGTATTGGCCGTTGCGGGCGCAGAGAAGATTCTGAAGCGCGAAGTCGACGCGAAGTCCCATGCGGACATGCTGAATCAATTGAAGGCGCAGCTGTAATGGCGGAGCTGACAACAGTCGCCCGACCCTATGGCGAGGCGGCGTTCCGTGCAGCTGTTGAGGCGGACAACATTCCTGCTTTCGGTGATGCGTTGGCCGTGCTAGGTGCTGCGGCGTCAAATCCGCAAGCTCTCGCGATCCTCGGCAACCCGAAAGTTAGCGTCGCCGAAAAAGCGGCAGTGCTTTCTGCGCCGGCAGGCAATCTGGCACCGGCAATTTCGAACTTGCTGACGATGTTGATCGAGAGTGGCAAGGCATCGCTGTTGCCGTTTATTGCAGAGCATTTCGCAAAGCTGCAACGCCAGCATGAGGGTGTCATCAAGGCGACCATTACCAGTGCGATGCAGTTGTCGGACGCAGAAAAATCCGGCTTGATGGACGCGCTGTCTCGCAAGTATGGCAAGCGGGTCGAAGCGGCGATTATCGTGGATACAGATCTGATCGGCGGTGCGCGAATTCAGGTCGGCGATGATGTCATCCATGCGTCGGTTCGAGACACGCTGGACCAAATGAAGCAAGCGCTGACGGCATAGCCAGCGCCAACGAACTTTTTCATTTACTAGATTAACTAGGGTACGAAGATGCAAATCAACCCGGCAGAAATCAGCGAACTCATTAAATCGAAGATCCAAGGCCTTCCCGCCGCAGCTGAAAAACGCTCCGAAGGCAACGTGATCTCGGTGACGGACGGCATTTGCCGCGTACACGGCTTGGCAGATGTAATGCAGGGCGAGATGCTTGAGTTTCCAGGCAACACGTTTGGTTTGGCGCTCAACCTCGAGCGCGACTCCGTTGGCGCGGTGGTGCTAGGCGAGTATCAGCACATCAAGGAAGGCGATACCGTCAAATGTACCGGGCGCATTCTCGAAGTGCCGGTCGGGCCGGAACTACTTGGCCGCGTGGTCAATTCGCTTGGTGCACCGATCGATGGTAAAGGTCCGATCAATGCAAAGCTGACCGACGTTATTGAAAAGGTCGCGCCTGGTGTGATCGCGCGCAAATCGGTGGACCAGCCGGTGCAGACGGGCTTGAAGGCGATCGATGCCATGGTGCCGGTCGGCCGTGGTCAGCGCGAGCTGATCATTGGTGACCGGCAGACGGGTAAGACCGCCGTTGCGATCGACACGATCATCAACCAAAAAGGCAAAGACATGTTCTGCGTCTACGTGGCAATTGGTCAGAAAGCGTCGACCGTTGCAAACGTTGTCCGCAAACTCGAAGAGAGCGGTGCTTTGTCCTATACCATCGTTGTTGCCTCGACAGCTTCCGAGTCGGCTGCAATGCAGTACATCGCAGCGTACTCCGGCTGTACGATGGGCGAGTACTTCCGCGACCGTGGCCAAGATGCTTTGATCATCTATGACGATTTGTCCAAGCAAGCCGTCGCGTATCGCCAAGTGTCGCTGCTGCTGCGCCGTCCACCCGGCCGTGAAGCGTACCCGGGAGATGTGTTTTACCTGCACAGCCGCCTCCTCGAGCGCGCTGCGCGTGTGAACGCTGACTATGTTGAGAAGTTCACTAACGGTGCTGTCAAAGGCAAGACCGGCTCGCTGACCGCGTTGCCAATCATCGAAACACAAGCGGGCGACGTTTCGGCGTTCGTCCCGACCAACGTAATTTCGATTACTGATGGCCAGATCTTTTTGGAAACTGATTTGTTCAACGCTGGTATCCGCCCTGCAATTAACGCGGGTATTTCGGTATCGCGCGTGGGTGGCGCGGCACAGACGAAGATCATGAAGCGTAAAGATACTGGTGCAGGGGTTCGTTTGGCACTCGCGCAGTACCGCGAGCTTGCCGCGTTCGCACAATTTGCTTCCGATCTTGACGACGCAACCCGCAAGCAGTTGGAGCGCGGCAAGATGGTCACCGAGTTGATGAAGCAGCCGCAATATCAGCCGCTACAGGTTTGGGAAATGGCCTTGATTCTGTTCGCTGTCAACAACAACTACATGGATGATGTGGACGTCAAGAAGGCCGCCGCGTTTGAAAAAGCACTACGCGATTTCATGAAGGCTAAATACGGTGCGCTAGTTGATTCGATAGCAAAGGCGGCAGCGCTGTCCGGCGACGACGAAAAGGCGCTGCATGCTGCGGTTGCCGACTTCAAGAAAACAGGCGCGTACTAGAAAGTATGGCGGTGTTGGTAAACGTCTTAGGCGAATCGAAAGATTAGAGAATGGCCGGTTCAAAAGAAATTCGGAACAAGATCAAGAGCGTTGAAAACACGCGAAAGATCACCAAGGCGATGGAAATGGTCGCGGCGTCTAAGATGCGCAAGGCGCAGGAACGTATGCGTGCCGCTCGACCGTATAGCGAGAAGATTCGCAGTGTTGCCGCGAATTTGTCGCACGCAAATCCTGACTACAAGCATGTGTTCTTGCAGAAGCGTGATGTGGTGAGGAATGTCGGGGTGATTATGGTTACGTCTGACAAGGGCCTCTGCGGCGGCCTTAACACCAATGCGATGCGCATGATGGTCATGAAGATCAAAGAGTGGGAAGGTGCGGATGCGAAGGTGCAGGCTACGGCGATAGGCAATAAGGGCCTAGGTTTCTTGATGCGCTACGGAATCCCTGTGACGTCGCAGGTGATCGGCCTGGGTGACAAGCCGCATCTCGAAAAAATGATCGGCCCCGTTAAGGCACAGCTAGATCAATTTGCTGATGGCAAAATTGACGCCCTTTATCTCTGCTATACGAAGTTCATTAACACCATGAAGCAAGAGGCGATGTGCGAGCAATTGTTGCCATTGTCCGGTGACAAGCTCGGTGCGCCAGATTCGTCTTGGGACTATCTGTACGAGCCGGACGCCAAAGCAGTGCTGGATGAATTGTTGGAGCGTTACATCGAATCGATCGTATATTCGGCCGTTGCTGAAAACATTGCGTCCGAGCAGTCGGCGCGGATGGTGGCGATGAAGTCGGCGTCGGATAACGCCAAGAAAGTTATCGGTGACCTGAAGCTGACCTACAACAAAGCACGTCAGGCGGCGATCACCAAAGAATTGTCGGAGATCGTTGGCGGTGCCGCGGCCGTTTAGGATCCTGTAGCGATCAGTCTTCAGTTAGCAAAAATATCGAAATACTACGTCGGAGCAAAACATGAGTGTCGGTCAAGTAGTGCAGTGCATTGGTGCGGTTGTTGATATTCAATTTCCGCGCAACCACATGCCGCAGATTTATGACGCGTTGGTCTTGGAAGACTCGGACCAGAGGTCGTTCGCCGAAAAAGGGTTGACATTCGAGGTTGAGCAGCAGCTTGGCGATGGCATCGTGCGCTGTATCGCGTTGGGCTCGTCAGACGGCCTGCGTCGCGGTATGACCGTGAAGAATTCCGGCGCACCGATTTCGGTTCCGGTCGGCGGAGCCACGCTAGGCCGCATCATGGACGTGCTCGGTCGCCCGATTGACGAGCAAGGCCCGATCAAAACGGAAGAGCGCCGCTCTATTCATCAGCCAGCGCCAAAGTTCGACGAACTCTCCCCATCGGTCGACCTTCTGCCTACCGGCATTAAGGTTATTGACTTGGTCTGCCCTTTTGCAAAGGGCGGCAAGATCGGCCTATTCGGTGGCGCAGGCGTGGGCAAGACCGTGAACATGCTCGAGCTGATCAACAATATCGCGAAGAGCTACGGTGGTCTGTCAGTGTTCGCCGGTGTGGGTGAGCGTACGCGCGAAGGAAACGACTTCTATCACGAGATGCAGGAAGCGGGCGTTATCAAAGCCGAAAACCTCAGCGACTCCAAAGTGGCGATGGTGTTTGGCCAGATGAACGAACCTCCGGGCAACCGTTTACGCGTGGCGCTGACCGGTTTGACTATGGCAGAACGCTTCCGAGACGAAGGTAAAGACATCTTGTTCTTCGTTGACAATATTTACCGCTATACGCTGGCAGGTACCGAGGTATCAGCGTTGTTGGGCCGTATGCCATCAGCGGTGGGCTACCAGCCGACCCTTGCTGAGGAGATGGGCGTACTGCAGGAGCGCATCACTTCGACCAAAACCGGCTCGATCACTTCGATTCAGGCTGTTTATGTTCCGGCGGATGACTTGACTGACCCAAGTCCTGCGACGACGTTTGCTCACTTGGACGCAACGGTTGTGTTGTCGCGTGACATAGCGGCACTCGGTATCTATCCGGCTGTTGATCCGCTCGACTCCACCAGCCGCCAGCTCGATCCGCAGGTGGTTGGCGAAGAGCACTACACGGTTGCACGCCGTGTGCAGGCAACGCTTCAACGCTACAAGGAGTTACGTGACATCATCGCTATTCTCGGTATGGACGAGTTATCTCCTGAGGATAAGTTGGCGGTGTCGCGAGCCCGCAAGATTCAGCGCTTCCTATCGCAGCCGTTTAACGTTGCAGAAGTGTTTACTGGCACACCGGGCAAGATCGTGCCGCTCAAGGAAACCATCCGCGGGTTCAAGATGATTGTTGATGGCGAATGCGATGCGTTGCCTGAGCAGGCGTTTTACATGGTCGGCGGCATTGACGAAGTCTTCGAAAAGGCAAAATCTATGTAACCCCGTTAGGGCCTGTTGGTTGTTTTGAGCACCCAACGTATTGAAGCCTTGGCGCGGTCGCGGTGAAGTATGGATACCCGCCTTGAGCTGAACAACCGAAAGCATTTATGGCAACACTCCACGTCAATATCGTGTCTGCAGAACAATCCATCTTTTCAGGTGACGCTGAGATGGTCGTCGTGCCTGGTGAGTCCGGTGAGCTAGGTATTCTGCCTCTGCACACGCCCCTGCTCACGCGCATCAGGCCGGGGACGGTCAAAGTCAAGCTTGCCGGGGGCAACGAGGAGTTGGTTTTTGTGTCAGGCGGTATCCTTGAAGTCCAACCGAAAGCACTCACAATTCTTGCCAACACGTCAATTCGTGCAAAAGATCTTGACGAGGCCAAGGTTATGCAAGCAAAGCAAGCTGCAGAGGAAGCGCTCGCTAACCGGCAAAGTGGCCAAGAGCGGGCAGTTGTCCAAGCGGAGTTGTCACAACTCGCTGCGCAGCTGGCCGCCATAAGAAAGTTGCGTAAGTGAGCAAACTTTGATACCATTAACGTGCCGTAACGGTTTAGAGGCGCAGTAAAAACTTCAGGCAGTGGGGGTTCTCCACTGCCTTTTTTATTGTGGCCCGAATGGCCCATGGTGGTGCTGTATGTCCATTGCAAGTACTTAATATGCCATCATTAGCAATCGTTATCTTGGCAGCGGGCCAAGGTAAGCGCATGAAGTCCGCGCTGCCAAAAGTGCTGCACCCTATCGGCGGGATTCCGATGTTGCAGCGAGTTGTTAATGTCGCCGAGGCGCTATCACCCGACAAAGTCGCGATCGTCTATGGACACGGCGGCGAGACGGTGCGTGCTGCAGTTTCATCGAACACAGGTCTAGTCTGGGTGAAGCAAGAACCCCAGCTCGGCACTGGCCATGCTGTCCTCCAAGCAATGCCGTATGTTTCACAAACACAAACAACGCTTATCCTCTACGGTGACGTTCCGTTGATCGGCGAAGCGACGCTCAACAACCTCGTCGAGATTGCAGCGCGGGGTGGAGTGGGTTGGCTGACAAACGTGGTGTCGAACCCAGAGGGTCTCGGGAGGGTAATACGGGATGCTAGCGGTGCGGTGATGGCAATCGTCGAAGAACGGGACGCAACTCCTGCCCAACGAGCTATCTGCGAAATCAATACGGGGTTCTTGGCATGCCCGACCGCAAGCTTGGCACGCTGGTTGCCGATGTTAGGTAATCGCAATTCACAAGGCGAATATTATCTTACCGATGTTCTCGAGATGGCCGTTGCTGAGGGAATAAAGGTCAACACGCACACGCCCGAGCATAGTTGGGAGGTGATCGGAATCAACAGCAAGGATCAACTCGCCTCGTTGGAACGCATCTACCAGCAGGAGAATGCTAGAAAACTGATGGCAAGTGGCGTAACGCTTCTAGATCCGTCACGCCTTGATATCAGGGGTGAACTAGTATGCGAAAGTGACGTGACTATCGATGTCAATGTCCTTGTTGAGGGGCGAGTATGGCTAGGGTGCAACGTTTCAATTGGTGCAAATACAGTACTCAAGAACTGTCACATAGGCGAGGGCACCACCGTACTTCCATTCACCCACATTGACTCCGCGATCATCGGTGCCAATGTTCGCATCGGACCATACGCCAGAATCCGTCCAGACACCAAGCTTGCGGATGATGTACACATCGGAAATTTTGTGGAAGTCAAGGCCAGCGAAATCGGCGCTGGTACAAAGGCAAACCACCTAAGTTACATCGGCGACTCAACAGTGGGTTCCAGCGTCAACATTGGCGCGGGAACAATTACCTGTAACTATGACGGTGCGAACAAACATCGAACCGTTATTGGCGACAACGTTCACATCGGCTCGGACGTGCAGCTGATCGCCCCAGTTACCATCAACACTGGTGCCACGATTGGAGCGGGGACCACCGTCTGGAAAGACGCCGCCGCAGCCTCCCTCATCGTCAACCCAAAGACGCAAGCAGCAACTCCGAACTGGCAGCGCCCCGCTAAGAAAATAAAAAACTAGCCATGTGTGGAATTGTGGGAGCAATCTCCTCACGCGACATCGTGCCCATTTTGACCGAAGGTTTAAAACGTCTTGAGTATCGAGGATACGACTCGTCAGGGTTGGCGGTCATGTCTGCTGGGTCTAAAGAGATAGCGCGCGTCAGACGAGTTGGCCGGGTCGCAGAAATGGAACATGCAGTAGCAACGAAAAAATTAACCGGTCTAATTGGAATCGGCCACACTCGTTGGGCCACACATGGTGGTGTAACTGAACCGAATGCACACCCTCACGTGTCGCAGCGCGAAATTGCCGTGGTTCACAATGGCATTATTGAAAACCACGAGACGCTCCGTGCCCTGCTCAAGCAACGCGGTTATGTGTTTGAGTCCCAGACTGATACTGAAGTCATCGCACATTTGGTTCATTACTATTTTCAACTCTCTGGTGATTTGTTCAGAGCTGTACAGATCGCAGCCAGAGAAATGCATGGTGCCTATGCAATCGGGGTTATGGCGCGATCGCACCCGGAACTGCTGATATGCGCAAGAGTGGGCTGTCCGCTCTTGATCGGCGTCGGCAAGGTTGGACCTAGCGGTACCATGACTGAGAATTTTATTGCCTCTGATGTTTCCGCCATCTTGCAAGTTACGCGCAACGTCATGTACCTTGAGGAAGGCGATGTTGCCGCCATCAGCTGTGCGTCGATTTCGGTGGTGAATCGCCAGGGAAGCCCGGTTGAGCGTGCCATCCATGTTTCCGAAGTGAGCGATGATGCAAACGATCTCGGACCATACGCCCATTTTATGCAAAAGGAGATCCACGAGCAGCCGCAGAGGATCGCCGATACCCTAGAAGCGGTTTTGACTAACGGTATTGATGTTGCCCAATATGGAGCTAAGGCTGAATCCTATTTTGCAGGGGCGACCGGTGTACTCATACTCGCATCAGGTACCAGCTACTACGCAGGTATGGTCGCAAAGCAGTGGATCGAGTCCATTGCCCGAGTCCAGTGCCAAATCGAGTTGGGCCATGAGTACCGCTATCGCGATTCGCTACCCGATCCGCGTCAGCTTGTCGTCACCATTTCGCAATCCGGCGAAACGCTTGACACGATGGAGGCGCTAAAGCGCGCAAAGCAGCTCGGCCACAGCGCGACTTTGTCTATTTGCAACGTGAGAGAGTCGGCAATTCCGCGTGCATCAGCAATGGCGTTCTACACAAGGGCGGGTACAGAGATTGGCGTTGCGTCAACCAAGGCCTTTACCACCCAGCTCGTCGCGTTGTTCACCTTCGCGTTATCACTCGCGAAATCAAGGGCTCGCCTAAGCGCAGAACAGGAAACTGCCTATCTTGAGCAATTGCGCTTTGTGCCGGGAAGCGTGCAGCATGCGCTGAATCTTGAACCGCAAATACAATCATGGGCCGAGCTGTTTGCGCAGAAGAATCATGCGCTGTATCTTGGGCGCGGGATGCACTATCCCATTGCGCTAGAAGGCGCGCTTAAACTAAAGGAAACTTCATATATCCACGCCGAGGCATATCCTGCCGGCGAACTTAAACACGGCCCACTCGCACTAGTCGACAGCAATATGCCCGTTGTCGTTGTCGCCCCAAACGATGTACTGCTTGAGAAGGTGAAGTCGAACATGCAAGAAGTGCGTGCTAGAGGCGGCGAACTATTTGTGTTCTCCGACGCAGACAGCCACTTTCACGAAAGCGAAGGTATACATGTCCTCCGAACTCCTCGTCACGCAGGACTGCTTTCTCCAATCATCCACGCCATTCCAGTCCAGCTGCTTGCATATCACACCGCTCTTAAACGTGGAACCGATGTGGACAAGCCGCGAAACCTCGCAAAATCTGTGACGGTGGAGTAGTTCTGTAGGAGCATTCGAGTGTTTCTTGGCAAGAAAGTCTAGAACATTTTTCATTCAACTAGAGACTCGCTTCCCAGTGAGCAAGTCAAAAAAACGAACCGCAAATTCCAACGGTTTAACTCCTAGAGTTTAGAACTAAGCCAAGAATTTCCACCTTAGCTGCAAAGTCGCCCAGAGGCAACACCCTTCTAAGCAATGGGCGACCCATGAAACATTCAGGCTAGCCGTTGGCGGTGGCGAAACAAAAAATTCTGCCGCTACGCCTTGAATTGAACGCAAGGTGTGCGACAAGTGCGCGGACTCAGGTGAACTGTTAAGTCGAGGCACGCCCGCTTTGGGGCAATCGCGATGTCCGGGTCAAATTCAGCGGCTCCCTCGCAGCTAAACTCATTAGCTCCCGTCTGTCAACATCGCTATCTGATCTTCCGTAAGTTTTCTCAGTCCAGAGTCAGACGCTTTTTCAAGAGCTTTGATTGCTAGCAGACGATATCGCTCGCAGTCCTGGCCACGCCCCTCAAGTTTGGCTAGCGCCGCATCTGCGAGAAGCCGACGGGACTTTTCGACGATTCCGCCCTTGCTTGCTTTGAGATATTGGCGAACGGCGTCCGTGTGGCCCGCCAGCCAAGCACAGATAGCGAGCTCAACATAAATCGATTGCTTGAAACCAGATGGGTATCCGTCGACGCCATCCTCCAGCATTTTCCAGTATCGCAACATATCGGCGTTGTTCTGGCAATCCATCGACCGGTAGAGCAAGTAAAGTGAGCTGCCGGTCGACCGAAGCGGATCTCCGGACTCAATCCTCGAAAGTTCATTGACTGCGGAAGACCCCCAGTCACGAGGACGAATGCCAACCAGACTTTGCGCGAAGATCCGCATGAGCGCAGTCCGCTCGGCGACTGCGCTACCGCCGCGCAATACATCGATGATCTGCAAGCCATCGCTCATGAACCCAGCCGAGCGCACAGGAATGAGCGTGACCAAGAAAATCCCAAAGGATGTGGCCGCGACGAAGACGCAATACGCCGCAAAGCGCGGATCAGAAACCGATGCCAATGCAACGGCGAAAATCGTGAGCAGCAGACTGGCAACCGGTCCCCCCGCGATCAACACTAGTAACTGTCGACGTAGATCTGCCCCCATTTTCGTTGGGACGGTTGCCGCGATGCCACCCATGAGCGCGAGATTGGTATTCCAATCGAATCTCACGCCAGAAACGGACGCATACCAGCCGAACGGCCCAACAATCAACAGCAGGAATCGCATTCCCTGCGACAGACCGCCAATGAGGTGTCCGACTTCGTGTGTGCCTAGGACGATGAGGATCAAGACGGGAAGCGCAAATAAATCCCACGCCGTCAGAATTTGCTCGGCCTGTGCGAGCCGCTGAACTAGGCGATTTTCTGAAAGATCCGAGTCGATCAGCAGGGGGCCCATCCACGCTACTAGACCCCCGATGAGAGCACCGGTGAGGCCGCCGAACAGGAGACCCTTCAAAACACCTGTATTGGAGCTGCGAGGTGAGCGTTCTTTGCTCATAGTCGTGTTGAAATTGCGAGTTCTATGACTAGCATCATTCTGCGTTACGCATTAGCCTGAATGTTTTACCATAGTTGTAAAAAGAAATCGGCGTTGACTCATATCTCTTCTATGATGGAGGTATCAAATCAACACACAAAAGAGGAGCAACGCCGACGCCAAGTTGTACCGAAGCTTTAGCGTCGAGGCGACTTGAATTTGGGCACTTTGGGCGACGCGTCATTGAAGGCCGCCTTGATGGCGACAACATGACCAGCGACGGCGGCGGCTGCGCTCTGCCGCCAAACCACCGCTGGCGCACGGTCGTGCGCCAATAGAGCGCAGCGCGCTCGATTGAACGGCGGCACACATGCCCAATCCCCTGTTATGGTAGGTGTGGCACTTCCTGCAGATTCAATCAGTCACTGTGCACGACGTTAGCATTGAGCCTCGCTGGAGCGCAACCCTACCGGAACTGCCGCCGGAACCGCGCCGTTCCCACCACCAGAAACGCTAGCCCCAGCATCACCATGAGGGCTGCTGGCTTGGCCACGGTCGCCAGATCGGCCCCCTTAAGCAGTACGCCGTAGGCGATGTCGACCATGTAGCGCAGCGGCGACAGATAGATTGCCGCCTGCAGCCAGTCCGGCATGCTCTCGCGCAGGTTCCAGGTGCCCGAGAGCATG
>Ga0068877_10003481_pt1 | contig 12485 bp, 12 predicted proteins | sample NOAtaG_FD_66437 | JGI IMG/M metagenome (GOLD analysis project Ga0068877, IMG submission 66437) | Freshwater lake microbial communities from Lake Erie, under a cyanobacterial bloom - NOAA_Erie_Diel6S_1000h metaG | ecosystem: Environmental > Aquatic > Freshwater > Lake | place: USA: Ohio, Lake... | reverse complement strand
CCGGGCGAGCCGCCCACGGCGCGCGAGCTGGGCCTCGCCGGCCAGGAGTTCTACGGCGGACTGTTCCTGTTCGCAGCGGCGGCGCTGGCGGCGCACGCACCAAGGCTGAACGGTTGGCTGATCGAGACGCTTGGCGAGCCGGAGCTCGTGCAGCGCTACCGCGACGCTGCGATCGAGCCGACCGCGATCGGCCTGGACGCGACCGCGACGCTGGTGCGCCAGCGGCTGCAGCAAGTCGATGCGATGCGGCTGGCGGTGTTCGGGCGTACGCGCTGAAGGTGCGGGGGACGAGAGCCATGCATATAGGAGTCGCTGTTCTCGCTGGCGGACGTCGAGTATTCACTTCGGTGTCCGGACTGGCCGTTCCGCCACGTATTGGCGATGAGAGGGAAGCGGCCCGGGCGCACGTCAGGACTTGAATCGCGGACGAGTCGACGGCTTCCTCCCTGGCGCACCGCCGCCTGTGCGGCGCGAAACCCAAGCGACGGAAGCGTCCAATGAACGTCCTGACCCAGGTGCTCGATTTCGCTGGCCGGCGTGGGCCTGCCGTGCTGTTCTTCGGCGTGCTGGTCGGGCTGCTGGTGCCGCCGCTTGCAGAGCGGGCGCGGCCACTCATGGGCTTTGCGGTGTTCACCTTCACCCTGGGCGCGTTCATGAAGGTGCGCCTGGACGACTTCAAGGTGCCATTGGCGCGACCGCGCTCGCTGGCCATCGTACTGGCCTGGACCACCTTCGGCGTGCCGGCCGTCGCGATCCTGATCGCGCGAGTGGTGCCACTGCCCGGGGACGTGACACAGGGCTTTCTCATCTGCATGCTCGCGCCCCCCGTCGGTAGCGCGGCTACCATTGCGGCAATGCTTGGCCTGAGCCCCGTGCTCGCGCTGCTGGCCACCGTGTTCGCAACGCTGCTGGCGCCGTTGTACCTGCCGCCGATAGCGGCCTTTGCCGGCAACTTGCAGCTCCACATGAACCCCTGGGAGATGACACTTCGGCTGGCCTGCATCATTGGCGCGGCGGCCGCTGTGACAACGCTCCTGCGTCGCTACGCCGGCGGTTTCGTCGCACGCAATCCGCAGGCAATGACCGGGCTCGCCGTCGTTGGCCTCCTGCTGGTGGCGCTTGGAGCCATGCGAGGCATGCAGCACACCGTACTGGCATAGCCGCAGCTCGTGGCCGGGATGCTGCTGCTCGCCTTCGCTGTGAACGCAGGCTTCCAGCTACTCGGCTTGGCGCTGTTCTCAGGGTGGGGGCGCGCGGAGGCCGTGACGGTCGGGCTCGTCAGCGGCAATCGCAACGTGACGCTGGCGTGGGTGATGGCCGCTCCTGCGCTCGTGGGTCATCCCGGTGTGGAGCTCTATATCGCGCTCAGCGTGTTCCCGATCTTCATGATGCCGGCGCTGACGCGGGGAGTCTTGCGTCGATACTGCGCGGGCTGCAGGCAGCCTGCTCCCGCGGTTCGGTTGACTCGCACCGAAGTCGGCGACCCGCCCGTCCACCGATCAGTCCCGTCGAATGGAGAGTCCTGAAAGCTCCCGTGCGCAGTCGGGTGGGTGGGGTGGGTTCGACTCGGCCCACGTTTCACTTTGCGGGGATGCGATGTCCGTAGTCCAGCGGGTGCACCGACACCATCTCGGCGGCGGCGTAGAACACCAGCAGCGCGATCACGAATTCAATGCGGATCGAACGCGCCAGCCGCGTGCCCGACCCGGGCAGCCCCGCGGCCACCGCAGGCACCAGCGAAGCTTTGTGACGCACGGCGAGCGCGAACATCAGGCTGACCACGCCGACCTTGGCCAGCAGGCCCCAGCCGTACCACGACGTGACCAGCAGATCGAAGCGCCCGACCAGAAACCAGGCGGCGAGCAGCCCCGCGGCAGCGAGCACGATGACCGCACGCAACGCCACGCGTGACCAGGCCTCGATCGCCGACGCGGCCGAGGCTGCGTCCTCGCGCTGCGCGATTCGCGCCAGCGGCAGCAGGCTGCCGGCCCAGAACGACACCGCCAGCAGGTGCACCAGCACCAGGGCCACCAGTTCCTGGCGCGGGCGGTAGAGCGTGGTGTGCCCCATCATCACGTAGGAGGCAACGACCATGAACGCACCGATCGCCGCCATCGGCAGCGCCCAGTTCGCGCGGGCGAATGCGGCAAGCAGCAACAGCAGGCCGGCACCGCGCAACCAGAATGCATCGCCGATGCGGCTGGCGAGGATCGTCGGATACAGATCCCAGCGCGCCACGCCCGGCAGGCCTTCGGTCGACAGCACCACCGCGCGCAGCGCCAGTGCGAGCAGACTCAGGGCGATCCCGGCGATCACCGCGATGCGCAGCAGGTCGAGCGTCGACCGATGTTCGGCCGCGCTCAGCCGCTCGCGCATGAGCGCCAGAAACAGCACCAAGCCGGCGCCGGTCAGTGTGGCCGCGTAGTAGCCGGCGCGCACGACGACTGTCAGCGCATCCCACGGGCTCGGTTCGGGTTGCAGGTACTCGAGGATCATCGTCCGCCAGCCTTGCTCTGCCCGGCGCTCTCCGCAGCCGGCGCCCCCGTGGCATCCGCAACCTCGAAGCGAAAGCTGCCGGTGATGGGATGTCCGTCGGCCGAGATCGCCGCCCAGAGGACGCGGTAAGCGCCCGGGGTCAGCGCAGGGACTGTCGCCCGCTCGGCACGGCGCGGTTCGCGAGCGGCTTTGCGCTCCAGACGAATCGGCTTGTCAGCTGCATCGAGCAGCCGCAATGCGGTCAGCTGCACGTCCTCGTTGAACGTCAGTTCCAGCGCCGGCGGCGAGGCTGCAAGCCGCGCACCGTTCGCAGGCACGGTCGCGCGCAACTCGGAATGCGCCGCGGCGGGCTCTGCGGCAAGTGCGAGCCCCAGGGCCACTACGAGCGCCATGGCGCGCACCGGCGCAGGCGAAACTCCGGAGGCAGGCAGTCGTCGAGCGCGCATGATGAAGGCATTGTCGCCCGATGATCCCGACGCCGGGATGACGCGCCGATCTCCAGGCGGCAATCCAGGCGAAGACCATGCGGCCATCACTTGGGTGCCACCCGCGGAGACTTCGCTGTCCCCGGCTTCACGGCTTGTCACGTGCGCCAAACCCGCGGCGGCGCCTCGGGCAGGCCCCAGGCAGCGTCGCGCCAGGCCGCCCTCACGGCGCGCAGCAGTTGCCACACCGGCTCGACGCGCGGCCCGAGCACGCGCATCACCAGCAGGGCCGGCAACAGGGGCGTGACGCCGCAGCGCGCCGCAAGCAGCGAGGCGGCGGCGAGTTCGCGTGCGGCCTCCAGCAGCCGCTCTCGCAGTTGCGGCGGCCAGGGCTCGGCGCCAGCCAGCCACAGCGTGCCGAGCGCGCGCTGGCCGTCGAAGCCGAGCGGCCCGTCGAGCAGCAGTGCGTCCCCGGCGTCGATGCGCGCGCGCTCGAGCCAGCGCCCCGGCCAGCACAGGCGCTGCTCGATGCAGCCGCGGTCGAAGGGCGCGTTCGACGCCGGCATGCCGAGCGCGAGCACGTCCCAGCCGAGCAGCGCCGAGCCGGGGCCGAGCTCGAACTGCACCGCGTTGGCCGCGTCGCAGCCGGGGTAGGCGATGGTCTCCAGCGGCAGCCACTCCAGCCGCGCGCCGGCCGCGAGCACGAGCCGCGCGGTCTGCGCGGCATGGCGACCGCCGCCGCGGTAGAAGCGCGTCGCACCGGGGCTCGTGACGAGCGCGTGCGCGCCGGCGCCGAGCGCCACGTCGATCTCGAGCCGGTCGCCGCCGACGACGCCGCCCGGCGGGTGCACCAGCACGTGATGGCAGATGCCCTCGCCCTCGGGGTACAGCGCCTGCAGCACGCGCAGCGGGCCTTCGTGGCGGTCGTGCGAGACGGTGCGCGCGCCCTCGCGCCGGTAGCGCAGGTCGAGGCGGCCGTGCCAGGTGGAGGTGGGCTCGGCCGGGGCCGGGGCGGTCGCGGTCGAGGCAGTCAAGGTGTCGGGGACAGCAGAGCCGATCGGTGCGGGGGACGATCGAGGCAGTCGAGGCAGTCGAGGCGGTCGGGCCAAGCCGCGCGATCCAGGTCGTCCAGCCGCTCAGCGCCGCCGCCAGAAGTCGCGGTGCAGGGCCGCGATCTCCTCTTCCACCGCGGCGACCGGCCCGACCACCTCGATCGCCTTCTGACCCCGGGCGAACACCTCGCGGCAGGGCAGGTCGAGCGTCGGGTTCTCGGCGTGGTTGCCGGTCATCTCGAGCAGCCGGCGCTCGCTCATGCCGTAGACCAGGCGGCCGATGTGGGCCCAGTACTGCGTGCCGGCGCACATCGCGCACGGCTCCACCGTCGTGACCAGCGTGCAGCCCCAAAGCGTCGCCGCGTCCATCCGCGCGGCGGCGTCGCGCGCCAGCACCGCTTCGGCGTGATTGACGCTGTCGACGTTGCCCTGCTCCACCAGCAACGTCTGGCCGTCGGCGGCCACCAGCACGGCGCCGAACGGGTGATGCCCGGCGTCGAGCGCGCGCCGCGCCACCGCGTTGGCGCGACGCAGCGCCGCGACGACCTGGGTCTCGGTCATCGGCTGGTCAGATGGCCTGCGAACCCCGGTGCGCCCAGCCGGTGGTGCGCATCTCGATCCAGCTGAACAGCTCGTACATCGCCATGGCCATCGCGCCGATGGTCACCAGGCCCGCGAAGGCGAGCGACATGCGCTGCTGGCTGCCGGCGCTCTGCATCAGGTAGCCGATGCCCGAGTCTCCGGCCGTCATCTCGGCCAGCACCGTGCCGACGAAGGCCAGCGTGATCGCCACCTTCAGCGAGCCGTAGAAGTACGGCATCGAGCGCGGCAGGCCGACCTTGACCAGCACGTCCCAGCGGCGCGCGCCGAGCACGCGCAGCACGTCCTCGAGCTCGGGCTCCAGCGTCGCCAGGCCGGTGGCGATGTTGACCGTGATCGGGAAGAACGAGATCAGGAAGGCCGTCAGGATGCCCGGCCCGAGGCCGATGCCGAACCACACCACCAGGATCGGCACCACGGCCGCCTTGGGGACCGCGTTGAACGCCACCATCAGCGGGTAGATCGCGTTGTAGGCCATGCGCGAGCTGCCGATCAGGAAGCCGATCAGCACGCCGACGACGATGCTGATGCCGAAGCCCACCATCGTGACCCAGAACGTCTTCCACGCCGCCTGGAGCAGCGGGCCCTTGAACTCGCCGAACTGCTGTGCGATCTGGCTGGGCGCAGGGAAGATGAATTCGGGGATCGAGAACAGGCGGACCACCAGCTCCCACAGCAGCAGGATCGCCGCCAGCAGGATCAGCGGCGAGAAGCGCTCCAGGGTCTTGCTCTTCATCGCCTGCCCCTCACTGCGGCAGTGCCGCGGCGGGGTTGCCCACCGGCTTGCGCGAGGCCCCGATGTGGCCGCGCAGCTCGTGCACGATGTCGGTGAACTCGGGCGTGTAGGTCACCTCGAGGTCGCGCGGGCGCGGCAGGTCGATGTCGCGCTTGACGACGAAGCGGCCCGGGCTGCGGCTCATGCAGTAGACCGTGTCGGCCAGGAACACGCTCTCGCGCAGGTCGTGCGTGACCAGGATGACGTTGAAGCGCTTGGCCGCGTGCAGGTCGCGCAGCGCGCACCAGAGCTCCTCGCGCGTGAAGGCGTCGAGCGCGCCGAAGGGCTCGTCCAGCAGCAGCATCTTCGGCTCGTGGACGAGCGCGCGGCAGATGCTCGCGCGCTGCTGCATGCCGCCCGACAGCTGCCAGGGGTACTTGTCCTCGTAGCCGCCCAGGCCCACGCTCTTCAGCAGCTCGCGCGCACGCGCCTCGTACTCCTTGCGCCTGCTCTTGAAGCTCGAGCGGTACGGCTCCACGATCTCCAGCGGCAGCAGCACGTTGTCGACCGTCGTGCGCCAGGGCAGCAGGCTCGGTGCCTGGAAGGCCATGCCGCTGATCTTGAGCGGGCCCGTCACCGGCCGCCCGCCGATGGTGATCGAGCCCTTGCTCGGCATCTTCAGGCCCGTCGTCAGCTTCATGAACGTCGACTTGCCGCAGCCCGACGGGCCGACGATGGCGATGAACTCGCCCTCCTCCACCTGCAGCGAGATGTCCTCGACCGCGTAGTGGCCGGCGGCGAGCAGCTCGTCGTTGTACGCGAGCCAGACGTTGCGGAAGTCGACGAAGGCCACGGCCTACTTCTTGCCGGCCGGCGGCAGGATGTTGAGCTCGGCCTTGGGCGGCAGGACCTGGTCGGTCCACACCGCGGCCGGGTCGACGCGGGTGCGCGTGTTGAAGGCATCCGAGACCTGCGAGGCCATCAGCGCCAGCCGCCCCGGCACCACCACGCCGAAGCCCTCGGCGCGCGCGTCGGCACTGGCGACGACGGAGTCGATGGCCATGCGCAGGCGACGCCTCTCGAGGTCGACGTTGATGATGCCGTCGCGCGCCTTCACGAACTCGATCGACGGGTCGGGGTTGGCCATCACCTCCTTGGCCCCCTTCAGGAAGGCCGACAGGAAGGCCCGCACGGCCTGCGGGTTCTCGCGCAGCAGCTTGGGGCTCACGATGATCGCGTTGCCGTACAGGCGCACGCCGTGCTGGGCGTACGGGAAGACGACGATGTCCTCGGTCTTCACGCCGCGCGCCTCGAGGTTGAGGATCGACGTGAACGAGAAGCCGGTGATGGCGTCGATGTCGCCCCGCACCAGCATCGTCTCGCGCAGCGGCGGGTCCATCGACGTCCAGTTCGGCGCCGCCAGGCCGTTGGCGCGGGCCAGGATCGGGAACGCGCGGCGGCCGGCGTCGAAGCCCGGGGCGCCGAGCTTCTTGCCGTTCAGGTCGGACAGCTTGGAGATGCCGTTCTTCTTGAGCGTCAGCACCGCGGCCGGCGTGTTGTTGTAGACCATCATCACCGCGATCGGCTTGTTGGGCGCGTCGGGGTTGTTGGCGTGGAACTCCATCAGCGCGGCCATGTCCGCGAAGCCCATGTCGTAGGTGCCCGAGGCCACCCGCGTGACGGTGCCGCCCGAGCCGTTGCCGGCGTCGATCGTCACGTCCAGCCCGGCGGCCTTGTAGTAGCCCTTGGCGGCCGAGGCGAGGAACAGCGCCGCCGGGCCTTCGAAGCGCCAGTCGAGCTGGAACTTGATCGGGGTCTGGGCCAGGGCCAGCGCGGGCGCGGCGAGCAGTGCGGCGGCCAGCGCGGCGCGGCGGGTCAGGGAGGCCAGCGTCGGGATCATGGAGAGGCTCCGGTGGGTGGGGCGGTCGGTTGGAGGACAGGGGCCGTCGGCGACGGCGCAGCCGCCTATTCTGCAAGTTCCGTGCTCGCCGCACCCTCATGGGTTGCACCAGCCTCGGGCGCGGCGCTTCGCCCTGGTGCGCCAGCACCCCGCGCGGGCTCGGCGTGGTGCGCAGCGCGACGCCGCCTGCCCACTGCCGGGCACGGGATGGCGGTCGCTCAGGTCCGCTAGGATCCGTCGAACTGGCTGGCGCCACCTGCAGACGGAGTCCGCGATGACCACGATCCAGGCCCTGCCGGGCGATGGCGCCCGTGACCCGGGCGAAGCCTCTCCGTCTGCAGCGGCGGCCCGCGCCGGCCCGGCCACGCTGGTGCTGCGCCACGCCCGAGTGCTGGTCACGATGGACGCCGCGCGGCGCGAGATCGAGGACGGCGCACTGGCTGCGCGCGGTGGCGAGGTGGTCTGGGTCGGCCGCAGCGCCGACCTGCCCCCCGGCCTGCTGGGCGAGCACACGCAGTGCCTCGATGCGTCCGGGCGCGTGGTGCTGCCGGGCCTGGTCAACACCCACCACCACTTCTACCAGACGCTGACGCGCGCGCTGCGCCCGGCGCAGGACGCCGAGCTGTTCGACTGGCTGCGGGCGCTGTATCCGGTCTGGGCCGGGCTGACGCCCGAGATGATGCACGCGAGCACCCAGCTGGCGGCCGCCGAGCTGCTGCTGTCGGGCTGCACGACCAGCAGCGATCACCACTACCTGTACCCCGCCGGCACGCGGCTCGACGACAGCATCGAGGCCGCGGCCGCCGCCGGGCTGCGCTTCCACGCCGCGCGCGGCTCGATGAGCGTGGGCGCCAGCCAGGGCGGGCTGCCGCCGGACGAGGTGGTCGAGCGCGAGGACGACATCCTCGCAGACACCGAGCGCCTGATCGCGCGCTGGCACGAGCCGGGCCGGTTCGCGATGACACGGCTGGTGGTCGCGCCATGCTCGCCGTTCTCGGTGGGCACGGGCCTGATGCGCGAGGCCGCCGCGCTCGCGCGCCGCCACGGCGTGCACCTGCACACCCATCTGGCCGAGAACGACAGCGACATCGCCTACACGCGCGAGCGCTTCGGCTGCACGCCCGCGGAGTACGCCGAGGATCTGGGCTGGCTCGGCCCCGACGTCTGGCACGCGCACTGCGTCAAGCTCGACGCGGCAGGCATCGCCGCCTTCGCCCGCACCGGCACCGGTGTGGCGCACTGCCCGGGCTCGAACATGCGCCTCGGGTCTGGCATCGCCCCGGTGCGCGCGCTGCGCGACGCCGGCGTTCCGGTGGCGCTGGCGGTGGACGGCTCGGCCAGCAACGACAGCTCGCACCTGCTGGCCGAGGCGCGGCTGGCGCTGCTGCTGGCGCGCGTGGCCGGCGGAGCCACGGCGATGAGCGCCCGCGAGATGCTCGAGATCGCCACGCTCGGCGGTGCGCGCGTGCTCGGCCGTGACGACATCGGCGCGCTCGCGCCCGGGATGGCGGCCGACTTCGTGGCCGTCCGCCTGGACGACCCGGGCCTTGCCGGGACCGGCGACGACCCCGTGGCCGCGCTGCTGCTGTGCCAGGTGCCGCGGGCGGACCTGGCCGTCGTCGACGGCCGCGTCGTCGTGCGCGACGGCCAGCTGGCCACGCTCGACCTGCCGCGCCTGGTCGAGCGCCACAATGCCCTCTCCGCCAGGCTTCGCGAGCGCCGCCGATGAGCACCGTCCGCCCCCCGGTCGACCCCGAGGCCGATCCGCGCGTCAAGGCCGTCTTCGACGACATCCGCGTCACGCGCCGGACCGACTTCGTGAACAACTTCTGGCGCGCGCTCGCGTTCGACGCCGCACTGCTCGAGGCCACCTGGGCCGACGTCAAGCGCCTGATGGCCAGCCCCACGCAGATCGACCCGCTGGCCAAGGAGATGGTCTACATCGCCGTCTCGGTGGCCAATGCCTGCGGCTACTGCGTGCATTCCCACACGGCCGCGGCGCGCGCGCGCGGCATGACCGACGCCCAGCACGCGGAGCTGATGGCGATCATCGCGCTGGCGGCACGCACGAACCACCTCGCCACCGCGCTCCAGGTGCCGACGGACGAGGCCTTCGACGCCGCCCGGCGCTGAGCGCCCCCCGGCTGCGGCGGCCTGCCCGGCCCCGCTGCGGAACGCCGGCACGCCGCCGCTTCAGGCCGGCTGCCGGCCGCCGAAAACCCGACACGCGCCGCGCGACTGCCGTCGGTCGCCGTCGCGCCGCGCCCACAGGCAGCCCGCGGGCCGGCAGGCCGCCACGTCCCCTGGTGCGTCGCATACCGCACCAACCGATGCCCCGCCGACCACCGACCTCGCTGCCTGGCCTGCTCTGGGCTGGGACGGGCCTGTTCGTCGCGGCGATCGCCGCGGCCGCGCTGATGCTCGTGCTGCACGGGCGCACGCAAGCCCTGGCGCAGCTCGAGCTGCGCGCCGAGCGCGTGATCAGCCGCGCCGAGGTGGAGCTGAACCGCGGGCTGCTCGGCGTCGACCTGCAACTCGCTGCCCTGGCGCGGGCCCTGGCGGCGGCGCCCGCCACCGGGCCCGACCGGATCGACGAGCTGCTGCGGGGCTCACTCAACGAAGTGAACGCCCACAGTGTCCTGGTCAGTGAGATCGCCATCGTGACCGCCGACGGTCGCCTGCTCCGCGCGGCCGGACCGGGCACGCAACGCGACGGCATGCGGCTGCCTGCCGCCCTCTCGGCCCAGGCGCTGCGACACCGGGACACCCTGGTGGTGTCTGACCCGGTGCCCGGCGTGGGCCATGCCGGTCCGGTGTTGCTGGCGGCGCGGGGCGCGGCATCGCTGTCGGGGCCGGTGCTGCTGGTGGCGGAGATCCCGGTCGCGCCGCTGCGGATGGCGACCGCAGACGCCGAGCCGCAGGCCACGGCGCGGCAGTTCGCCCTCGAGCGCGGGGATGGGCAGTTGCTGCTCACCCTGGGGTCCCTGTCCACCCCCAGCCCGGCCGGCAACCCCGCTGCCGACCCCGCTGCCAACGCCTCGTCCGAGAAAGCGGACCCGCCGGCGCCACTGCCCCGCCAGGCCCTCGACGGCCGCGCCTGGCGCGGCCCCGCACGCCCGGGCGGGACCGAGGCCATGCTCGCGGCACGACCGACGATCACCGGCGACCTGGTGCTGACGGTGAGCCTGCCGCTGGCCGAGGGGCTGGCGTCGTGGCGGCACGACAGCCGCGCGATCGTGGTCGTCGCTCTCGCCTTCGTGGCGCTGACCCTGGCGGCCGGCGCCCTGGCGCATGGCCAACTGCTGCGCCTGGCGCAGGCCCGCCACGACCTGGCGCACTCCACCGCGGCGCTGGACGAGGCGCTCGGCTCGATGGCCGAAGGCTTCCTGCTGTGCGACCGCCACGAGCGGGTCGTGCACTGGAACCGTCGCTACCTGGAGCTGTTCCCGTGGCTGCGCGAGGTCATCGCGCCCGGGGTCCCGTTCCGGCGGCTGGCCGAGGCGGCCGCGGCACAGGCCTGGGTGCGGGGAGACAGCGAGGAGGCGCGCCAGGCCTGGATCGAGATGCGCGTGGGCCTGCACCGCGCGGCCGACCGCAGCTGGGAGCAGGACCTGGGCAACGGCGTCTTCGTGCACGCCTTCGAGCGCCGCACGCCCGATGGCGGCACGGTCAGCATCTACCGCGACGTGTCGGCCGCGGAGCGCAAGCTGGCGCAGGCCAAGGCGGCCGCCGAGCAGGCCAACGAGGCGAAGTCGCGCTTCCTGGCCAACATGAGCCACGAGATCCGCACGCCGCTCAATGCCGTGCTGGGGCTGAACGAGCTGCTGCTGCGCTCGGCGCTGGATGCGCGGCAGCGAGCCCACGCCGAACTGATCCGAAGCTCCGGCGAGCTGCTGCTGGCGCTGATCAACGACATCCTCGACCTGTCGCGCATCGAGGCCGGCCGGCTGGAGCTGGCCGACCTGCCCTTCGAGCCGCGGCGCGTGGTCGACGAAGTCGTGGCGATGCTGCGCAGCCCGGTCGAGGCCAAGGGGCTGACGCTGTCGGTCGAGGTGGGGCAGGAGGTTCCGCGCCGCCTGTCCGGCGACCCGGTGCGGCTGCGCCAGGTGCTGTTCAACCTGCTCGGCAACGCGCTGAAGTTCACCGACCGCGGCGGGATCCGGCTGGGCCTGCGCGTCGAGGCGCCCCCCAGCGCCGGCTCGGTCGCCAGGCTCGCGATCGAGGTCAGCGACACCGGCATCGGCATTCCGCCGCAGTTGCTGCCGAAGCTGTTCGAGCGCTTCACCCAGGGCGACAACTCGGCCGAGCGGCGGCACGGCGGTTCGGGCCTCGGGCTGGCGATCGCGCAGCAGATCGTGCAGCTGATGGGCGGCACGATCGAGGTCTCGACGCGGCTCGGCGAAGGCAGCACGTTCGTGCTGCGCCTGCCGATGACCGAGCCGCCCGACACGCCCCGCGCCACGCACGCCGCCGCGTTGCGACCGACCGCTCCCGCGGCCCCACGGCGGCGCGTGCTGGTGGCCGAGGACAACGCGGTCAACCAGGTTCTGGTGCGCGCCGTCCTCGAACGCCTCGGACACGAATGCCGGATCGTCGGCGACGGCGGCGCGGCCGTGCGCGCGGTGGCCGAGGACCCGCCGGACCTCGTGCTGATGGACATGCAGATGCCCGGGCTGGACGGGCCCGGCGCGACGCGCGCCATCCGCGCGCTCGATGGCCCCGCGGCCCGGGTGCCGGTCGTCGCGATGACCGCCAACGCGCGCCCCGAGGACCGCGAGCAGTGCCTGGCGGCCGGCATGGACGCCTACCTGTCCAAGCCAGTCGACATTGCTGCCCTCGAGGCCACGATCGCCGCCATGCCCCCGACCCGGGCGGGGACCGCCGCCGCCGCAACGGTGCCTTGACGCAGAATCTGCGCCTTCGGCCGCCGGGCAGCGGCCATCGCGGCACCGGCCGCGCCACACCGAGGAGAGCCATGAACGGCCAGATGATGCAGCTGCCGCTGCTGATCTCGTCCCTGATCGTCCATGCCGAGCGTCACCACGGCGACCGCGAGGTCGTGTCGCGGCGCGTCGAGGGCGACATCCACCGCACCACGTACCGGGAGCTGGCCGCGCGCGCGCGCCGCATGGCCAAGGCGCTCGCCCGGCTGAGCGTGAAGCCCGCCGACCGGGTGGCGACGCTCGCCTGGAACGGCTACCGCCACATGGAGCTGTACTACGCCGTCAGCGGCAGCGGCGCGGTGCTGCACACGCTGAACCCTCGGCTGCACCCCGACCAAGTCGTCTACATCGCCG
>Ga0068877_10003480_pt1 | contig 12487 bp, 10 predicted proteins | sample NOAtaG_FD_66437 | JGI IMG/M metagenome (GOLD analysis project Ga0068877, IMG submission 66437) | Freshwater lake microbial communities from Lake Erie, under a cyanobacterial bloom - NOAA_Erie_Diel6S_1000h metaG | ecosystem: Environmental > Aquatic > Freshwater > Lake | place: USA: Ohio, Lake... | reverse complement strand
CGCGACGACGCCGAGGCCGCCAACCGCGCCAAGAGCGCCTTCCTGGCCAACACCAGCCACGAGCTGCGCACGCCGCTGAACGGCCTGATGGGCCTGGCCCGCCTGGCGCGCGACCCCGAGCTGCCCGAGCCGCTGCGCGGCCAGTACCTGTCGCAGATCGAGGACAGCGCGCAGTCGCTGGCGGCCATCATCTCGGACATCCTCGATCTGTCCAAGATCGAGGCCGGGCGGCTGCCCATCGAGTCGGCGCCTTTCGACCTGGTGGCGCTGCTGGAGATCCTGGCGCACACCTACCGCACGCTGGCCGAGGCCCGGGGCCTGCAGCTGCTGCTGGAGATCGATCCCGAGGTCGGGCCGGTGGTCAGCGGCGATGCGCTGCGCGTGCGGCAGATCGTCACCAACTACGTCGCCAACGCCATCAAGTTCACCGATCAAGGCTTCGTGCGCATCACGGCGCAGCGGGTGGACGGGGCGGCACCGATGCTGCGGCTGGCCTGCGAGGACAGCGGCCCGGGCATCGAGCCCGAGGTGGTGCCGGAGCTCTTCAAGCCCTTCACGCAGGCCGACCAGAGCACGACGCGGCGCTTCGGTGGCACCGGGCTCGGGCTGTCGATCTGCCGCGAGCTCGCCGCACTGATGGGTGGGCGCGTCGGCGTGGCCAGCGAACGCGGCCATGGCAGCCGCTTCTGGGCCGAGCTGCCCTTGCCGCCGGCCACGCTGCCGCCCGCGGCCGCGGCCAGCACGGTGCCGGGCACCGAGGCCGCCGCGCTGGCCGGCATGCGGGTGCTGATGGTCGAGGACAACGCCGTCAACATGCTCATCGCCGTGGCCACGCTCCAGCGCTGGGGCGTGCGGGTGACCGAGGCCTGCGACGGCCACGAGGCGCTGGCGGCCGTGGAGGCCGCGCCCCAGCCCTTCGATGCCGTGTTGATGGACGTGCAGATGCCGGGCATGAGCGGCCACGAGGCCACGCGCGAGCTGCGGCTGCGGCCGGCTGGCCGCGGCGTGCCCATCATCGCGCTCACGGCGGCGGCGCTGGTGAGCGAACGCGACCAGGCCCTGGCCTCGGGCATGGACGACTTCCTGACCAAGCCCATCGATGCCGACCGCCTGCAGGCCGCGCTGCTGCGCTGGCGCCGCGGGCGCGCGCAGCCGCCCTCGGCCCCTGCGGCCTGATCAGCCGCCGGCGAGCGAGGCCACCGGCACCGGCTTGCCGGTGAGGTAGCCCTGGATCAACTCGAAGCCGAGGTCGCGGCAGACGGCGGCCTCGGCGTCGGTCTCCACGCCTTCGGCCAGCGGCACGGCGCCGACGTCGATGGTCCAGCGCACCAGGTCGGCCACGCTCTTGCGCTCGCCGTCCGACGCGCGGTCGATGCCACGGATCAGCCCCATGTCGACCTTGACGTAATGCGGCGGCACCTCGAAGAGCTGCTTCATGCGGCCGAAGTCGCCGGCGCCGAAGTCGTCGTAGGCGAACTCGAGCCCCAGCTCGGTGATGCGCTGGGCCAGCGTGCGCATGCCGGCGCCGTCCATCACAGCGGTTTCGTGGACCTCGATCACCAGCGCCGGTGGCGGCGCCAGCTCGCGCAGCGCGCGCAGGCTCTGGAAGAAGGTCTCGGTGAAGGTCTCGTCGGGGTCGGTGTTGACGAAGAGCTTCAGGCCCTGCAGGTGCGGCGCCACCGCCGGCACGCCGAACTGGCGGAACGCCGCGCTGAGCTCGGCCTTCAGATTGAGCTTCCTGGCGATGTCGAACAGCCGGCCCGGGGGCTGCTTCAACAGCGGGTGTTCGCAGCGGCCGAGCAGCTCGTAGGCGAACAGCGCGCCGCCCTGGGCCTGCACGATGGGCTGCACCGCGGCCGTGAGGCCCTTGCCGGCGAGCAGCTCGCGGAACTCGCGCTCGTGCTCGACGAAGTTCTGCGACAGCGCCTTGGCCCCCGTCGGCACGAGCATCGTGCGCTCGCCTTCTTCGATGTCGCGCGCGACCAGGCGCGTGGCGCTGTCCAGGCCGAGGCGGAACTCGGCGTTGCCGAAGTGGATGATGTCCTTCTCGACCACCCAGCGCGGGCCGTCGATGCGCTGCCGGTTGACCCAGGTGCCGTTGGTGCTGCCGAGGTCGGCCAGCAGCAGGCGGCCGTCGGCTTCTTCGCGGAACTCGGCGTGCTGGCGCGACAGGCCCCGGGCCTCGACGGCCAGATCGGCACCGGCGTCGCGGCCGATGCGGAACGGCAACTTGGCGATGCGGTGCGTGACACGCGAACTGTCCGTGGCCACGCTTTCCAGGAACCAGGCTTCCATCCCCTCCACTCCACGGTCGCTGCGGCCCTGGGGGCCGTGTTCGCCCGGCTTGGGCGCTGATGCAACGCAATGTAAACCCAAGACGGGACTTGCCGCACGCGGCGCGGGCCACACAATCCGGGTGGATGGAGCCCGTTGTCGTGCACCGCCCCGAGATGCAGGCCTTTGTCACCACCGCCGCGGCCACCACGGCGGTCTGCGCGTACCGCCGCCAGGGCGACACGCTGGTGCTGCACCACACCGAGGTGCCGCCCGCGCTGCAGGGTCAGGGCATCGCCGCGGTGCTGGTGAAGGCGGCGCTGGACTGGGCGCGCGCCGAGCGGCTGCAGGTGCGGCCGGTGTGCAGCTACGTGGCCGCCTACATGCGCCGCCACCCGGAGACCCTCGACTTGCTCAACCCGCCTGGCTGAGCGCCCCGCTCAGAGCACGCGGGGCAACTCGCGGCGCACGCGGTTGCGGTCGCCGTGGTCGAAGTGCCACCATTCGTTGGGGATGCCGGCAAAACCGCCGGCGCGCATGGCCGTGGCCAGGCAGTCGCGCTCGGCCACCTGGGCCGGCGTCAGCTGGCCGGTGGCCAGCAGCTCGGCGTGCAGCGCGGGGTGCGACAGGCGGCTCATCTCGTCGAAGCCGCTGCCCATGTCGGCCTCGGTGCCGGCGGGGGAGCGCAGCGTCACGTCCACCGCCATGCCGTAGCTGTGGATGCTGCCGCGCTCGGGGTTGGCAAAGTACTCCTGCTCCGGCGTGCCGGCCACGTCGACCCAGATCGCCTCTTGCACGCGCTGCGGCCGCAGCGCATCGAGCACCAGCAGTTGCCAGCCCGGGCGTGCGGCGGCCAGCCAGCGGGCGGCGGCCTCCAGCCCCTCGGCGGCCTCGCGGCGCAGCCAGGCGCAGTCGAGGCGGCCGTACAGGCTGCGACCGGCGAAGTTGTGGGTGCCCACATAGCGCAGCTCGTGCGCCACACCTGCCAGCGTGCGCAGGTGGCGGTAGTCGGCGTGGGCAGCGATGTCCTCGACGCGGATCATCGGCAAGGCAGGGTGGGAGTCGACACGCGGGGGATCATAGTCAGCGTGGTTACTTTTCACCCCCTTGCCCGACCCGATTCACCGCTGTGCGGGGGGCGGGTTCTCCACCATCGTGGCCACGGTGTCCCGAGCACCGACACAGCCCACGGCCCGAAGGCCGAGCCAGGAGAACCCCATGTTCGACAGTCTCACCGCCCCCGCGTCGACGATGCCCGAGCCCGGCTCGGCCCAGCTCAGCGCCTGCCTGACGCGCATGCTCGACGAGATCGACTACGGCATGCTGCTCGTCGGCGCCGACGCGCAGCTGCTGTACTGCAACCACGCCGCCCGGCAAGAGCTCGACGGCGCCCACCCGCTGCAGCTGATCGGCCGTTCGCTGCGCGCGCTGCGCCCGCAGGACGTGCTGCCGCTGCAGGACGCGCTCGACTCGGCCCAGCGCGGCCTGCGCCGGCTCGTCACGCTCGGCAACGGCGTGCAGCGCGTCAGTGTCTCGGTGGTGCCGCTGCCCGAAAGCGCGGCCGAGAAGGCCCGCGGCGAGGGCCCGGCCACGCTGCTGGTGCTGGGCAAGCGCCAGGTGTGCGAGCAGCTGTCGGTGCACGGCTTTGCGCGCAGCGTCAACCTCACGCCGGCCGAAACGCGGGTGCTGGAGCTGCTGTGCAGCGGCGTGCGGCCCACGGCCATCGCCCGGCAGCAGAACGTGGCCGTCAGCACCGTGCGCACGCAGATCGGCAGCATCCGCGCCAAGACGGGCGCCGGCAGCATCAGCGAGCTCGTGCGCCAGGTGGCGGTGCTGCCGCCGCTGGTGGGCGCGCTGCGTGGCGCGTTCGTCATGGGGGCCCGCTAACATCCGGCCGCCGCGGCATCGGCGCCCGGCGCTCTTTGCCGCGCCCGCCGCGACTGCCCTGATGCCCCACCCCCTGACGTCTGATCGCGCCCTGCCGGACGTGCCTGCCGCCGACATCCCACCGGGCATCCCGATGACGCCCTCGCTGCGGCGTCTGGCGGCGCGCGGCATCGTGCGGCGCTACCGCCGCGGCACGCAATTCATCACCGAAGGCGACCACGGCGACACCTTGTTCATCGTGCTCGAGGGCCGGCTGAAGGCCTTCAGCGAAGACGCCGACGGCCGCGAGGTGCGCTACGCCGAGTACGGGCCCGGCGACTATGTCGGCGAGATGAGCCTGGACGGCGGCCCGCGCGCCGCCAGCGTGGCCACGCTGGCACCCAGCCGGCTGGCGATGGTGACGCGGGCCACGTTGCACGCTCACCTGGCGGCCGAGCCGGAGTTCGCGTTCGAGCTGCTGGCCAAGGTGATCCGGCGCGCGCGTGCCGCCACGGTGGGCCTGCGCGAGATTGCGCTCAACGATGTCTACGGCCGCCTGAAGCGCCGCATCGACGACGCGGCCGTGCCCGCCGATGGCGGCCGGCGCGTGGCCGAGCCGCCGTCGCACGCCACGATGGCGGCCTCGATCGGCTGCACGCGCTCGATGGTCAGCCGCGTGCTGAAGGACCTCGAGCGCGGCGGCTGGCTGGCCGTGGAGCCCGGCGGCGGCTGGTGGCTGCCGCGTGAGCTGCCGGCCAAGTGGTGATGTTGGACTGGCGCCGCGCGCGTGCGGCCCATTGTTCAATGGATGCTGGCTGATGAGTGTCCACTGCGGCAATGGTGCTGCCTCTTCTTGAGCTCTTGCGGGGGCTGGCTGTCGGAGGTCCGGCGCTTCGCCCGGTCGACAGACGTGGGATGAGGGTCAACAGGTCCAGTACCCGTCCAGATTCAGACAGGAAGAGCTTCCTGTCGACTTCAGGACCGCGCCGTGCGACTTGTGTCTGGGTGTTCGCGTCACCCAGAATGCTGATGACAGCCGACGCGAACACGACCAGCATGTGCCCCACCGACGAAAACGCATCCGCTTGGCCCGATCTCATCCGGGAGCGCAAGGCCATTCTGGTGGCGGATGTGGTCGAGTCCGTTCGGCTGATGCAGCAGGATGAGTCCGACACCATTGACCGTTGGCGGCGCTTTGTGAACGAGACCCGCACTCACGTGTTGCCAGTTCACGGCGGACGGATGGTGAAGAGCCTCGGCGACGGCATGCTCGTGGAGTTTGAACAGACCTGTCAGGCACTGAGCGCTTCGCTCGACATGCATCGCCGGATCAAGGCCTACAACAGTGGGCGTTCGGCGACGGAGATCATGGCCTTGCGAAGCGCCGTGCATGTCAGTGAGGTGGTGGTCGATGCGGAGGATGTGTTTGGCGCGGGCGTCAACCTGGCAGCGCGTTTGGCTGCACTCGGCGCGGCAGGAGAAACACTCTTGTCCGAGGAGGCACGGGACGAACTGGTGCCCGGTATCGACGCGGTCCTCGAGGACCTCGGCCCCTGCTGGCTGAAGCACATCGAGCGACCCGTGAGGGTGTTTCGTGCCTCTGCACCTTCCGACTTGACTTCGCAGCAGCCCGCAGACGAGTGGCGTCCCGACACGGTCTTGGGCACGAGCATTGCCTTCATCCCACTGCGCTGCATCGGTGGAAATGGCCATGAGGCCCTGGAGGGCGACATCGTGGCCGACGGGGTCATACACCAGCTGTCTCGCACGCCCGAACTTGTGGTCATCTCTCGCTTGTCGACGGCGGTGTTGCGCGGTCGTGATCTCAGCAGCGTCGATCTTCCCAAGGTCACGGGTGCACGCTACGTGGTGTCTGGCTCATTCGCGGTGTCGGGCCCCCACACCATGATCACGATCGAACTCGCCGATACGAGCAGCCGCAGGGTGGTTTGGATGGAGCGTGCGCGTGTCGCCGTGGCCGAGCTGTTCGAAGTGCAGTCCCAAGTGCTGGACGATCTGGCACAGGGCATTCATCACGCCATCTTGCGAAACGAAGCGAGCCGAGTTGCATCCCAACCCTTGCCCTCGCTGGAGGCTTATGCGCTTCTGTTTGGAGGTGTCGGGCTGCTGCACCGGGCGTCGGCGCAGGACTTCTCTCGCGCCGGGCAGACACTCACCGCGCTGAGCGAACGTGTACCGCGCAATGGTCAAGCGTATGCCTGGTTGGCCCAATGGCACTGCATCCGCATCGCTCGGGGCGCGGCCGTGCTTGGCCATGACGACCGCGTGGCAGCACGCCAGCGCATCGAGCAAGCTCTGCAGCGCGACCCTGACAGCGCCTTGGCCTGGTCGTTGCGCGGCATGGTGACGGGCTGGGTCGACAAGGATCTGGTCCGGGCCGACCAGAGCTTGCAACAGGCCCTGGCGCGCAATGCCAGCGAGCCCTTGGCATGGCTGTACACCTGCACCTTGCGGAGCTGGCAGGGGCGGGCGGCAGAGGCAGCCGCGGCTGGGGAGAGGGCTTTGGCCCTGTCCCGGCTGCACCCCATGCGCTACTACTATGAAACCCTGGCAGCTTCCGGCTTCTTGGCCGACAACCGCAACGAGCGCGCCATCGAGTTGTGCGAGAGCTCGCTGCGCGCTCATTGCACGCACACGCCCACGTACCGTGTGTTGGCCATTGCCCAATGGCGAGCGGGTGGCCACGATGCAGCGCGCAAGACCGTGTCGGCCATGCTCCGGCTGCAGCCTGGCCTGACCGTGAAGGCGTACCTCGACAACTACCCCGGAGGTCACGCCGAGCACGCGTTGGCCTACGCCGAAATCTTGCGTGAAGCTGGCCTGCCGGCCTGAGGGAGAAATCCGTGAGCGAAATGACGGCCATGACGGCCATGACAGCCATGACGGCCATGACCGCGATGACGGCCATGACCGGGCGCGGGGCCTCCTTGTCGGGCCTGACGGCCCTCTATGGTGAGGGAAGCACCACCGAAGCCTTGATCACTTCGCACTGGCGCAACACCGCTGACGGCACAGCCGCCATTCCCGTTCGCACTGGGGAGTTCGCCGACGGTGAGCTACCGCACTTTGACGACGCCAAGCACTTGGCCTGGTGGCAGCCGGAGGTGCGGGCACACATCTGCAGCCAGGAACTCGCGCGAGGTCTGCAAAGCGTGGCCGATCAACGCACGGGATCATGGAGCCTGTTTCACGCCGAGACGAAGCTGCTGGATGCGACCGACATGTCTGCAGAGGTCCGACAGGCTCTCGGTGGAATCCTCTTGGAGAACAAGCTCACCTACATCGACCCTCGCCCGGTCGTCCGCTTGGTGCGCCCAAGTCGCGCGGTTGTGGACGCGCAGCTTGAGAAGGTCATCGCACATGCCAATTCGGAACTCCGGCGCAGTCGCGCGCCGGAGATCGTTTCGCAAGTGTTGCCACAAGTGCCCTTCTGGAGCTCTGTGGTTCCACTGTCGCCCTGGCGCACGCCCCACACCTATGAGCTGATCGGCATTGCGCTGAGGTTCGGCAACGAGGTCTGCCATGACGCCAAGCACTGCCTGGCGGTCCCTCGGCCCTCGGAGCTCTCGCCACGGGTGCAGCCCATTCTCCAGACGCCGGGCTGGGCGGCCCTGCCGAGTGGCCATGCCACGGAGGCCTACTTGTTCGCCGCGTTGATGCTGCGCTTGCTGGGACAGCCCATCGATCCCGCCGGCAACCAGTTGGCTCAGACCCTGTTGCGACAAGCCGGGAGCATTGCCGACAACAGGGTGCATGCGGGTCTGCACTTCCCCATGGACAGCATTTCGGGCCGGGTGTTGGGTGAGACCCTGGCCGCGTACGTGCATGCCCGCTGCCAACCGCGGAGCTGGCAAGCCATGATCTTTGATGGCAACGACGACGAGATGGGCGATGCTGATCTTGACCCGACGAAGCCATTGGACGACCTGCCTGGTTGCGCGGCAGGCATAGCTGGCACAGCCAGGCAGTCTGGGATCTTGAGCGAGATGTGGGGGCGCGCCAGATCCGAACTGGTGGGCCTGGGCTTCTAGTATGGAATGGCAATCTGGCGCACTGGGACAGCTCACGGGCGCCGATTGGCAGGAGTCCGGCTGGCTGAGCCAGGCCGACCCGTATCTGGTGTGGTCGGACTTGACAGGCTTTGCGGGATCGCCGCTGCCGGGCAGGATGGGGCGCACCATGCCCGTCATCGAGCACCGCTCAAGCGGCTCGAAGCCCACCATTCGCACCAACGCGCGGCCCGCAAACCTGCGTGAGATCACCAAGCTCGCCGACCCGGCACAGCGCAAGCGGGACGGCATCGACCGTTTCGAGATTGGCGCTGGCTTCCGCAGCGACGACCCAGTCCCCGCCGGCGGCAGCAATACGGGCCCCGCGGTCGCGGCCCTCCCCGAGGACGAACGACGAAAGGAAGGCAGCAGACCGGTTGTGGGGATCATCGACTACGGCTGCGCGTTCGCCCACCCCAGTCTGCGGCGCCCCGGCACGACCCTCGAGACCCGCGTCAAGGCCATCTGGGACCAGGGCGCCAGCGGCGTGAACCGCTCCCCGGGCCAACTTCAATGGCGTCCGGTTCCGCAGCCATTCTTGTACGGCGCGGAGACCCACCGTGATCGCCACTTGCCCGGCGCGACGGGTCACTTGACCTTGAACGAGTACATCCAGCGATTTGCCGCACAGGGTTGGCTGAACGAAGAAGCCTGTTACCGACAAAGTGGCTACTCCTCCATTCAGATGCAGGACTACAGCCATGGCACTGCCATCACGGACCTGGCGACAGGGTGGCCCTCACCCGTACGCAGTGTGCCTGGCTACACAGACCTCAACACACCGCACGACGCCGACATTGTGTTTGTGCAGTTGCCTCGCTACGTGAATGGGCGCCAAGTCAGCGGGGTGCTGCGGGCCAACGTGCTTGACGCGGTGCGCTACATCCTCGACAGCACACCCGACGACCAGCCGACCGTCATCAACCTGAGTTACGGCGGCAACGCGGGCCCGCACGACGGCACCTCGTTGCTGGAGCAGGCGCTGGACGAGCGAATGCTGGATCGTGGGACGGCCAAGACCTTCGTAGTGGTGTCCGCGGGCAACGCCCGCAAGCGCAGCCTGCATGGCCGAGCCACCATCGGGCCAGGAGCCACGGCGAGATTCGATTGGAACAGTCTGCCCGATGACCCCAGCGACAGCTTCGTCGAGCTGTGGATGCCCAACGGCGCGAGGGCGAGTGTGCGGGTTACGCCGCCCGGAGGCCGGCCGGGGCAATACCTGTCAGCCGGTGCGGTGGGCCACTTCAAGCGCGGCGGGTTCGCCGTTGCTGCGCTGATCTACCCCACACGAGTCTGCCAGTCGGACAACGGGCAGATGGCCCTCTTGGCGTCGTCAGGCACCCGACTCGGCAACGGCTCGAACCCGGCGCCTTATGGCCGTTGGATCATTGAGGTGCGCAATGATGGCGCTGACGCGTTCGACATGGACGCTTGGTGTGAGCGTGACGACCCGCCATTCGGGACTCGGTCCGCACCGCGCCAATCGCACTTCACGCCCACCGCGAGTTCACTAGTCGTCGAAGACAGCACGCTCAACAGCATCGCCCATGGCCGCGAGACCGTCGTGGTGGGGGGCTACGTTCTGGGTGCAGAGGTCGTCGCAGCATCGTCGGGCACTGGGCCGGCTCGCGGACTCTCAGGCGTGGCAGGCAGACCCAGGAACTTGTCTTCCGGCGCGCGGCGGGGGCCGGAGTTCGTGGAGGCTAGCGATGAGAGCCCGGTCGTAGCGGGCTTGGCCGCAGCGGCTGTGCTGGGTCAGGGCAAGTGGCGCATGAATGGCACCAGCGTCGCGGCGGCGCTGATGACAAGGCGCATCATTGAGGCGGGGTTCACTCGGCCAAGTACGCGAACGAAGTCGCGACGTTCGCCCCCATCGTCGTCGCACCCTGACAATGACTTGGTGCCTCAAGATGTCGTGGAGCTTGCAGACTCTGAAGCGATGGGTGCGGATTTCATGAAGCCGGGGCAGGACGCGGCGAGCCTGATTCGAACGATCACGCCGCAGGCGGCCCAAACCGCCGATCCGGCTTCGGCGCCTTCTGGAACACCGGCGTCAGCGCCCCCAGCCGCGTCTGGATGCTGCTGATGCGCTGCTCACCCGCCGGGTGGGTCGACAGCCATGGCGCCGGCTGGCTGCCGGACACGCGGGTCATCTTCTGCCACAGCGTGACACCGGCCTGGGGGTTGTAGCCGGCCTGCGCGGCCACCAACAGGCCCAGGTTGTCGGCCTGCGACTCGTCGTCACGGCTGAACTTCAGGCCCAGCAGCTGGCTGGCGCCCGCCGCCGCCGCATCGCCCAGGCTGCCCAGCCCCAGCAGCGCCGCGCCGCCGCGCAGCAGCAGCTCGGTGCCGCCGGCCTTGACCATGCGTTCGCGCGCGTGCTCCAGCAGCGCGTGGGCGATCTCGTGGCCCATGATCATGGCCACCTCGTCGTCGTCGAGCTTCAGCTTGACGAGGATGCCGGTGTAGAAAGCGATCTTGCCGCCGGGCATGCAGAAGGCGTTGACCTGGTCGCTGCCGAGCAGGTTGATCTCCCAGCGCCACTGGCGCGCCCGCTCGTTGCAGGCCGGCGTGAACGGCACCATGCGCGCACCGATGTAGCGCAGGCGTTCGAGCTGCGGGCCACCGGTGGCCAGCGCACGTGCCTTGCGGGCCTCGTTCAGCATCTGGGCGTACTGCTGCTGTGCCATGTTCTCGACGTAGCTGGCCGGCGCCAGCGACGCGGCGCGTGAACGCCGGCACTCCGGGATCTGGGCCAGCGCCGGCGCCGCGGCCCCGGCCAGCAGCAGGCCGGTGAACAGGCGCCGGCCGTGCGCGCCCGGCGCGGCGCCCGCGGAGGTCGTGGCAGTCGGGTGGCAGCTGCAGCCGAAGGGGGAGGCGAATCCGAACATGGAGTCATCGTACGCCGCAGCCGTTCAACCCCGGTCGCCTGCAGGGTGCTGGCGCGGGCGGTGCGGGTCGCGCGCCTCAGGCCGCGCCGATGCGGGTGTCGAGCACGTCGCGCAGTTCGGACTGCGAGCCGATGTCCAGCGTGCGGTAGACCTTGCGCGTGTGGTCGATCACCGTGGCCGGTGCCACGCCCAGGCGACGGCCGATCTCGGCCTGCGTCAGGCCGGCGTAGAGGCCGCGGCAGACGGCGATCTGGCCGGCCGTGATGGGCAGCGCCCGCAGCGCCCGCTCCAGCGCCACGCGGTGCGGCTCCAGCCGGCGCAGCGTGATCTGGGCCAGCGGCGGGCTCTCGCCCTGCGCCGGGCGCAGCAGCTCGCCGCGGGCCACGAACTGCCCGGCCGGCGTCTCGTGCACGATGGACGGCGGCGGTGCCAGCGCCACCGCGGCGCGGCCGTCGGGCGTGGCCTGCTGCGCCGCGCGGTCGCGCAGGCGCAGCAGCAGCATCGACAGCAACGGGTCGGCCAGCAGCGCCAGCGGCCGCGACAGCCGGTCGCGCGAGGCGCCGCCCGCGGCCATCAGCAGCAGCCGCTGCGCGCCTGCGCTGGCGTGGCACAGCGTGCCGTCCAGCGTGAGCAGCAGCGTCTCGGGTGGCTCGGAGCTGGGCACGTGGCGGTCGTCGGCCACGGCCGGGCCGGCGGCGGCCAGGCCGGCCGCAAAGGCCGGCAGCACGGCGGCCAGGCGCTCTTCGTCGTCGCGCGTGAAGCGCCGCTCGCCGGGCCCGCGGTACAGCACCAGCGAGCCCAGCAGCTGCCCGGTGCGCGCCCGCACCACGGCCTCCAGGCGCGTGCGCAGGCCCTGCGGGCGCCAGATCTCGTTGTAGAGGTCGCTGCGGAAGAAGCCCTCGTGGTCGAGTTCGTCGGCGCTGCGCACGCCGGCCGGGCTGCGGCGCAGGCTGTCGAAGGCCGGCATCACCTCGGCCTCGCGGCGGTTGTGGAACTCGTCGAAGTACAGCTGCGCGATCTGCGCGTCGATGGGCCCCTCGATGAAGTAGCGCACGAGGCGGCCTTGCTCGTCGGTCCAGTCGAAGAGGTTGCGGCTGCTGGGCACCACGCTGTGCAGCGCCTCGAGGAAGGCCGGCACCAGCACTTCGGGGTGCAGGCCGAGATCGCACAAGGCCTGCAGCGCCACGAGCGAACGCGCGGCGCGTGAGGTCGGCGAAGGGGTGGAACGGGTGCTGGACATGGCCAGGGAGTGTCGACGCCCTCGCCCCGCGTGCCCATCAGCAAGCCTGACGAAATCGATGGGCCGGGACCGCACGACTGCCCCCTTGGCGTGGGGTGAATGCGCCGCCGCCGCTGCGCACACTGGCCCTCGAGCGTGTAGGCACG
>Ga0068877_10003469_pt1 | contig 12508 bp, 11 predicted proteins | sample NOAtaG_FD_66437 | JGI IMG/M metagenome (GOLD analysis project Ga0068877, IMG submission 66437) | Freshwater lake microbial communities from Lake Erie, under a cyanobacterial bloom - NOAA_Erie_Diel6S_1000h metaG | ecosystem: Environmental > Aquatic > Freshwater > Lake | place: USA: Ohio, Lake... | reverse complement strand
ACTGCCCCGGCATCGAGGAAGTCGCCAAACTCACCAAGGTCAAGCCCCAGAACATGCTCAAGAGCGTGCTCTTTGCCGTCAGGTCCTCACCTGAAGACATCGCCAAGTCCGGCCAGGAATACATCCTCGCCGTCGTCCGTGGCGACCATGAAGTCAACGAAGGCAAAGTACGCCAAGCCGCCGGCGTCAAGTCCATCGAACTGGCCGACCCGGCCAAGGCCGCCGCGCTCGGCTTTGCCATCGGCTTCATCTCCCCCCGCGCCGCCGTCGGCAAAAAGGGCGTCCTCCTCCTCGTCGACCGCGACGCCGCCCTCGGCTACGACGACGCCGCCAACAAACCCCGCTTCTGGATGACCGGCGCAGACAAAAAAGACTACCACGCCAAGCACTTCAACTGGCAACGCGACCTCGGCACCGACCCCCTCGCCGCCACGCCACACAACCCCACCACCCACCCCGCCGGCAATCTCAAAGCCACCAACAACAACCTCATCGTCGCCGACGTTCGCAACGCCCTCGCCGGCGACCCCTCACCACGCGCCCCCGGCTCCACCCTCATCACAGGCCGAGGCATCGAGGTCGGGCACATCTTCAAGCTCGGCACCAAATACTCCGACGCCATGGGCATGTCCATCCTCGACGACAAACAAACCAAACGCTCCGTCATCATGGGCTGCTACGGCATCGGCGTCAGCCGGACCATGGCCGCAAGCGTCGAACAAAACCACGACCCCGACGGTATCATCTGGCCCACACCCATCGCGCCCTACCACGTCATCATCACCACACTCAGCCCAAGCCACATGACCGTCGCACGCGACCTGGCCACCCAACTCTCCACCCTCGGCGTAGACGTCCTCATCGACGACCGCGACGAACGCCCGGGCGTCAAGTTCAAGGACGCCGACCTCATCGGCATCCCCATCCGCCTGACCATCGGCGACAAGGCCCTCGCCGAGCACGCCGTCGAGTTCAAGCCACGCAAAAGCAAAGACAAACCCGTCAACGTCCCCCTCACCCAGGTCGTCGCACGCACCATCGAGACCCTCTCAACCTAAACCCGCAACCCGGTTACACTACATCTTCGCTCCACCCCCTGGGCAACCCCACGGAGACCACCATGAACGCCACCCGCTCCATCACCGGCGCACTCGCGCTCGCCGCCCTCGCCGGCAGCGCACTGGCACAACTCGCACCGGGCACCGGCGAGCAGGTCAAACGCAACATCGCCCGCTTCTACGCCCCCTACTTCACCGACGCCGACCGCGTACCCAGCTACGCCACCGAAAAGATCATCGCCACCACGGCCAAAAACCCCCCAGGCGTCATCGTCCCAACCTTCGAGAAACTCCCCGACGGCAGGCACCGCGCACGCATCGACATCACCCCCGGCACCTCCCTCTACGGCACCGGCGAGGTCGGCGGACCACTCCTCCGCAACGGACGCACCGTAACACTCTGGAACACCGACGCCTTCGGCTACAAGCCAGACTCACCCAGCCTCTACCAGAGCCACCCCTGGGTCCTGGCCGTACGACCCAACGGCACCGCCTTCGGCGTCCTGGCCGACACCACCTGGCGCACCGAGATCAACCTCGAAACAGGCATCGACTTCATCGCCGAGGGCAACCCCTTCCCCCTCTTTATCATCGAGCGCGACACACCCCAAGACGTCATCAAGGGCCTCACCGAACTCATCGACCCCATGCCACTGCCCCCCAAGTGGGCCATCGGCTTCCAGCAGTGTCGATACTCCTACAACCCCGAGAGCCGCGTCCGCGAGATCGCGCAGGGCTTCCGCGACCGCAAAATCCCCGCCACCGTCCTCTGGTTCGATATCGACTACATGGCCGGCTACCGCGCCTGGACCTTTGACCCCACCCAGTTCCCCAACCCAAGGCAGCTCAACGAAGACCTCGGCAAGCAAGGCTGGAAGCGCATCTGGATGATCAACCCAGGCCAGAAGTACGACCCCTCCCTCAGCGAGGCTGAAAAATCCGCCGCCTCCAAAATCAGCCCCGCCATGCTCGCCGCCTGGCAGGCCCAGGCTGATGTCGCCAAGGGCGTCCGCTCCACAGGCGACGCCATCGACGCCTGGGTCAAGGACGCCAAAGGCCAGGTCTATCAAGGTGCCGTCTGGCCCGGCATGTGCGTCTTCCCCGACTACACCAGCCCCGCCGTGCGCACCTGGTGGGCCGGGCTCTACAAGCCCTTCATGGACCAGGGCATCGACGGCGTATGGAACGACATGAACGAACCGGCCATCTTCAACGTCGCCAGCAAAACCATGCCCGAGGACAACATGCACGTCGGCGGCCTCGAACCCTTCGGCAAAGTCGAGCCAGGCAACCACGCTCGCTTCCACAACGTCTACGGCATGCTCATGGCCAAGGGAACCTACGCCGGCATCGCCGCCGCCAACCCCGAAAAACGCCCCTTCGTCCTCACCCGCGCAGGCTACATCGGCAGCCAGCGCTACGCCGCCACATGGACCGGCGACAACAGCGCCGATTGGAACGACCTCGAACAGTCCATACCCATGGTCCTCAACCTCGGCATCAGCGGCCAGCCCTTTAGCGGCCCCGATATCGGTGGCTTCAACGGCAGCGGCCCACGCGACCAGGCCGAGCGCGCCCTCCACTTCGCCCGCTGGATGGGCATCGGCGCACTCCTCCCCTTCAGCCGCGCACACACCGCCAAGGGGAACGTCGATAAAGAGCCCTGGTCCTTCGGCCCCGAGACCGAGGCCGTCTGCCGAATGGCACTCGAACGCCGCTACCGCCTCATGCCCTACCTCTACACCCTCTTCTACGAGGCCAGCCTCACCAACATGCCCGTCGCTCGCCCCGTCTTCTTCGCCGACCCCAAAGACCCCGCCCTCCGCGGCGAGGACGACGCCTTCCTCCTCGGCGACGCACTCCTGGTCGTCCCCCAACTCATGCCCGACGGCACACGCAGGCCCATCGAACCAAAGGGCACCTGGCGCACCATCGAACTCGTCTCCACAACACCCGGCACCAACGCCACCACCACCACCAACGCACACAAAGACCTCCCTGTCCTCAAACTCCGCGGCGGCGCGATCCTCCCCGTCGGCCCGATCCAACAGTTCACCGACGAAAAACCACTCGACCCCCTCACACTCATCGTCTCCCTCGACGCCGCCGGCAGCGCCAAGGGCGAACTCTACGAAGACGCAGGCGACGGTTACGGCTACAAAAAAGGTGAGTTCCTCACCACCCGCTACGTCGCCGCCACCCAGGGCGACTCCCTCGTCATCGACATCACCGGCACCGACGGCCAGATGCCCCGCCCCGCACGCAAACTCATCGTCCAAATCCTCACCGACACCGGCTCCATCATCACCGCCGAGGGCACCGACGGCAAACCCCTGACCATCAAACTCAAGTAACAAACAGTGCATCCAGAACCCCTCTCCCGAGGGGAGGGGCGGGGGTGGAGGTTGATTCTCAGTGGTGCAGGCTTCCAGCCTGCACAGCAAACAGATTTCACCACAGACTCACAGGGCACAGAGAATTACAGATGCATTAGGTTTGTCTTCCCTCCACAATCCCTGCATCCCTCTTCTCTGTGCCTCGGTGCCTCTGTGGCAAACTGCCTTTACGCACAGGTTGAAAACCTCCGCCCTCTCACCGCGTGATCTTGCCCACGATCCGCCGCGTCGCCGGCACCACCAGCATCGCCGTCGGCCACGCCACGATCCCTCCCAGCGCCCACCCGCGCAACCAAATTCCAAAGAACCCACTGGCAAAGCCCCCCCGCGCCACCGTCAGCGCCAGCGATATCACCATACTCATGATGAAAACCATGATCGTGACAAACAGCACCGTCGAATACTTCTTATCAAACCTGACCATGCCCCCAACTATCGGCAACCCCCACCATCCCACAACAGAACCCCTCCCCCGAGGGCAGGGGCAGGAGTGGGGTTGTCTCTGGGTGGTGCAGGCACCCAGCCTGCACGGCAAACAGACTTAACCACCGAGGCACAGAGGCACTGAAAAAATACGAATGGTTCGTCTTTCCTGCACAACCACTGCATCTCTCTCTCTGTGCCTCGGAGCCTCTGTGGTGAATTGCCTTTACACACACCTCACCGAGCAATCTCAATCGCCCGCGTCTCCCGCAGCACCGTAACCTTGATCTCACCCGGGAACGTCATCTCCTCACTGACCCGCTTGGCGATCGACTGCGCCACCGCATACGCCTCGTCGTCCCCAACGCGTTTACAGTCCACCATCACCCGCACCTCGCGACCGGCCTGAATCGCGTACGCCTCCGTAACCCCCGCGTGCTTCATCGCGATGTCCTGCAGCTGTTCCAGACGCTGGATGTACTTTTCCAGGCTCTCTCGCCGAGCGCCCGGGCGTGAACTGCTGATCGCATCGGCCGCCATCACGATCGGCGTATAAAAACTCGTGCTCGGCACGTCCCCGTGGTGCCCAGCGATCGCGTTGAGCACCGGCTCACGCTCACCATACTGCTTGGCAAAGTCGTACCCGATCTTCGGGTGCGTCCCCTCCACCTCGTGGTCCATCGACTTGCCGATGTCGTGCAGGTACCCGCACCGCCTCGCCAACGTCCCGTCCAGCCCGAGCTGGTCAGCAATAAGCTGGCACAAAAACCCAACCTCAATCGAGTGCCGCAGCACGTTCTGCCCGTAACTGCTCCTAAAGTGCATCCGCCCCATCGCCTCGACGACCTTCGGGTGCATCCCGCGCAGGTTGATCTCCGCCGCCGCATCCCGGCCATACTTGCCGATCCTCTCGTCCATCTCTGACCGCACCTTCTCCACAACCTCCTCGATCCGCGACGGGTGCATCCTCCCGTCGGCGATCAACCTCTGCAAACTCTCCACCGCGATCGCCTGCCGAACCTTGTCAAAGCACGACACCACAATCACCCCCGGCGTGTCGTCAACGATGATGTCCACACCCGTCGCCTTCTCGATCGCCCGGATGTTCCGCCCCTCGCGACCGATGATCCTCCCCTTCATGTCATCCGACGGGATCGGCACCGACCGCACCGTGCTCTCGCTGGTGTGCTCACTGGCACACCGCTGGATCGCCATCAGCGTGATCTCACGCGCCTTCTCCTTCGCATCCCGCTCGGCGTCCTCGATCGTCCTGCGCACAATCTTCGCCGCCTCCGCCTGGCTCTCCTGCTCAACCCGCTCCAGCAGCATCGCCCGCGCCTGCTCCACGCTCATCCCAGACACCGACAGCAACTTCTCACGCTGCGCGGCGAGCACCTCCCCGAGTTCCTTCTCCCGAGCCGCAGCCCCCGCCAGCCGATCGGCCAGCCCCGCCTCCACCCGTGCCAACTGCTCGTCCCGTGCCGTCAACTGATCGAGCTTCCTGTCCACCAGGTCCTCGCGCTTGGCCAGGCGACGCTCCGTCTCGCGCAACTCCTCCCGCTGGGCGCTCGTCTCCCGCTCAAACTTCTCCTTCCGCTCCAGCAGTTTCTTGTCCCCCTCCAGCTCCGCCCGCCCGACGATCGAACGCGCTTCCTCACCCGCACGCGCCTTGAGGCTCTCCGCCTCGCGTGCAGCCTCCTTGGCACCCCCCAGCCCGATCTGCCGAAGCACCAACCACCCGATCACCACACCAACAACAACCCCGGCAAGCGCCCCAAACGCCACCGAGGTCAAATCAACTTGCGACAACATAAAAATCATGCCGCGCTCCGCTCGCCCGTACACACACCCGTGCACAAGCCGCCCTGCGAACGCGCACAGCCCACCCGCCAGAACACCCGGCAGAGTCGCCCACAATCAATCCACGCGACGACCCCGGCAACCCACCACTCACCCGCCGGCCCAACACACCCAACCCACACCCGCGCCTTAGCGCGCAGCAAAGATTCGGGCTGCTCCCAAACTACTCACGCCCATCTGGAGCCTGTCAGGCCGCATTCTACAAAAACCAAAGGCTGCCGACACACAACGTACGTCAAACATGGCTGATCTATCGCGGGAAACCATCAACGAACCCACTCCCGCGGGCTGCACACGCGGCACCGCCGCCTGTGCACATCCTGTGAACGACCGGAAACGGCTGGCCGTGCCGATCGGAAAACGACCGACCCTTCCCAGGCCGGCACCTCATTAGATCGTCCCTCAGCCCCAATGTCAAGGCTCGGTCAAGATTTCTATCCTGCCCCCACCCCCACCCCATTCCACCCTCACCTCTGCCGAAGCTCGAACACATACGCATCAGGGTCCAAAACCCGCACGCTGGTTCGTGCCTTGTCCGGGCCAGGCGCCTCCCCCGGCACCGCACCCACCCAGCGCACCCGATCCCGCCCAACCCCCGCCTCGATCCCCAGCAGCCGGGTAACCTCACCCTCCAGGTCATCCACCGGCAGCGAGATCGCCGTCAGGCTCCCGGCCTGGCTCCCCATCACCCGCTTGCCAAACGACTCACGCAGCACAATCTCCACCCCCGCAAACCGCTCGCTCCGCAGCGTCTTGCTCTCGAGCAGCATCCCCACCCGATCAGACGCCACAACACGAAAATCCAGCACCCGCTCATAAAAGACCACCGACCGATCCAGCTGCTCAACATCCAGCCGGATCGAGACAGCAACACCGGCAGTGGGGGGGTGCGACGTTCCAGGCGACGCCGACGGTGCGGATACATTGCCCATATCCACGAGTGTAACCTCTTCACCGCCCCACAGGTGGCGAGCCAGGCGGCCGAATCCGTGGCGGCACCGCCCCACGCCGCGACCCCCGCGGCTCCTCACCCGGCGGCGACAACTTCTTCTTCACCCACGCCAGCACACCACCACCCAGCAGCACCGACCCGATCACACCCATCACCGCCCCGACCACCCCCGTGATCACCCACCGCAACGCCGACGCACCCACCAACTTCGAGTCCACATCCGGCGAGTGCGTCGCCAGCGGGTCATTGAGCCCCTGCTGATAAAGCGACGCGATGCTCATCAGCGCCATCACAATCCCCAGCACTGCCAGTGCCGTGCCCAGGATTGTCAGGATCAGGCCGATCGTCAGTTTCATGGGTTATCGTGATGCTTGTGCAGTTTCTGCTGCTGGTTGTGTTGCCGCTCATAGATGCGGGCAATGCCCATTGCCGCCTCTCCCAGTCGCTCATGGGCCCGCACGAACCGCACAAAGAGCCAGAGAATCAGCCCACAAAACGCTAGGTAAATAGGCATGATGAAAAGGATCATGAATAAATCATTACTCATAAGCAACTTCCCGCAGCCTTCCCAACCCCGGCCGCCAACCGCGACACCCGATCACACCTTCCGAACAGTCCGCTGCTCAATCCTCTTCTCACTCTTGGTCTGCACCAGCCGGTCAACATAATTCCCCGGCGTGTGCACCATATCCGCCTCTAACTCCCCGATCGGCACGATCTTCTCAACCTCCGCGATCACAAAGCTCGCCGCCGTCGCCATCATCGGGTTGAAGTTCCGTGCCGTCTTGCGATAGACCAGGTTCCCAAACGCATCGCCGACGTGCGCCTTGACAAGAGCAAGGTCGGCAAACAACCCCGTCTCCAGCACATACTCCCGGCGTTTGGGCACATCCTCCCCCCTCGGGCGCACCCTCGGCTCCATCTGCTGGTACGTCCCCGACGTTGCCACGGGCGTCCGGTTCTGCCACCGCGTGTCATCACTGGGCCGGCAGAACTCGCGGATCTCTTTCCCCGCCGCCACGGGCGTGCCGACTCCCGTCGCCGTGTAAAACGCCGGAATCCCCGCGCCACCCGCCCGTATCCGCTCGGCCAGCGTCCCCTGCGGGTTGAACTCGATCTCCAGCTCCCCCGCCAGATACTGCCTCTCAAACTCGGCGTTCTCGCCCACGTAACTGCTGATCATCTTGCCGATCTGCCGGGTCTTGAGCAGCAGCCCAAGCCCCCAATCATCAACCCCGGCGTTGTTGCTGATGCACGTGAGGCTCTTGACCCCCGAGTCGCGCAGCGCCAGGATCAACTGCTCAGGGATGCCGCACAACCCAAACCCCCCGACCATCACCGTCATCCCATCGCGCAGCACGCCCTTGGCCTTCAGGTCGGCAAACGCATCAGCTACGCTCGTGTGAATCTTTCCAGGCATCCCCAAGGCTAGACCCCCAATCAGCACTGTTCTTGCCATTAGAACCCCTCCCCCTCGGGGAGGGGCAGGGGTGGGGTTCTCTCCCGGTGGTGCAGGCTTCCAGCCTGCACGGCAATCAGATTCCACCACCAAGGCACAGAGGCACCGAGTAAGACAGAAGCCTGAATGAACTCTCTACATCACAACCCCTGCATCTCTCATCTCTGTCCCTCTGTGCCTCTCTGTTGAACTGTCTTTCCAGACTTCCCCCTCGGCCGCACCACCAAACTCCCCACCACCCCCGCCAGCAAGCACAACCCGATCACCGACAGGCTCACCCACGTCGGCAGGTGCACACCCTTCCAGTGCCCCATCGGCACCGCCGGGTCCACGCTCATGTCCAGCATCCCAAACAAGTTCGCCACACCCGCCGGGATCGGCACAAACCGCAACTCCGGCGAGATCACCATCTTCAGCCCCACAAAGATCAGAATCACCGCCAGGCTCACCTTCAAATACCGAAACGCATGCATCAGGCTCGAGATCGCAAAGTACAGCGACCGCAGCCCCAAGATCGCAAAGACGTTCGCCGTGAAGATGATGTACCGCTCCTTGCTCTGCCCCAGCGCCGCCGGCACGCTGTCGACCGCAAAGAGCACGTCCGTCGCCTCCACCACGCACAGCACCAAAAACAACGGCGTCGCAACCCACGCCCCCACCCGCAGCGCTTTCCCCGCCGCCTGCCCGACCTCCACACCCTCCACCCCGTGCCGAACAAAGAACTTGTCCCCGTGCATCTTCTCGCTGACCGGGAAGAAAAACCTTGCCACACGCAGCGCGATCGACCTGCTCGGGTCAAAGTGCTCATCATCGCTCTTGAGCATCTTCACGGCCGTCCACAGCAGCACCAATCCAAAGACGATCAACGCCGGCTCAAAGAGGTGCACAAGCTCCGTCCCCACGCCGATCATCAACCCGCGAAAGACGATCGCCCCCAGAATCCCCCAGAACAGCACCCGGTGCTGATACCTGTCAGGCACTGCAAAGTGCGCGAAGATGAGCGTAAAGACAAACAGGTTGTCCACGCTCATCATGTACTCAAGCACCCAGACCGTGAAATACTCCACGAGAGCCGTCCGCCCCGTCATCGCCGAGCCGTCGTTGGCCTGCGCCAGCGCCCCGAGCAACTGGTGGTCATAGACCACATAGATCACCCCGCTAAAGGCGATCCCCAGCAGCATGAAGATACCCGTCATCAGCAGGGCCTTACCCGCGGCGATCCGCTCACGCCGGCGCGCAAAGATGAACAGGTCCACAAACAAAATCAGCAGCACCAGCGCAACAAAGCCCCCCCAGAGCACCACCGACCACGAACCGGCTGACATAACGCCTGATAAACTGCTCATCACCGGCAGTGTAACACCCCGCCCCCGGCACACTTACCCGCGCAGCAGCCGGCCGACCTTCCACCCCTGCACCGCCGTCAGCAGCAGGTGCGCCGCCACGCGCGCCGTGCGCCCCGGCCCACTAGCCGGCTCGTCGTGCGTGGGGCAAAGCTCCATGATGTCCACGCACGCCAACTTCGGGTGCTGGCAGAGCACCGACAGCAACCTGGCCCCCTCACGCACCGACAAACCCGCCGGGTTCACAGCCGAGACCCCCGGCGCGTGCGATCCATCAAGCACATCCAGATCAAAGCTCACAAAGAGATGGTCAAACTCCCCGAGCACCTCGGTGATCCCCTCCGCATCCAACTCCCCGGCCATCGCACGCTCACCCAGATCATCATCCGCATAGACCCCGCCATGCCCGGCGAACCACTCCGCATGCTCGCGCTTGTTCACCAGCGTGTTTGCGCCAATGACCAGCAACGACCCGATGCCAGACTCGTCAATGAGTTTACGGAACGCCATCCCCGAGCCAACAGTGGGGCGGACGTCCAGGTGCGCATCAAAGTACACACCCGCCCACCGTCCGCCACGCTTGCCCTTCGCTTGCATCACGCCGCGTACAAACGGGTACGTCAGATCATGCCCACCACCGAGCCCGATCGGCAGCGCAACGCGCCCGGCCACGTGCGCAGCCGACTCGACCACTCGGTCATGCGTCCGCGCCAGCGCGACCTCACCCGCGCCTGCCGCCGGCACCACGTCCCCCGCATCGCCGACGACTGGCCAGCGGATCCCCGCAGGCTCCGCCACGCCATACCGCCCGAGCGCGGCGCGAATCGCCCCCGGCCCATCGGCCGCGCCGGCGCGCCCGCCGTTGAGCCGAACACCCAGATCATCAGCAAGCCCCAGCAGACCAACTTCCGCCCCCGCCAAACCAGGGCGCACCAGCGATGCGAACCGCTCCGTCGATACGCTCGGCCAGGCCCCCGTCCTCGTGTGCGGCACGCCGGTTGGTCTCGCAGGTTTACGAACAGTCCGCTTCACACCGCAGCATACGGCCCGCGAACACGCTCCGCCGAGCACTATTTCACATGCACCCCGTTGACACCCCGCTACCGGAACAGGTAACCTACACATCCACGCGTGTGCGTGCAGGTCCGTCCCCGTTCACGATCCTCTATCTGGGAGATGCTCCAATGGCCAATGGAAAGTTCGTCATCAGCAAAGACGCCGCGGGTGAGTTCCGCTGGCTGCTGCGCGAGGGCGCCGGCAAGCCGATCGCCGACAGCGCCGGCGGGTTCAACACGCACGCCGACTGCCTCAAGAACGTCCACCTCGTCATCCAGAACGCCAAGAACGCCGCCGTCGAGGACACCACAGGCCACGCCCCAGCACCCAAGGGCAAACCGGCTGGGAAGAAGAAAGCCGCCCAAAAGAAAGCCAAGAAAAAGTAAGCACCCACATGCCCCCGGCGCAGATCACCCCGGCCACGAGCTCCCCCCAGCTCGCAGACGCCGCTCGCCTGTTTGCCGAGTATGCACGCAGCATCGCGCCCATCGCCGGCGCGTCGCTGGCCCAACAGGGGTTCGCTGCTGAACTGGCCTGCCTGCCGGGCAAATACGCCGCGCCGCGCGGCGTGATCGTCCTTGGTCTGCTTGACGCCCTCCCCGTCGCGTGCGCCGCTCTCCGCCCGCTCGACGCGGTCGATCCGACCGCCGGTCGCGACGTGGCCGAGGTCAAGCGGATGTACGTCCAACCCCACGCGAGCGGGCTGGGCGTCGGCCGAGCGATGATGGAGTCGCTGTTCGCCTTCGCACGCAGCGCGGGGTACCGGGTGCTCAAACTCGACACCTCCGCCGAGATGACCGAGGCGATCGGGCTGTACACGGCCATGGGGTTCGTCCGCTGCCGGCGCTACAACGATGACCCGGACCCAACAACGCTCTGGTTCGAGCACAGGCTGGGTTGAGGGACTCGTCTACGCTTGTAGGCCCGAGCCAATCGACCCTATCCCCTGCAATTTAACATAACATACATTATCGGACTTTATTGCCAGGGCACAAACAGCGGTGGGGGCCTCCTTTGATTCGCCCAGAAGTGGCTCGGGCGCACATTTATGGATATCCAAAAACACGACACCCCGTTGCCGGGCCCTGGGCGGGCACTGGCGGGCACGGCTGCCGGGAGGATCAACGGGTCCACCCACACCCTCGGCGAGGCTCCTAAGTGATCGTGGCGCATCTCCACTCTACGGCGCAATGTTCAGGGGATCGGGAACCGATCACGCTGCCGAGCGTCGGCTCTGGCGTCTTTGCTCATTCGGGCCAACACTTGCGTATGAGTAAACGCCCATCGGCACGATCACTCCGCGCCCTCACCGGTCGCCCGCCGAGGCGGGATTTGGGCGCGGGTGGGCCTCCCATCGCGCTCGGGCCGGGCACTCGGCTAGAGATCGACGGCGTCGCCCGCGTCGCCCGCGGCGGTGCCGAAGTACGCATTTCCCAGGCTGCAATCTCGGCGATGAAGGACTCGCGCCGGGTGATCGAGAAATGTCTCAGCGACGGCGACGCGCACTACGGGGTCAACACCGGCTTCGGAGCCTTGGCCAAGCAGCGGATCAGTATGGGGGACCTGGCCGACCTGCAATGCAACCTGGTGCGATCCCACGCGGCGGGGGTTTGCGAGGCTCTGGATATCGGCACGACGCGCGCGATGATGCTTTGCCTGGCCGCGTCGCTGGCGCGGGGATTGTCGGGTGTTCGGCCTGAGGTCGTTGCGCTCTTGGTGGGGATGCTCAACGCGGGTGTGGTGCCGGTGGTGCCATCGGTTGGGTCGGTCGGCGCCTCGGGGGACCTGGCCCCGCTCTCGGCCGTGGCGCTGGCGATGATCGGCGAGGGGACGTGCCGGGTGGTCGGCGGGCGGGGTGGGGTGAGGGGAAATGGGGTCTTGCCGGTTATGTCAAGCTCGATTGCGCTGCGCAAGGCCGGGTTGAAACCCATTTCTTTGGCGCCCAAGGAGGGATTGGCGCT
>Ga0068877_10003467_pt1 | contig 12510 bp, 10 predicted proteins | sample NOAtaG_FD_66437 | JGI IMG/M metagenome (GOLD analysis project Ga0068877, IMG submission 66437) | Freshwater lake microbial communities from Lake Erie, under a cyanobacterial bloom - NOAA_Erie_Diel6S_1000h metaG | ecosystem: Environmental > Aquatic > Freshwater > Lake | place: USA: Ohio, Lake... | reverse complement strand
AACACCTCGACCAACCGCGACGAAATCATCGACACCTTGCACGACGCCCTCATCGGCACAATCACCGAACAGGCCGGTGATCACCGTCGACACGCGGTCCTTCTCGGCGGCTTCGACTCGGCCCTCGTCGCTGCGGTTCTCGTCGGCCTCGGCCACGAAGTCGAGACATACACGTTCCGTTTCTCCGATCCGACCTACGTGCAACGCAACGTCGACACGCTCGTAGACCATCTCGGCATCCGCCATCATTGGGTCGACTTTGATTCGTCGGTCATTGCGTCGAATCTGCGCGGATTCGCCGGGACGTTCACCCAACCCGGGTCACAGCCGCACTACCAAATCCACACCTTGCACGCCGCACGACAGATCGCCGCCGACGGACACACCCACATCTTCACGGGTGACGGCTGCGATGCGATCTTCCTCGGCTATCCGACCGTCAGCCGTCGTGCGGCCATCGCGGCAGCGACCAAACGCATGCCGTCGGCCCTCACCCGCATTGCCGCCGGCGCGCTCTCGACAGGCATCGTCGAACGGCGAATCGGTCACGTCGCCCGCATGGCGCGCGGCACCTTGCGCAACAGGCTCCTCGATGAAACGGTCGGCGCACACCTTCCGACACAGGTGTTCGACGCTGCCGCACTCGCGCGCCTGCGCACCTCGGCTGCACCCGCGCAAGCCGAGTCCGTGCTCGCCGTTCGCACGCGTTTGGCGACCGGACTCGAGCACCTGAACCGCACACAATTGGCGTTCAACGGCAACGGGCTGAACGGCCAGAGCAAGGTCAAGGTCGACGGCGCGGTTGCAGGAACGGGGGTTGCCCAGGCAAGTCCGTTCATGCACGCCCGCCTGAGAACTTTCGTCTCGGGCATTCCATTCGAGTACCTGCGCTCGGCGGGTTCGTCGGCTTCATCGGCCGGCAAGGAGATCCTCGTCGACATGGTGCGTCGTCGTGGCCTGCTACCCGACGTCATCATCGACCAGCCCAAGCAGTCACCCAGCGATTCACCCGTCGATGGGTGGTACATGAACGAACTGCGCACGGAAATACTCGACCAGTTGCGCGACCTTCCCTTCACGTGGAACAGGCGCTACGTCGAAGGGCTGCTTGCACCGAAGGCAGCCGAGTCGTGGTACCGCAACAAGGTGTCGCTCAGCCACCACACGATGCAGGTGATCGGCCTTCTCTCTTCCTACGCATCCTTCAACAGGGGCCCCGGCGCGTGAAGAAACTGCTCCGCTGGCCGGTGACCATCGCCGTCGTCGCGGTGCTCGTCGTTCTCGTGTGGCAGCGCCGCGACGATCTGCGACCGCTGTGGGAAGACCCCTCGTGGGATCTCGCGCTCATCGCAGTGCTGATCGTCGTCGGCCACTTCCTCAATTCATCTGAATTCTGGGTCGTCTACCGCGCGACCGGTGTACGCGTCGGGTTCCTCGAGAACTGGATGGTCTTCACGGCGGGACTCCTCGGCAACCTTCTCCCCGGGCAGGTCGGGACGATCTACAAGTTTCGCTACATGAACGCGGTGCACGGCGTGCCCTACGCAAAGAGCGGCAGCAACTACGGAGCCAACCTGGTCATCAGCCTCGGTTCCTCGGCGCTCGTCGGCATCATCGGTGTCGTTGCGTACGCCTCGGGCGGGGGCGACTTCGCGTGGGCGGTGTTCGCAGTCCTCGTCGCCCTTGGCGTGGCCTGTCTTGCACTCATGAAGTTCCGGCTTCCCGACTGGCCGCTGTTGCGCGGCAAGCCCGCCCGGGCGGCGGCCTCGTTCAACGAGGGCTGGCACGACATCCAACGAACCCCGCGAACCTCGTTGCAGGTTCTCGCCATCGACGTCGTGAAGTATCTGCTCACTGCCTGGCGCTTCCAGTTGGCGTTCGGTCTTCTCGGAGTGGATGAATCCTTCTGGTTCTTCCTCGTCGTCGCCCCGGCCGCTGCGATCGCGGGAATCATCGCGTTCACGCCGGGAGCACTCGGTTTCCGCGAGCTGTTCGTCACCACCGCGGCGGTCGGTATGGGCGCCTCGCTCGACGACGGACTACTCGCCGCAACCACCGACCGCGGCGTCATGCTGGCGTCGGCTTTGGTTCTTGGTGCGGCGGGTTACGCCTACACCGTGCCGCGCTTGCGGCGCGCAAGGACGACCCAACCCACGCCGAACTGACCCGCCGCAAACGGGCGTTGTGCCACGCGCATCGGTATAGCGACCGCGGCGGTCAACATGCCGGCCGTGCGCGTGGTCGGCTGGAACAGGCGTCCACTTCCCGCCGACTTCGCCTCGGGCGCCGCGCCGTCGGCAACGTTTCCGCCTCGACGACGAATGACGACGTTGCGCGCGGTCTCGAGCAGGTGCCCACCGATTGCTCCGTACGCACGTCGCGCGACGATCTCGAGACCGACCGACGCACACAGTCGCTCGATATCGACCGCGTCGTATCGACGGAAATGACCGACGGCCTCGTCGGACGGCCCGAATCGCCGGGCGTGCGCGGGAACGCTGAGCAACACGTGTCCCTCGGGACCGAGACGCGACATCCAGCCACGCAGCGCGGCGACGTCGTCCTCGATGTGTTCCAGCACCTCGAAGGCACACAGCAGGTCGAATCGCTCGTCGTCACCCACCCGCTCGATTCCCCCCATGCGGAAGTCGGCATTGTCGATGCGCGCCATTCGTGACGCGGCGACGGCAGCCGACGACATGTCGGGTTCGACTCCGACGTACGGTGCGTGCGATGCGAGACGCGCGCCGGTTGCACCCTGGCCTGCACCGACTTCGAGGATCGAGCGCGGTCGCACCGTACGGACCGCCGCATCGATGTACGGCTGTCGCAGACGCGCCATCGTCGTCAGCGGCGGCAGCGCGACGGTGGGTGCTTCGGAAACCGCGAGGGCACGGTCAAAGAGCGGTGCAAGCGCGACGTCGTCGAAGCGGTCGACGAATGTCTGCCGCGCACGCCGCGCCAAGGCTTCGCGACGCACGGGATCGTCCATCAACTTCTGCACCGCTGACGCGATTGCCGCGGGATCGGCCAGCGGCACGCGTTCGACGCTTGCACCAAGCGTTGCAACCGCGGGGGTGTCACCCGTGACGACGGGACGTCCCACCGCCATGCACTGGAACACTTTGTTCGGAATCACCCGGCGCGTCTTGTCGCCGGCACCGAAGACGCCGAGACACACGGTCGACGACGCGATCAACGCCGGCAACTGCGACTCGGGAACCTGATCCACCAATTCGACACGGGCGCCGGTCTCCCCGACCAGCCGTTCGATGGCGGGGCGCAATTGACCGTTGCCGACCAAGCGAACACGCCAGTCGCGGGGCATCAGCAACGACGCGCGCACGATGTGCTCGATTCCTTGCAGCGGGATGTACGTGCCGTAGAACAGCACCGACCGCGGCTCGACTGCGACGTCGGGTCGCTCGGTGAAAATCGCCGGGTCGGCACCCACCCACACCACGTGCCACTTTGCGCGCGGAGTGTCGGTCGTGGCGGAGAATGCGTCCGCATCGTCGGGCGTGTCGGTGATCACCGCGTCGGCAAGTCGTGCCGCCCATGCGTCGCATCGGCGCAGAATCGCGGCGATGGGTGATCGCTCCCCGACCAGGCCGCGATCGATCACAACGGTCTCGTGCAACGAGACGAAGTAGTCGATGACGAGCGGCAGACGAAACACCTTGCACAGGGAACCCACGACGACGGCATCGATCTGCGAGGGGTGTGGAACCAAAACGACGTGCGGCCTGCGACCCGGAACCGCGGCCCCCACCAAGATTCCGACGAGACGCACGTAGGCAACCGCCGCCCGCAACGCGGTCAATGCACGCCCGCGCGACGCGGCGGCGACCTTGTCATCGCCCCAGACGCTCGCGCTGCGTACCGACACCTGCCAACCGAGCATCATCGCCAGGCGCTGCAATTGGCGGTTGCGTCCGAACGAGGGGTCGAACGTACCGATCATCAGCATTCGACGCGGCTTCACAACGCACCGTCCATGAGGTCGACGACCGTGCGCGAGGTCTGCGACGACAAGTCGGCAAGGCGTGCGGCAGCGGCCTGCGAGCGTGCACGCACGTCGTCGGCGCGTTCACGAACGCCACGCGCAACGTCGACCAGACGTTGTGGCGTCACTTCGGTGATCGGCACGACGAGATCGGACAAACCCGCGAGTTGCAACACACCTGTGGCCTTGTGTTCGTACGGAATGCACACTTGTGGAACGCCCGCCGAGAGTGCGAACACCGCGGGGTGATAACGCCCTGCAACCACGAAATCTGCCGATGCAAACAACGCGCGCTGGGCCAGCATGTCGCGCGACTCGTCGAAAACACTCACCGACACGTCGTTGCCCACCGCGTCGCGAATCAACGACGCCAACCGCTCGAGGTAAGGGGCGTCGCGGTGCGCGGAGCCGTGCAACTGGGGCACCAAGACCACCTCGCACGCCGCACCGGTGCACAGTTCGGCGACCGCCGCCGTTACCGCGGCGTCGTAATTCGCCCGACGAGTTTCGGGTGCCGCGTCGCCTTCGTATTTCCAGTCGATCGCCGAGACGACCACACGACGCAAGGCCGAGTCGCGTGGTGACGGCGGCACCGATACCTGCAGGGCCGCATCGACGGTGACTCGAACTTCGACATTGCGTCGCCGCGTGCCGAACAGCGCGCGGATGTGCGCGGCCGAAATCTCTTCGCGCACGATCACCGCATCGAAGCAGCGGTACGTGAACCGACGGAACGGGTTCGCCCACGCCTTGGCGAAGGGACCGGCAGAGGTTGCGTACAACACAGCCGGCTTGTGATGGATGCGCGCCATCCACACGTACAACCAGTGCACGGGTTCGTGGCCGATGTAGATGTCACCGAAATACGGCCCACCCGGTGCCGAGACAACCACGTCGGCGCTGCGGTATGCCGCGATCGTGGCCGCACCGACACGGCCGAGCACCGCGTGGATTCTCGTGGCGAGATACAGAACGAGGCGGAGGCCTTCGATCGGCGACAACTTGAGGGAAATCCACTCGACGTCGAACCCCGACGATGTGGCGAGTTCCCGCGCCGAACGGTCGTCAGCGAACTGGTGGATGACGGTGAAGCGCACCGGACCGCCGTGCGCGCGGCTGATTCCCGAGAGCATTCCGTGCAGAGCCGCCTCGTCGCCGCGGTTGTCGCCGTGTTGGTTCACGACCAGCACGTGACGAACCGGCTGCTGACCCACACGCCGAGTGTAACTGTGGACGATAATTGACCCGTGGGAGAACGTCGTTTCGTACTCGGGGGCCGCTACGTGCTCGGTGGGCTGGCGCCCGATTCGTCGACCCTCACACCCGCACGTGCCGACGAATTCATCGCACCCGATGGTCGGCCCACCGCGGCGTACCGCGAACGACTGCGGCGCATTCCGAACCTCCGCAACGCGATGAGCGTCGCATCGCTCTACATCCAGACGATCGCCGTGCTCGCGGTGGCGGTCGTGGTCGACAACTTCGGGGTGCGCGTTCTCGCTTTCCTGCTGATGGGCCGCGCCCACGCGCAATTCCTGTCGCTCATGCACGAAGCCGCGCACCGACTCTTGTTCTCGAACAAGCGGATGAACGACTTCGTCGGCAACTGGCTCCTCGGCTTTCCCTCGTTCACCAGTACGCCTGCGTACCGCCGCGTGCACATGGCGCACCACCGCGAGGAGTTCGGCCCGGACGAACCCGACATTCCGCTCTATGCGAACTATCCCGTCTCCCCGGCCAGCCTGCGCCGCAAGCTGATGCGCGACGCCTTCGGAATCACGGGTGCGAAGCTTTTCCGCGCGCAGTTGCGCGGCCTGCGTTCACCCGATGCGCGCGTGCGCCGCACGCAACAAAAGATCTGGTCGATGCAGCTCGTCCTGCTTGCAGCAGGAATCTTCGCGGGAGCCTGGTGGCTCTATCCCCTCTTGTGGTTGCTGCCGAACATGACGGTGTGGCGGGTCATCAATCGTTTGCGCGCGATCGCCGAGCACGGCGGCATGACATCCGGCATCGACCGGCGCATGTCGACCCACGCGGTGCGCCAACGTTGATTCGCCCGTTTTTTCCTGGTGCCGTACAACATCGGTTTCCACACCGCCCATCACGTCGACGCGGGCATCCCCTTCCGCAACCTGCCCGACTACACGCGTCGTCTGCGCGATGCCGACTACATCACGCCCTCCCACGAATTCGCCTCGTACCCCCGCATCTGGCGGGCCCTGTCGGGCGGCTCGGAATTACCACTACCTGCATAGTGAAAACCCCCTCAGGGGCTCTTAGACTTGGGTCCGTGAGCCATCTCTTCCGCGTCGAATCCCTCCACGCCGCGCCGGTCACCGACGATGACGATGTCGTCACCCCGAAAGAAATCCTGCGCGGCCTCGACCTCACCGTCAACGAGGGTGAGATCCACGCAATCATGGGCCCGAACGGCTGTGGCAAGTCCACCCTCGCCTCCACCCTCCTCGCATCACCCGAATATCAGGTCACGAGTGGCCGCCTCATCTACAAGGGCGAGGACGTCACCGACTGGTCGACCGACGTGCGCGCAAAGGCCGGAATCTTCCTCGCGTTCCAGTATCCGCAGGAAATCGCCGGCGTGTCCGTGATTCAGTTCCTGCGCCAGGCACTCTCGGCGCGCAAGGGCATCGACCTGTCCGTGCTCGAACTGCGCCTGTCGATCATGGACTGGATGAAGCGTCTCGGCATGGACTCGTCGTTTGTCGACCGCTACCTCAACGAAGGTTTCTCGGGCGGCGAAAAGAAGCGCAACGAGATCATGCAGATGGCGATCCTCGAACCCGACCTCGCGATTCTCGACGAAACCGACTCCGGCCTCGACATCGACGCCCTGCGCATCGTCGCCAAGGGCATCCGCGAGGTGCGTGCCGACCGGCCGAACCTCGGCATCGTGCTCATCACCCACTACCAGCGTCTGCTCGACGAGCTGCAGCCCGATTTCGTCCACATCATGGTCGACGGCCGCATCGTGAAGTCGGGCGGCATGGAAATCGCCGCCGAGCTCGAGAAGTCGGGCTACGAGGCGTACCGCTGAAAGCCGGCGTCCCGCGATGAGCTTCGACCCCGTCGTCGTCAAGAAGGATTTCCCCCTTCTCGAGCGCGAAATCAACGGCAAGCCCATCGTCTATCTCGACTCCGCGAACACGTCGCAAAAGCCGCGACAGGTCATCGATGCGATGTCGCGATTCATGGAAACTTCGTACGCGCCGATCAACCGCAGCGCGTACCAACTTGCCGCCGAGTCCACCGACGCGTTCGAGGCGGCGCGGGCCGCGGTACGCCGGTTCATCAACGCCCCGAAAGTGCACGAAGTCGTCTTCACCAAGAACGCCACCGAGGCGTTGAACCTTGTGGCGCACTCGTGGGGTTCGGCCAACCTTCGTGCGGGTGACGCGGTTGTCCTCACGCACATGGAGCACCACGCCAACATCGTCCCGTGGCACATGCTCGCCGCCGAGCGCGGGCTCGAACTGCGTTGGGTGCCCCTCACCGCCGACGGCCAACTCGACCTCGCAACCCTGCCCCGGCTTCTCGACGGAGCAAAGGTCTTTTCCTTCACTGCGATGAGCAACGTTCTCGGCACGCTGACACCCGTCAAGCAACTCGTCGACGCCGCACACGCGGCCGGCGCCATCGCCATCGTCGACGGCTGCCAGTACGTACCCCACAACCCCACCGACGTGCAGGCCTGGGGTGCGGACTTCCTCGCCTTCTCCTCTCACAAACTCTGCGGGCCTTCGGGCATCGGCGTGTTGTGGGGTCGCGAAGCGTTGCTCGACGCCATGCCCCCGTTCCTCGGTGGCGGCAACATGATCGCCGACGTTCGCCTCGACGGATTCACCTGCGCCGAACTGCCGGCCAAATTCGAGGCAGGAACACCTGCCATCACCGAGGCGGTCGGCATGCACGCCGCGATCTCGTACCTCTCGTCACTCGGCATGGACAACGTTCGCGAACACGAGGTGGAAATCACCACGTATGCCATCGACAAGTTGAAGGCCCGCTACGGCGACGACATCACCATCCACGGCCCCACCGACCCGGCACTGCGCGGAGCCACCCTGTCGTTCAAATTCAAGGACGTCCACCCGCACGACGTCTCGCAGGTTCTCGACCAAGCCAACGTCTGCGTCCGCGCGGGCCACCATTGTGCCAAGCCCCTCATGAAACTGCTGGGCGCCAACGCCACCGCCCGCGCAAGCTTCTACATCTACAATTCAACGGCCGACGCCGATGCACTTGCAGACGCACTGGCCAATGCCGGAGACTTGTTCGGCTTCTAGATTTCGAAGCGCACACCCACGACCGGAGCACCGATGCCAGGATTGGAAGACCTCTACCGCGAGATCATTCTCGACCACTATCGGACGCCCCGTAACCAGGGTGAGCTCCCTCCGCCCGCCGTTCGCGCCGAAGGGCACAACCCGTTGTGCGGCGACGAGATCCAGGTCTATCTCGACGTGAAAGACGGCATCGTCACCGACATCAAGATCGGTGGCCAAGGCTGCTCGATCAGTCAGAGTTCCGCATCCATGATGTCGGCTGCGGTGAAGGGCAAGCCCGTCACGGAAATCCGCAACCTCGTTCGTCGCTTCAAGAACATGATGTCGATCGAGGAAGAAGACGAAAACGCCCCGCCGCTCGACGAGTCGAAGCCTCTCGGCGACCTCGAAGCTCTGCGCGGCGTCGTGAAGTTCCCGGTGCGCATCAAGTGCGCCACCCTGGCGTGGAACACACTGCTCGACGGCCTCGACCAGTCGAACTGACACACATACTCTCCGCAACTGCGATCGGGGGATTCGCATGCCACAGATACCTTCACAAATCGCCGACATCACGGCCGACTGGCTGAACGAGGTTCTGCCGCCCGAGATCGGTCGCGTGAAAAGTTTCGACGTTCAGCGATTCGGCACGGGGGTCGGCATTCTCGGCGAACTCGCCCGCCTGACCCTGACGTACCTCGACGGCCCCGGCGCAGGCCCGGAAACGATCGTCGCCAAGTGCCAATCGCCCGCACCCGAGAACCAGTTCCTCGCACAGGCCATGGGCTTCTACCTGCGCGAGGTCAACTTCTACCGCGACGTCGCGACGCGACTCTCGATCCGCGTACCCAAGCCCTATTTCGCCGACTGCGGTGCCGACGGACTGCCCTTCGTCATCCTCATCGAGGAAATCGCCGGCGCGCACTGCCCCGACCAGATCACCGGTCTCACTCTCAACGAAGCCGAGCGCATTCTCGAAACCGCTGCCCGCCTGCACGCCGCGTTCTGGGAAACGAAAGAGCTGTACGAACTCACCTGGTTGCCGCCGATGAACAACCCCCTCTACAAGGCCGGCAAGGCAATGGCCGAAGCCCAGTGGCCGCACTTCAAGGAACACTTCGGCCCACGCCTGGACGGTGCGACGCTCGATGCCCTGCACACGATGTGCGAGATCTACCCCGACATGCTCGATTGGTGGGTGCAGCAGGGCCACCAAACCTTCACCCACACCGACTGTCGCGCCGAGAACTACCTCTTCGGTGGAAGTGCCGGCGCCGACGCCATCACGATGATCGACTTCCAGTTGAGCACCCGCCACGTTGCCGCGTGGGACGTGTGCAACCTGCTCGCCGCGTCGCTCACACCCGACATGCGCCGCAAGCACGAAGATCACCTTCTCAACCATTACTTCAACAAGGTCAGCGAGTTCGCCGCCGACCAGCCCGGTTTCAAGGGCTACTCGCTCGACCGTCTGTGGTACGACTACCGCGCAGCCCTCCTGCAGCAGGGCGTCTCTCAGGTCATCACATCGAACCTGCAGGGCGGCAACGAACGCGGCGACGAACTGCTCGAAGAACTGCACATGCGACCTCTCATTGCCGCAATGGACCACAAGATCAGCGAAATCGTGAAAGACATCAAATGACCGACATCCTCCCCCCACCCGCTGATTCGTCACTCGAGGAAATCCACGACCGTAGCTACGTCGTGAAGGCCTACAGAAAAGACGAGCGCACCATCGTCTTGCGTGGTGCCGTGCGCGACGAAAAACCGGCCGGTCTGTACATCCCCGATGATCCGGAACCGCTGCCCCTGCACCACATGATCGTTGCGCTCACCGTCACGATGCCCGACATGATCATCACCGATGCACGCGTCGAATTCGAGGTGTACCCGCACGGTGGTTGTCCGGCCATCACCACCCACTACGAAAAACTCGTCGGCCTCAGCATTGCGCGCGGGTTCACGCACAAGGTGCGCGAACTCTTCGGCGGCCCGCGCGGTTGCACCCACACCACCGCGCTCCTCCAGGCGATGGCACCAGTCGCGATTCAAAGCGTGTGGTCGATGCGCGCGATGAACGTGGCGAAGGGAACCGCCCAGGCCGAACCCGAACCAACCACGCGCGAGGAACGCCTCGCCCGCATGCGCTTCAACCTGAACACCTGCCACATCTGGGACGAAAACGGCGAACAGGCTCAGATCGTCGCCGATGGCGGCGACATCGGCCTTCCGATCTGGATCACCGACCGCTACGCCAAGCTCGGCCGCGACCCGATGGAATGGCGCAAAGGAATGGGCGGCGGCTAGCCGTATCTGCGCATCGGCGTTCCGCCTCCGCTACGTCTGCGCAACGGCGTTCCGCCTCCGCTACGTCTGCGCAACGGCGTTCCGCCTCCGCTACGTCTGCGCATCGACGTTCCGCCTCAGCTACAAAACGAAAATCGGCTTGATGGTGGCGCCCGACTCGCTGTCGTGTTGCGCTTCGTTGATCTGGTCGAGGCGGTAGGTCTTCACCAGCTTGTCGATCGGGAACATGCCGCGGCGGTGCCACTCGACGAGCTTCGGGATGAAGTCGGCCGGGTAGGCATCGCCTTCGATCACACCCTTCACGCTCTTGCCGTCGAGGAAGCCCGATGACGAGAAGGCGATGTCGCCCATCACCACGCCGACGACCGCAAGGGTTCCCGTCGCTCGCAGCGCGTCGACTGCTCCACGAATGACCGCCGGCACGCCGGTGGTGTCGAGACCGTATTGAGTGCCGCCGCCCGTGATCTCGCGCACTGCCGCCGTCACGTCGGTCGTGGTCTTTGCGTTGATCGTGTGCGTCGCGCCAACTTCTTTTGCCAAGGAGAGGCGATTGTCGTGCAGGTCGACGGCGATGATCGTCGCGCAACCGGCGATCTTTGCGGCCATGACACCGGCAAGACCCACGGCGCCTGCGCCGTAGACCACGATCGAACTGCCGGGCCTCGCGGCGAGAGAATTGAGAACAGCACCCGCGCCCGTTTGAAAGCCGCAGCCGAGTGGTCCGAGAATCTCCAACTTGACGTCGTCGGCGGTCACCTTGACGACGTTGCGCTCGCTCGCCATCGCGTGCGACGCGAAGCTCGACTGACCGAACCAGCAACAACCCATCTTTCCGCCGTCGGCCGCACTCAGCGGTGCCGAACCGTCGAGTCGCGACCCCATGAAGTTGAGCGCGCCGAACAACTCGCAGTACTGCGGAAGACCGGTTTCACAGTTGTTGCAGCGGCCGCAGCTGGCATAGGACAAAACGACCTTGTCACCGGGCGCGACTTTCGTCACTCCCTCACCGACGCGCTCGACGATTCCGGAACCTTCGTGCCCGAGCACGACGGGCATCGGAAACGGCGTGCCGGGAATCCTCGCGAGAAGATCGGTGTGGCACATACCGGCGCCGACGATGCGCACGAGAACTTCACCCGGTCGCGGGTCCCCCATCTCGAGTTCGCGCACCTCGAACGGTGCGTCGTGGGAGGTCAGAACTGCGGCGGTGATTTTCATCCGATCATCCTTTCTTTTTCGGGTAGTTGTTGGCAAGAGAGTGACCCCTGTCGTACAATTCGTGTCCTGAAGGGGAGTATCCCTCGACTCCGGTGTCGTCACCACGGAGCCGCGCAAGCGGATCCCGGCACCGCAGGCCCGATCCGGGCGGGAGAGACCTTCGACGAATGAAGTCGTCCCCTCGGGGACCAGTCGAAGGGAAAACCCAGAATGTTCAAGAACACCGCAAAAACTGCCATTCTCCTCGCCGCCCTCGGCGGCCTGATCGTCACGATCGCCGGTGTCCTCGGGGGTGGCAGCAGTACGTCACTCACGTTCGGTCTGGTTATCGCGTTCGTGATGGTCGGCGGGTCGTACTGGTTCAGTGACAAGCTTGCGTTGAAGGCGGCGAATGCCCGCGTCATCACCAAGGTCGATGCGCCGATGTTCTACGGAATGATCGAAGACCTGGCGACGCGCGCCAACATGCCGATGCCGAGGGTTGCGATTTCTCCGAACGACCAGCCCAACGCCTTTGCCACCGGTCGCGGCCCGCGCAACGCGGTCGTGTGCGCCACCGAGGGCCTGTTGCGCACCATGCCCGAAGACGAACTGCGCGGCGTGATGGCACACGAGCTGATGCACGTCCGCAACCGCGACATTCTCATTGGCTCGGTTGCCGCGGCCATCGCAACGGCCATTTCTTTCATTGCC
>Ga0068877_10003466_pt1 | contig 12511 bp, 11 predicted proteins | sample NOAtaG_FD_66437 | JGI IMG/M metagenome (GOLD analysis project Ga0068877, IMG submission 66437) | Freshwater lake microbial communities from Lake Erie, under a cyanobacterial bloom - NOAA_Erie_Diel6S_1000h metaG | ecosystem: Environmental > Aquatic > Freshwater > Lake | place: USA: Ohio, Lake... | reverse complement strand
GCCAACCCCATCGTCGGCGTCGGCTTCCCGCAGGCCAGCGCCATCGACAAGGTGGCGCGCGACTTCCCGCAACTGCGCTTCGCCATCATCGACATGGTGGTGGACCTGCCCAACGTGCAGAGCTTCGTCTACCGCGAGCACGAAGGCGCCTTCCTCGTGGGCATGCTGGCGGCGATGGCCAGCAAGACGGGCACCGTGGGCTTCGTCGGCGGGCAGGACATCCCGCTCGTGCGCAAGGTGCTGTGTGGCTACGAACAGGGCGCGCGCTTTGCGCGGCCGGGCGTGAAGTTCACCTCGGCCATGACCGGCACCACCAACGCCGCCTGGACCGACCCCGCCCGCGGCGCCGAGTTGACGAAGACGCAGATCGCGCAGGGCGCCGACGTCGTGTTCGCTGCCGCCGGCACCACCGGCCTGGGCGTGCTGCAGGCGGCCAAGGACGGCGGCATCTACGGCATCGGCGTGGACGTGAACCAGAACCACCTGCACCCGGGCACCATGCTCACCAGCATGCTCAAGCGCGTGGACTTGGCCGTGCTGCAGGCCTTTCGCGGTGTGCAGCCGGGTGTCACGGTGCTGGGGCTGAAGGAAGGCGCGCTCGATTACGCGCTCGACGAGCACAACGCCAAGCTCATCACGCCGGCCATGCGGCAGCGCACCGATGCCGCCAAGGCCGACATCGTGGCCGGGCGGCTGAAGGTGATCGACTCCAGCGTGACCGGGCGCTGCCAGTAGCGGGACGGGCTGACCTCGCCACCGCGTGGCGGCCCAGGCGGCACCAGGGTCCACCCGGATCTCTGCTTTTCCGATAGCTTGGCGCCTGTGGATTGAATTTCACGACACCGACACCACCCGCCTATCGTCGGCGCTCTGCTGCGACATCGCGGCAGGTCCCATCCTTACAGGAGGCCTCATGACGGTTCGTGTGTTTGCCCTGGCGGCGCTGGCTGCGGCCGCGCTGGTATCCCATGGTGTGGTGTCTGCCCAGAAGGGCGCGCTGCAAAAGGTCGGCAAGGGCGAGGGCCGTGTCGACATCGTCGCCTGGGCCGGCTACATCGAACGTGGCGCGACCAGCAAGGACTTCGACTGGGTGACGGACTTCGAGAAGAAGACCGGCTGCAAGGTCAACGTCAAGACCGCCGGCACGTCGGATGAGATGGTGGCACTGATGAACGAAGGCGGCTTCGACCTCGTCACCGCCAGTGGCGACGCGAGCACGCGTCTGATCCGAGGCAAGAAGGTGCAGCCGATCAACGTCAACCTGATCCCGAGCTACAAGAACGTCGATCCGCGGCTGCAGAAGGCGCCCTGGCACTTCGAAGCCAACACGCACTACGGCGTGCCCTACCAGTGGGGCTGGAACGTGCTCATGTACAACACCAAGGTGTTCGGCAGCACGCCGCCGAACAGCTGGAAGGTGGTGTTCGAGGAGATGAACCTGCCTGATGGCAAGAGCAACAAGGGCCGCGTGCAGGCCTTCGACGGGCCGATCCACATTGCCGATGCCGCGCAGTACCTCAAGTACCACAAGAAGGAACTCGGCATCACCGACCCCTACGAGCTGAACGAGGCCCAGTACAAGGCGGCACTCGACCTGCTGCGCGCGCAACGCAAGATCGTCGGCAAGTACTGGCACGATGCCTTCGTGCAGATCGACGACTTCACCAACGAAGGCGTGGTGGCCAGCGGCTCGTGGCAGTTCCAGTCCAACATCCTGAAGAGCAAGAAGGTGCCGATCGCCACCGTGGTGCCGGTGGAAGGCGCCACCGGCTGGGCCGACACGACGATGATGCATGCCGAGGCCAAGAACCCGAACTGCGCCTACATGTGGCTCGAGCACTCGCTGAACCCCAAGCTCCAGGGCGACCTGTCGGCCTGGTTCGGCTCGGTGCCCAGCGTGCCGGCGGCCTGCAAGGGCAACAAGCTGCTCACCGACGAAGGCTGCGCGCGCCAGGGCTACAACGACTTCGACAAGATCAGCTTCTGGCGCACACCCGTGAGCGCTTGCAAGAGCCAGAGCGCCGGCTGCGTGCCCTACCACCGCTGGGTCACGGACTACATCGCGGTGCTCGGCGGGCGCTGAAGCCGCGATGACCGCAGCCGTCACCCTCGACGGCGTCGGTTGCACCTTCGGCCACGGCGCGGGCGCGGTCCGCGCCGTGGACGGTGTCGACCTGACGATCGCCGCCGGCGAGTTCTTCACCCTGCTCGGCCCCAGCGGTTCGGGCAAGACGACCGTGCTGCGCATGATCGGCGGCTTCACGCTGCCGACCGCCGGGCGTGTGTGGATCGGGGGCCAGGACGTGACCCTGGCGCCCCCGTACGCCCGCGCCGTGAACACGGTGTTCCAGGACTACGCGCTGTTCCCGCACATGAGCATCCGCGACAACGTGGCCTACCCGCTGATGGTGCGCAAGGTGGACCGGGCGACCCGTGAGCGGCGGGCCGAGGAACTGCTGGCGCTGGTGCAACTGCCCGGCGTGGGCGCACGCCGGCCGGCGCAGCTCTCGGGCGGGCAGCGGCAGCGCGTGGCCCTGGCGCGGGCGCTGATCAGCGAGCCGCAGGTGCTGCTGCTCGACGAGCCACTCGGCGCGCTGGATCTGAAGTTGCGCGAGCAGATGCAGAGCGAGCTGAAGGCGCTGCAGCGGCGCCTGGGCATCACCTTCCTCTTCATCACGCACGACCAGCACGAGGCGCTGTCGATGAGCGACCGCATCGGCATCTTCAATGCGGGCCGGCTCGAACAGCTGGGCACGCCGCGGCAGGTCTACGACACCCCGGCGACGCGCTTCGTCGCGCACTTCGTCGGCGCCGCCAACGTGCTCGAAGGCGAGGCGGCACGCAGCCTCACCGGCCACGCGCAGGCGATGCTGCGGCCGGAGCGCATCACGCTCGGCGAGGCCGTCGGCGCGCGCGCCGCAGGCCCGGTTTGCGAAGTGCAGTTCTTCGGTGCCTTCACGCGCATCAAGGTCGAGACCGCCGGCACGCGCGTGCAGGCCGATCTGCCGCTGGCGCCGGGTGCCGTGATGCCCGAGCCAGGCCAGACCGTGCACCTGCACTGGAACAATGGCGCGGTGCACGCCTTGTCGGCGGCGGCTTGAACACGTTCGCGCTGCCACCACCACCGCCGCGGCCAGCCGGCCTGCGCCGCCGCGCGAGCGACCTGCTCTACACGCGGCGCGGCCTGCTGCTGCTGTTGCTGCTGGCGCCACCGCTGCTGTGGTTTGGCGTCATCTACCTCGGCAGCCTGATCGCGCTGCTGGCCAACGCCTTCTTCCGCCTCGATGACTTCACCGGCCAGGTCGTGCGCGAGGTCGGTGTCTCGAACTTCGTCGCGCTCTTCGATCCGGCCAACCTCGATGCGGCCCGCCGCACCATCGTCATGGCCATCGCGGTGACGCTGGCCTGCACGGTGCTGGCCTTCCCGCTGGCCTACTTCATGGCCCGCCACGCCCGCGGCTGGAGCAAGGCGGCGCTGTACATCGCCGTGATGTTGCCGCTGTGGAGCAGCTACCTCGTGCGCCTCTATGCCTGGAAGCTGCTGCTGGCCAAGGAGGGCGCCATCAGCTGGGCGGCCGAACGGCTGCATCTGAGCTGGCTGATCGAGGCGCTGCTCGCCACGCCGCTGGTCGGTGGGCCGAGTCTGAGTTTCTCGACGCTCGGCACCTTCATCGTCTTCGTCTACATGTGGCTGCCCTTCATGGTGCTGCCGGTGATGGCCAGCATCGAGCGCATCCCGGCCTCCACGCTCGAAGCCAGCGCCGACCTGGGTGCGCCGCCGCTCACGACCTTTCGCCGCGTCGTCCTGCCGCTGGCCATGCCCGGCGTGGCGGCGGGCTCGATCTTCACCTTCAGCCTCACGCTCGGCGACTACATCATTCCGCAGGTCATCGGCGACAGCACGCTGTACATCGGGCAGGTGGTCTACCGGCAGCAGGGTGTGGCCGGCAACATCCCGTTCGCGGCGGCGTTTTCGCTGGTGCCGATCGTCGTCATCGGTGTCTACCTGTGGCTCGCCAAGCGAAAGGGAGCGTTCGATGCGCTCTGACGTCCGAGGGGGCTTCCGAGGAACCTGGCCCCTGAAGTGGGCGGCAGGTGCCGTCGTGCTGTTCCTGCACGTGCCACTGGCGCTGATCGTGCTGTACGCCTTCAGCAGCGAGGACAAGAGCTACGTCTTCCCGCCACCGGCACTCACCACGCAGTGGTTCGGCGTGGCCTGGGAGCGGCCCGACGTGTGGGAAGCCATCCAGCTCAGCTTCGAGGTGGCGCTGTGGAGCACGGCCATCGCGCTCGTGCTCGGCACGCTGGCCGCCGGCGCGCTGGCGCGTGCCAGGTTCTTCGGCCGCGATGCCATCAGCCTGCTGCTGATACTGCCGATCGCGCTGCCCGGCATCATCACCGGCATCGCGCTGCGCTCGGCGTACCACACGATGGAGATCCCGTTCTCCTTCTGGACCATCGTGATCGGCCACGCCACCTTCTGCGTGGTGGTGGTGTTCAACAACGCCGTGGCGCGGCTGCGGCGGCTGAACCCCAACCTCATCGAGGCCAGCATGGACCTCGGCGCCGACGGCTTCCAGACGCTGCGCTACATCATCCTGCCGCAGCTCGGCAGCGCGCTGCTGGCCGGCGCCTTGCTGGCCTTCGCGCTGAGCTTCGACGAGGTCATCGTCACGACCTTCACCGCCGGCCAGCAGACGACGCTGCCGATCTGGATGCTGCAGGAGCTCATCAGGCCCCGGCAGCGCCCCGTCACCAACGTGGTGGCGGTGGTGATCATTGCGCTGACCTTCATTCCCATCGTGCTGGCCTACTGGTTCACCCGTGCGGATGAACCGGGCCACCGCTGAATGCCCGTACCGCACTTCCGTACCTTTCGCACCCGGAGACTGACCATGGTCCAACTGCCCACCCAACTGCTGATCGATGGTGCCTTCGTGGCCGGCGAGGGCGAGGCCGAGCGCGTGCTCGACCCCGCCACCGGCGAGCTGCTGGTGGCGCTGCCCGAGGCCAGCACCGAGCAGGTCCACAAGGCCGTGTCGGCCGCGCACCGCGCCTTCGAGGCCTGGAGCGAGACGACGCCGATGGAGCGCAGCCGAATGCTGCTGAAGCTGGCGGATGCCATCGAGGCGCGTGCCGAAGACTTTGCGCGGCTGGAGAGCCTGAATTGCGGCAAGCCCTACGCCCGCGCCCTGGGCGACGAGATCCCGGCCGTTGCCGACTGCTTCCGCTTCTTTGCCGGCGCCGCGCGCACGCTGCAGGGGCCGCTGGCGGGCGAGTACCTGGCCGGCCACACCAGCATGGTCAGGCGTGATCCGGTGGGCGTGGTCGGCTCGATCGCGCCCTGGAACTACCCGCTGCTGATGGCGGCGTGGAAGACCGCCCCGGCACTGGCTGCCGGCAACACCGTGGTGCTCAAGCCGAGCGAGCAGACGCCGCTGAGCAGCCTGTTGCTGGCGCAGGTGGCGGCCGAGATCTTTCCGAAGGGGGTGCTGAACGTCATCACCGGCCGCGGCGGCAGCGTCGGGCAGCCGTTGGTGGAGCACCCCAAGGTCGCGATGGTGAGCGTGACGGGCGATGTCGCCACCGGCCGCAAGATCCTGCAGGCCGCGAGCGGCTCGCTCAAGCGCACGCACCTCGAACTCGGTGGCAAGGCGCCGGTGATCGTGATGGACGACGCCGACCTCGCGGCCGTGGTCGAGGGCTTGCGGGTCTTTGGCTACTACAACGCCGGCCAGGACTGCACCGCGGCTTGCCGCATCTACGTCGGCGGCAAGGTCTACGAGAGGCTCGTCGCCGACCTGACCACGGCCGTGCGCGGCATCAAGATGGGTCTGCAGGACGAGGCCGATGTCGAGATCGGCCCGCTCATCAGCGACCGCCAGCGCAACCGCGTGGCCAGCTTCGTCGAGCGCGCGCAGATGGCCGGGCACATGGAGATCACCACCGGCGGCAAGCCCCGCGTCGGTGCCGGCTTCTTCTACGAGCCCACCGTGATTGCCGGCGCACGCCAGGAAGACGAGATCGTCAAGCGCGAGGTCTTCGGCCCGGTGGTCAGCATCACGCGCTTCACCGACACCGAGCAGGCCATTGCCTGGGCCAACGACAGCGACTACGGCCTGGCCAGCAGCGTGTGGACGCAGGACGTGGGCCGCGCGATGAAGGTGGCGAAGAAGCTGCAGTACGGCTGCACCTGGATCAACACCCACTTCATGCTCGTCAACGAGATGCCGCACGGCGGCCTGAAGAGCAGCGGCTACGGCAAGGACATGAGCCTCTTTGCGCTGGAGGACTACACGGTGCCGCGGCATGTGATGGTGAAGTTCTGAGTGATGAGGTGGTCGCGGGCGAACGCGTCGCGCCGCTGCCCGGGGCCACGGGCGGCAGGCGCGAGGGTGTCGGTGTCATCGAGGCGCCGCGCGGCACGCTGATGCACCACTACGCCATCGGCGACGACGACCTCATCACCGATTGCGACCTCATCGTCAGCACCACGCACAACAACGAGGCCATGAATGAGGCCGTGCGCGTGGTGGCACGCGAGAGCCTCTACGGCCACGAAATCACCGAGGCGCTGCTGTCGCGCGTGGAGACCGCGGTGGGCGCCTACGACCCCTGCCTGAGCTGCGCCACGCACGCGCTCGGACGCATGCCGCTGGAGCTGACGCTGGTGGACGCCTGCGGCGCGGTGCTCGACCGCCTTCAGCGCGACGGTCACGGCCGGCTGGAGCGGGCCGCGCCGTGAGCCCTCTGCCGCTGGCCCCGCTGCTGGTGCTGGCCGTGGGCAACCCGAGCCGTGGTGACGATGCGCTCGGCCCGGCGCTGCGGGATGCGCTGCTGGCGGCAGGCGCTGACGCGCGTGGGGATGTGGAACTGCTGACCGACTTCCAGTGGCAGGTCGAACACGCGCTGGACCTGCTGGGCCGGCGTGCGGTGCTGTTCGTCGACGCCGCGCGGCCCGCGGCCGTGGACGCGGCCGGCGGCGTCGGACTGTGCCCCCTGGAGCCCGCGACCACGCTGCCCGCGCTCAGCCATGCGTTGAGCCCGTCGGGCGTGTTGCACGTGGCAAGGACCCTGGGCGCGCCGCCGCCCCCGGCCTGGCAACTGGCGATCGAGGGCGAGGCCTTCGGCCTGGGCGAGCCGATCAGCGCGGCCGCGCAGGCGCGGCTGGCCCCTGCGCTGGCGCTGGTGCAGGCCTGGATCGCGGCGCAACGCGCCCCAGCGGGCCCAGCGCCAACCCGCACACACGACACCCCCGCCCTGGCGGACAGGCTCTGAGCTGTCGCCTTGACCTCCCGCACCCGAGGCCTCCATGCACCGACACCAACCCGACCCCGTCCCCCGCGCCGCGCGAACCACCCTGGGCGTGGCCGTCGGCGCCGCGGCCATCCTGCTGGTCGCAATGCCCTCGCAGGCGCAGACCGCCGCCCCGCCGAGCCGCGGCCAACTGCTGTACAGCGCGCACTGCGTGGCCTGTCACGACACGCAGAAACACTGGCGCGACAAGCCTGCCGTGCGCAACTGGGACGGCCTGGTCGGTCAGGTGCGGCTGTGGCAGAACACGCTGGGGCTGCGTTGGGCCGACGCCGACATCACCGATGTGGCGCGCCACCTCAACGAGCGCTACTACAAGCTGCCGGAACCGGGCGCGCGGCAGGGCCGGCGGCCCGCGCCCGGCGCGGCCAGCGCTTGATGCGCACGGGCGTTCAAGCGCGCGAAAACGAGCGTTCGCGCTGAGCCACCACGCGCTGGATCTTGCCGCTGCGCCCGCGCACGGGCGGCTGGGCGCTCTCGTCGAGCACCCGCAGCGAAGGCACGCCCTGTTCGTGGGCAAAGGCGCGCAGCACCTCGCGGCAGCGCGCCACAGCGCCGGCGTCGGCCGCCGCGCCGGGCCCCAGGCGCAGGGCCAGCGTATGCGGGCCGCGTTGCAGCAGCTGGAAGTCGAAGACGCCGGCATCGTCCTCGAGCACGGTGCTCAGCGCCAGCGGCAGCAGCGTGACGCGGGCTCCGCCACGGCCCTCGAGGTGCAGCGAGTCGTCATGCCGGCCGAGCACCTCGATCGCGGGCAAAGGTGAGCCGCAGGCACAAGGGTCCTTCTGCACCCGCACGCGGTCGCCCAGTGCATAGCGGACCAAGGGCTGCACCCGGTTGGCGAGATTCGTCAGCAGCGTGCCGTGCGACAGCTCGCCGTCCGGCACGGCCCGGCCGTGGGCGTCCACCGGCTCCAGGATCACCCAGTCGGTGTTGACGTGCAGCCGGCCGTGCGCGCAGTCGGCGGCGATGGTCAGGCATTCCGAGGCGCCGTAGCTGTTGTGCACCGGGCAGCCGAAGGCGCCGGCGACGTGGCGGCGCACCGCGGGGCCGAGGGTCTCGCCACCGGTCAGCAACTCACGCAGCGGCAAGCGCAAGGCACCACGCTGCGCCTCGCCGGCCAGCATGGCCGCGGCGGTCGGGTAGGTCGCCAGCACCGTGGGCGCCCAGTCGTTGAGCGCGTGCACCAGCGCTGGCAGCGGCTGCAGGATCGAGAAGCTGCGCATGCGTTGAGCCAGCCAGGGATTGAGCCGGCGCAGCCGCTGCACCGTGGCCTGACTCGCGAAGTGGCCGTCGATGGCGCCGACAAAGGCCCAGCGATCGCCAGCGCCGGCGACGGCGGCCCAGCGGTTCCAGGCGTCCAGCAGGCCGAAGGGGTCCAGCGCATTGAACGGCGCCGCGGCGGCCGCCTCGGGGCGCGGCGCGCGGCGCAGCGACTCCAGCGCGTCGTAGACCGCCATCGCCGCGCCGTCCTGCACGAACAGCCCCGGCGAGCCGCTGGTGCCCGAGCTCTCCCACACCGCATATCGGCCGAGCAGCGACGTGCCGATACGCGCCGGGTCGGCGATGAAGTCGCGCACCGCCGCCAGCGACAAGGCGGGGTCGCTGACGCTGTCGTCGAAGCGTGCCATCAGCGTGGCCTTGTCGAGCACCGGCCAGGCCACCAGCGGCGCGTCGGCAGGCTGTCGGCGCAGGCGCTCGGCGTGCAGCCGCGTGTGCCGGCGGGCGTGGTCCAGCAACGCGGCCAGGCGCTCGTGCTGGCGCGATGCCACCCCACGGGCGCCCTCTCGTGTCGCCGCCATCACATCGGCCGCCGTGCCTGCGCTCAACCAGGGGTTGAAGTCGGTCATGGAACCCCCCAATGCACCTCTGGCGCGACTGTTGCGTGCGCGGCACAACCGTAGCACCGGCCCGGATCGGCTCTTTGCCCAGGATCAATCGCACGCTGATCACAGGGCGTCGCGCCGCCCAGGCCGTTGGTAGGCCGAAGGCATGGACTCGCCGACGCGCCCATCCACGGCCCCGCCCACGGACGAGGCGGCGCAGGTCCATCGGACGATGGCGGATGCGCTGGAGCGCGCGCTGCACGCCGGCGACGGCGCGTTGAAGCTGAAGAAGCCGCTGTCGCTCGGTTTTCTCGACTTCTCGACTTCTCGACTTCTCGACTTCTCGACCCTGGCGCTGCGGGAGCACTTCTGCCGCGAGGAACTGCGCATCAACCGGCGCACCGCGCCCGCACTCTACCGTGCCGTGCTTCCCGTGAGAGGCAGCCCGTCGGCGCCACGGTTTTCGGGCAGCGGTCCGGTGCTGGACTGGGCCTTGTGGATGCATCGCTTCGACAACGAGCAGCTCTACGATCGGCTGGCCCGCCGCGGTGAGCTGACCGAGCAGCACATCGACGCGCTGGCCGACACCATCGCGGCGTTTCATGCCGCGCAGGAGCCCTCACCACCCGGGTACGGCGAGCCTGCCGTTGCGCTGGCCACACCGCCCTTGAGCGCGCTGCTGGCGGCGGTGGCCCGCCAGCAGATCGACCCGCTGGCCCAGTGGTGCCCGTCGCAGGGCGCACGACTCGCTGCGCGCCTGGCGCAGCGCCGAGCCGGCGGCGCGGTGATCGAGGCCCATGGCGACCTGCACCTGGGCAACATCGTGCAGCACGAGGGCCGGCCGCTGCTCTTCGACGCCATCGAGTTCGATCCCGCGTTGCGCCACATCGACCGCGCCGCGGATCTCGCCTTCACCTTCATGGACCTGCTGGACCATGGCCTGCCCCGCCTGGCCTGGCGTTTCCTGGGCCAGACGCTGGAAAACAGTGGCGACTTCGGCCTGCTGCCGCTGCTGCGCTGGTTCGCGGCCGACCGCGCCCTGGTGCGGGCCAAGGTGAGCTTGATCGGTGCGCTCGGGGCGACGACGCCGGCGCAGGCCCCTGCGGCCGCCGTGGCGGGCCAGCGCATCGCGCTGGCCCACGCGCTGGCCTTCCCGCCGCCGGCACCGTTGCCGTGGGTGGGCGGGCTCAGCGGCAGCGGCAAGAGCACCGTGGCAATGATGCTGGCCAAGGCCGTGGGCGGCGTGCGCGTGCGCAGCGACGTCGAGCGCAAGCGGCTGCACGGCCTGGCCGCCACCGAACGTCCGACGAGGCCGACCTGAGCCCATTCGACGCGGGCCGCGTCCGGCCTTGACCTCGCTCAAGGCGAGTCCCGCGGCCGCTGCCGATGATGCCTGCCAGAGGCGGCTTGGGCCCGCCCGTGTGGAGACAACTCATGGAGTCCATCCGATGAGCACGGCCGATCCACCACGCTGGCCGAGCATCGCCAAGGATGCGGGCGCGTTCAAGCGCTCGCCCAACCTGGCCGATCCGGCGGCCACCCGCGAAGGGTTCCGCTGGAGCGACGCCCGCGGCTGGCTCGACGGCCTGCCTGGCGGTGCCGGCTTGAACATCGCCCATGAGGCCGTGGACCGCCACCAGCGGCAGGGCCGGGGCACGCGCACCGCGCTGCGCTGGATCGGCAAGTCGGGCCAGCGGCGCGACTTCAGTTATGCCGATCTCTCAGCGGCCACCAGCCGCTTCGCCAACGCACTGGCCTCGCTGGGCCTGGGCGCAGGCGACGGCGTCTTCTTGCTGATGGGTCGCCTGCCCGAGTTGTACGCCGCGATGCTCGGGGCGCTGAAGGCGCGGTCCGTGGTGACGCCGCTGTTCTCGGCCTTCGGGCCGGAGCCCATCGCCACGCGCTGCGAGATGGGCGACGCACGCCTGATCGTCACCACGCCCGAGCTGTACCAGCGCAAGCTGCGCGCGCTGCGCGAGCGCTTGCCGCGCCTGTCGCACGTGGTGCTGGTGGGCGAGGCGCCGGCAGCCTTGCTCGAAGACACCGGCGTGCGCAGCTGGGCCTCACTCGTGGAGACGCAACCGGCTACCTGGACGATCCCGCCGACGCCGCCGGAGTCGCCCAGCCTGCTGCACTTCACCAGCGGCACCACCGGCCGCCCCAAGGGTGCGCAGCATGTGCACGAGGCGGTTCTCGCGCACGCGATGACGGGCCGCTACGCGCTGGACCTGCACGACGACGACGTCTACTGGTGCACCGCCGACCCGGGCTGGGTCACTGGCACCAGCTACGGCATCATCGCGCCGCTGGTCTGCGGCGTCACCAGCATCGTCGTCGAGGCCGAGTTCGACGCCGCCACCTGGTACGAGGTGCTCGAGCGCGAACGTGTCAGCGTCTGGTACACCGCGCCCACGGCCATCCGCATGATGATGCGCCTGGGCACCGCGCCGCTGGCCGGGCGAGACCTCTCGGCGCTGCGCTTCATGGCCAGCGTCGGCGAGCCGCTCAACCCCGAGGCCGTGGTCTGGGGCCAGCAGGCCTTCGGGCTGCCGTTCCATGACAACTGGTGGCAGACCGAGACCGGCGGCATCATGATCGCCAACGTGCCGGCGCTGGACATCAAGCCCGGCTCGATGGGCCAGCCGCTGCCCGGCGTCACCGCCGCCATCGTGCAGCGCGGCGCCGACGGCCACATGCACCCGGTGGGCCCGGGCATCGACGGCGAACTGGCGCTGAAGACACCCTGGCCTTCGATGATGCGCGGCTACCTGAACGAGCAGGCGCGCTACGACAAGTGCTTCGACGGCGCGTGGTACCTCAGCGGCGACCTCGCGCGCCGCGACGAGGACGGCTACTACTGGTTCGTCGGCCGCGCCGACGACGTCATCAAGTCGGCCGGGCACCTGATCGGGCCCTTCGAGGTGGAGAGCGCGCTGATCGAGCACCCGGCGGTGGCCGAGGCCGGTGTCATCGGCATCCCCGACGACACCGTGGGCGAGGTCGTCAAGGCCTTCGTCGCGCTCAAGCCCGGCTTCGAACCCGGCGAGGCGCTGATGCGCGAACTGCTGGGCCACGCGCGCAAGCGCCTGGGCGCGGCGGTGGCGCCGAAGTCCATCGAGTTCCGCGCCAACCTGCCCAAGACGCGCAGCGGCAAGATCATGCGCCGGCTGCTGAAGGCGCGCGAACTGGGCCTGCCCGAGGGCGACTTGTCCACTCTCGAAAGCGACGAGAAAAAATGAAGACCGCGCCATGACCGAGAAGATCCACCTCGACCGCGCCCACCTGCACCACCTGTGGCGGCAGATGCTGCGCATCCGCCGCTTCGAGGCCAAGTGCGTGGAGCTGTACCAGGCGCAGAAGATCCGCGGCTTCCT
>Ga0068877_10003465_pt1 | contig 12512 bp, 13 predicted proteins | sample NOAtaG_FD_66437 | JGI IMG/M metagenome (GOLD analysis project Ga0068877, IMG submission 66437) | Freshwater lake microbial communities from Lake Erie, under a cyanobacterial bloom - NOAA_Erie_Diel6S_1000h metaG | ecosystem: Environmental > Aquatic > Freshwater > Lake | place: USA: Ohio, Lake... | reverse complement strand
AACTGGTTCGCCGGCCACGCCGCGATGGCCGGGCAGTACTTCGGCTACGACGGCCCTTTCCCGCCCTGGAACGATTCGCTGGTGCACCACTACGTGTTCACGCTGTACGCCGTGGCCGTGCCGCGGCTGCCGCTGCAGGGCGTGTTCGACGGCCACGCTGTCCGGCGCGAACTCGCCGGGCGCGTGCTGGGCGAGGCCACCTTCTCGGGCACCTACACGCTCAACGCCCGGCTGTTGTCCGAGGCGCCTTGAGTCCTGAGCCCTGAGCCCCGGGGGCCCGCCGACGTGTTCGAGCCCACCCACGTCGTCGCGCTGCGCCACGGCCAGACGGCCTACAACGCCACGCAGCGCATCCAGGGCCACCTCGACGTCGGCCTCGACGCCACCGGCCGCTGGCAGGCCGCCCGGCTGGCGGCCGCGCTGGCCGATGCCGGCCTGGCCGCCGTGCACGCCAGCGACCTGTCGCGAGCCCGCGACACCGCCGCGGCGGTGGCCGCCGCCTGCGGCCTGGGCCTGCAGACGCACGCGGCGCTGCGCGAGCGTCACTTCGGCGTGCTCGAGGGGCTGAGCCACGCCGAGATCGAGGAGCGCTTCCCCGAGGACGCGCGCCGCTGGCGCCAGCGCGAGCCCGGTTTCGGGCCGGGCGGCGGCGAGTCGCTCGAGGCCTTCTCGGCGCGGTGCGTGGCCGCCTTCACGCGCCTGGCCCAGGCGCACCCGGGCCAGACCATCGCCATCGTGGCCCACGGCGGCGTGCTCGACTGCCTGTACCGCGCCGCCAGCGGCATCGGTCTGCAGGCGCCGCGCACCTGGCAGCTGGCCAACGCCGCCATCAACCGGCTGCTCTACACCGGCGAGGGCTTCAGCGTCGTCGGCTGGGACGACCGGCTCCACTTGGAAGACGCCGCGGGCTCAGCCGCCGAAGAGGTCTCCGCCTGAGCTGGGCGGCGCCAGGCCCAGGTGCTTCCAGGCTGCGGCCGTGGCCACGCGGCCGCGCGGCGTGCGCTGCAGGTAGCCCTGCTGGATGAGGTAGGGCTCGATCACGTCCTCGATCGTGCCGGCCTCCTCGCCGATGGCCGCGGCCACGTTCTCCAGGCCCACCGGGCCGCCGCCGAAGCGGTGCACCACGGCCTCGAGCAGCTTGCGGTCCATGACGTCGAAGCCGAGCGGGTCGACATCGAGCATGGCCAGCGCCAGATCGGCCACGCGCTCGACGATGCGGCCGTCGGCCTTGACCTGCGCGTAGTCGCGCACGCGGCGCAGCAGCCGGTTGGCGATGCGCGGCGTGCCGCGGCTGCGGCGTGCGATCTCGCCTGCTCCGGCCTCGTCGATGGCCACGTTCAGCAGTGCCGCCGAGCGCGTGACGATGCGCGTGAGCTCCTCGGCCGTGTAGAACTCCAGCCGCGCGACGATGCCGAAACGGTCGCGCAGCGGGTTCGTCAGCATGCCGGCGCGCGTGGTGGCGCCCACCAGCGTGAACGGCTGCAGGTCGAGCTTGATCGAGCGCGCGGCCGGGCCCTCGCCGATCATGATGTCGATCTGGTAGTCCTCGAGTGCGGGGTACAGGATCTCCTCGACGACCGGGCTCAGCCGGTGGATCTCGTCGATGAAGAGCACGTCGTTCTTCTCGAGGTTGGTGAGGATGGCCGCCAGATCCTTGGGCTTTTCAAGCACCGGCCCCGAGGTCTGGCGCAGGTTCACGCCCAGCTCGTTGGCGATGATGTGGCTGAGCGTCGTCTTGCCCAGGCCCGGCGGGCCGAACAGCAGCACATGATCCAGCGCTTCGGCACGCTGGCGCGCGGCGCCGATGAAGATCTCGAGCTGCTCGCGGGCCTTGGCCTGGCCGACGTAATCGGCCATGCCCTTGGGCCGCAGCGCGCGTTCGAGCGCTTCCTCCTTGGGGCTGTCCGGCGCGGCACTCAGCACGCGGCGGGCCGGGGCGGCGCTGGCGAAGTCGTCGGTCTGGATGGCCATCCAGTGATTATCGGCCGCGGCCGGCCGCCGCGGTGTCAGCGATTCAGCGCCTTCAGGGCCTGCTTGATGCCGTCCGAGACACCGATGTCGGGCGGCAGCGCCTTGATGGCGGCCTGCGCCTCGCGCTCGTTGTAGCCCAGGGCCTGCAGCGCCTGGGTGATGTCGGCCTGCGCGTCCGACAAGGCCACGGCGCCGGCGGCCAGCGGCAGATCGGCGCCGAGCTTGCCCTTCAGCTCGAGCAGCAGCCGCTCGGCTGTCTTCTTGCCGATGCCCGGCACCTTCACGAGCCGGGCGCCGTCTTGCCGGCTCACGGCGGCGGCCAACTCGGCCACGCTCAGGCCCGACAGGATGGCCAGTGCGGTGCGCGGCCCGACGCCGCTGATCTTGACCAGCTCGCGGAAGGTGGCGCGCTCGGCTTCGGTGAGGAAGCCGTAGAGCAGCTGCGCGTCTTCGCGCACCACGAGGTGGGTGAGCAGCTGTGCCGGCTCGCCCAGCGCCGGCAGGTTGTAGAAGGTGCTCATCGGCACGTCGAGCTCGTAGCCGACGCCGTTCACGTCGAGCAGCACCTGCGGGGGCGACTTGGCCGCGAGGCGGCCCGAGAGGCGTCCGATCAAGGCGGTCGGCTCAGGCTTCGGCCAGCAGCTTCTCGACCAGCCCGCCCAGCTCGGCGAAGTCGGGCTCGCCGACGTAGCGCTTGACGATCGCGCCCCGCTTGTCGATCAGGAAGGTGGTCGGGGTGATCTGCGTGTCGTTGAAGGCCCGCGCGATGGCGCCGGTGTTGTCGATCACCACACCGAAGGGCAGCTGCCGCGTCTGCGCGAAGTTGGCCACGTAGGCCGGTGGGTCGTAGCTCATGGCCACGGCCAGCGTCTCGAAGCCGCGGGCCTTGAAGCGCTGGTGCGTGGCGACGATCTGCGGCATCTCCTTCACGCAGCTCACGCAGCTGGTGGCCCAGAAGTTGACGAGCACCACCTTGCCGCGCAGGCCGTCGGTGTGGCCCTTGGCGCCGTCGAGCAGCGTGTAGCCGAAACTCGGCGCCGGGTCGCGCCCGCTGCAACCCGCCACGCCGCCCAGCAGCAGCGCCGCCGTTGCCAGCAGGGCCCGGCGTGGCGGAAGATGGGTCGAGGAACGCATCGGAAGGAACGGGTTCATGCAGCGCCGGCAGTTTACGGCAGTGGCTCTTCTCCCCTGGTGGGCCGGTGCAGGCGACGCCTGGGCGCTGACCGAGTCCGACGCCGCAGCCGGCATCCGGGACGCCCTGCGCCGAGCCGCGGGCAGCGCGGTGGCCAGCCTGGGCCGCAACGACGGCTTCCTCGGCAACGCCCAGGTCCGCATCGGGCTGCCACCGGCGCTGGAGCGGGCTGGCGAGGTGCTGCGCAAGCTGGGGCAGGGCAAGCGGGTCGACGACTTCGTCACCGGCATGAACCGCGCCGCCGAACAGGCGGTGCCCCTGGCGCGGCCCCTGCTTGAAGACGCCGTGCGCCGCATGAGTGTGGAAGACGCCATCGGCCTGGTGCGTGGCGGCGACACCGCGGCCAGCGACTTCTTCGCCGCCAAGACGCGGGCGCCGCTGAGCCAGGCGTTCTTGCCGGTCGTTCAGCCGGTCACCGAGCGGCTTGCGTTGGCTCGGCGCCACGACGAGCTCGTCGACCGCGCGGCGCGCCTGGGTCTGGTCCAGGGCACACCGCGCAGGGTGCACGAGCACGTCACCGACAAGGCGCTGGACGGCGTGTTCCTGCTGCTGGCCCAGGAAGAGCGCAAGCTGCGCGCCGATCCGCTGGCTGCTGGCAGCGCGCTGTTGCTTCGCGTGTTTGGCCGGTGAGTGCGCGCAAAGCCCGAGGGGATGGGTACTGACCCCACCCCCGATATGTGGGGTGGCCCGCAAAGCAGAGGGGTCATGAACACCGCGCTTGAGGCATCCTTTGCGTTCCTTTACGCATACCAGGGGTAGCTCTTGAAGAAGACATTTCGCGCCGCGCTCGGCGTCGTCGCCTTGGCCGCTCTTTTGGCCACCTCGGCCCAGGCCCAAACGCGCACCGCCAGCGGCAGCTACGGCGGCATCGAGTGGACCGCCCAGAGCATGTTGGTCGGCACCATTGCCACCAACGGTGGCGCTGGCACGACCATCTACACGGGTTCGATGCCCGCGTACTCGGGCGTCGTCGGCCTGTCGATGGGCGGCTTCGTGTGCACCGGCGCCTTGCTGAGCGACCGTCAATCGATCCTCACGGCAGCTCACTGCGTCGAAGGCATCGCCAACAACGCCGTGACGGCCTTCTTCCGCGATCCGAGCAGCGGCCCTGACGTGCAGCTGTACTACGGCGGCCCGGGCTACACCACCGTCGGCTCCTCGCTGGTGACGATTCACCCGCTGTACACCGGCGACGTCATTGACCAGAACGACATTGCCGTCGTTCGCCTGGCGGCCCCCGCCCCGGCCTTCGCCGACGCCTACGGCATTTACACCGGCCCCGGTCTCACCGGCCAGATCGGCAACATCACGGGCTTTGGCTCGACCTCGTCGATCGGCGGCACGGCGGGCGTCAACACGCTCAACCCGAACCGCCTGGGCTGGTTCCGCCAAGGCGACAACGAGTTCGACTTCCGCATGGGCGACTCGATCTTCGGTGCCGGCTGGTCCACCGTTCTGGGCGAGCCGCTGGCCCAGATCCAGTACTCGTACCTTTCCGACTTCGATAACGGCTTGGCCGCCAACGATGCAGGCTGCATTGTGGCTTCCAACGGCGCCCTGGGCGGTGCAGCTGGCGCGGTGTTCTGCAACACCGGCGTCGGTGCACGCGAAGTGGGCGTCGCCGGTGGCGACTCTGGCGGCCCCTCGTTCATCGGCGGCCAGATCGCCACGGTCAACTCCTACGGCCTGAGCTTCGGCACGAGCTTCGGCGACTCCTTGAACGGTCTGCAGTCCAGCTACGGTGAGTTCAGCGGTTACGTCCCGACCTACATCCACGCCGACTTCATCAACGCGGCGCTGGTTCCCGAGCCGGGCACCTACGCGATGATGCTGGCGGGCCTGGCCGCCATGGGTCTGATGGTTCGCCGCCGCCAGGGCTGAACAGCAACCCGCTGACAGCAAAGCCGGCCCTCGGGCCGGCTTTTTCGTGGGCGGGCGGCGCGTTGCACCAACGTGCCGCTCGAGCAGCGCCTGTCACGCCTTGCGGGCAGCGGCCTCCTCGGCCCGTGACAGCTCGAAGGTCAGCGCCTCCGGCAAGGCCACCATGATGGCGTCGCGGCCCACGCTGGTGAACTGGCGGCCGCCGATGTTGAGCACCTCGAAGGCCTTGCCCTGGTCGGAGATGCGCACGAACACCAGCGTCGGCACCTCGGTGAGCATCTCGCCGCGCAGGCGCTCGAAGGCCTCGCCGGCGATGGCGGCCTCGTAGACCACCGCGTGCGGCAGCCCGTCGGCCACCAGTTGGCGGAGTTCCTCGACCGAGGTCACGAAGTCCACCATCAGGCCCATCGGCCGCAGCGCCGTGCGCACGATGTTGCGCACCTCGCGCCGAGTTGCCAGCACCACGATGTGGCGGCCGGCCAGCGGCTGGGAGTTGTGCGCCTGCGAGCCCTGTTCCTCGGGCTGCGTTGTGCCGGGCTGCATGAGCCGCGGCGCCAGGGTCTGGGGGAACTGCAGCACCACCTTGGTCTTGCCCGGCGCGTCGCTGCGCACGAGGTCCAGGCCCAGCACCCCGGAGGTCTGTTGCAGCAGCCGCCAAGCCATGGTGTTGAGTCGGGCCTCGTGCATCGGCGCGGTATTGCCGGCCGGGGCCTCGACTTCGTCTGGGGGCTGGTGCTGGAAGGCCACCGTCAGGCAGGCGTGCGCCGGCCAGCTCTTGATCTCGACCGTCATGTCGATGCGGCCGAAGGCGTGCTCGAAACACCAGTCGAGCGTCGTCTGCAGCAGCGAGAACACCAGCGTCGAGTCGCTCATGACCTCGGCCGACGACAGAACTTGCCGCACCTCGATGCCGCGCGAGTCGATCTCGCGGCCGCGCTGACGCAGGGCCTCGCTGAGCAGGCCCGTGAGATCGAGCCGTTCGCTGGCCAGCTGCACGCGACCGCTCGACAGCCGCACGACCTGCTGGCCCATGATGCCGGCACGCCGGGCGCGGTCGATCTCGTCGCGCAGCGCGCGCAGGCCGGCGCGGTCGATCTTGCCGGTGGCCGCCAGCGTGGTGACGCGCTCGAGTGCCGACGACAGGTGGTTGGCGACCTCGCTGCCGAGTTGTGCCACCAGGGCTTGCGAGTCGACAGACTCGACGACGCGGCGGCCCATCGCGGTAGGGGCGGTCGGGTCGGTCAGTTCGAGGCTCTTCACAGGCGGGTCCGGGTGGGGTGATGGAGCCGGCGGTGCATGGCCGCTGGCGTGTAGGCCGACGAAAATGAGGTCGGCGCTTCTGGATATCTACCCCACAAACGCGGGGTGTGGCAAGCACCAAGACCGTATGTGTGGAGGATCACGCGGGACCGATGACTCCTTGCGCACGCAAACGGGCGCGCTCGGCGGCACCGACGCCGAGCTCTTCGAGCACGGCGTCGGTGTGTTCACCCAGCAGTGGCGGTGGCCGCCGCACCTGCGCCGGCGTGGCCGACAGCTTGATCGGGCTGGCCACCAGCTCGAGCGAGCGCCGGCGCGGGTGCGCCACCTGGGCGACCATGCCGCGCGAGCGCACCTGGGGGTCGGCGAAGACCTGGCCGAGGTCGTTGATCGGGCCCGCCGGCACCTTGGCCGCCTCCAGCGCTGCCAGCCAGGCGTCGCGCGGGCGCGTCAGCAGCACCGGTTGCAGCAGTGCGACCAAGGCCTCGCGGTGGCGCACGCGGGCGGCGTTGGTGGCGAAGCGCTCGTCGCCGGCGAGAGCTTCGCAGCCCGCGGCGCGGCAGAAGCGATCGAACTGCCCGTCGTTGCCCACCGCCAGGATCAGATGGCCGTCGGCGACCTCGAACACCTGGTAGGGCACGATGTTCTGGTGTGCGTTGCCGGCGCGCCGCGGCGGCTGGTGGGTGACCAGATAGTTGGCCCCCAGGTTGGCCAGCATGGCCACCTGGCTGTCGAGCAGCGCCATGTCCACCACCTGCCCCTGGCCGGTAGCGTCGCGGTGGCGCAGCGCCGCCAGGATGGCCACCGTCGCATACAGCCCGGTGAACAGGTCGGCCACCGCCACGCCCACCTTCTGCGGGCCGCCGCCGGGCTTGTCGTCGCGCTCGCCGGTCACGCTCATCAGCCCGCCCAGGCCCTGGATGGCGTAGTCGTAGCCGGCGCGCTCGCGGTAGGGCCCGGTCTGGCCGAAGCCGGTGATGGAGCAGTACACGAGCCGTGGGAACTCGCGCCTCAGACTTTCGGCGTCGAGCCCGTAGCGCGCCATGTCGCCGACCTTGAAGTTCTCGACCAGCACATCGGCCTGCGCCGCGAGCCGCTTCACCAGCGCCTGGCCCGCGGGCTGCGCGAGGTCGATGGTCACCGAACGCTTGTTGCGGTTGGCGCCCAGGAAGTAGGCCGCGTCGTCAGTGTCGCGGCCCTCGTCGTCGGCCAGGAACGGCGGACCCCAGCCGCGGGTGTCGTCGCCGCCGCGCTGGCCGTCGGCCGGCGGGCGTTCGACCTTGATGACGTCGGCGCCGAGATCGGCCAGTGTCTGCGTGCACCAGGGGCCGGCGAGCACGCGCGAGAGGTCGAGCACGCGCACGCCGTCGAGCGCGCCCGGGGTCGGCAGGGTCGATGCATCCATGCGGGTCATTGTGGCGCGGGTGCACGAGGGCGATCGCGATAATCCCGGCGGTGCCCAGACCCGCTTCTCCCCGTGCCCCGAACCGCCGCGCATGGGGATCGGCGGGCGCCTGCCTGGCGCTGGCGGTCGCGTTGCCGGCCTGCGCGCCGTCGCACGATTGGCGCCAGATGCGAAGCGCCGATGGCGCCGTCGAAGCGCTTTTCCCTTGCAAGCCGACGCTGCACGAGCGGCGCATCGGCCTCGCCGGCGGGCCCGTGAAGTTGTCGCTGATGGCGTGCGACACCGGCGGCCAGACCTGGGGCCTGGCCAGCGCCGAACTCGGCGACCCGGCCCGCCGCGGCGAGGTGCTCGATGCGCTCGCGGCCGCCGCTGCCGGCAACGTGGCGGCCGCCGCGAGCGCGGCCGCGCTGGCGGTGCCCGGCGCAACGCCGCACCCTGGCAGCCGGCGCCTGCGGCTGGAGGGCCGGCGCCCCGATGGCCAGCCGGTGCAGATGCAGCTGGCGCTGTTCACGCATGGCACGCGTGTCTACCAGGCCACCGTGCTGGGCGAGCGCGTGTCGGACGAACTCGCCACCACGTACTTCGAGTCGCTGCGCGTACCGCCTTGAGCACGCGCCGAGTCGCGGCGCTGGTCTTCCTGGCCTTCGCCTTCACCTACTTCCTGTCGGCGCTGCTGCGCGCGGTCACGGCCACGCTGGCGCCGGTGTTCAGCCAGGAGCTGGGCCTGGGTGCGGGTGACCTGGGGCTGCTGGCCGGCGCCTATTTCGTGGGCTTCGCCACGCTGCAGCTGCCGCTGGGGCGGGCGCTCGACCGCTTCGGGCCGAAGCGCTCGCTGCTGGTGCTGCTGGCGCTGGCCGTGCTCGGCTGCGCCGCCTTCGCGATGGCCGGATCGCTGGCGGGCCTGATCGCCGCGCGGGCGCTCATCGGCGCGGGCGTCGCGGCCTGCCTGATGGCGCCGCTGACCCTGTTCCGCCGCTTGTTCTCGCCGGCGGCGCAGCTGAGGGCGCATTCGTGGCTGCTGATGACCGGCTCGCTGGGCATGCTGGCGTCGACCTTGCCGGTGCAGTGGCTGTTGCCGGCGCTGGGCTGGCGCGGCCTGTTCTGGGCCGTGGCCGGTTTGCTGGCGGTGGGCATGGCCGTGCTGGCGCTGGCCGTGCCGCGCGACGAGGTCACCCACTCGGCCGGTGCCGGCACGCGCTACGCCGTGATCGTGCGCCACCCCTTGTTCGTCGCCATGGCGCCGCTGGCCTTCTTCTTGTACGGCGGCATGATCGCCGTGCAGGCCCTGTGGGCCGGGCCTTGGCTCACGCGGGTGAGCGGGCAGACACCGGGCCAGGCCGCCGAGGGGTTGTTCCTCATCAACCTGTGCATGCTGATCACGTTTGCGGCCTGGGGCTTGCTGATGCCCCGGCTGGTACGCGCGGGTTGGTCAGCGCCCCGGTTGATGCGTTGGGGCATTCCGCCGGCGTTGCTGCTGCTCGGCGCCAACGTGCTGCTGGGCAGCGACGCGGGTGCCTGGCACTGGGCGGCCTGGTGCGTGGCCTGCACGGCGGTGTCGGTGAGCCAGCCGGCCGTGGGCGCCGCGTTCCCCGCGCAACAGGCCGGCCGGGCGCTGTCGGCCTTCAACCTCGTCATCTTCGGGGGTGTGTTCACGGTGCAGTGGGGCGTCGGCCTGATGGTCGACGCCCTGCAGGCGGCCGGCCTGGGCGAGGTCGATGCATTCAGGGGCGCGATGGCGGTGCTGGGCGGCTGCAGCCTGGCGTCGTACCTCTGGTTCCTGCTGCGCATGCGCCGGCCCGCGACCGATGCGGATAATGCGCAGTGAACGCACCATGGCCCAGATCGTCATCGTCGCCCACGCGCCGCTTGCAAGTTCGCTGCAGGCGGTGGCGCAGCATGTCTATCCCGATGCCGGGCAGCGCCTGACGGCGGTCGACGTGCCGGCTGGCGCCGGCCTCGACGATGTCGAACGCACCGTGCGCGCGGCGCTGGCCCCGATGCTCGAGCGCGGCGACGAAGTGCTGCTGCTGGTCGACGTGTTCGGCGCGACACCCTGCAACGCCGCGCTGGCGGCCGTCGACGGACCGCGCGCGCGCATCGTGGCCGGCGTCAACGTGCCGATGCTGTGGCGGACGCTCTGCTACGCCTCGATGCCGCTGGACGACCTGGTTGCCCGCGCCGTCGCAGGGGCGAGCCAGGGTGTCATGCACGTCGCTGTCCCGCGCCGACAGAACCAGACGCCCTTGGCCTCATCCCATGATCCAGTCCAGCATCACCATCAGCAATAAGCTCGGTTTGCATGCGCGGGCCTCGGCCAAGCTGACGAAGCTGGCCGGCGGTTTCAAGAGCGACATCCACCTGGCGCGCAACGGCCGGCGCGTCAACGCCAAGAGCATCATGGGCGTGATGATGCTGGCCGCGGGCATGGGCGCCACCGTCGACATCGACGTGGAGGGGCCCGACGAGATCGAGGCCATGGCCGCGCTGCGCGCGCTGATCGACAGCCGTTTCGGCGAAGGGGAATAGACCCATGGTGATCGGCGGGCGGCGATGAGCATCCAGATCTTCGGTCTGCCCGTCTCACGCGGGGTCGCCATCGGGCGCGCGGTGCTGATCGCGTCGAGCCGGGTCGATGTCGAGCACTACTTCGTGGCGGCCGATCAGGTCGAGCACGAGATCAGCCGGCTGCGCGTGGCGCGCGACCATGTCGCCGACGAGATCTCCACCCTCAAGGCCGACCTGCCGGCCGAGGCACCGCCCGAGCTGGCGGCACTGCTCGACGTGCACCTGATGCTGCTGCACGACGACACGCTGAGCGACGCGACCAAGCTGTGGATCGAGGAGCGGCACTACAACGCCGAGTGGGCGCTGTCGGCGCAGCTGGAAGTGCTGGCGCGGCAGTTCGACGAGATGGAAGACGACTATCTGCGCGAGCGCAAGGCCGACATCGAGCAGGTGGTCGAACGGTTGCTGCGCCAGATGGTCAGCACGGGGCGCAGCAAGTCCACGCCTGCGTTGGGCGGCGCGAGCGATCGCGGCGGATCCGACCCCTTGGTGCTGGTGGCCAGCGACGTGGCACCCGCCGACATGCTGCAGTTCAAGCGCAGCGTGTTCATGGGCTTCGTCACCGACGTGGGCGGACGAACCTCGCACACCGCCATCGTGGCGCGCAGCATGGACATCCCGGCGGTGGTGGGCGCGCGCGAGGCCAGCCGGCTGATCCGCCAGGACGACTGGGTGGTCATCGACGGCGATGCGGGCGTCGTGGTGGTGGATCCGTCGCCGATCGTGCTGGAGGAGTATCGATTCCGCCAGCGCCAGAGCGAGCTCGAGCGGGCCCGGCTCGATCGGCTGCGCCACACCCCCGCGGTGACGCTCGACGGCCACGCCATCGAGTTGCTGGCCAACATCGAACTGCCGGGCGATGCGCCGGCCGCGATGGAGGCTGGCGCCGTGGGTGTGGGGCTCTTCCGCAGCGAGTTCCTGTTCCTCAATCGCGGCGGCAACCTGCCTGGCGAAGAGGAGCAGTACGAGGCCTACAAGGAAGCCGTGCTGGCCATGCGTGGCCTGCCGGTCACGGTGCGCACGGTCGACGTGGGCGCGGACAAGCCGCTGGAGCCGATGAGCTCGCAGGAGCTGCGCCACGAGCACGGGCTCAATCCGGCACTGGGCCTGCGGGCCATCCGCTGGAGCCTGTCGGAGCCGGGCATGTTCCGCCAGCAGCTGCGCGCCATCCTGCGGGCCAGCGCACATGGCAAGGTGCGCATCCTCATCCCGATGGTGGCGCACCTCGGCGAGGTCAAGCTGATCCATGAAGCGCTGGCCCGTGCCCGCGCGCAGCTCGACGAGGCCGGGCACGCGTACACGCGGGTGGAAGTCGGCGCCATGGTCGAGGTGCCCGCCGCGGCGGTCATGATCGACCGCTTTCTGCGCCACTTCGACTTCGTGTCGGTCGGCACCAACGACCTGATCCAGTACACCCTGGCGATCGACCGGGCCGACGAGTCGGTGTCGCACCTGTACGACCCCTGGCACCCCGCCGTGCTGGGCCTGCTCAACCGCACCATCGAGGAGTCGCGCCGTGCGGGCAAGCCGGTCAGCGTGTGCGGCGAGATGGCCGGCGATGTGGCGTTCACCGAACTGCTGCTGGCGATGGGTCTGCGCAGCTTCTCGATGCACCCGGCTCGCATCGCGGCAGTCAAGCAGCGGGTGCTGCGCGCTGACACAAGGATGCTGTCGCCGAAGCTGAGGGCTGCACTCGAGAGCGACGACCCCGCGCAGGCCTGGGCCCTGCACGAAGCCCACGGCTGAAGAAAAGTTGATGACAGGTGCTTGACGCCTGCCGGTCAGGCCGTGCTATAGTCATGGGCTCTGCTGATGTCGCTGCAGACGGCTACCCGGCCCGACGCAGCAAGCCAAGACGGACAACACGCAGAGCAAGCAATAACCGAGTGCTTGACAGGGGAAAGGAAAAAAAGTTAAATTCTCGGTCTTCGCTGATCACTGATCGGCGGCGCGGCAAGGCAACAAACCGCGACGTTCTTTAACAATCAACAGCCGATAAGCGTGGGCGTTTGAAGGCGCGTACCAACGAGCAAGTCGATTAATCGACGAACTCACGGTCGCAAGACCTTAAACGCTCATGGAAATAGAAGTGAAGTTCACTTCGATTCCTTAGAGCAAATTCAAGATCGAACTGAAGAGTTTGATCCTGGCTCAGATTGAACGCTGGCGGCATGCCTTACACATGCAAGTCGAACGGTAACGCGGGGCAACCTGGCGACGAGTGGCGAACGGGTGAGT
>Ga0068877_10003464_pt1 | contig 12513 bp, 13 predicted proteins | sample NOAtaG_FD_66437 | JGI IMG/M metagenome (GOLD analysis project Ga0068877, IMG submission 66437) | Freshwater lake microbial communities from Lake Erie, under a cyanobacterial bloom - NOAA_Erie_Diel6S_1000h metaG | ecosystem: Environmental > Aquatic > Freshwater > Lake | place: USA: Ohio, Lake... | reverse complement strand
CCGACGATCGAGGCCGCGAGCACGATGCTCGGCAGGACGAGATGCGCCGCCGCGTCGTGGAACGTCTCCCACTGCCCGGCGCGCGCGCTGTCCACGAGCAGCAGCCCGGACCAGGACGGCGGCGGCAGCGCCGTGACGTCGAGCCGTCCCGGGCCCGGCGCGACCTGCAGCCCGCCGTAGAACACCGCGAGCATGATGAAGGCGAGCCAGAAGGTCGGCGCCGAGACGCCGATGAGCGACACCAGGCGCGCGAGATGGTCGACCGGCGTGTCGCGCTTGACCGCCGCGAGCACGCCCAGCGGGATCGAGATGGCGATCGCGAGCAGGAAGGACACCGTCGCCAGCTCGATGGTCGCCGGCGCGTACTGGCGGATGTCCTCGAGGACCGGCCGGTGCGTGGAGATCGACTGGCCGAGGTCGCCCTGCGACAGGCCCTTCAGGAACAGCAGGTATTGCTGCCAGATCGGCAGGTCGAGGCCCCATTTGCGGCGATACGCGGCGACGAGTTCCTTGTCGGCCGACTGCAGGTCGCCGAGCTGCGCGAGCACCGGGTCCGCCGGCACCTGCGTCGCGATGAGGAAGACGATCAGCGTCGCCAGCACGGCCATGACGGCCATGGAGGCGAGGCGCAGCGTCAGGTAGCGGAACATGGACCTCTCCCGGCCCCGGGGACGGAGCGCGCCACCGGCGGAGGAAGCCATCCCTCCGGCGCGGGCCAGGGGCCGCGCGCCGGAGGGACGGCGACGATCACGCGGGCTCGACCTGCTCCATCTCGACGTACCAGCCCGCCGCGGTCACGTTGAAGTTCTTCAGCGTGTTGCGCACGGCGATGCGGTAGATCGGCTGCAGCAGGATCAGGTAGTGCGCGTTGTCGACCAGCTGCTGCTGGTACTGCTTGTAGAGGGCGACCTGCTTCGCCTGGTCCTGCTCGGCCGCGGCGGCCTTGACGAGGTCGCGCATCGGCTGCGGCACGTCCCAGCCGACGCGCTTGGCGACGCGCTCGATCGACGCCGACGCCCAGAGGTCGGTCTCCGGCGAGGGCGGGTTCCAGAAGGTGATGACCGAGGTCGTCCTGCCGCCGTTGTACTGCGTGCGCAGGTTGACCGGGTCGAGCGGCTTGAGGTTCGCCTTGATCCCCACGCGCGCGAGGTCCGACTGCACCTTCTGCGCGATCACCTGGTAGTTCGTGCCGACGATCGCCGCGTTGGTGATCGACAGGTCGAACTCGAACCCGTTCGGCAGGCCCGCCTGCTGCAGGAAGGCCTTCGCCTTGTCGAGGTCCTGGCGGTAGCCGAACTCCTTGGTGAAGGCCTCGGTCGTGCCGGCCGCGCCGATGGGCAGGAACGAGGGCGGGCGCACGGCGAAGCCGCCGACGAGCCCGTTGATGATGCCGTCGTAGTCGATCGCGTGCGCGACGGCCTGGCGTGCCTCGCGCTTGGCGAGCGCGGGGTTGAACTCCGCGTTGCCGGTCAGCGTCATGTAGACGTAGTCGAGGCTGACCGTGGACTCGAGGCGGACATTCGCGTCGCCCCTGAGCGAGGCGAGCTGCTCGGCCGTGAGGTTGAAGGCCGCGTCGATGTCGCCGCGCCGCACCGCGAGCAGCTGGGCCGCGCCGTCCGCGATGTGCCGGATCACGACGCGCTCGAACGGCGCCTTGCCGCCCCACCAGTGCTCGTTGCGCACCAGCGTGACCGCGGTGTTGCGCTCCCACGACACCATCCGGTAGGCGGCCGTGCCGGCGGAATTGGCGTTGAGGTACTGCGTCGCCTTGTCGGCCGTGTTGGCGGAGGCGTCGGAGACGCCGCCATTCGCCGAGACCAGCTTCCGCGAGTAGATGGCGAAGGCCGGCGCCGCGCAGTTGATCAGCAGCGGCGAGTTCGGGTCCTTCATCACCAGGTCGACGGTCATCGGGTCGACGACCTGCACCGCCTCGAGGTTCGAGGCGTAGACGCCCGGCTGGTCCTTCAGGTTGACGAGGCGGTCGAGCGAGAACTTGACGTCGTCCGCGGTGAAGGGGCTGCCGTCCCAGAACTTGACGCCCTGGCGCAGCGTGAAGCGCCAGGCCTTGCCGCCGTTCACGCGCTCCCACTTCGTCGCCAGCATCGGCTTCACGTTGACGTAGTCGCCGGGCGACTGCGTCACGAGCGTCTCGTAGACGTTGCCGTTCGTGAGCGGCGGCGAGTAGTCCGCCATGCGGCCGGGGTCGTAGTTGCGCCCGTCGCTGATGTCCATGCCGATCACGAGCACGCTCTTGCGCCCCTGCGCGGCGGCGCCGCCCGAGGCCGCCAGCGCGCCGGTCGCCGCGGCCCCCGCGAGCATGAGCCGGCGCGACAGCAGGATCTGTTCCATCATCATCGTGTCTTCCCCCTTCGGATGCCCGATGCGCGACGCTGGCACGGGCGGTGGCGAAGGCGCAAGCACGAGGCCCGCGCGGGGATGAGAGCCTTGCCTTCGCGCCCTGCGCTGCTAACGTCGGCATGCAGGTCCCGCAAGCAGGACCGAGAACCCGATCCGGGGGGAGGAATTCGAATGACGAGGTTCCGCAGCGCGGCGGCGAGCGCCGCATTCGCGACCGCCGCCATGGCATTCGTCGCCAGCGCCCAGACGATCGCGCCGCCGAGCGGCGCAACGCTCGCGGCGACATGCACCGGATGCCATGGTCCGGCCGGCCATAGCGCCGGCGCCATCCCCTCGATCCATGGACGCGCGGAGGCGGACCTCCTCCAGGCCATGCTGGACTTCAAGAACGACCGGCGGCCCGCGACGATGATGAACCGCCACGCCAAGGGCTTCAGCGACGAGGAACTCGCCGCGCTGGCCCGCGAGATCGCCGCCAACTGGCGCTGAGGGAGGAAGACATGGCACGCAAGGGTATCACCCGCCGCCTCTTCGCCGGCGCGGCGCTCGCCTCGATCCCGGTGGCGAGCATGGTCCAGGCCCAGCCGGCGCGCCGGCGGGTCGTCGTCGTCGGCGGCGGCTTCGGCGGCGCCGCCGCCGCGCGCCACCTGAGGCTCGCGGACGCCTCGATCGACGTGACGATGATCGAGCCGAAGTCCGAGTTCCAGACCTGCCCCTTCTCGAACTACGTGCTGGCAGGCTTCAAGACGATGGCCGACATCACGCATGGATACGGCGCGCTGACGGGCCGGCATGGCGTGACGCATGTGCGCGACATGGCCGCCGCGATCGACCCCGCGGCGAAGACGGTGCGCACGGCCGGCGGCCAGACGATCGCCTACGACAGGCTCGTCGTCTCGCCGGGCATCGACATGCGCTGGGGCGCGCTGCCCGGCTACGACGAGGCGGCCTCGGCCGTCCTGCCGCACGCGTGGCAGGCCGGGCCGCAGACGACGCTGCTGCGCGCCCAGCTCGAGGCGATGCCCGATGGCGGCGTGGTGGTGATGTCGATCCCCGGCAATCCGTTCCGCTGCCCGCCCGGGCCCTACGAGCGCATCTCGATGATCGCGCACTACCTGAAGAAGTCGAAGCCGCGCTCCAAGATCGTCGCGCTGGACTCCAAGGACGCCTTCTCGAAGCAGGGCCTGTTCCAGGACGCATGGAAGGAGCTCTACGGCCCGATGATCGAGTGGGTGCCGCTCGGACAGGACGGCAAGGTCGTGCAGGCCATCCCCGGCGAGAAGACGCTGGTCAGCGAGTTCGGGCAGCGGCACCGCGGCGACGTCGTCAACGTCATCCCGCCGCAGATGGCCGGCCGGATCGCGCGCGATGCCGGGCTCGCCGCGACCGAGGGCGCGATGGCCGGATGGTGCCCGGTCGATCCCTTCACCTTCGAATCGACGCGCGCGAAGGACATCCACGTGATCGGCGACGCGTCGATCGCCGGGGCGATGCCCAAGTCCGGCTTCGCCGCCTCGAGCCAGGCGAAGTTCGTGGCGCGCGCCATCGCCGCCTCGCTGGCCGGCAGGCCGCAGGAGGCGCCCGTCTACGCCAACACCTGCTACTCGCTGGTCGCGCCCGACTACGGGATCTCCGTCGCCGACATCTTCCGCGCGACGCCGAACGGCATCGTCGCCGTGCAGGGCGCCGGCGGCGTCAGCCCGCGCACGCCGAAGGACGCGGCGCAGTTCCGCGACCAGGAGGCGCACTACGCCGAGGGCTGGTACGCCTCGGCGACGAAGGAGATCTGGGGCAGCTGAGCGCGGCCCGCGCCACGTGCGCGGGCGCGCGCGTCAGGGCGCGATGCCGGGGTTGCCCTCGATCCCGACGAGCGTGGGAAGGTTGAGCCGCGGCGGCGGGATTGTCCGGCGCGCGCGCAGGTGCCGCGCGACGAGGTCCCAGATGGGCTCGCCGCCGGCGTCCCTCGCCTCCTCCGACACCGGCGCCCAGCCGGCCACGCGATAGGACTTCGAGGCGTCGATCGCCTCGCCGCGCAGCGCCATGCCGGTGATCCGCCGGCCCGCGGGCGCGGTCGGGTCGCAGCGATAGGACAGGCCGCCGACGCGGACCATGTCCCCGCCCTGCTGGTAGTAGGGATCCGGGTTGAAGAGGTTGTCGGCGACGTCCTCCAGCACCAGCCGGATCTGCTCGCCCGTCATGCGCGAGAGCGTGGTGTAGGGGTAGGTGATCGCCGTCTGGTCGAGCAGGTTCTCCATCGTGATCGGCTCGCCCGGCAGGATCGACGTGCCCCAGCGGAAGCCGGGAGAGAAGGCGATCTCCGCGTCCTTCTCCGCCATCAGCGCGTCGAGGATCAGCTGGTCGAAGCTGCCGTTGAAGTTGCCGCGGCGATAGAGCAGGCCCTCGCTGGTGGCGAGCACCTCGCCGAGCTTTGCGAGATGCGGCGCGCGTATCCGGTCCACGAGCGCGGCCATGGCCGGGTCCGGCGGCAGCAGGTCCGCGAAGACCGGCAGCAGCCGGTAGCGGAAGTCGCGCACGCCGCCCGCGCCGACATCGAGGTCGAGGACGGCGAGGAACTTCCCGTTCGAGCCCGCGTTGGTGACGATCGTCCTGCCACCGGGGTTCTCGACCACCATGGGGACCGGCACGCCGTCATGCGTGTGGCCGCCCAGGATCGCGTCGATGCCGCGTACCCGCGACGCCATCTTGAGGTCCACGTCCATGCCGTTGTGCGACAGCACGACGACGGCGCGCGCCCCGGCCGCGCGCGCGGCGTCCACGGTCGCCTGCATGTTCTCCTCCTGGATCCCGAAGGTCCAGTCGGCGACCATGTAGCGCGGGTTGGCGATGGGCGTGTACGGGAAGGCCTGCCCGACGATGGCGACGGGCACGCCCGAGATCTCGCGCATCGCGAAGGGCTCGAAGACCGGGTCGCCGAAATCGGCGGTCTTGATGTTCTGCGCGACGATCTCGATGCGCCCCGCGAGCTCGTTCCTAGCCGCGTCGAGCACGCGGTCCTGCCCGTAGGTGCATTCCCAGTGCAGCGTCATCACGTCGACGCCGAGGAGCTTCGTCGCCTCGATCATGTCGGCCGCGTCGGTCCACAGCGACGTGCCGGAGCCCTGCCACGTGTCGCCGCCGTCCAGCAGCAGCGCGCCGGGGCGAGTCTCCCGCAGCCGGCGCACGAGCGTGGCCAGGTGCGCGAAGCCGCCGACGCGGCCATGGCTGCGCGCGAGCCGCTCGAAGTCGAGATGCGAGAAGGCGAAGGCGGCGCGGCTGCCCGGCGCGATGCCGAAGCGCGCGAGCAGCGCCTCGCCCACGACGTGCGGCACGCGGCCGCGCATCGCGGCGACGCCGAGGTTGACGCTCGGCTCGCGGAAATGCACGGGCAGGAGCTGCGCGTGGCAATCCGTGAAGTGCAGCAGCGAGACGTTGCCGAAGCGCGGCGCGTCGTAGGTGGCCTCGGCGTCGGCCGCGGCGCGGGCCTCCGGGGCGGGCAGCGCCATGCCTGCCGCCGAGGCGGCGGCGAGGACGCCAAGGAACTCGCGCCTGTCCACCTTCTTGCCCGCCCTACTTGTTGACCGGGGAGTCGGGCGAGAAGAGCAGCGCCATGATGTCCTGGATGTCCTTCTCCTTGAGGATCCCCATGTGGCCCGCGCGCGGCATGTTGGAGCACGCGTTGCTGGACTTGGAGTTCCAGATCTTCGCCCAGGCGTCGCGCAGGGCCTGCTCGTCGGTGCCCTTCAGCTTCGCGTAGTTGTGGAGGCTGGGGCCCAGCGTGCCGTGCGAGATCTCCGCCATGGAGATCTGGTGGCAGTTGTAGCAGTTGCCGCCATTGGCCTGGTTCGGGGCGTCGGTCCAGGTGAGGCCGCGGCCGCTTTGCGCGATGCGCTCCCCGGCGCGCCAGTCGCCGAGGAACCTGCCGTCGCTCGGCCACTTGACCGCCGCGAGGTTCGCGGCCTCGAGCTGCTCGGCGCGCTTCGCGCCCGCGGCGCTGTTGGCCACGGCGGGATCCGAGCAGAAGGCCTGCGTATCGTCCTGCACGAGCCGGTCGACCGAGACCGGGCCGGCGTTGCGGAAGCCGGTGCGCAGCATCTCCGCGAAGGCCTTGTCGTCGGCGCCCGGGCCCCAGGACTGGGCGCGCGCGTCGGCGGCGAAGGCGAGGATGGCGGCGGCCAGCGCCGCGCAGGTCCCTATCGAAGACATGTGCCTGTCCCTCCTCACCGCTTGATGCCCGGCGTCGCCATGGTCGAGCCATTGGCCGTCGCGGCCATGAACATCGAAAGCGCGACCGTCATGTCGGACGCGTAGACCGGCTCCGGGAAGCGCTGCTGCCTGAAGCAGTCGTTGATGCGCCACTGCATCGACCACATCTGCCCCGCGCTGACGCGGTAGGCGGGCCAGCTGGTCCAGCCGGCGGCCGCGCCCTCCTTCGCCGGGATGTAGGGCAGGTCCTGCATGCGGATCCGGCGCCCCTCCTGGGCATGGCAGGTCGCGCAGGAGAAGTCGTGCGGGCCCGCCTGGTAGAAGAACATGCGCCTCCCGAGCTCGAACATCGCGCGCTCCTTGGGATGCGACGCCGCGACGTCGACCGGGCGGTCCTTTGACATGCCGGCGACATAGGTCGCGAGCGCGACCAGCTCGTCCTTCTTCGGCGTCCCGAAGCGCGCCTCGACATGGGCGCGCGTGTCGATGCCCTGGAGCGTCTCCATGCAGGTGAGCAGGCGGGATTCGAGGTCCTGCACGCGGTCGGTGTCGGCGAAGTAGCGCGGCAGCCGCGCATAGGCGCCCTCGACCACGCCCGGCCCGAGGCCGAGGTCGCATTTCTCGAGCGAGGCGTTGCGCGGGCCCGCGGGCTTGAGCCAGAGTTCCTCGCCGGCCATCTCGAAGAGCTCGGCGGGATTGCCGTCCTTGAGCGCCTGCCGGTAGGCCTCGATGCCCTTCGCCGCGTCGTCCTTCTCCTGGGCGACGCCGGCGAAGCCGAGCGCGATCGCCACGCAGGCCGCCGCCGCGACGGCGACCTTCGTCCTCGCTGCCATGTTCCCCTCCCCCGTGGACCCTCGCGGGCCCGTTCAAGTGACCTTGGCGTTGTCCGTGCGCGTATCGCCGCGGTTGTCGACCCAGGTCACGCTCACCGTGTCGCCCGCCTTGCCGCCCTTGATCTTGAAGGCGAAGTACGGGTTCTTCGCGATCGACGGCCCCCACTGGGCCGACATCACGTCCTTGTCGTTGAGCCGCGCGCTCACCTCCTGGATGAACCATGCAGGGACGACGGCGCCGGAGGCGTCGCGGCGCTGGCCGGTCTCCATCTCGTGGTTCATCAGGACGCGGACCTCGGTGATCCCGTCCTTGGCGGCGGCGCGGATGCGCATCGGGTTGGCCATGGCGTGTCTTCCTTCCGATCGGATTGCGGGACGCGGCTCAGCCGCCGCAGCCGCCCAGCGTGACCTTGATCTCCTTGACCGAGGCCAGGAACCTGCCGTCGGCCTTGACCACGGCGGCGACGTTCGAGGTCTGCATCATCTTGATGCGCGTCGTGACGTCGGCGGCGACGTCGGGTCCGATGTCGAAGATACCGGCGAGCACGTTCGGGTTCTTCTCAACGAACAGGACGATCTGCGTCGTGCCCGGCACGCGGCTGACGACCTGGACGGGGACCACGGCGCCGTTCTCGGCGATGTCCGAGGCGATGATCTGCACGTCGTCGCTCGCGGCGGTCGTGCTGGCGCCGATGGAGGCGAGCGCCTCCTGCACCGTCTTGCCCTCGAAGGCGGCCTTGTTCCACGCGGCGCGCGCGCGCCCCGCGGGCAGCAGCCCCGCAGCGGCGAAGGCGGCGAATATGCCGCCGGCCTTGAGCGCCCTGCGCCTCTCGATGTCGATCATGCGTGCGTCCTCCATCCTCTTCCTGGGTCGATGCGGGCCGCGCCTCAGCGCTCGGGCGCGCCCGCGAGAATCCATTCCACGATCAGCCGCGCGTCGGCGTCGGAGACATCCTCCTGCGCCGGCATAGCCAGCGCCCCCCAGACGCCCTCGGCGCCGTTGCGCACCCGGCCCGCGAGCAGGTCGAGCGCGTCCGCGACGCCGCGATAGCGCCGCGCCACGTCGGCGTAGCTCGGGCCGACGACCTTGTTGGCGATGCCGTGGCAGGCCATGCAGCCGGCGTCCTTCGCCCTCTTCATCGCGGGCGGCGACGGATCGTCGGTCGCGTCGGGGTCGTCGTCCCCGGTGACGATCCCGCGCACCGGGCCAATGCGGCGATGCTGCGAGGCGAGGTTGCCATGCGCGGGGCGTGCGTAGTCGGGAAGCGCGGACGCGACCTCGACGGCGGCGGCGCAGTCGGACATGCAGGGCGCGTTGGCCGTGTCCGGCCTCGCGGCGGCCGACGGGAACTCGCGCCCCGGCCACATCGCGTGCGCGGTGGTCATGCCGTTGCGGTTGGGCATCCGCGCCTGCACCTCGGCCATGTTGGCGTCGCCGAGCCGGAAGTCGTCGGGCACGACCTCGGCGAGGTTCAGCATGTAGGCGAGCACCGCGTAGACCTCGTCGTCGGACAGGCTCTTGGGCTCGTTCCACGGCATGGCGCGGCGGATGTAGTCGAACAGCGTCGCGACGTAGGGCGCCTTCATCATCGTCGTGCGCTGCGGGTAGTCGACGCGCCTGAGGTTCGCCACGTTGCCCGAGGCGATGTCCGCCGCCGTCGTGCCGCCGACCAGCGGCGTGAAGACCTGGTTGCTCTCGCCGAAGGTGCCGTGGCACGAGGCGCACTTCGCCTCCCAGACCTCCATGCCCTGCTCGACCGTGCCGGACCCCTTGGGCAGGCCCAGGAAGTCGGGGCGCACGTCGATGTCCCACGCGGCGACCTCGCGCTCCGTCGCGGGGCGGCCGATGCCCGGGAAGCGGTCGGTCGCGATGGCGCTGGCGGCGACGAGCGTCGCTGCGAGGACGGCGCAGGCGGCCAGGAGCCGCGCGCGCGGCGCGCGCTCAGGCGGTCTGGACATTGCTCACCTCGCCGCCCGGCTCGACCAGCCAGGACTGGATGGCGTTGTTGTGGTAGATCGAACGCGTGCCGCGGACCTCGCGCAGCTGCCGATAGGTCGGCTGGACATGCCCCGTGTCGTCGACGGCGCGCGACTGGAGGATCGCCCTCTCGCCGTTCCAGGTCCACGGGAAGACGAAGCGCGCGAGGCACTTCGACATCACCGGCTGCTGGAGCGTCGCCGGGCGCCAGTTGCGCCCGCCATCGACCGACACGTCTACACGCTGCACCGCGCCACGGCCGGACCAGGCCAGCCCGCTGATGGCATGGAAGCCCTTGCCGACGAGCGCCTGGCCGCCGGAGGGCGTCGTGATGACCGACTTCACCTCCTGGATCGAGGTGTACTGCCGGTGCTGCCCGTCCGGCATCAGGTCGACGTAGTGGATGCTCTCGTCCTTGGCGCCCCAGGGCTGGTCGCCCAGCTCGACGCGGCGCAGCCACTTCACCCAGGACACGCCCTGCACGCCGGGCACGACGAGGCGAAGCGGGTAGCCGTTCTCCGGCCGCAGCATCTCCCCGTTCTGGCCCCAGGCGACGAGCACCTCGCCCGACATCACGAGGTCCATCGGGATGGTGCGTGTCATCGAGGAGCCGTCGGCGCCCTCGGCCAGCACGAACCTGCCGCGCGACAGGTCCGCGCCGCACATCTCCAGCAGCAAGCGGAGCTCGACGCCGGTGAACTCGCTGCAGGAGATCATGCCATGCGTGTACTGCACGGTCGGGACGGCGACGTTGCCCCATTCCATGCCCGTGTTGGCGCCGCACTCGAGGAAATGCATCCGCGACACGGACGGAAGCCGCATCAGGTCGTCCATGGTGAAGACCATGGGGCGAGCCACCATGCCCGGCCTCGAGCCGTTGACCATGAAGCGGTGGCGCCGCGGGTCGATGTCGGTCCAGCCCTGATGGTGTCGCTCGAAATGGAGGCCCGACGGCGTGACGATGCCGAAGCTGCCCTGGAGCGGCGTGAAGGCGACGCTGGCGGCGCCGACCTGCGTCAGGCCCGGGCTCTGCCTCCGGACGAGGTTGCGCTCGTAGCGCGACGGCATGCCATAGGGCGTGGCGGCCACGGGCAGGCCGAGCGTCGTGCTCCACGGCACCGGGTCGACGATGTCGGGGTCGTCGGCGCGCGCGACCGTCGCGGCCGAGGCGGCGCCGAGGCCGAGGGCGGCCATGAAGCCGCGGCGCAGGACGTCGCGGCGACCCGACGCCACGGCGGCGATGTCCTCGGCGGAGAGGAAGTTCTCGGGCGCGCGACGAATGCGGCCTGGGACCCGTCCATGGTCCTGTGCGCTTCCAGGCATCCCCAATCCCTTGTTTTTTTTCATGGTATCACTGGTCTTCGATCGAAGGAAACATTCCGCGAAGCAGGAGATCCCCGACATGCGCCAATCCAGCAGGCACGCCCCCTTCCGCCTCGCCGCGGCGGCCGCCCTCTGCGCCGCCAGCCTCGCCTCCGCCACCCCGTCCTTCGCGCAGGACGGAACCTTCGCCCTGCGCCTGCTGACGCCGGAGACGGCGCTCAAGGCGGCGCAGGCGGCGCTCGCCTCCTGCCGCGCCTCGGGCTTCCAGGTCGCGGTCGCGATCGTCGACCGGGGCGGGACGACGCAGGTGCTGCTGCGCGACCGCTTCGCCGGCCCGCACACGGTGACGATCGCCACCGACAAGGCATGGACCTCGGTCACGATGCGGCAGGACACGCTCGCGCTGGCCAGGCTGTCCGAGGGTGGCGAGATGTCGGGCCTGCGCCATTTCCCGCGCGTGGTTGCGGTGGGCGGCGGCGTGCCGATCGAGGCCGCCGGCGCCATCCTGGGAGGCATCGGCGTCTCCGGCGCGCCCGGCGGCGCGGCCGACGCGGCCTGCGCCAATGCGGGGATCGAGGCGATCGTCGACGACGTGACCTTCTAGCTCACAGCGAGGTCGACAGGCGCACGAGCCAGTCCGGCGCGGCGTCGAGCATCCAGGCCTCGAGGCGCTTGTCGAGGCCCGTGAGCACGAGCGCCCCGGCGAGCACCAGCCCCGCGCCGAGCAGCGTGCCGCCGGCGCGACCAGCCACGCCGAGCCGCGCGCGCGCCGAGGCGAGGCGCGACGCCGGGATCGCGCCGACCAGCAGGAGCGGCAGGGCGGCGCCGATCGCGAAGGCGACCATGGTCAGCGCGACCGCGCCCAGGTGCTCGCCGCGCGCCGCCAGCAGCGAGGCCGCGCCGAGCGTCGGCCCGACGCAGGGGCTCCAGGCGACGCCGAGCAGCAGCCCGATCGCGAACTGGCCAGCCGCGCCCCTGCCGTCGAGCCGCGCGAGGCCGCGGCCGGCAAGCCCGGTCGCCGGTGCGAGCAACGCGCCGACGCGCAGCCGCAGTGGCGGGATCGCGATCGCCGCGCCGAGAAGCACCATGAGCGCACCCGCGGCCAGGCGGACCGATCCGCCATCGACGCCCAGCGAGAAGCCGATCGTGGCGAGCGCGATCCCCGCCCCCGCGAAGGAGATCGCGAGCCCGCCCGCCAGCGCGGCGAGCCCGCCGCGTCCTTCCGCGGTCGCGCCGGCGACGAGGATGGGCAGGATGGGCAGCACGCAGGGCGAGAGCAGGGACAGGATCCCCGCGCCGAACGCCGCGAGCAGCGTGCCGGCCATGTGCCGGCCCTAGAGCGCCATCTCGAGCAGCGAGCGGATCGAGGCGGGGTTCGTGTCGCCGACGCTGCGGCCGATCTCGTCGCGCCCCCGGAAGGCGATCAGCGTGCTCTGCATGCGCACCTCGAAGCGGCGGACGACATCCTTCTGCCGGTCGTAGTCGATCTCGAAGGCGACCACCTCGGCGAAGCGCGGCTCGGCCAGCAGGCGCGCGAGGATGGGCTTCTGCGCGCGGCAGGTCGGGCACCAGGAAGCGGTGACGTCGAGGAGGATCGGCTTGTCCGCCGCCTGCGCGGACTCGAAGGCCTGCGCGGCGAAGGCCGCGGCATGGGCCATCGCCGGGCGGGGCGTCGCCGCCAGCGCCAGGCCCGCGAGCATCGTCCTGCGGAGGATCATCTGCCTACTCCTTCGCTTGCGTGGCGACGGCGCGCGGCGCGGCCGAGGCGAGGCGCCTGGCGTCGTCCGGGTTCAAAGCATGGCGCGGCATGCGCCCCGC
>Ga0068877_10003459_pt1 | contig 12520 bp, 12 predicted proteins | sample NOAtaG_FD_66437 | JGI IMG/M metagenome (GOLD analysis project Ga0068877, IMG submission 66437) | Freshwater lake microbial communities from Lake Erie, under a cyanobacterial bloom - NOAA_Erie_Diel6S_1000h metaG | ecosystem: Environmental > Aquatic > Freshwater > Lake | place: USA: Ohio, Lake... | reverse complement strand
CGGCTGGAGGGACGGCAGGCCAACCGGTCGGGCATCGGGGCACGGATCCGGGTGCGGTGCCGGGGCCCGGAGGGTGAGCGGGTGATCCACCGCACGTGCAACACCGGCGGCAGCTTTGGGGCCAATCCGCTCCGGTTGGAGATCGGGCTGGGGAAGGCCACCGAGGTGACCGCCATCGAGATCGACTGGCCGGGCAGCCGCACGCGGCAGACGGTGAAGGTGCCGAGGGTGGATGCGGCGTATGCGATCCGTGAGGGCGAGGCGGGGGTGCAGGCCATCGAGCTGCCGCGTTTCCGGTTCGCCCGCACTCCGGCCGCCACGGATCATTCGCACCTGCCGCTGCCCCTGCCATCGCCGCCGCCGCCCAGGTCGCCCTAGGAGCGGGCGGGGCGGCTGCGGGCGACGGGTCGGCCGCCTCAGACCAGGATCCGCCCCTCGAAGACGAAGGTCGCCGGTCCGCCGAGCCGCACGTCCGAGAATCCTCCCTGGGCGTCGGCCTGGAACGAGACACTCAGTTCGTCGCCGCTCTGCACCTGGATGCGCAACGGCGAGGCGAAGCCCCGCAACCGCGAGGCGACCAGCGCGCTGGCCGTGACCCCGGTGCCGCAGGCCAGCGTTTCGCCCTCGACCCCGCGCTCGTAGGTGCGCACCCGGAGGCGGCCCGGACCGAGCACCTGCACGAAGTTGACGTTGGTTCCCTTGGGCTTGAAGTGCTCATGCCAGCGCAGCTCCGCACCGCGCTCCTGCACCATCGCCTGGTCGGCGTCGTCCACGAAGACCACGGCGTGCGGCACGCCCGTGTTGATCGAGTGCACCTCGAGCGATCCGCCTCGGGTCGCCACCGTCTCGGACAGGCGCAGGTCGTGCGGTGCCGTGAGGTTGATGGTCACGCGCTCGCCCTGGAACTCGGCGGTGATCACCCCGGCGGCCGTCTCGAAACTCACCGTCGGCCGGGTCCAGCCGGTCACCTTCTGGATGAACCGCGCGAAGCACCGGGCGCCGTTGCCGCACATCGCCGCATCCGACCCGTCGGAGTTGTAGAAGCGCCAGGCCCAGTCGGCCTTCCCGGTGACGCTGGGCACGAGGAGCATGAGCCCGTCGGCCCCGATGCCGAACTGCCGGTGGCACAGCCGGGCCACCTGTTCCGGAGTCAGCACGATGCGGGCGTTGCGGTTGTCGAGCAGGATGAAGTCGTTGCCGGCCCCGCTCATCTTGTGGAACTCCAGAGTCATGTCGGACGCCGAGCATAGCCGGCCTCCCGGGGGCGACAAGCGCCTCCCGGGGGCTTGAACTTCGGCCGACCGCGCGCAGGCTTTCGTCATGCGCATCCTCGGTTCGCCCAAGACCATGCAACGCCAGGCCCTCCGGTGGCGCCGGCAGGGTCTGCGGGTCGGCTTCGTCCCCACGATGGGGTACCTCCACGAGGGCCATCTGAGCCTGGTCCGGGAGGCGCGTCGACGGGTCGGCGCCGAGGGCATCGTGGTCTTGAGCATCTACGTCAATCCCACCCAGTTTGCCCCCACGGAGGATCTGGCCAAGTACCCGAGGAATTTCGAGCGCGACTGCCGGATGTGCCGGGAGGCCGGGGTGGATGTGGTCTTCGCCCCGACCGACCGGGACATGTACCCGGACCGGGAGGTTGGAGCCTACACGACCTACGTGGTCGAGGAGGGGCTCACGCAGCGCCTGGAAGGCGCCTCCCGGCCCACCCATTTCCGTGGCGTGACCACCGTCGTCGCCAAGCTCTTCCACTGCGTGTTGCCTGAGGTTTCGGTCTTCGGTGCCAAGGACTGGCAGCAGGCGGCCGTGGTTCAGCGCATGGTGCGGGACCTGCAGTTTCCGGTCCGCATCGTGGTCGCCCCGACCACCCGGGAACCCGACGGGCTGGCGATGAGCTCCCGCAACCGATACCTCCAGCCCGCGGAACGCCTCCAGGCCACCGTCTTGTGGCGCGCCTTGGAGTGGGCACGCAAGCTGGTGCGCGCGGGTCGGATTCCACATGAGGCCAAGGGTGGCGCCCGGCCACTTCCGTGGACTCCTGCCGGGGACCTGCGGCGCGGGGTCGAGGAGCTGGTGGCGACCTGCCCGGACGCCCGCCTCGACTACGTGGACTTTGTGGACCCGGCGACGCTCGAGCCGGTCACCCGGGTCCAGCGGGGGCACCGCATGGTCCTGGCGGTGTTCGTGGGCAAGACGCGACTCATCGACAATGCGGCGTTGTGAGGTTTGGCCAAACGCGACAGGCCGCCCCTGTCTGGGGCGGCCTGTGGCGCTGGGTCAACCGTGGGGGCGTCAGTCGGCAATCAGCCGGCGATGGCCCGGTCGAGGCTGGCCTTGAGGTCTTTCTTGGACTTCAGACCCACGACCTGCTCGATCACCTGACCGCCCTTGAAGAGCAGCAGGGTGGGGATGGCACGGATGCCGAACTGACCGGCAAGATCTTGATGATCGTCGATGTTGACCTTGGCGATCCGGGCCTTGCCGGCGTATTCGGCGGCCAGCTCGTCGAGCACCGGGGCGATCATCTTGCAGGGACCGCACCACTCGGCCCAGAAGTCCACCAGCACCGGCTCGGAGGAGGCGATGACCTCGGTGGGGAAGTTCTGGGAGGTGGCGGTCAGGATGTTGGCGGCGGCCATGATGGAGGAAGAAAGTGCAGAAGTGTCAGTTGGCAACGAAGAATTGCACGGCAACGGCGGCGATCCCGAGCACCATCGCGGCGAAGGCCAAACCCATGTCCAGACCGCTGATGCCGGCGGCCTTGGGGGCGGGGCGTGACGGGGCCGATGCGGTCGGAGCCGCGGGGGCCGGCTTCGAGGCTGCTGCCGCGGGAGCCGCAGCGGCGGCCTTGGCGGCGGGAGCGGCCGCGGCCACGGGGGCCGTCGGGGACGGCACGGCCGGGGCCGCCGGTGCCGCCACCGGAGCGGGCGAGGGAGCCGCTGCCGCCGGCACGCGGATCGACGGCCCACCGGCCGGCTTCGGCGGCAGGCTGATGCGGACCGTCTGCTTCTTCTGGGCGGAAGCCTCGGGCGCCTTGGGAGGTTCAGGGGCGGCGGGCGGAGTGACCGGAGGCGTGTTTTCGGACATAGGATTGAGTGACCAAACGCTAGGAATCGGGTTCCGGAGTGTCAACGGGATTGTCCCGGGATCGTCCTCGGAAAGCCCGGTTTCGTTGGATGCGAGCTTCAATTCCCGCCGCCTTCGCTCCAGACTTCCCGGGTGCATCCAAAACCCATCGTCGTGACCGGGGGCGCGGGCTTCATCGGCTCGCACCTGACCGAGCGCCTGCTGGAGGCCGGCGACCGGGTGGTCGTCGTGGATGACCTGTCCACCGGATCGCTCTCGAACCTGGATCGGGTCCTGCAGGATCCGAGGCTCACCGTCCTCCGCTCGAGGGTCTCGGAGTGCCCGGGGTTCCGCACGCTGGTGGCGGATGCCGCGATGGTCGTGCACCTCGCGGCGGTCGTCGGCGTGGAGCAGGTGATGGGTTCGCCGCTTCGCACCATCCAGACCAACCTCGGTGAGACGGAGGCCGTGCTCGAGGCCGCCTCGAAAAACCAGACCCCCGTCCTGCTCGCCTCCACGTCCGAGGTCTACGGGAAGAGTTCCAAACCGGTCTTCTCCGAGGCCGATGACCTGTTGATCGGTCCCTCGGTGAAGCCTCGGTGGAGCTACGCCTGCTCGAAGCTGATGGATGAATTCCTCGGGATGGCCTACTTCCGCGAGCATGGGGTGCCGATCCGCATCGTGAGGTTTTTCAACACGGTGGGACCGCGCCAGACAGGGGCCTACGGCATGGTGATCCCGCGCTTCGTGGAGGCGGCGCGTGCCGGGCGACCGCTCCAGGTCCACGGCGACGGCCGCCAGTCCCGGTGCTTCTGCCACGTGGCCGATTCGGTGGAGGCGGTGTTCCGCCTGATGCGGTGCCCCGAGGCCCTGGGAAGGGTCGTCAACGTCGGCAACGACCAACCGGTGGAGATCGGGGAACTGGCTGGTCAGGTGATCCGCGCGACAGGATCCTCGTCCTCCATCCAGTTCATCCCGTACGAGACGGCCTATGGTCTGGGGTTCGAGGACATGCGGCATCGGCGCCCCAGCCTGGAGCTGCTGGAGACCCTCACCGGGTTCCGACCTCGGCGGACGTTGGACGACATCCTCCGCGATCTTGCCGCAGCCTGAGGAGTGGGTGGGGCGGGTGGAGCGGGGATTGGGCGTGCCACCCATGGCGATCCGGTGCCGTGCCGGCGATTCCTCTTCCTCGGGACCGGTTCTCCGCAGGCGCCCCATCCCGCTGTGGATGGGCAGAAAAAAAAGGCACCCCTTTCGGGGTGCCTTGATCTTTGGAAAGACCGTTGCCGGCCGGATGGCTTCAGTTGCCAGCGGCGGGGAAGATGAAGTTCTGGGCGCCGGAGTTGGCGGCGGCGTCGCGGACCTGGTCGCGGAGGCGGCCCGAGGAGACCTGCTGCACCGAGCCGTCACCCAGGAGGATGTTGCCGGCGTTCTGGTGGATGGAGCTGGTGTAGCCGATCTTGTTCAGGGTGGCGACGGCGACCGCACCATTGGCGTCGGGGTTCGCGAAGATGATGTGCTTGGTGGCGAGCTGGGCCTCGGTGCTGCCGTTGGTCATGTTGCGGTCGCCGCCCAGGATGCTCTGGGGCTGCTCTTCCGTGGCGGTGGTGCCGAGGAAGTAGCTCGAGACCTTCTGGTTGTTGGCCAAGGCCAGACGCTGCACGCCCACCCAGGTGTTGGAGGCGGTGAAGCGGCTGCCGTCCGAGGGGCACCAGACGATCTTCGGGGTGCTCAACTCGTTCGAGACCGCGGCGAAGCAGGCGGTCACGTTGTTCGAGATGCCCGTGGTGGCGGCACCGGCCACGGTGGCGGCGACCAGAGAGACACCGCCCTGGGCGGGATCAACCTGCCAGGGATAAGCGCCACCGAAGTCGACCGCGAAGGTGCGGAAGGCCAGACCGATGTTCTTGAGGTTGTTGACGCAGGAGATGCGGTTGGCACGAGCCTTCGCCTTGGCCAGCGCGGGGAGGAGCATGCCGGCCAGAATCGCGATGATGGCGATGACGACGAGCAACTCGATCAGCGTGAAAGCGCCAAGACGTTGTTTGCGGAGACGATTCATAGGTTTGTGTGAAGTTAGGGGCTTAAGGTGCGGGCGACTCTAGGCAGTCGATCGGGTGTGTCAACGCATTTGTCCGGTTTCTCCTGCAGCATTCCCGGGGGGCGGGTCGGGCCGTCTCGTACACCGCGTCGATGGGGTGATTCATCGAAGTCAAGCGGTTTATTGATCGTTGTTTCCGGGCGTTCCCGGGGCCGGGGAGAGTTGGCGACTTTCCCGGGTTGGTGCGACCAGGGAAACGGCCCTGAGGCGTCGGGACCGGCCGGCGGGGTCCTCCCCAACAGAAAACCCGGGCGGATGCCCGGGTTTGAAGGGTCCATCGGCGACCAGCCTTGGAGGCTGGCCGCCGAAGGCGTGTCCACCTCACGGCGTCGGCACCGTGGCGATGGTCTGGAGGATGCGGCTGGCGATCGCGTACGGGTCGCCCTGGGAGTTCGGGCGGCGGTCCTCGACGTAGCCCTTGTAGCCGTTGTTGACGAAGCTGTGGGGCACACGGATCGAGGCGCCGCGGTTGGCCACGCCGTAGCTGAACTTGTCGATCGACTGCGTCTCGTGGAGACCGGTCAGGCGCAGGTGGTTGTCGGGACCGTACACGGCGATGTGCTCGTTCTTGTACTTGTCGAAGGCCGCCATCAGGGCCTCGAAGTACTCCTTGCCGCCCTTCTCGCGCATGTAGGTGGTGGAGAAGTTGGAGTGCATGCCGGAGCCGTTCCAGTCGACATCCTTGCCGAGGGGCTTGCAGTGCCAGTTCACGTCGATGCCGTACTTCTCGCACAGGCGCATGAGCAGGTAGCGGGCGATCCATACCTGATCGGCGGCGGTCTTCGAGCCCTTGCCGAAGATCTGGAACTCCCATTGGCCCTTGGCCACCTCGGCGTTGATGCCCTCGTGGTTGATGCCGGCATCGAGGCAGAGGTCGAGGTGCTCCTCGACGATCTCGCGCGCGATGTCGCCGACGGCGCGGTAGCCGACGCCCGTGTAGTATTCGCCCTGCGGGTAGGGGAAGTTGTCGAGGCCCGGAGGGAAGCCCAGCGGTCGCCCGTCCTTGTAGAGGAAGTACTCCTGCTCGAAGCCGAACCAGGCTCCGGGGTCGTCAAGGATCGTGGCGCGGGTGTTCGACGGGTGGGGCGTCACGCCATCGGGCATCATCACCTCGCACATCACCAGTGCGCCGTTCTTGCGGGTGCTGTCCGGGAAGACCGCCACGGGCTTCAGCACGCAGTCGGAGCTGCGCCCCTCGGCCTGGCGGGTCGAGCTGCCGTCGAAGTTCCACAGCGGCAGTTGCTCGAGCTTCGGAAAGCTCTCGAACTCCTTGATCTGGGTCTTGCCGCGGAGGTTGGGAACTGGCTGGTAACCGTCGAGCCAGATGTATTCCAATTTGTATTTTGCCATGGTGTGAATGGTGATGACTGCAACGATTCGTCCCGAAGCAGCGGGATTCGGCAGCAGGGTGGGTGCCATCGTCTGCCCGCCTCGAATCCCTTCGGGGATTGGGCCGAATTCGGGGGCTATGGTAGGCGGATGCCGGAAAATCGCATTATTTTTTTGACGTCGACTTGGCCTTGCGTTGCAGCAAGTTGCGCGAAATGGTCAAAAAAGGACACTTGTGACCAACGGCAGGCGATCCTCCCCGGGGCGGGTCAAACCCGCAGGAACTTGAGCCACCCAGGCGAGGCCGAGGTCTGACACGCCTTCCCTTGGCCCGCCGGTGGTCCGGGGTTAGTCTGGGGATCCGCGTCATGCTGAAGGTCAAGGACACACTGCGTTCGACCGTTTACCTGAGCTTCGATGGAAGGGTCATCAAGACCTACCACGGGGCCGATGCGATGCGTCGTTTCGAGACGGAGGTGCGTGTCCTGAGGCATCTGGAGCGGCGCGGTTGCCCCTTCGTCCCGCGCCTCCTCGAGGCCGACCCGGCGATTCCCCAGATCGTCACCACCAATTGCGGCCAGAGAGTCCAGCACCTCGACGCCGAGCGGCTCCAACGCCTGTTTTCCGAGTTGGAGGCGTTCGGTGTCCGCCATGATGACGCCGACGCCCGCAACGTCACCTACCGGCAGAAGGACGGCCGTTTCTGCGTCATCGATTTCGAGTTCTCGACGCTGCTGGAGGCTGAGCAACCCCCGGCCGCCTCGCCGGATTCCCAACCGTTCGCCCCCCATGCCTGAAGCCTCCCAAGATCCCATGATCCGACGGGTCCGCTGGTCGGGATGTTCCGACCGTGGAAAGATCCGGACCAACAACGAGGATTCCTTCGTCGGTCTCCGATTCAACCGTGAGGACCTCGAGCGCCTCGGAAGGGAGGGGGAGGCTTCCCTGGAGACGGCGGATTTCGTCTTCGCCGTCAGCGACGGGATGGGCGGAGCCCAGGCCGGGGAGGTCGCGAGCCGGATGGCGGTCGAAAAGGTCCCCCGGATCCTTCCGATGGGCTTCCGCAAACCCGCCATGGGACAGGGATCGGTCGCCCCGGGCACGCTGTTGCAGGCGCTCTTCCGTGAAATTCATGCGGCCTTGGTCTACCTCGGCACCAGTTATGAGGAATGCCGAGGCATGGAGACGACCCTGAGCCTGTGCTGGTTCGCGCCGGACGCCGTCCATTTTGCCCACGTGGGAGACAGCCGGATCTACCACCTGCCCGCCGGCGGCCGGTCGATCCGCCAGTTGACCGAGGACGACAGCCATGTCGGCTGGCTGTTCCGCCAGGGGAAGATCAATGAGCGTGAGGCCAGGAGTCATCCGCGCAGGAACGTCCTCCAGAAGGCCCTCGGGGGTTCCAACCAGTTCATCGACCCCCAGATCGGTCGCGTGCCCTGCGGGCCGGGCGACCGGTTCCTCGTCTGTTCGGACGGCTTGATCGACGGTCTGTACGATGCCCACCTCCTGGACTTGGCAGGCCCGCTGGGTCCGTCGACCCCGATCGGGAACCTCGGTCGCCGGTTGGTCGACGCGGCCATTGCGGGCAGCGGCCGGGACAACACCACCGCCCTGGTCGTCGAGGTGGGCTGAATCCCCGATTGGGGGCATCGTTGTCGCCGCGCGCTCCGCCGGGTGTGGGCAAGAAAAAACCGCGCCGGTCGCCCGGCGCGGTGTGAGGTTGGTTGGTTGTCGGGAAGGTGTGCGTCTGGGTCGGATTTCAGCCGTGGTAGCCTTCCTCGCCATGCTCGGCGAGATCCAGGCCGTTGACCTCGACCTCTTCGGTCGGGCGGAGTCCCACCACGGCCTTCACGATGAAGGCGATGATGGCGGTGGCCACCACGCTCCACACGATCGTGAGGGCGACGGCCTTGAGCTGGTTGCCCATCAGTCCGGGCAGCAGGTCCATGCCTCCCTTGCCGAGGATGGAGTTGGCCTTCTCGTCGGCCATCAGGCCGGTGAGGATCGCACCGAGGGTGCCGCCGACGCCATGCACCCCGAAGGTGTCGAGGGCGTCATCGTAGCCGATCATCTTCTTCAGGAAGGAACAGGCGAGGTAGGGCACCACGCCGGCCAGCACACCGATGAGCACCGCGGAGGTCGGGGTGACGAAGCCGCAGGCCGGGGTCACGACCACCAGGCCGGCGACGATGCCCGAGCAGAAGCCGAGGACGCTCGGCTTGCCCCGGGTGATCCACTCGATCAGGGGCCAGACGAAGCCTGCCGTGGCGGCCGCGAGGGTCGTGGTGGTGAAGGCGTTGGAGGCGATCGCGTCGGCGCCGAGGGCGGAACCGGCGTTGAATCCGTACCAGCCGACCCAGAGCATGCCGGTGCCGACCATGCACAAGGTCATCGAGTGCGGGGTCATCGGCTCACGACCGAAGCCCTTGCGCTTGCCGAGGATGATGCAGAGCACCAGGGCGCTCCAGCCGGAGGTCATGTGCACCACCGTGCCGCCGGCGAAGTCGATCGCCTTGATCGCCGCATCCTTGTTGAGCGGACCGCACATGAGGCCGGTCGTGGACCAGACCATGTGGGCGAACGGGAAGTAGACCGCGAACATCCACAGGGCCACGAACACCAGCACGGAGATGAACTTCATGCGCTCGGCGATGGCACCGATGATCAGGGCGGGCGTGATGATCGCGAAGGTGAGCTGGAACATCGCCCACATGGAATCGCTGATCCAGTGGTAGCCGGCGCCCACGTTGCCGGGTTCGACGCCCTTGAACATCGCGTAGGCGGTGTCACCGATGATCGCGTTGCCGGCGCCGAACGACAGGCTGTAGCCGACAGCCCACCACAGGATGGTGACCAGGCCGGCGATGCCCATGCACTGGGCCAGCACCGACAGCACGTTCTTCCGGCGGACAAGGCCGCCATAGAAGAGCGCCAGGCCGGGCAGGGTCATGAACAGCACGAGGGCCGTGGAGGTCATCTGCCAGGCGTTGTGACCGGGGCCGGGGCCGGCGATCTTGCTGGAATAGTTGGTGTTGCCGGCGGTGGCCCGGGCGCCGTTGTTGACGTACGCCTCGAGGTCGGCGAGGCGCTCCTCGACGCTGGGGTCGGCGGCGCGGAGGTCCACGGCCGTGAAGGCCAGCAGGGCGCAGGACAGGAGAAGCAGGAGTTTTTTCATGGGGTGTGGGATGGGCGGTTTCGGGTTGCTGGGGGCTCTGGCCAGGGGCTCAGACCGCGTGGTCACCTTTCTCTTCGGTCCGGATGCGGATGGCCTCGGTGATGTCCGAGACGAAGATCTTCCCGTCGCCGATCTTGCCGGTCTTGGCCGCCTTGATGATGGCGCCGATCGCCTCGGCCGTCTTGGTGTCCGAGACCACCAGCTCGATCTTGATCTTCGGCAGGAAATCCACCGTGTATTCACTGCCCCGATAGATTTCGGTGTGACCCTTCTGGCGGCCGAAACCCTTGACCTCGGAGACCGTCATGCCCTCGATGCCGACATCGTGGAGGGCGTCTTTGACCTCCTCGAGCTTGAAGGGTTTTATCACTGCTTCGATTTTCTTCATGTGTGTGTGGATTCCGTTTGGAGAGGGGAACCGTTGGGCGCCGCCTCGGGCTGTTGACTCGGGGCCTCGGAGGCTTGCTCTCTGCCGGACTCCGTGGAATCCCGCAGGGCCAGACTTCTTGGCTCTGTCCCCCTTGAGCAACGGGGATGCCACCCGGGCTCGGCCCTTCATTTGGCAGCCATCGGGGCCCTAATTGGTGGAAATTGGCCGGCGCTTTTCCACGGGACCCCGGGATTGTCCAATGGTCGTGGCTCTTTTTGCGCAGTCCGACGAAAAACCGCAGAAGTCCGTCCCCAGAGGTTTTCCTTTGGGCGGGAGGGTCCCCGAGGTCGCGTTCCTCTCTCCCGATCCGTTCAAGGCTTCGGCGGCATGGACGGGCCCAGCAGCAGCACCGTCCCGGAGATGACCACCCAACCGACCACGTCGAGCCAGATCCCGTGGCGCATCATCGTCCGGAGGGGGATGCACCCGGTACCGTAAGCCATCGCGTTCGGTCCGGTCGACACGGGCAGCAGGAACCCCATCGAGCACCCGAGGCAGGTGGCCAGGGCGGGTTTGAGGGGGTCCACACCCGCGGCCTGCGAGACGGCGATGGCGATGGGCACCACCATGGTGGCCGAGGCGGTGTTGGTGGTCGTCTCGCTGACCAGGATGGCGACGCCGGTGAAGAGCAGGGTCAGTCCCGTGAGCGAGTGGCTGTGGAACGTCCCGGCCAATCCCTCGCCGATCCAGCGTGCGAGGCCTGTCGAAAACATCAATTCGCCCAGGGCCATGCCCCCGGCGAACAGCAGGATGGTGCCCCAATCGATGCCGGCGGCGTCCCGCCACTCCAGCGTGCGGGACTCGCCCTCCCGGTCGGCCGGCAGGATGAAGAGGGCCGAGGCGGCCAGCAGGCCGACGATGCTTTCCGGGAGATGGGCGGAGAGCCATCGGGCCGCCGGACCGGCCGCGCCGCCCGGAGCCGACGCCGAGACGAACCCCGGCAGGGTCCACAGGACCACCGCGGCGAGGAACACACCGACCACGTTCCGTTCACCCCGGCTCCAAGGGCCCAGGTTGGCGCGTTCGGTCAGGATCCAATGCCGGTGGTTGGCCAGGGACAGCGGGGGGAACGGGCAGTGTCGGCTGAAGCGCCAGACGAGGAATCCCGCCAGCAGGATCGCGACCGGCAGACCCAGGCCCATCCATTGGAAGAAGGTGACCTGGTGGCCGAGGATCCGTTCGATGGCCCCGATCCCGATCAGGTTGGGCGGTGTTCCGATCGGCGTGGCCAGCCCGCCCACCGATGCGGCGAAGGCGGTCATCAGCATCAGTCCGGATGCGTAGGGGGTGGCCCGGTAGTTGGCCAATCCCTGGCGCGAGCCGAGTTCGGCCAGGATGGACAGGCCGATGGGCAGCATCATGGCGGTGGTGGCCGCGTTCGACACCCACATCGAGATCACGGCGGTGATCCCGGCGAACCCGGCGTACAGGCGTCCCGGGCTGCCGCCGATCCACGGCCTCGCCAAGAGGCTGAAGGCGAAGCGCCGGTTGAGGCCGTGCTTCAGCATGGCCTCGCCCATCATGAAGCTGCCGATGAAGAGGAAGATGATCGGGTCGGCGAACGGCTTGAAGATCTCCCGGGCCGGACCCAGCCCCGCCACGACGCACAGCGAGGGGGCCAGGAGTGCCGTCGCCGCCAGCGGGATGGCCTCGGTCATCCAGAGCACCAGGGCCATCGCCACGATGGCGAAGAGGTGTCGCGCCGCCCCGGACAACCCGGGCAACGGCAGCAGCCACAGGATCACCAGCACCGCCGGGGCGGCATATCGGCCGAACCGCCGCCGTCGGCGTTCGAAGCGTTCCTCGGCCGGGGAGAGGTTGGCACTCGGGGTGAGGTCCTGGGGCGGTTGCGACATCGGTGGGGTGGGCCTCGGGAGGTTTCCGGTGATCCGCGTGAGGAGGCGCTCCCCATCCGGGTCTTGTCAACGCGGCGCTCCGAAGCAGTACACGAAGCCGTCGTCGCAGCCGATGACGAGGTGCCCGTCGACCACCGCCGGCGAGCTCTGCACGGGCTGGCCCAGTTCGTAGTTCCAGCGTTCCCTGCCGTCCGCGAGCGAAACCACGTAGAGACGGCCGTCGTCGGACCCGAAGATCACGCGGTCGCCCGCCACCACCGGCGAGCTTTCCACCTTGCCCCGCGTCTGGAAGGTCCAGACCACCTTGCCCTCGGCCCGGTCCACGCAGTGGAGGCGCTTGTCCCGGCTGCCCACCAGCACCCGGTCGGCGGTGACGGCCGGCGACGACATGAAGGGAAAGGCCCGGTCCCGGTACTTCCAGAGGATCTTACCCTCCTCGACATCCACGCAGAGCAGTTCGTTCTCGTAGTGGCCGACGAACAGCCGGTTGCCGTCCATCGCGCCGGAAGCGGCGATGTAGGCGCCGGCCTCGATCTCGCGCTGCTTCCGGCCCCCGA
>Ga0068877_10003458_pt1 | contig 12528 bp, 7 predicted proteins | sample NOAtaG_FD_66437 | JGI IMG/M metagenome (GOLD analysis project Ga0068877, IMG submission 66437) | Freshwater lake microbial communities from Lake Erie, under a cyanobacterial bloom - NOAA_Erie_Diel6S_1000h metaG | ecosystem: Environmental > Aquatic > Freshwater > Lake | place: USA: Ohio, Lake... | reverse complement strand
ATGAATTCTCGAGCGCACCGGGGCGCTCGAAGGGTATTGTCTCCCTGCTGCGCTCGGGTGAGGATCCACGCCAAGCCTGGACACGGCGGGATATCGACGCCTTGCCGACTTCACACCGTTTGAAGGTGGCGGGAGGATGCTTCATCAATGCACCGCTGGCCAATGCGCAAACGAGTCCGCCGGAGTACCGGGGGGCGATTCCGCTGGTGGCTTATTGCGGGCCGGATGCCCAGCGCCGTGTATTGAACGAGGAGGACTCCGGGGTGATGCACGGGCTGAACACGGATGACTTTAACGGCGACGGAAGAACCGATCTGCTGACGGCCAGCTTCAACGGCATCGCTTTGTTGACGGCCGGCAAGAACGGCAAGTACCGGCGGCGGCTCTTGCACGCGGGCAACGCGCAGCCTTGGCCGAAGTCCGGTTCAAGCGATGTCGCCGTGGCGCGGACCGGCAAGAAGAAGTTTCTCGGGGCGATTGAACCCTGGCATGGGCATGAGTTTGTGATCTACACCCAGCAGGGCAAGAGTTGGAAACGCGAAGTGCTGGAGGCGGGCTTGAGCGAAGGGCACACGGTGCTGGCGGCCGATCTCGATGGAGATGGAGCCGAGGAGATCGTCTATGGCTCGCGCAAGGGGCAAGTGACGTTGCGCTATGCGCGCTATGACCGGGGGCGGCGCGAGTGGAAGACGACGACGATACTCGACGGACCGATTGCCACAAGTTCCTGCGTGAGTGCGGACTTCAACCAGGACGGTCGCAAGGACCTGGCCTGTATCGGCGGGGCCACTCAGAATCTGGTGGTGCTGACCAACCGCCCCTGAAAGCTATTGCTGCTGTTGTTGCTGCTGGTGGTGCTGATCCTCGAGCGGCGTGATGCGCTCCCCGAAAACGAGAGGATTGGAGTTAAAAAGCAACTCGCGGGCGGGGTCTTCGGCTTCCGGCGCCCCGGTTGGCTTGACGCGGACGAGGACGTCGAGTTCGCTACTGGCGCCACCGCGGAAGATGCCTTGGGTCGGCGGCACGTCGGAGTAATCGCGGCCGATGGCGGTGCGGATATGGCGCTCCCCGGCGAGAAGGTTGTTGGTGGGGTCGAAACCAATCCAACCAAGACCGGGCAGCATGGCTTCAACCCAGGCATGAGAGGAGCCGTCGGCGGAGCGGTCAGGGTTCTGGCGGTTGTGATAAAGGTAGCCACTCACGTAACGGGCGGGAATGCGCAATTGCCGCAGCAGGGCGATGAAGATGTGAGCGAAATCCTGGCAGACGCCTCTGCGGCCGGACAGGGCATGGTCGATGGGGGAATGGACGTGGGTATGGCGGGTGGCGTAATCGAAGCGTTCGTAGAGGCCGCGATTGATCTCGATCAGCAGCGAGAGAGGATCTTCGCGGCGGCGCAGGTCGAGTTGGAGAGCTAGTTCCTGAAGCAAGGGGGAGGGCTGAGCGTAGTCGCTCGGCATGAGGAACTCCCAGTGATCCTCGCGCTCGAGAATGCAGTCCAATTCATCCCAGGCGCTCAGGGGTAGAAAACCGGGCAAGGCATCGGCGGGTGTCACCTCGACGGTGGCCTCGGTGGTGATCAAGAGCTGGGTATGCTTGGCGGCCACGCTGAAATGATGCACATGATTGCCGAGATGATCGCGGTATTGGAGCACGCGCGCCTTGGGATTGACCTTGACAAAGAAATTGAGGCAACGCTGGCGGCCTTCGGTGCGGGGCTGCATGTGCAGTTCCATGATGCTCTCGCTGACGGGGGAGTCATAGCGGAAACGGGTTTGGTGCTGGATGGAGTAAAGCATTAGGCAGGCAGGGACGCTTCGATGGGATAATCGATATAGGCCTGATGAATGCCGGCATGCAACTGGGCGCACTGGCGGATCACGTTTTCGAGAGCGGAGTGCAAGCCACCGCTCATCAATTCCTCGACGCTCGAGTAGCTGAGGGTCGCCACGAGGCGTCCGGCGAGGCGCTCGACGCGGCTGCGCTGGCCGCGGGAGGACACGTCGGGCAGAGCAGCGAGAGAATCGGCGAGGCGGCGCACGCTGAACAGGATCGAATGGGGGTGCTGCGGATTGAGCAGGAGGAATTCGACGATCAATTCGGCGGAGAACTCAGCCGTGTAGCGCTTCAGATAGGCTTCAAAAGCGTTGCAACTACGGAGGAGGGCGAGCAATTCGAGATGTTCGATATCGGCTTCGCCCGACAGTTCGGCGGCATGCACCTTGAGCATGGTGGAGGTGTTGACCGCGCGTTCGATATGGCGGCCGATTTGCAGAAACCACCATTCCTCCCCGTGCGACATGGTGGCGTCGGTTTCCCCCTTGAACAAGCTGATATTGCGCCGCACCTCGGTAAGGAACTCGAGCGGCAACTGCTGTTCGAGATCCTCGGCTTCATAGCGCTTGACGAAGTGATAAAGGCCGTTCAACTCACTCCACATTTCGCTCGAGATCTGCTCGCGTACTTGCCGGGCATTCTCCCGCGCCGCCATGACACAGCTGATGATCGAAGAGTGTACTTTGGCGTCGAAGATAAGAGCGTGTTCGAGGGCGGGTACGCTTAAGGATCCTTCGATGCGAAAAGGGGCGCCGAGGCTGAGGTGAATGCGGGAGAGTTGGCGCTGAACGGCATCGGGTTTTTGCTCGAGCATGAGCTGAATGTTGGCGTCGAGCAGACGCGTGGTTTGCTCGGCTCTCTCGAGATAGCGGGCCATCCAATACAAACTGTCAGCTACGCGTGACAACATACCGGTTCCTCTAAGATTCATCGACCACCCAGGTATCCTTGCTGCCACCGCCCTGGGAGCTATTGACGACGAGGGAACCCTTACGCAAGGCGACACGCGTCAAACCGCCGGGGACGATGGTGATCTTGTCTCCATAAAGAATGTAAGGACGAAGATCGACGTGGCGCGAATCAAACTGCCCATCGAGCAAGCAGGGGGCGCGGGAGAGCATGAGCGTGGGCTGGGAGATGTAGTTACGCGGATCAGCGAGAATGAGTTGGCGGAACTGTTCGAGTTCGGCGCGGGTGGCCTGCGGACCGATGAGCATACCGTAGCCGCCCGATTCGCCCACGGCCTTGACGACCATCTTGTCGAGGTGATCGAGAGTGTACTGGCGGGCCTCGTCCTCAGCCAGAATGTAGGTCTCAACGTTGGGAAGAACCGGCTCTTCGCCGAGGTAATACTTGATGATCCGCGGGACGTAGGCATAGAGCGCCTTGTCGTCGGCGATGCCGGTACCGATCGCGTTGGCGAGGGTGACGTTGCCGGCGCGGTAGGCGTTGAACAGACCGGGAACACCGAGAATGGAGTCGTGGCGGAAAGCAAGGGGGTCGATGAAGTCATCGTCGATGCGGCGGTAGATGACATCGACGCGAGTCAACCCGGAGGTGGTGCGCATGTAGACGATGTTGTCGTGAACGATGAGATCGCGGCCTTCGACGAGCTCGATGCCCATCTGGCGGGCGAGAAAGGTGTGTTCGAAGTAAGCGCTGTTGTAGACGCCGGGAGTGAGCAGAACGATGGTGGGTTCATCGCGGCCCTCGGGGGCGAGAGCATTGAGGCTCTGCAGGAGGGCCTGCGGGTAGTCTTCGATGGGAAGGACGCCGCTCTGACGGAAGACCTTGGGAAAGATGCGCTTCATGACCTGGCGGCCGGTGAGCATGTAGCTGACGCCGCTTGGCACGCGCAGATTGTCCTCGAGCACCATGAAGCGGCCATCGAGATCGCGAATCAGATCGGTTCCGGTGACGGCGATGTAGACACCCTTGGGCACGTGCAGGCCCTTCATTTGCCGGCGGAAGTACTTGCAGGTGTAGACGAGAGCGCGGGGAACGACACCGTCGTCGAGGATACGGCCCTCGTGATAGATGTCGCGCAGGAAGAGATTCAACGCGGTAATGCGCTGGATGAGACCGGATTCAATGAGGGACCATTCGCGGCGGGTGATGATGCGAGGCAACAGGTCATGGGGGAAGATGCGCTCGGTGCCTTCCTCGCGGCCGTAGACGGTGAAGGTGATGCCTTGGTTGAGGAAGATCAGGTCGCTTTCCTGCTTGGCGCGCCGGAGTTCGGCGGCCGGGGAATCCTCGAGCATCTCGAAAAGGGGGGCATAGTGAGAACGTACTCCCCCCTGGGGATCAAACATTTCGTCGAAAGCGCCATCGAGCTGGTATCGGTCAAACGGTGCTTTGAGCGGGTTCACAGATTTACTTCATGCTGGCCGCGGTCTTTTCGACAGCGGAGAAAACGCGAATCAGATTGCCATGATAGATCTTGGCGATCATTTGCGGAGTGTAGCCTTTCTCGAGCAGGGCGCGAGTAAGGTTGGGGAATTTGCTGGTGTCGTCCAGACCGTCCGGGGTGCAACCGATGCCATCGAAATCGCTGCCGATGGCAACGTGATCGACGCCGACGAGCTTCACGACATGGTCGATGTGAGCGACCACGTCCTCAAGAGTGGCGCGGGGGGTCTGGCCGCGGTACTTGGCCATGAGGGCGCGGAACTGTTTCAGGGCCTCCTGCTGGTCCTTGACTTCGGCCATGATTCGTTCGCGCTCCTTGACGACTTCAGGCCGGTTCATCGGATTGGCGTCCTTGGCTTTCTGGCTGAGGAAGTCGCAGGAGAAGTTGATGCCCATGAGGCCGCCCTTCTTCGCTAGAGCCTGGATCATGTCGTCGGTGAGGTTGCGTCCGGCATCGCACAAAGCGCGGCAACTGGAATGGCTGGCAATGATAGGAGCCTTGCTGGTTTCGATAACAGACCAGAAGGCGCCGTCACTGATGTGTGAGACATCGACGAGCATGCCGAGGCGGTTCATCTCGAGAACGATCGATTTACCGAGATCGTTCAGCCCGCCCCAGTGCTTGACTTTGGGGTTGTTGATGTCGCCGGAGGAGTCGCACCAGTTGTTGGTGTTGGTCCAGGTGAGAGTCATGTAGCGGGCGCCGAGTTCGTAGAATCGGCGCAGGAGCCGGACGTCGTCTTCGATCGCATGTCCGCCTTCGATGCCGATGAGAGCGCTCATCTTGCCGGCCTTCTTGTTGGCAAGAATGTCGGAAGTGCTGGCGGCCCAGGCAAACTGCGCGTTTTTCTTCCAGATGTCTTCCTTGATGGAATCGATGAGGCGCAGGGTCTGATGGGCGCTGCCATTGTTGGCGACGTAGGAGGAAGGAACGAAGGCGGCAAAGAACTGCCCGCCCATGGCGCCTTCCTTCATGCGCACGGCGTCTGTGTGCTGGCCGGCGCCACGGAGGGAAAAATCCTTTCCGTTGACGGTGACCATGGGAACGTCATTGTGCAAGTCGACCAGATAGGAATCCTTGTGGATCTTGAGGACTTCGGCGTCGGTCCAGGATTTCTTCGTCTGGCCGGTCAAAAGCAGGCAGGAGCCTGCCAGCGCGATGGCTGACAGGCTCCCGGTGATCGATTGGATCTTCATGTTTGGATTACCAGAGGATCTTCAGGGCGAGTTGGATATTGCGGGGCTCGCCGAAGCCGATGCCCGGAGCCGAGGCGCCGTTGCGGGTATTGGTGATCAGACCGAAGTTCGAAGCAGAGTTGATGTTCGTGCCGGGATTGGCGTAGTTGGCGCGGTTGAAGATATTGAAAATCTCCAAGCGGAACTGCGAACGAATCCGCTCACGGAAGAGGGGAGTCTCCTTGAAGATGGAGAAGTCGACGGCGCCGAAGCCCGGGCCGCGGAGGATGTTACGGCCGATGTTGCCGAAGGTGCCAATGGCGGGCACCTGGAAGGCGGGGGTGCCACCGGAACCGCAGGTGGCCGCGTTGCGGACGCCGGCGGCATCGAGGAAGCAGGGATTAAACCAAGGCACGGCCGAGAAGGCGGTAGCGCGAGCGGGAACACCGTTGGCCCAGTTGCCGCCGAGAACGTCAACGCGGTCGCGGTTGTTCAATGTGCCGCTGCGGTTGGTGCCGGCAGCGAAGTCGAGCGGTTCGCCGGTGTGTCCGGTGATCAGGGCATTCAACTGCCAGCCTTTGGTCAGGCGGGAAGCGCGGCTGGTGAAGGTGGGCACTTCGTAGCTGACGAAGCCAGTGAAGACCTGCTGGATATCGAAGTTCGACGGCCCGTATTCGCGGCGCAAGTTGTCGCTATTGGCGGGCAGGGAGTTACGAACGTTCGAGCCATTGTCGAGAGACTTGGCGAAAGTGTAGTTGGCGGTGGCCGTGAAGTTCTTCCAGCGGGTCATGCGCAACTGAGTCTGGAGCGAATTGTAGTTGGAATTCGCGATTGTTTCGAGAATGTTGATGCTGCCGAGGGTGGGGAACTGTTGGGCAAGCAGGCGAGGCTGATTCAGGCCGAGCGTGGGGTTGATGCTGCGCAGGAGCGATAGCTTCCGCCCAGTGCTGCCAACATAGCCGACCTGCAGGACGGTATTGGAGTTGAGTTGCTGCTGGATGTTGAGGTTGAAGTTCTGCACGTAGGGAGTGCGGAAGTCGGGGCTGACGCCGAAGGCGCCGACATTGGTGGGGGTTACGCCGTCGGGGAAGATGGCCTGGCCGGCCACGATATTGATACCGTTACGGGTCTGCGTGAAGACCGGATCGGGACCGGCGGGATTGGCATGGACGCCGGCCGAGCCGCCGTTGGGCATACCGGTGTTGGCGACGATGAAGTTGAGTGGCGGAACGTCGTAGAAGAAGCCATAGCTGCCGCGGATCACGGTTTTGGGACGCCAATTGTAAGCAAAGCCGAAGCGGGGAGCAAAGTTATTCCAATCTTTCGGCCACATGGGATTTTCCTTGCCGACGTTAACAAAACCGCGACCTTGGACAAAGGAGGTGATGCTGTTGTCGATGTCGTAAAGCGGGCCGACGTAGCTCCAGCGGACGCCGAAGTTAAGGTTCAACTTCTGGTTGACCTGCCAGTTGTCATGCATCCACCAATCAAAGGTGTTTTGGCGGTAATCGCGCTGCAGTTGGCCGCGCACGATCGTGGCGCCGTTGGTGTTGGTGATGTAGCCGGCCATGAAGTCGGCCAGCGAGCGCAAGGGAGCACTGACGCCGGCGTCCTGGGCCCAGGGGCCGCGGGTGCCGTCCCAGTTGAAGGTGCCGCGCTTGTTGGTGTCATAGAAGATGTCGAAATTGGCCCGGCGGTATTCGCCACCAAACTTCAACTGGTGGCGGCCAGCGGTATAGGAGAGATTTTCGGTGATGTGGCCCGTGGTATCAATGCGGCCCAGAGGCTGGGTGGCGCTGACGCCGGCAAAGTTGGAGATGCGCAGCGCGGGGGAGCCACCGAGGCTGCCGTTTTGGGGCACGCCGGTATTCAAGCCCGCGGCAATCGGATTGTAGCTGGTGTCGGCGTCGTTGAAGACCTGGAGGAAGTAATTGGTGCCGAGCAGGAGTTGGCTGACCAAGCGCGGGGAAAGGGTGCTGGTGACGTTGATGGCAACGTTATGCATGCGACTGGGGGCCACCTGGAAGAACTCGCGGTAGGGGACGCCGGCTTCGGCCGTCTGGGCACCGGTGCCGCCGAAGTAGCGGAAGGACATATTGTGCTTGCCCACGGCGTAATCGATCTTGCCGATGCCGTTGTAGGAATCGTAATCGTTGCGGTCGCCGGCGACGAGATTGTTGATCGTGTTGGGCAAGGCATTGTAGCGGGAAGGCCAGAAGTTGAGCAGGTTGACGGCAACCGGACTCACAGAGACGCCATAGCGAGCGAGTACGGCACGAGCATCATTGACCCAAGCAGTGGAAGGATGCGTGGTGCGCAGGGAGAGGTTGGCGATGGCCTTTTGCCCTTCGAAGGTAGTGAAGTAGAAGAGCTTGTTCTTGAGGACGGGACCGCCGAGGGAGAAGCCCCATTGATCGTTGCGCATGACGCGCTTTTTGTCGGTGGCGGGGTTCTGGAAGGGGGTGAAAGCAGAAAGCGCTTCGTTGCGATTGAAGTAGTAAGCGGAGCCGTGGAGGTCGTTTGTGCCGGACTTGATGACGAGGTTGACGTTCGATCCGCCGTTGCGGCCGAAGTCAGCCGTGGAGTTGGTGACAACGGAGAACTGGTCGATGGCTTCAACGGGCAGGAGAGTGCCGGCGATACCGGAGACGCCGCCCTGGTTTACGGCGGAGGTGTTGTGGAAAGCGTCGTTGTTGTCGGCGCCGTCAATCTGGTAGTTGTTGCCGGAGGTGCGCATGCCGTTGACAGAGCTCGAAGCAGGGCTGACGCCGGGATTGAGCTTGAGCATCTGGCGGAAGTCGCGGCCGTTCATCGGCAGATCCTGCACGGCGCGCGGGCCGACGACGCTGGCAAGCGTCGAGGAAGTGGTTTCGATGGAGGCGGCAGCGGCGGAGATTTCGATGAGCGTTGCCTGTTGGGCGACGCCGAGTTTGGCACTGATGTTAGTAGTACGCGAAACGGCCACTTCGACGGAAGCAATTTTTTGGGCCTGGAAACCGTCCTTGGAGACGGTGACGTCGTAGAAGCCGAGCGGCAGATTGGGCAGGCTGAAGTCGCCGGCATCATTGGTGACGGTGTCGAAGCTGAGGCCGGTCGTTTTGCTGAGGGCTTGCACTTTGGCGGCCGGGATCGCCCCACCGGAGTTATCCAATACGGAGCCGGCGATGGAGCCGCGGAAAGTTTGACCAAAGGCAAGGGAGGAAAAGAGCGCCGAAAGGCAAAGAAAAAGCAAAAATAGTCGTTTCGTTTTCACAAAACCCCCTGGTGTTGTTCTTATGGTGATTCGTACAGAGCAAGACGGAGATCTGTACTAACGCGAATTACGTCGAGGTTAACATTTATCCCGCCGGGAAACAAATTGTCGAACGGGAATTGAGTCGGAAACAGTGTTCGAACATCATAAGCGATTAACGATGATGAATCCAGTTCGATTGTTTCGGGATCCGGTGGGATTTTTCCGGGAAATGGCGGATTCACAGGGACCTTTGGCGCGGATCAAGTTTGGCCCGCAGGTGTTTTATTTGTTGAACGATCCGGGGCGGATCGAGGAAGCACTGGTGCGGAAGGCGTCTTCGTTTGAGAAATTTCCGCGGATCGACCGGACGCGGGGATTGTTTGGGGAAGGACTACTGACGAGCGAGGAGCCGCTGCATTTGCGGCAAAGGCGGCTGGCGCAGCCGGCGTTTCACCGGGAAAAATTAGCGGGTTACGCGTCGGAAATGGTGGAGGCGACCGAGCGGCTGACCGGGGGTTGGCAGGAGGGGATGACGGTTGATGCCGCCCACGAGATGGGGGTATTGGCACTCGATATTGTGTCGCGAACCTTGTTTTCGACGCAAACCAATGAGCAAGCCGAACAGATTAGCGCCTCTTTGAACACGGTGATCGAGACCTTGAATCATCTGGTGATGCCATGGGGAAAACTGCTGGTGGGGATGCCGACGCCAGTGCGGCGGCGCTACCGGCGGGCGCTCGAAACACTGGACGCGATCATTTACGGATTGATTGAGGAGCGGCGGCGGGCGCCGGGGGTGGCCGAGGATCTGCTGGGTATGTTGATGAATGCGCGGGATGGCGAGACGGGCGAAGGAATGCCGAATCTTCAATTGCGCGATGAATTGATGACGATGTTTGTGGCCGGGCATGACACTACGGCCAATGCCCTTGCTTGGACGCTGCACCTGCTCTCGCTGCACCCGGAGCAACGGGAACTGCTCGAGCGCGAGGTGGACTGGGTGCTGGGAAAGCGGCCGGCAACGGGGGAGGATGTGGGGCGTCTGCCGTTCACAAGCGCAGTGTTTCGAGAATCGTTGCGGATGTATCCGCCGGTTTGGATTCTAGGACGGCGGGCGCTGGCGCCGGTGGAATTGAGCGGATTGAGGCTGGAGCGAGGGGCGGTGCTGCTGGTGTCGATGGCGGTGCTGCACCGGCGGCCGGAGTTGTTTGCGGATCCGGAGCGATTTGATCCGCTGCGGCCGCCGCCGGAGCACCGGTTTGCTTATCTGCCGTTTGGCGCGGGTGCGCGGCTGTGCATCGGGGAGCGGTTTGCGTGGATGGAGGGAGTGTTGTGTCTGGCGACGATGGCGCAGCGCTGGCGGCTGGAGCGGGATGAGGGGGGAGCAGTGGAGGCGCAGGCCTTGCTGACGTTGCGGCCGAGGAATGGGCTGCCCCTCAGGCTCCGACGACGTAGTTAGAATGAGGGGCATGCCAGCTCGCATCCTGTTGTTGCCGTTGCTGTCGACCTGCCTATACGCTCAGGCAATCCGTAATCAAGCAAGTTTTAATCAGAACCAACTAGAGCGCAACGATGATGGTTCCTCAAGCGCTTATGCGCTTGGATTTCAGATCAATTTTTTGGACGTGTGCAGAATACGTTGTATGTGAACAACAACGGCAATGTCACGTTCGATGAGCCGCTTCCAGGCTACACGCCGCGGCGGTTGAGCGAGACGGGGCGTACGATCATTGCCCCTTTCTGGGCGGATGTGGATACGACAGGAGTGCGATCCTCGCCCGTAACTTATGGTCGCGGTGTCGTGAATGGACGGCCTGCTTTTGCCGCAAACTGGCGTAATGTTGGTTACTTTCGCAGGCGCGACGATAAGCTCAATTCCTTCCAACTTGTGCTGATAGATCGTTCAGATACGGCGCCGGGAAACTTCGATATCGAGTTCAACTACGAAAGGATTCAATGGGAGTCAGGGGAGGCATCCGGCGGGGCCGGGGGTACAGGTGGATATGCGGCGCGAGCCGGTTATTCCAATGGCTCAACGGTGCAAGCGGAGGCGAATTTTGAGTTGCCGGGTTCGGGTTTGTCGCAGGCGTTTCTCGATTCGAACGCGAATGGGCTCATCCGGCGGCGATTGAACTCGGAGATACCGGGCCGGATTGTGCTTGAGGTGCGCGCCGGAGGCGTGGCATCCACTTTGACCATTGAACCCGATGCGCTGCTATTCAGTACGGATCAGCCGGAGAATAAACCCGCACTGCAGCGCATCACGCTGGCTACCAATCAGGGGAGTGTGCGCTACAGCGTGACTTCTTCTGTTGGGTCGGCATTGATTCCCAACTGGCTGTTTGCGTCACCGCAATCCGGACAGACACCGGCGGTGATTACCGTGGATGCCACGACGGAGAATCTGACACCGGGAGGGTATGTCGGAACAATCCGAATTAGCCCAGCGGCGGGCCAAGGCACACTCGCGCCGCAGGAGGTGGGGGTCATTCTTGCCGTGGGTAGGAATGTGCCGATTGTGCTGCGGGCTGGCGTGGTGAATGCGGCAAGCTTCCTGCCAGGTGTCTTGAGTCCTGGGGGGATCTTTAGTGTTTTCGGACTGAACCTGGCGGGTACGACAACGGCAGTGACCTCGACGCCGATTCCAGACAACCTTGCTGGAGTCCGGTTGGAGATCAACAATCAGCGATTGCCACTATTCTTTGTAAGCCCAAACCAGATCAACGCGATGTTGCCGCACAACTACCAACCGGTGCAGAACGCGGTACTGCGCGTGGTGAGAGATAACATAGCGGGGACACCGGTGCGTGTCGATGTGGTTTCAGCTGTCCCGGGAATCTTTCAGCAGGCCAACGGGGCTGGAGTGATTGTGAACCAAAACGCAACGATCAATGCGGCATCGGCGCCGGCTCCGGTTGACAGCGTCATTGTCATCTACGCGACGGGCCTGGGTCCGGTGAGAAACGCACCGAATCCAGGGGTGCCCGCGGGCACGGATCCGAATCAATTGAGCCCGACGCTACAGGCGGTGAGCGTAGAGATTGGCGGGCAAAATGCGAACGTGCTTTTCGCGGGATTGACGCCGGGATTTATTGGTCTCTACCAAGTGAACGCAATCGTGCCGAGTAATCTGCGAGCGGGAGCGCACAGGTTGGTGTTAACCAGCGGCGATGGTTTTCCCAGCGCCCCCGTTACGGTGTTCGTGATCCCCACGGTGTTCGTGAATTGAACGGGCGGGCGTATACACTTTTCGTATGCGCGGTCTTTTTCTTCTCTTCATCGCCGGTTTTGTTGGCGCACAAGCGCCTCGTTATGATCTCGTGATTACCAATGCGCGTATCGTCGACGGTACCGGGTCCCCTTGGTATTACGGCGATCTGGCCGTTACGCGAGACCGGATTGCGCGGATTACGCCGCGGGGGATGCTGGCTGGGGCGGCGGCGGAGCAGAGGGTGGATGGGCAGGGCAAGCTGGTGCTGGCGCCAGGTTTTATTGACATACAGTCACATTCGCGGGAGGCGTTTCTGACCGGGGATGGACGCGTGATCAGCAAGGTTTCGCAGGGTTTCACGACCGAAATTCTGGGCGAGGGCGCCTCGAATGCTCCCGCGAGCGAGAAGTCGGCGACGGAGGCGGATGCGCGCTTTATCGGGCCGCACGGCTTTGACCGGTGGCTGAAAGCAATCCAGGAGCGCGGGGTGAGTGTGAATTTTGGCTCCTATGCGGGACAAGGGACGATTCGCGCCTACGCCAAGGGCATGGCGGCGGGCAAAGCGACGGCCGAAGAAATCGCCGAGATGCAGGGGGCCATGAAGGAAGCCATGGAGGATGGCGCCTTCGGGCTCGCCAGTGCGCTCATCTACCCGCCA
>Ga0068877_10003453_pt1 | contig 12541 bp, 8 predicted proteins | sample NOAtaG_FD_66437 | JGI IMG/M metagenome (GOLD analysis project Ga0068877, IMG submission 66437) | Freshwater lake microbial communities from Lake Erie, under a cyanobacterial bloom - NOAA_Erie_Diel6S_1000h metaG | ecosystem: Environmental > Aquatic > Freshwater > Lake | place: USA: Ohio, Lake... | reverse complement strand
AGCCTGCCCACAACTCCCCCTCGGGGGTTCCGAATCAACAAGAGCCAAACCACTCCAGCGACCGGATTTCCGGTCTTCAAATCCAAGCTTTGTATCGAATTCGCAAAGGAACTGTGTTCATGAAACGGACCAATTTGTCACTCTGTTTTGCGCTGGCTCTGGGGCTTGCAGGCGGAAGCTCGAGCAGCAGTGCTCAAGAGCCCCAGCCGATCAAGGTTATCCAAACGTACCAGGTCACCGGCCAGGCTGCTGGACCGCAGGAAACTGCTCCCCAAGAGAAGGCTCCCCAAGAGAAGGCTCCTCAAGAGCAGGCCAATGCAGGCCGGATTCAGGTAGAGGTCAATGGCAGGAAGTTGATCATCGTCGGAGAGGATGGCCAGCAGCAGGAAATAGATGTCCCCGAATCGGGCAGCATTACCATCACGAGGTCAGCCGAAGTGACCAATCGCGATGGGGCCATCGAGCGGAAGGTGGTTGGCAAGGCGATCGTCATCGGGCCGGACGGACAGAAACAGGAAATCGAACTCGGTGACGGCGGATTTGGATTCGGCCCCGATGCGATGCCGATGGAATTTGGACGCGCCTTCGCACCTCCCGGGATGTCGGTGAGCAAGTACTTTATCGGTGTGCACTGCGAGCCTGTCGATGAAGAAACTCGAGCGAAACTTCGTCTTGGCGAAGATAAAGGCCTGCAGGTTCTGGAGGTCACCAGCGACTCTCCGGCCGAAGCCGCCGGGCTGAAGAGTGGTGACATTTTGCTGTATGCCAATGACAGCGAACTGGGGAATCGTGAACAGTTGATTGAAACGGTCCAGAAAGCGGGGGAGAGCCAAGGTGAACTCGCCTTCTCCATCATCCGCGATGGGAAGGAAGAAAAAATCGTGGTTCGGCCTGCGGAACGACCGGAAATGCAGGCCATTCCCGGAATGGTCATGGGCGGCATCGAGATCCTCGGCAAACCGGGAGAGCCGGGAGGGGATTTCGACGAACTGCGCAACCAAATGGAACAGATGAAGATGCAAATCTTCCGGGCGGGTCCGGAAGGTGCCCCCGCTGGTTTTGCGGTTCCCATGCCGGGGATTATCCGGGGGGATTTTGAAGCCGTTTTGGGCCCGGAAGAAATGGAGCAATTCAAGACGCTGATGACCGAAGCCCGGAGGCAGCTGGACGAAGCTCGCGCCGAGATTGAGAAGGCCCAAGCTCAAATTCGGGACGAGATGCAAAAAGCCCAGGACGAGATTCGTCAGCAACTCGATGAGGCCCGCAAGCAACTGGAGCGGGCTGTGGAAGAGCTTCGCAAGACCAAGGGCAAGTCAGACAACCAGTAGACACTTGTCGAACGGTTGCCCATAACGAACTCCGATCGTTGATCGGTGGTTTGCTCCGCGGCCCGCTCCGTCAAAAACGGGGCGGGCCGTTTTTTTGGCGGGCGAGGAACCCGTCCTCGGGAAATCGCTTGCGGGCGGCACAACTGGAACTTTTCCGAAAGCGTTGAGTAAATCCCAGAAAATTTCTCTTGACCGCTGCGACCTGCGCGAAGTAATTATTTAATAAAACCATTCCCTCGTGGTTCCACTCTGGTAACGGAGGATACCATGTCAGCCGAACCTGTTAACCCTGTTCGCAACTACTTTGCCGGCCTGGCCGAGAGCACGTTTGTTGGCGAAATGGGAGTCGCCGACCCGCCTCTGGTCGACTACGTTTCAGATCTGCTGGTTCGCTTCATTCGCTCTGATGTCGTTCACAGAATTCGCGGCGTGACTGGCCGACCGCTGCTGACGGTAGCCGAAATGGTGGCAGAGGCCGCCGAGCGGATCGGGACGGCCCGGCAGGAAGTTCACCGCCAAATCGGCGATTTCACCCTGTTCTGGGCGGGTGTTTACCCCGAAGCCCTGCGCAGTGCGGCTTCCGCTCAAAGCGACCCGTTTCTCGACTATTGCCGCGAAGGAAAAAGGGCTTACCACCTTGCCAGCCAGTTGGCGATTGAAACTTCAAAAACGCTCCGCCCCGAGCCCGAATTGCTGGAGCGACTGAGCGATTGCTTTGAGCTCTGCTGCTATGGCTTGCGCGAGGTCCGCCGCCACTGGGAAGAGCACGACGATGGTTGCGGCCCGGGCGTGATCCTCCTCGGATAGGCAGGAACGAGGTCGGGGGCTCAAGCTGCGGGGACAACGACAGCTTCCTCTGCCCAGTGCACTCCGCGCCCCGCATCCTCTGCTCTGATGTCTCCTAGGTCACCAACCCCTTCGTGACCAGCATGAAGACATCCTCCAGCGTCGGTTCCTTTTCAGCGAAACTGCGGACCTCGACATCAGCGAGCACCAGTTGCTTGAGCAGCGCTGCCGCGTCGTGTTGTGGCGAGTCGAATTCGATGGTCACCTCTTCCCCATCCGCCTGAACGTCGCGAACCTGGGGATGGCTGCGGACAATGGCCAGGCCTGCTTCCGTGTTGCGGCCAAACCGGGCCACGATGATCTGGTTGCCATGCAGCTTGCGATAGACCTCGTCCATCGGGCCATGCAAGAGCAGTTTTCCGCGTTCAATAATCCCGATCGATGTGCAGCAGTCCGCCAACTCGGTGAGAATATGGCTGGAGATCAGAATCGTCTTGCCCATCCGCCGCAGTTCTTTGAGCAGAGCCTTGACCTCAATTCGGGCTCGGGGGTCGAGCCCGCTGGAAGGTTCATCCAGAATGAGCACTGGGGGATCGTGCACCAGCGTCTTTGCCAGGCAGAGCCTTTGCTTCATCCCGCGTGAGAGTCCATTGACGTAGTCGTAAGCCTTGTGAGTCAGATCGAGCAATTCCAGCACGTCGGGAATGATCTGTTTTCGCTGAGTGCGGGAGAGCCCATAGGCGACCGCGAAAAAATCGAGAAACTCCCAGACCTTCATCCCGTCATAGACGCCAAAATCATCGGGCATGTAGCCAATGCTGCGGCGGACGCTCATCGGGTCCTGGCTGACGCTATGGCCATTAACCCAGGCGTCGCCACGACTGGCCCGCAGCAAGGTGGCGAGGAAGCGAATCGTCGTACTCTTGCCGGCTCCATTGGGACCGATAAAGCCGAACATCTCACCCCGGCCGATTTCAAGCGAAAGCGACTCGACGGCCGTGAACTCGCCGTAGTCTTTGCCAAAGCCCTTGATCTCGATCATCCGTTCTTTCTCCTTCGCCCCGATTCGCTCGCCGACCCGCTCACTTGAGTCCGCCTGAGCCGGCCTCTGCTCCGGTTGGGTCTTCTTCTTCGTCCCGCTCGTCGCCCTGCATCCAATCCAGCTGACTTTCATCGAGCAAATCGAGCAAGCTGTTCTGATCGCTCGCAATGGCGGGGAACGGCGGTGCCCGCAAATGAGCCAGAATCAGGGTGGAACGGCTTACCCGAGTCGCGGCAGGACGAAGCTGGTGCTCTCCCAACGGTGACGAGGACCGCGCGATCAGCCGCACTTCGCCTGGTGCCAGTTCGAGGCCATCGGCCAAGGCATCGAACATTTCCCCCAGCCCCAGTTCTTTTCGTTCCGCGGCAAAGACCAGCCGGGCGTAGGCGAGCTTGAACTGCAAAAACGTGACTTTGGTCTGTCGGCTCACCTGGTCTTCGGGAAAGGCGCGGCGAAAATACTGCCAAACCTGATTGGTTACCGGCTGAAATTCCGGCAGGGCCACGACCCGTTCCAGGGGGACCGAGTCCGCTCCCCCAAACGCCTCCAGCCAAATCGCGCGGCAGCGTTGCTCCAAGCTTTGATATTCAGGGAGCTTTTTCCAGGCCAGATACAGTTCCGGCTGAGCCACCTCGCGAAACTCCAACCGGCGCGCACTGCCCGCCGGGAATTCACCCAGCCAGGCGAGGCGAACCTCGCCAGCCGCGGTGCGTGCGACAACACCTGCACCCTGCAAGTCAATGCCGGTGCCATTCCTCAATTCCCCGTCCAATCCTTTTTCGGGATCGTTCCATTCCAGCCGACCGCCAAGTTCGAGAAAGTTTTCTCCGTGCAGCATTCCGGTCGAATTTGACTGGACGAGAAAATCCCGAAGTCGATTGGTCAGTGTGCGCTCCAGATACACAGGGCTGGTTGCCTGCTGGGTGGCGGCGCTTGCCAACTCGCTCCGCGGCGGGAAGGGAAGGGCAACTCCCGTCAGGTCGGCAAATTCGACCTGATAGCGGGTTGAAAGCGAGGTGTAGAGGGCAGAGTATTCGGAGAAGTGCCCCCGCTGATAACTCACCGGGATCTCGAGCAGTCCCAATTGGGATTGGCTCCGTACAAACCCGATGTCCAGCGCCGCCAGCCGCACCACAATAATCGCTCCGCCGATGGCGATCAGCGGCGCCGCGAACCAAGCCCACTCGACGCGACCGACCAGCCGAAAAAGAAGCCAGTTCAGGGGGACCAGACAGAGCAGATACAGGCCGAGCATGCGGAAGACAAATTCGGGTGAAGGCGGAGTAATTCCGGCCGCGAGGGCAATGCTCTCACGTGCGGCAGCGGCGATTCCCACCTCGTCATTCCAAGCCGCCACACCACCCTGAGGGTCGGCTTCAAAGCCTCCATAATGCCACGGGTCCCGAGTCAAGTTCCGCTGGACAATTGCCGCTTCATCCGGCTGCCCCGGGTACTCGCCCGGGCGTTGTTTCCAATCGTTGACTGTCGGGGCGTTCGCCGGAGCGAGTTCCTCGTTGGCAGGCGACCATTGATTGCCCGAGTTGAGGAGCCCGGCGGTGGGCAAATCGCGGGCCGAAAATCTCACCGCGCTGCCCAGCAGCGGATCGTAAATGGAGGCCTGGTCATCGCGCCAATGAAAGCCGATTTCATTGAACTGATTTTCAAAAAAAACCCGGGCGGGGCGGCGCAGCAACGCGGCGTTAAAGAAGCTCGAATAGCCCGGCCATGTCTGCAATCGCTTTTCGTTGAGCGGAAAAGCCGTCACGACAATACGTCCCCGCCCGACCGCTGTTTCGGCAACCAAGCTCTTCCCGCCGGGCAGTTCCACTCCGCGTCCAACCAACTCCCATTGGATTCCCAGCATCGGCGCTGTCGCCGGAATCGTGAGCTCGCGTCGCTGCTCCGGATTTTTTACCGAGGGGGGCGACCAGGTCCGATTGAAGTCGACGAAATCCGCTCCGGCCAAGTTCCGGGTTCCGCTGAACTTCACCGGCAAAAAGGGCTCCAAAAAGCTCCCTCTCAGCTTCTCCAGCGAGTTCGGTCCGCTGATGATCAATTGACCGCCAAAATGCAGCCAATCCAGCAAGGCTTGCTGCTGCTCCGGGGAGAGTTCTTCCGGCAGAATCTGATCCCAAAGCAGGTAGGCAATCGTCGTCCAGGCAAGCGCGGTGTTGGCCAAGGGTATCGGCTGTTCCGGCGACGGATAGACAAGCGAATAGAAGGGAGGGGAGTTTGCCGAACTGGAACGGGGAAGTTGCACGCAGTCCAGCAAGCGCAGGTAGCGATACTCTTCGTTGCTCCGGACGAGTACGACAAAATGGAACTGGTGGGGCTTGAGCAATAGCACGGGCTGGATGGTATCGACCAGTCGCAGACCGGCCGGGCTGGTCAAATCGACATGCACATTCGCTGCGGCTGCCTCTTCGGTGCGCCGCGGCAAGTAAACCAGCGCCTCCAGGTTCTTCTCTTGCCCCCGTGGAAGAGTGAACGGTCGAGTCGAGTCCGCCACAAAGCGGGTCCCGGGTATGGGTACCGGCTGGCCGAGCGTATCAACCAGAAACGCGTGCAACTGTCCGGTCGCATCGGCCGTGTTGGCCTGCACCCGGAGATTGGCAACGGCCCAGTGCCCGAGCTTGTAGCGATTGTTCTTGGCTTCCTCAGAAAACTGACCGGGGAACAGCACGACCGGGCGGGAGTCGAAATCCTCCGGCTTCCCTGCCGGTCGCGCAGCCGAGCGCTCGGGCGTTTGCTCAGTAGTCTCAGCCGTTGCGGGCTCCGGTGTTGTTTGGGCCGAAAACAACGGCAAGCAGCCACAACCCGGCAGCAATAAAAGGAGCCAACCAAACCACCAGTTGCGGTTCAAGGGAAACGTCTGCTGCACCACTCACCTCACTCCACCGATTCCAGCCGCTGCGAGCACTCTCAATTCGGGATGCCCAAGCGCCTCCCCAAGCACCTCCCCAAGCGCCTCCAGAGCGAGCCGTTGCGGGCAACTACTCACCCCACTGCAGGCGCGCGGCGAGAAGCGTATTGTGCAGCAGCATCGTCACGGTCAGCGGACCGATGCCGCCCGGGACGGGCGTGATCGCCGAAACAGTTGGCAACAGACCGTCATAATCGACGTCTCCCACCAGCCCTGACTCGAGGCGATTGATGCCGACATCGATCACAACCGCGCCCGGCTTTACCATTTCCGCAGTCACAAATTTTGGTTGGCCAATCGCCGCAATCAGGATATCCCCGGAGCGGGTCACTTCCTCGAGCTGGGGGGTCTGGCTATGGCAGATAGTGACGGTCGCATTCGCAAAGTCTGGCCCAAAAGGTCCTGTTCGCTGGACGAGCATCGCCGCAATCGGTTTGCCCACAATGTCGCTGCGGCCGATCACCACGACGCGCTTGCCGGCGACCTTGATCCCCGAGCGGTAGAGCACTTGCAGGATCCCGAACGGTGTGCAGGGTAGGAATCGTGGCCGACCTTGCGACAGCAAACCAACATTGGTCGGATGAAAGGCGTCAACATCTTTTCGCCAATCAATGGCATCCAGCACTGCCGTTCCGTCGATTTGCTTCGGCAGGGGGAGCTGCACCAGAATCCCCGTGACTGCAGGGTCGGCATTCAGTTGCTGCACCAAAGCGAGCAATTCTCCTGTCGTCGTCGCCTCCGGGAGAAAATGGCGCTGACTTGCCAAACCGACCTTGGCGCATCCCTTTTCCTTGTGGGCGACGTAGACCTGACTGGCGGGGTCACCACCCACCAGCACCACAGCCAACGTTGGCTGGCGTTTGGTGCGGAAGATAAACTCGTCGACCTGCTGTTTGATTTCCTTTTGAATTTGGTTGCCAATCGCCTTGCCATCGAGAATCAACGGTCGCGTGTGAGCATTTAAGGAAGACATCGGCAATCCTTTCGAGGGAAATCGAAGCAGCGAATGAATCGACCTTGAGCGAACCCGCGGGCTGAATCAAGCGGCATCCACCAACGCCAGCAACCCCAGCCAGCCCACGCCAGCGAGCCAGCCCCCGCGGACATGCCAAATTGAACTCTCGCCAAATCAGCCGCGAGCGCTGCGAAGCCTCGGCCGCCAATCCCGCTCGGGGCTTGCAATACATCAAAGGAGCAGACCGAGCAGTCCAGCGCAACAGAGCAGGAGAGAGCCTGTTTTTCCCGGCGGGAATCGCCAAATTGTAGCAGAGATCGCCCCGCGGTTCCCGGTCCATACCGGGAGTGCCTCGGCGTTCACACCCATGGCCTTCGCGGAGAACGCACCGAACTTATTCGGCAGGCAACGCTTTGGCGACTGCCTCAGCCTGTTCTTTGATTCTGGCCAATTCGCTTTCCACCCGAGACTTGACGTCGGGCATGTTGAAGGCGGCCCAGATGCGGCTGGAATCGACAATCTGCTCGGTGCTCCGGTAAGTCAGCTTGATGACCCCGGGAATCGGCAAATCGGTCTCCGGGTCGAGAGCTTTCTGGAGCTTGAATACCGTGACCCGACCAAGGTGCGGGGCAGTAGTGCGGTAGGAAAGCCATTCATCGGGAACGACTTGCATCACCTCATCCGTTGCGGCAACTTCACTCGTGCCGTTCTTGAGCTTGACCCTGTACTCGGACTTCGCTTGCAACTCACCGTTCGACTTCAAGGCGATCGACGTCGCTTCGGTTTGCCATTTGAGGCGGTTTTCAGGGTCGACCAACTGCTGAAAGATGGCTGCGGGGGGAGCCTTGATATTGACCGAACCCTCGTGCTCGACCGGTTGGCCTCCCAGATACCAGGCACTTGCAAACGCCAACACGCTCAGAAGCAGTCCGAGTAAAAAGGCTTGGGTGATGATTCCCATCCACCAATCTTTCTCGAAACCGTCTCCGAAGAGGCGGGTAAGCAGTCTGTCCAACATGGTTCACTCACAATCCCCAGGAAAAATCCAACGACGAGGCTCTGAAAACCTCAACTAATTTTTGTTCCGATTGAAAAAAATCGCAATCAAAACCACCCGCTCAAATCTACACGCTGACGGCCTGATGCCCGAGGTCAAACTAACACCCCGGGGGCTTCGTCAGGTTGAATCTGCCGGACTCCCAGTTGGGTCCCAAAACGCTCCGTTCGGGGGCTAGCAGAAATCCAACTCGCCCGCTCAGCCAGCCAGAAGCGGCCGAGTGGCCGCCACGCTGGTCAGGTCGGAACGCTGGTCAGGTCGGAACGCTGGCGAGGCCTCATTCGGCTCATTCGACCAATGTCACTTACTCAGTTGAGCAGAATGACCTCAGTGCGGAATGACGAGCGTTAAGAGCGGACTTTCGTTGGAACAATCACAGGTGGGAGGGGGTCACTAGCATAAATTGGGATTCGCTCGGAGACGTTACGTTATTTAGCGTAGTTTCAACCGTTCTCCGCCCCGGAAGCATCCGGCCGCGAGCAAAAAAACCGAATTCGGCACCCCCCTGAAGACTGGCAGGAATTTTAGATTTTAGCCACTCCAACCGAAATTCAACGGGTGACCCGCCAACATTTACGAGAATTTGAGCTCAGTTGGTGCCGCGCAAGGGAAATCACACCCACGGTGCGGCCGTTTAAACCGGTTTCAACCTGGCTGGGGAACCTTGGGCCGGTCGGGGGTAAGCCGGACTCCTCGGGAGAGGCTGGAGGGCGAACCGAACATGGTGTCCCCCGTCCGCAAATGCCCGTCCGCAAATGCCCAGCCGAATGCCCAGCCGAAAATGCCCTGCCAGTAAGTGGCCAGGCTGTCTACCGGTCCGGCCTCGGCTCCTACGACTCGGAACCCTTCAGAGGGGGCTGGGCTTCAGCCGGGTTTTCCTCGCCCGGCTCGACGGCCGGCGGCTGATTTTCCCCAGCTTGATTGGACTGCTCAACCAAACGCTTAATCCGAATCAACTCCTCGTCGACTCGTCCCTGTAAATCGACTTTCCGCAGGGGGGCCAGCAAGCGAAACAAATTGGTCGGCGTTTGGGAAACTTTATACTTCAGGCTCGTTTGGGACCCGGCAGGGGCCAACTTAAACATGGTGACCAAATTACTGGAAACCGACCCCATCCGGATCGACAGCCATTCGGGGGGAACCATCTGGAGGACTTGATCATTGGTCTCGAAAGTCTTTCCCTTCTCGAGGTGCTGGCTCAGGTAAGTCGAATTCGGAGCGATAGGGGGCCGAGACTTCATCTCGACATTCGTGACATTCCAGAGCCATTTCTGCCGCTGGGCCGGCTCGATCAAAACCTTGAAGACCTCCTCGGGGCTGGCCTTGATTTCGACGCTCCCCTCGCTTTCGTTCTTTGACCCACCCATCACCCAAAGGCCAATGGCGGCTATCAAGGCCAAGACCAAGGTGTAGACCAGAACTTTGGAAAAAATGCTCACTTGGGCTGACCCCTGTAGACTGCCGGCAAATCAACGCGCCGACTCAATTTCCCGATTCCCAACCTTGGGGATTGGATCCAAATCCTCAGTTCATTCGCTGGATGCGTTGGCCAGAGCGGCAATACCACTCAGGCCGAGACAAAACACTGCATCCCGGGGCCCTAATCCCCAGTTACCCTAATCCCCAGGTACCCCGAATCGGCCTCTGAGGGTCTCCCGCCAGCGGCCCGAGCACTGCTCATTAACCCGAACACTGCAGATTAAATGGTAACTGATCAATCAAGCCATTCAACCAAGCGGATTTGGTGGACTTCGGAAAAGAGGCCACTCCACTTTTGAAACTCCCGCAGCGAGCCCACCCGACCGCGCCCGCAAAACCGGCTCAACCGGCGCTGGCCTAACCGTTTGGCTGAGGCCTGCTCGACCGCCAGCGAGAGCCTCGAACTCGCTGGACGGAAACGGGAATCGGATCGCAAACAGAGTTTGTATGGGACAGCGAGCGGCTGTTCAGAACCGTTTCATGGATTGGCTGAAACCTGCGGCCGGGGGTGTCCGTCAAAGCCCCGCGGCGATGAGCCTGAACCTGTGAACGAATTTTCCTGTCCACCTCGGGCCGGGAAGCTTCCCCGCTGAAGAATTTCTCACAGCCAGCAGCTTAACGGCAGCCGCCGCAGTTCATTCGGGAAATCCCCTGCGGTATGATAGTAAGAGTGTTTTGGATTCGGTTCGACTTAGCGGAACGGCGGGTTTCCTGCGCCTGTTCGCTAAGCCTTCCCCCGGCCGTTTGTTGCCGCAGGGCTCCGAATTCTCAGGAGGTCGGCGTGGTTTCAGAGGTACTTCATCAACCAGCCTTGGTGCTGAATCGCAATTGGCAACCAGTCAACGTCGCCTCGGTAGCGCGGGCGTTGACCTTGGTGTTCAGCGATCATGCCCGCGTCGTTGAACCAAACGAGTTCCAGCTTTACGACTGGGAGGACTGGGCGAAGCTCGAGCCCCAACCGGGCGAGCCCTTCATTCAGGCGGTCTCGATGCGGATCCGCGTGCCGGAAGTCATTTCGCTGCTCAAATTTGATCGGCTTCCTTCGACTCACGTGGCCTTCAATCGGCGAAACATTTTCAAACGCGACCGGCACACTTGCCAGTATTGCGGGCGGCGGCCTTCTGCGGATGAATTAACGATCGACCACATCGTCCCCCGGTCTCAAGGTGGAACTTCATCCTGGACCAACTGCGTGCTGGCTTGCATGAACTGCAATCATCGCAAGGCGGACCGCTCGATCGATCAGGTCGGACTCAAGCTTCGCAAGGCACCGGTCCAACCGGCTTGGAACCCCATCTATTGGCGAAACTCCAAGCGCATCGACTCTTGGCAGAAATTCATCAGTGATGCCTACTGGAACACTGAACTGGATGACTAAGCCGTAATTTCGGTAAATCCTTGAGAGCCGAACCGCAGTCTGCTGCGGCTCGGCTCTTTTCGCCTCTTGCCTCTCACTCCCCATGCCCGAACTGCCTGAAGTCGAAACGATGTGTCGCGGCATCCGGGCAATCGCCGGGAGCACGGTGAGCCGGGTCGAGCGGATCGCTTCGCCACGCAAGCCGATTGGAATCACCCCGGCTCCGGCAGTGATTCGGCGACGACTCATCGGCCGGCAGATCACGGCCATTGAGCGGGCGGGCAAGCGGGTGGTGCTTCGGATCGGTGATGATGAGTGCCTGGTGTTCGAACCGCGGATGACAGGGCTGGTGCTGGTGGACCAGCCTCCGACCCTTGAGCACCTGCGCTTTGCCCTCGGCCTGACCGGAGGCCGAATTGAGCAATTGTTGTTCTGGGACCGACGCGGTCTGGGCAAAGTGACCCTGTACAAGCGGGCCGAATTCGAGCAGAAAGTGCTCCGCGAGAAACTGGGCCCCGACGCCCTGGCGATCACGCCCGAGCAGTTCTACGCAGCCCTGCATCCACGGAAATCGGCAATCAAGGTTGCGCTGCTGAACCAGGCAATCGTTGCCGGAGTCGGCAACCTCTACGCCAGCGAATTGCTGCACGTTGCCAAGATCCACCCCGCCACTGCCGCCAACCGGCTGTCTCGCCCGAGCCTGGATCGGATTCACGCGGCGATGCGGGGCGTGCTCGAGGAGGCGATCCGGTTTGAGGGCTCCACTCTGGCGGACGGCACCTATCGCAACGCGCTCAACCAGGTCGGCGATTATCAGAACCACCATCGCGTTTACGATCGGGCTGGGGAACCGTGCCCCGGCTGCGGCACCCCGATTCGGCGCATCGTCCAAGCCCAGCGGGCTACTTTCTTTTGTCCGCGCTGTCAAAAGAAGTAACGAGCAGTAACTTGGCGGGAACTGCCAAACTGGTTACCAATCCGGAGCGCAGCCCGGTTTCATTTCCACTCCAGTCTGATCGGTCCGATTGAATTGGCCGCCGTCGTCAGGCGACCTGCCGAATCCCATCCGGCCTCTTACTTGTCTTTCTTTGGACCGAAGAGCCCATTGAATCCGTTTTGCAGATCGGGCGGCAATTTGTCCCCCAAGCCCGAATTGATTTTGCTGCGGAGATCGTTCTGCAGCTTGTTCAACTCTGTGTCGACTTTGCTCTGCAGCTTCTGGGTCTGTTCGCCGACGACGTTGTTCAGCTGATTGGCGGCGGTCCGCTGCACTAACTGCATCGTTAGTTGTTGAATCGCCTTGGTGTCGATTACAGGCCGACTGACGGTGCCGCCTACGGGAATCTGCAAGGACTGTCCTTTTAACCCCTGCAGCCAGGGCTCGTTTCCAATCCAGTCGTCGGCAATCGGGATCTCAGCGACCATCGCGAGGGTCTGATCAAGCCCCACGCTCCCCTTGGTGCGAATCGTGAAGTCGCTGACATGCATGGCGAGCCCCTCGTGGTAAACCCGACGATTCTCAACTGCGAACGGGACCGTCTGCTGCTCCAATTGCATCCAGACGGTCAAGTCGCGAGACTCAGCCTGATTTGGCTTGAGCAGGCTGCGGACGCC
>Ga0068877_10003447_pt1 | contig 12553 bp, 10 predicted proteins | sample NOAtaG_FD_66437 | JGI IMG/M metagenome (GOLD analysis project Ga0068877, IMG submission 66437) | Freshwater lake microbial communities from Lake Erie, under a cyanobacterial bloom - NOAA_Erie_Diel6S_1000h metaG | ecosystem: Environmental > Aquatic > Freshwater > Lake | place: USA: Ohio, Lake... | reverse complement strand
TTCTGCTGAACAGGACTCCTTACAGTGTTGCGCCCTATGGCGCGGATCAATACAAACCAGATTTGGGGCCGACACCCCTGTTTGGGCGGGACGGCTTTATTGTGGCCTACCAGGACGTACGCGGCCGCAATATGAGCGAAGGTGAATTCATCAACATGACTCCCCACCGCGCGGTGAAGGCAGGCTCTGGCGATGTCGATGAGTCGACCGACACCTATGACACGATCGAATGGCTGATCCGCAATCTTCCCCAACACAATGGCCGAGTTGGCACCTGGGGCATCTCCTATCCGGGCTTTTATACGGCTGCTGGCATGATCGATGCCCACCCGGCGCACAAACTAGCCAGCCCACAGGCGCCCATCACGGACTGGTTTACTGGTGATGATTTTCACCACAATGGAGCATTGTTCCTCCCCCATGCCTTTAACTTTCTCTATTCTTTCGGCCAGCCGAGGCCCGAGCCCACGCTTCCCAATCGAAAGGAATTCGACCACGGCACGCAGGATGGCTATCGATTCTTTCTCGACATGGGGCCCTTGTACAACGCCAATGAGCGCTACATGAAGAACAATGTTCAGTTCTGGACGGACATGATGAAGCACCCGAACTACGACGAATTCTGGCAGTCGCGCAACCTGCGGCCCCATCTGAAAAACATCCGGCCCGCGGTTTTGACCATTGGAGGTTTTTTTGATGCCGAGAATCTCTACGGCGCCCTCGAAGTCTTCAAGAGTGTCGAGAAGCAAGGCTCGACAAACGGCAATCGCATTGTAATGGGGCCTTGGTTTCATGGCGGCTGGGCCCGTGATGCCGGTTTGAGCCTGGGCGACATCAGCTTCAACGCCAAGACCAGTGACTGGTACCGGGAAAACGTGGAGTTGCCCTACTTCAAGCACATTCTCAAGGACGGGCCCGATCCGCAACTGCCAAAGGCAACGATGTTCGAGAGCGGATCGAATGTCTGGCGGCAATATGATGCCTGGCCCCCGAAACAGGCTGTAGCAAGGACTCTGTACTTTCACGCGGACGGCAAGCTTTCCTTTTTCCAGCCGGAGAATACCGCTGGCTTTGATGAGTACGTGAGCGACCCAGCGCATCCCGTGCCCTACATTCCGCAGATCGCCAACAGAATGACGCGGGAGTACATGGTGATGGATCAGCGGCACGCCTCCACGCGGCCCGATGTCCTGACCTATGTCAGTGAGGAGTTGGACCAGGATGTGGTTTTGGCCGGCCCAGTGCGGCCCACGATTTTTTTGTCGACCACGGGTACGGATGCCGACCTGATCGTAAAGCTGATAGACGTCTTCCCGAATGATTTTCCCGATCCCAATCCGAATCCCAAGGGGGTCAGCATGGGCGGCTATCAGATGCTGGTCCGCGGCGAGGTCTTCCGGGCGCGCTTCCGCGATAGTTACTCGACTCCCAAACCGTTTACGGCGGGCCAGCCAGAAAAGGTGGAATGGATTCTGCCGGACGTGCACCACAGCTTCCGAAAAGGGCACCGCATCATGATTCAAATCCAGAGCAGCTGGTTCCCCCTGGTGGATCGCAACCCGCAGAAGTTCGTGCCGAACATTAACGAGGCGCGTGAAGCGGATTTTCAAAAAGCAACACACCGGATCTTGCGGGACCGCGCGATGCGAAGCCGGGTCGAAGTATTGGTGATGCCTAGTTTGACAAATTAGAAGAATTCTAAAATAATAAGAGTTATGAAAGAGAAGGCCGCCGTTGCCACCACGGAACTGCGGGAACGTTGTCGCGCGGCCGGCTTGTCGTTCACTCATCAGCGCTTGGTGATCTACCAGGAACTGATGGCCATGGGGGATCACCCCGCCCCGGAAGATGTTTATGAACGGGTTCGCCGCCAGATTCCTTCTCTTTCCTTGGCTACGGTTTACAACAACATCAAGATCTTTGTGGAGCATGGCTTGCTGCGCGAAGTGAGCGTGCATCATGGATCCTTGCGGCTCGAGAATAATCTTGAGCCTCATCATCATCTGGTTTGCACCCAGTGCAAGGCGATCGAGGATTTGTCCGAGGACGATTTCGAGCCGATCCGGCTAAAGAAATCGCTCCCAAAGGGCTTCTCCGTGCATCGCTTTACTGTGGAAGTGCTCGGGCTTTGCCGGAAGTGTGCGGCAGCAAACCGGCATTGATCCAAAATTTAAAGTGAGGTAGAAAATTATGCTTGGAGTGGGACAGGCTTTCCCTGGTTTTTCTGTAACGGCCACGGTCAGCACGGACAAGAACAAAGCGTTCGAGACCATTTCGGATTCTTCTTATGGTGGTAAATGGAAGGTTTACTTCTTTTGGCCCAAGGACTTTACTTTTGTCTGCCCGACTGAGATCGCGGCTTTCGGCAAGCTGAATCAGGAGTTTGCGGACCGTGATGCGCAGGTGCTCGGTGGTTCAACCGACAGCGAATTTGTACATCTGGCCTGGCGTAACAACCATGAGGATCTAAAGAATCTTCCCTTCCCGATGCTGGCGGACGTGAAGCGGGAGTTGAGCACTGCCCTGGGAATTCTCGATCCGAACGCGGGTGTATGCCAGCGCGCCACCTACATAGTGGATCCGCAGAACATCATCCGCTTCGTCATGGTGAACGACTTGAGCGTGGGCCGCAATCCGCAGGAAGTGATTCGCGTTCTCGATGCTCTCCAGACGGATGAACTGTGCCCCTGCAATTGGAAACCCGGCGAGGAAGTGATCAAGCTCTAGCGGGAGTTTTTTATCGGACAGGGAGAAGGCGGCATCCTGCCGCCTCCTTTCTCCCGCCAAACAGGACGAGACAGAATCATGAGTTTTCAAAAAATGCTGGATTCACTTCCTCCTTACGGGAAGGATATGAAGCTGAACCTCAGCTCACTTATCAATCAGCCAGAACTGACACCCGTGCAGGCTTGGGGCACATTGGTTGCCGCGGCGATTACCTGCCGCAACGCGGTAGTGACAGAAACTATTTTTTCCGAAGCGGAGAAATACCTAAGCCCCGAACAGATAAATGGGGCCAAGGCGGCGGCGACCGTTATGGCGATGAACAACGTTTACTACCGCTTCCTGCATCTGACGCCAAATGAAAAATTTGCCACAATTCCGGCGCGGCTCAGAATGAACATCATGCGCAGCCACGGCGCCGATCATTTGGATTTTGAGTTGTGGTGCACCGCCGTGAGTGCGATCAACAATTGTGCTACCTGCGTCAGTTCCCACGAAAAAGTACTGCGGGATAAGGGTGTCGGAGAGGAAACGATTCTTGCCAGCGTCCGGCTGGCTGCGGTCTTGCACGCCATCGCCACCGTGCTGGATGCCGAGAGTGTCGAGCCAGTTTATTGATTGCCTTTACCTGCCTGAGCGGTGCCACTGTCCTGGAACGCAGCGCCTCCAACGGGGACCATGGCTCCTCCGTCGGCCATGAACGCGGTGCCTGTGATGAACGAGGCATCATCGCTGGACAGAAAAGCGGCGGCCCGGGCGATTTCATCCGCCTTGCCGAGACGATTCAAGGGATGCACCCGTGCGCAAGCGGCTAGCGTTGCCTCGGGGTCGGGAGTGAGAGAGGCGCTCCAACGAAGCATAGGCGTATCGATCGCTCCCGGACATAAACAATTGCAGCGGATCCCCGCGGCAGCATAGTCAAGAGCAATGCTCCTTGTCAGGCCGAGAAGAGCGTGTTTTGAGGTTACATAGGCGCAACTGTTGGCAACGGCGGCAACGGATTGGACGCTGCCCACGAGCGTGATGGCGCCACCTGGGGGCATTTTCGGCAGAACCGCCCGGCATACCCGGAATGCTCCATTCAAATTGACCTCCAGTGTGCGCTGCCAAACCTCGTCCGGCGTGCTCACGGCCGTGCCGTATGTTTGGACCCCGGCGCTGTAGACCAAGATGTCAACCCGCTCAACAGGAATCAGGGCCTTGCGGATCGAATTCTCATCGGTGAGATCCACGGAGGGTAGCTCACCTTGCAGGTCCCAAACCAAAACCTGGGCTCCTTCGCTCGCCAGTAACTCCGCTGTCGCTTTTCCGATGCCACTGGCTCCACCGGTCACGATTGCTGTCTTCCCGCTGAACCTCATCACGCTTACTGTATGATGACACTCAGCAAGTCTGGAGAGTGTTCTGATGTCATCTCTTTTCCCTTCCCGGCGTTATTTTCTTGGAGCAGCGACGGCGTTGTCCGCCAGTCGCGTAATGGGCGCCAATGAGCGCGTCCACCTTGTTCAGGTTGGCCTCGGTGGCCGAGGCCGCGACCATGTCAATACCTACGCTTCTCTGCCAAATCTCGTCAACATTGTTGGCGTCTGTGACGTCAATCAAGCGGCGCGTGAGCGCGGCCAGCAACTCGTGATCAAGGCCGGCGGAAATAAGCCCCGCGAGTACGACAACATGAAGAAGGTGTTTGCTGACAAGGACGTCGACGCCGTCTCCATGGCGACGCCAAACCATTGGCATGCCCTGGGAGTCATCTGGGCCTGTCAGGCTGGAAAAGATGTCTATGTCGAGAAACCCGCCTCTCACAACATCTACGAAGGGATGAGGATGGTGGAAGTCGCCCGCAAGACCGGCCGCATGGTGCAGGTGGGATCACAAAGCCGCAGCACGGCTCACAAAATCCGCGCGATGCAAATGTTGCGCGAGGGCGTGATCGGTAAGATCTATCTTTGCCGGGCCCTTTGCTATAAGCGGCGTAAGTCGATCGGGCGTGCACCGGAACTCGCCTCACCGCCCCCCGGCGTCGATTGGGATCAATTTCTCGGTCCGGCGCCGATGCGCAAATTCACGGAACTGCGATTTGCTTACAATTGGCACTGGTTCTGGGACACCGGTAATGGGGACATCGGCAACCAGGGTGTGCACGAAATGGACATCGCCCGTTGGGGGATGGGCGTCGAGTGGCCGAAGAATGTTGTTTCAACCGGCGGCAAATTCGTTTATGACGACGATCAGGAAACTCCCAACACACAGATGGCGACATTTGATTACGGCAACGGCCAGCAGATCCAGTTTGAGGTTCGCGGCTTGCCGAGTGGTCCGGAGTGGCCGCTCAAGAAGCGCGGCGCCAATACGATCGGCAACATCTTCTACGGCTCGGAGGGAATTCTTGCCGTCGACGCCAACGGATACGAAGTGTACAAGGGCGAGGAGTTGCAGTTGAGCGAAGAGGGCAAACCGCAGGGCCGCATCTGGGACACCGCCCCCCACATGGAAAACTTCCTCAAGGCCATCAAGAGCCGTAACCATAAAGATCTGAATGCCGACATTGAGATCGGTGCTCTTTCAGCCGGCCTTTGTCATCTCGCCAACATCAGCTACCGTACGGGCAAGAAGCTCGAATTCGACGCGGGGCGCATAAAATTCGTCAATGCCCCCGACGCCGACAAGCTGATCACTCGCGATTACCGTAAGCCTTATGTCGTCTAATCCTGAAATTCTTACTACCACCGTTGGTTCCTATCCGGTTCCGGACTGGCTCGCGGCGCTGCCCAGCGAGCAGGCCCGCCTCGATGCCACGCGCGTCGTCTTCGATATCCAAAAGCAGGCGGGTATTGACCTGCCCACCGATGGGGAACTCTATCGCTTCGATATCAATCACCCCGACACGAACGGGATGATCGAATACTTCATCCGGCCCATGGGCGGTATCCGTTCACAAGTCGGGCGGACCGATCATGAAGCCTTCGCCGCCAAACAGACCATGGGATTCCGCCGTAAGGCGGCGGGCGTCGTCGAAGGGCCGCTGTCGCAAGGTTCGTTGAATCTGCTGGGCGACTGTGAACTGGCAGCTAGCGTCGCTGGTGGCCCATTCAAGTTCACAGTGACCAGCCCCTACATGCTGTCGCGGACTCTGCTCGATCATCATTACGGCAGCTTTGAGGCGCTCACGATGGCCATCGGAGAAGTGCTGGCCGGCCAGGTCCGGGACCTTCCTTGCGCCTGTGTCCAGGTGGATGAGGCAAACATTCCTGGCAACCCTCAGGATTGGCCGCTGGCAGCGAAATCCATGAATCTGGTGCTCGATGCGATCACCAGCACCCGCGCTGTTCACTTGTGCTTTGGCAACTACGGCGGGCAGACCATTCAAAGAGGCCACTGGCAGCAGTTGATCGAATTTCTCAACTCGCTTCACGTTGACCATCTGGTGCTCGAGCTGGCTCACCGTCCCGTTGATGACCTGGACTCGCTCAAGCATGTCGCCAGTCACATCCGGATTGGAATCGGTGTGGTGGACATCAAGGTCAACCACATTGAGAGTCCCGAGGAGATCGCCCGCTCCATTGATCGCGCCGAAAAAGCGCTGGGGCCGGGCCGGATTGGTTGGATTCACCCGGACTGCGGGTTCTGGATGCTGAAGCGAAGCGTAAGCGATCGCAAGATCGAAGCTTTGGTAAAGGGCCGCGATCTTTACCTTGGCCGCAAATGATCGAATACCTGGATTCGCTTTCCGGTGCGCGGGTTCGCCAGTTGACCGACGAGCCCGCCATCAGCCATCCTTCTTACTTTCTTCAATCGAGTTTCCTGCCTGGAGACGACCGGCTTTTCTTTACTTCCTACCGCTCGGGCTCGGCGCAAATCCATGAGCTTCCCGTCGATGGCAGTGAGCCGCCGCGTGCTCTGACCGGTGGCCCAGTGGGAGTGCATCCGTTTTCGCCCGCCTTGCACCCAACCGGCGAAGAATTGTGCTTTGTTCGCGCGGGGGGCATTTATCGCCTGCACTTGAAAAGTGGTGTGGAAACTCAAATTGCCTTCCGCGAAGGCGCCTCGATCGGCGAATGCTCCATCAGTGCGGATGGCGCCTGGTTGACTGCCGCCGCCAAGATCGACGGGCAGAACGGAATTCTGACCGGAGAGTGGAGCGGAGCAAACTGGCGGTTTCATCCCTATCCGCGGACGATTATCCATCCGCAATTTCATCCACTCGAGCCCGAGTGGATCGAGTTTTCCGGAGACCCGGCGCCCCGGATGCACCGCATGCGCCGCGATGGCTCCGGGCTGGAGTGTCTTTATCAACACGGCAATGACGAGTTTGTGGTGCATGAGACGTTTTTGGGTCAGACCGGCGACATTGTCTTTACCGTGTGGCCATTTTCGTTGCGGCGCCTCAACTGGGAGACGCGTGAAATTTCAACAATCTGTGATTTCAATTGCTGGCACATTGCCCCGAATCGCGCCGGCACCCGTGTGCTGTGTGACACCAATCATCCGGACCGAGGCATCCACATCGTCGATGTTGCCAGTGGAAAGCCGCACTATGTCTGTCGCCCGGAGGCAAGCAACGGCGGTTCCCAGTGGCGCACTTCGCGCTATGCGCTGAAAGAAGATTTTGACGCTGCCCGCAGCGCGGCCAAGTCGGCCGCGACGCTGAGTTGGATGGAGGCCGGCACGGACACCGTCTACGGCCCGCAGTGGACTCACCCGCACCCCAGTTGGAGCCACTCGGAAACGCGCATCGCCTTTGCCAGCGACCGCAGTGCAACGACCCAGGTCTACATCGCGGAATTGAACGGATAAATTTTTGGTTTCAATGCGCGAAATCTATTGCGGGGGGCATCATTTCTTACGACACTCAAATTGAAGTTTTTGTTTTGGAGGAATTGGGAAGTTGAACCTGAAGCTGGCCGATCCGGCCGCCGCCTGGGAGCCAACCGAGCGTTGGACTACGACTGATGCCGCGGAGTTGTACGACGTGGCGAGTTGGGGTAAGGGCTATTTCACTGTTGGTGAAAATGGCAATCTACAAGTGCACCCCGAGAAAGAGGCAGCCCGCAAGCTGGACTTGAAAAAGCTCGTTGACGAGCTTGGCATGCGCGGCATTCAGGCGCCCATTCTGATTCGCTTCGGCCAAATCCTCAAGCACCGCCTCGCCGAGATCCATCAGGCATTTCTGACTGCCATTGCGGAGCACAACTACAAGAACAACTACATCTGTGTTTTTCCGATCAAGGTGAACCAGCAGCGCCAGGTAGTCGAGGAAGTTTACGCCTATGGCCGGCCCTTTGGCTTCGGTCTCGAGGCTGGCTCGAAGCCTGAATTGCTTGCTGTACTTGGCGTCGCCGACAACGAAACACCGATTGTCTGCAATGGCTTCAAGGACGACGAGTACATAGAGATGGTCACGCTCGCCCGCAAGATCGGCCGCAACATCACTCCGATCGTGGAGAAGTACACCGAACTCGAGCTGATCATCAAGTATGCCCAAAAAGTGGGTGTGCGGCCCTCAATCGGGATCCGCATCAAGCTGGCCAGCCGTGGTTCTGGCCGTTGGAAGAGTTCGGGGGGCTATCGCTCCAAGTTCGGGCTCACCGTCAGCGAGGCACTCCGCGCGGTGGAACACTTAAAAAGCCTGGGTATGGAAGACTGCCTGAAGCTCTTGCACTTTCACTTGGGAAGCCAGATTACGAACATCCGCCAGATTAAAGCCGCGGTTACTGAGGCTGCCCGCTGCTATGCCGGCATGAAGAAAGCCGGGGCGGGGCTTGAGGTCATGGACGTGGGGGGCGGGCTGGGCATTGACTACGACGGTTCCCAGACGGACTTCGAGTCGAGCGTGAACTACACGCTGCAGGAATATGCGGCCGACGTTGTCTATCACATCCAAAATGTCTGTGATGAGGCCGAGATCGATCATCCGGTCATCATGACCGAGAGCGGGCGGGCGATTGCCGCCTACCACAGCCTGCTGGTTTTTAATGTGCTGGGAGTCAGCGGGTTCGGTACCGAAGAAGTACCGATTTCACTGCCCGAGGACGCCGAGCAGCCCCTGATCGACCTTTATGAGGCGTTGAAGAGCTTGAGCCAGAAGAATGTTCTTGAGACCTTCCATGATGCTCAGCAATCCTTGGATAGCGCGCTGAATCTGTTTAGCCTTGGTTACATGTCCCTCGAGCAGCGCGCGCAATGCGAGAGCTTGTATTGGGCGATCGGCCGGAAAATTCAGCGTCATCTTGCCAGCATGGACGAAATCCCCGAGGAACTTGAGAATCTCGACGCCATGATGTCGGATACCTATTTCTGCAATTTCTCCCTGTTTCAGTCGATGCCCGATTCCTGGGCCGTTAAGCAGTTGTTCCCGCTGATGCCCATTCATCGCTTGGATGAGCGGCCTGCCTCGAATGGTATTCTCGGCGATATTTCCTGTGATTCCGACGGTAAGATCGACATGTTCATTGATCGCCGCGACGTCAAGAAATTTCTGCCCCTTCACAGCTACAACGGATCGCCCTACTACCTAGGTGCCTTTCTCGTCGGTGCCTATCAGGAAATTCTCGGCGATCTGCATAACCTGTTGGGTGATACCCACGCCGTGCACGTCACGCTGGATGAACAGAATGAAAATGTGATTGAAGCCGTTATCCGCGGTGATACCGTTCGTGAGGTTCTCGACTACGTTCAGTTCTCCAGTAAGGATTTGCAGGAGAAGTTCCGCCGAGATGTGGAACTGGCTGTACGTCAAGGCAAGATCGGCTATGAGGAGTCAGGCCGCCTGCTGCGTTTCTACGAAGAAGGAATGCACGGTTATACCTATCTCGAAGACGTGCACGAGCGCTAGGCTACTCAATCCGGAAGTCCCAGATCATCAGGTTCACTTGCCCTTCGGTGAATTCAATCCAAGCGTATTCACCCATGGTCAAATCTGCCTGCGGCCAGACTTTGAAAAGCCCTTCGTCCAACTGTTGCCGGAAAATCTCCAGCTCCTTGCGCTCCTCAAATCTTTCTTTGCTGACTGGGATGCTTTGTACGATTTCGACAATGCGTGCTCCCTTTTTGGGAGTTAGCTGGACCAGAGCGAATTGCTGCGGTTTTGACAGCCGCAGGTAGAACTCTGGCCGCCGCTCGGCGTAAGCAATCGCCGCGCGCTCTCCGGCAAGCTCCACCGTGCTCTTGCCGGCCACAATTGGGATTGGTGAGAGCAGCTTGAGCGTTTGCCGCTTCTTGTCGGTCACTAGTGTCGATTCGGCAAGCTTGAGCGTAATGATCTTGCCGTCGTTGCCCAATTTGTAGAGGCCCGGCTCCTCGGGAATACTCGCGACGATGCGGCGCATTTCCCGCTCGAGGGCGGCCTCTTCGGCGACGACCTGCCGTTCCTTGCGCGCGGATTCCTCTCGCACTGACAGCTCCTGCTGTGTCTTTTTCAAGTCGATGAGCTCGAGCGGGATTTCTTCCCAATCCCCCCGTTCCACCGAGTAGTAGCGGACCCGGTCGCCTTCCACTTTGTGCTCCCGCACCATGTGGTGGCCCCCATCCTTCAAGTACAGGCGATAGTTTTGCGCGGCAACAGCCGTAAGCGCCATGATCAGGATGCTTTGCAAAAAACGCCCCATGCCCACAGCATACAAAGGAAAATGAAGCTATGAAGTACCGTAAGCTGGGACGTACCGGAATTGAAGTCAGCGACATTGGCTATGGCGCCTGGGGAATTGGCGGAAAACAATGGCTCGGCGGCGACGACGGCGCGAGTCTCGCGGCCCTGCGGCGAGCAATGGATCTGGGGCTTAACTGGATCGATACCGCCTTGGCCTATAACGAAGGTCACAGCGAAGCACTGATTGCCCGGGCAATCCGCGACTGCGGCCACCGGATCTATGTCGCCACAAAAATTCCTCCGAAGAACCGCATCTGGCCAGCCGCACCCGGCGTCGGAATCGAAGCAGTATTTCCCTATCAGTACGCCATCGAATGCACCGAAACCAGCCTGCGGAATCTTGGCATGGAACAAATCGATCTGCAGCAATTCCATGTCTGGAATCCGATCTGGTTCTTCCAGGAGGAATGGCGCCGGGCGATCGAAGATCTCAAGAAGAGCGGAAAGGTGCGCTGCTTTGGCGTCTCGATCAATGATCATCAGCCGGAGTCGGCCCTGGACCTCGTCTCCAGTGGATTGATTGACACCGTGCAGGTGATCTACAACGTCTTCGATCAGACTCCAGAGCGCTGGCTTTTCCCCGCCTGCGAGGAGCATGGCGTGGGTGTTCTGGCGCGCGTTCCGCTTGACGAAGGCGCTCTCTCCGGCACGCTGTCCGCTGAAACCAGCTTCGAGCCGGATGATTTCCGTGCCTGGTATTTCCGCGACGGCCGCCTTGCTCAGGTCCTTGATCGCGCAGCCGAACTGGCCGCTGCCACCGCAGGCATCGCCGGCACTCTGGCCCAGCGCTGCCTGCGATTTTGTCTCTCTCATCCGGCGGTCTCCACCGTGATTCCAGGCATGCGCCGCATCGCTACCGTCGAGTCAAATTGTGCTGTCAGTGACCTCGGCCCTCTCCGCCCGGAAGAACTCGCCATCATGCGCCGTCATGTCTGGCTTAAGAACTACTATCGCTAGGCGCGCTACCCTGAACCTTTAGCTCATTCCAATGCCCGAAAAGCAATACCAACACCAAGCCATCGAAGAAAAATGGCATGCCCGCTGGGAGCAGGATCCCACACTGTACAAGACGCCAGAGAATCCTACCCGCAAGTATTACGTGCTCGAAATGTTGCCATATCCCAGTGGCCGCCTGCACATGGGCCACGCCCGCAACTATTCCATTGGTGACGCCTTGGCCCGCTTCATGCGCATGCGCGGCTACGAGGTGCTGCATCCGATGGGATGGGATGCGTTTGGCCTCCCGGCGGAGAACGCCGCCCTGAAGTCCGGCCGCCAGCCGCGCGAGTGGACTCTGCGAAATATCGCGCAGATGAAAAAAGGCCTCAAGCGCCTTGGCTTTTCCCTCGACTGGGATCGTGAAGTGGCAACATGCGAGCCGGAATACTACCGCTGGAACCAGTGGTTCTTCCTGCGCATGTATGAGCGGGGACTTGCCTACCGGAAGGAATCCCTGGTCAATTGGTGCCCGCAATGCGCAACGGTTCTCGCCAATGAACAGGTGGTCGACGGTTGCTGCTGGCGGCATGAGGGTACTCCTGTCGAACAGCGCAGCCTGGAGCAATGGTTTCTGAAAACAACGGCCTATGCCGAAGAATTGCTCGACGGTATCAGCACCCTGGAGGGCGGCTGGCCCGAACGCGTCCTTACCATGCAACGGAATTGGATTGGCAAGAGTGAGGGCGCCGAGGTCGATTTCACGATCGAGGGCTCCGCGGACCGGATTCGAATCTTTACCACTCGCATTGATACGATCCACGGGGCTACCTGCCTGATCCTCGCTCCAGAACATCCTCTGGCCGCTGTCCTGGCCGGGCCCGGCCAGCAAGCACGTCTCAAAGCCATGGTGGATGATCAGGGCCGAAAAGATCCGAGCAGCCTCGAGAAGGATGGCTTCGCCACGGGGCGCTTTGCTCTCAATCCCTTTAATGGCGCTCAAACTCCCATCTGGATCGGTAACTTTGTGCTGATGGGTTATGGCACCGGTGCGATCATGGCCGTTCCCGCTCACGATGAGCGTGATTTTGAGTTCTGCACGAAATATGGGATCCCCATCGTTCCCGTGGTCCAGCCCGCGAGCGGGGAATTGGCCGCGCCGCTGCAGCAAGCTTTTTGTGAGTACGGTATCAGCATCAACTCCGGAGAATTCTCCGGTCTGCCCACTCCCGAGGCGCGTTCCCGCAT
>Ga0068877_10003445_pt1 | contig 12558 bp, 10 predicted proteins | sample NOAtaG_FD_66437 | JGI IMG/M metagenome (GOLD analysis project Ga0068877, IMG submission 66437) | Freshwater lake microbial communities from Lake Erie, under a cyanobacterial bloom - NOAA_Erie_Diel6S_1000h metaG | ecosystem: Environmental > Aquatic > Freshwater > Lake | place: USA: Ohio, Lake... | reverse complement strand
ATGGGACCTCACCACCCATCCATGCACGGCGTACTTAGACTTATCGTCACGCTCGATGGCGAAAACGTAGTCGATTGCGAACCAGTACTAGGGTACTTACATCGATCGATGGAAAAAATCGCCGAAAGTCGCACGATTATTCAATATCTCCCCTACGTGACTCGATGGGATTACCTCGCAACCATGTTCACCGAGGCAATCACCGTCAATGCACCCGAAAAGTTGGCGAATGTACCAGTACCACGACGTGCCAGCTATATCCGCATGATCATGCTGGAATTGAGCCGCATCGCCTCTCACCTCCTGTGGCTCGGCACGTTCGTTGCAGACATCGGTGCACAAACCCCATTTTTCTACGTTTTTCGCGAACGGGAAATGATCTATGACCTGTTTGAGGCAGCGACAGGGATGCGGATGATGCACAACTACTTCCGCATTGGGGGTGTTGCCGCCGACCTACCCTATGGCTGGAACGAAAAATGCGAAGACTTCTGCAACTACTTCCTCCCTGTCATTGACGAATACGAAAAATTAATTACCAATAACCCCATCTTCCGTAAACGGGTTGAAGGCTTAGGTACAATCACCCGTGACGAAGCGATCAGTTGGGGCTTATCAGGACCAATGTTACGTGGTTCAGGCGTAAAGCTAGATTTACGCAAAGTCGATCACTACGAACTCTACGATGAACTCGACTGGAATGTGCAGTGGGAAACTGGCGGCGACTGTCTAGCACGTTACCTCGTGCGGGTTAGAGAAATGCGTGAATCCACAAAGATGGTGCTGCAATGTCTCAAGCAGATTCCAGGCGGATCTTACGAAAATCTAGAAGCACAAAGGGTTCTCGCAGGACCGAAGAGTGAATGGAACTCTCTCGATTATCAGTTCATCAGCAAAAAACCATCTCCTACCTTCAAAGTTGCCTCAGGCGAGCATTATGTGCGTGTTGAAGCACCCAAGGGTGAACTCGGTGTATATATTATTGGCGAAGATAGCGTCTTCCCTTGGCGTTTCAAGATTCGTCCACCTGGATTTATTAATTTGCAAATCTTGCCCGAACTAGTACGGGGCATGAAGATCGCCGACATCATGGCGATTTTAGGAAGTGTGGACATTATTATGGGTGAGGTCGATCGCTAATGTACGGTGGAATTGATTTACAAAGATCTTTAATTGAAATCCTGACAGGGCTGGGCTTACCTGCCGATGTCGCCAAAGTAATTTGGATGTTATTGCCAATGGCAGTAATGGTTTTAGGTGTAACTGTGGGCGCACTCGTCTGCACATGGCTTGAGCGCAAAATCTCCGCCGCAGCCCAACAACGGATTGGTCCTGAATATGCAGGACCTTTTGGATTGCTGATCCCCCTCGCAGATGTGGGCAAGCTGTTAATCAAGCAAGGTACAATCCCCGCTAAAGCCGATCCTTTGCTCTACACAATCGGACCAGCTTTAGTTTTTATCTCTGTCTTTTTATGTTATCTAGTCATCCCCTTTGGTCAGAACTTAATTATTTCTGACATTGGTACGGGCGTATTCTTCATCATTGCCATTTCCAGCGTTGCCCCCATTGGCTTGCTGATGGCAGGTTACTCTTCAAATAACAAATACTCGTTGCTTGGTGGTTTACGTGCTGCCGCGCAGTCGATCAGTTATGAAATTCCGTTAGCACTAGCAGTTTTAGCGATCGCCTTAATGACCAATGGGCTCAGTACCATTGATATCGTTAATCAGCAAGCCGAGTATGGCATTCTGTCATGGAATATTTGGCGGCAACCAATTGGATTTGTGATCTTTATCATTGCTGCTCTTGCAGAATGCGAACGCTTGCCCTTTGACTTGCCAGAAGCCGAAGAGGAACTGGTTGCTGGTTATCAAACCGAATATTCAGGGATCAGATTTGCCTTCTTCTATGGTGGTTCTTATGCCAACCTGTTACTAGCGGGCTTACTTGCTTCCATCCTTTACCTCGGTGGTTGGGAATTGCCTTTCCCCATTGACAAAATTAGCGATGCTTTAGGAATTCAAGCAAATACGGATTGGTGGCAAGTTATCGCTGCTTTCATTGGTTTAACTTCAACCCTTGTCAAAACCTATGCCTTTATCTTCTTTGCAATCCTCTTGCGTTGGACAGTTCCCCGCGTGCGGATCGACCAATTGCTAGATCTAGGTTGGAAATTTCTCTTGCCCATTGGCTTAGCGAATTTACTAATTACCGCAGCATTGAAACTAGCTTTTCCCTTTGCGTTTGGCGGATAGAAAGATTTGGTAATGGGTGATGGGTAATGGGTAATGGGTAAGAGAATATTATTTTCTCAACTAATAAGCTAAAACCCAATTACCAATTACCAATCCCCAATTACCAATTACCAATTACCAATTACCAATTACCAAAATGCTGAAATTTCTGAATAAAGTTGGTGAATACACCAAAGATGCAGTCCAAGCGGCAAAGTATATCGGACAAGGGATGTCGGTAACTTTTGACCATATGCGTCGTCGTCCGATTACGGTGCAGTACCCTTACGAAAAGTTGATTCCTTCTGAGCGCTTTCGTGGACGGATTCACTTTGAGTTTGATAAGTGCATTTCCTGCGAAGTCTGTGTGCGCGTATGTCCGATTAACTTGCCTGTAGTGGATTGGAAATTTAACACTGAAATCAAGAAGAAAGAACTCAAAAGTTACAGTATTGACTTTGGAGTATGTATTTTCTGTGGTAACTGTGTAGAATACTGCCCCACTAACGCTCTATCAATGACCGAAGAGTATGACCTATCAACCTTCGATCGCCATGAATTAAACTTTGATAGCGTCGCCCTTGGACGGATGCCCACCAAGGTAACTGATGATCCTTTGGTTAATCCTATTCGCGAGTTAGCTTACTTGCCTAAGGGTGTCATCGAAGGACATGAAGCTCCCCATACCGCCAAGCGTGCTGGCAAACGCCCTGAAGAAATCGTGGAAGCGGCTTCTGAGCAAAAATAGCAAAACAAAACGATGCTTAGCATCGTTAACTGTAATTGTGTTGTGGACGCTTCGCGCCCACAACACAAATTACTAAAAATTGCTACCAAGATTAAGGACTAAGAAAGGAAATTTGTAATGAACAATATTGGTTTAGGTGATGGTTCGCAAACCGTATCCCTAGTTGTGTTAGCTGCGATGTTAACCGCTTCGGCAATGGGTGTGGTGCTTTTGCAAAATATCGTCTATGCAGCATTTTTGCTTGGAGCCTGTTTCATTAGCGTGGCGGGGTTATATTTGCTACTCAATGCTGACTTTGTGGCGGCAGCACAGGTTTTGATCTATGTTGGTGCGGTCAATATCTTGATTTTGTTTGCGATTATGCTGGTGAATAAGCGTCAAGATTATCAAGATGTGAAATTTGGCGCGATCCGTAGCGTAGTTACAGGTGTGGTTTGTTTAGGGCTGTTTGCCTTGCTAGGTGTAACCGTAACCTCGACAAAGTGGGCAATTACCTCCAATATCGCCAAGCTGCCATCAACCTTGCTGGTTATCGGTCAGCACTTCTTTAGTGATTACCTATTGCCCTTTGAATTAGCATCAGTTTTGTTATTAGTCGCTTTGATTGGGGCGATCGTACTTGCCCGTCGCGAGTTTATTCCTGATACCGTAAAATCTCAAGCAGATTCGGAGGAGTCTCTCGAATTGTTAGAAAAGCCCAAAGAGCAACTGGTGTCTTCTAAGTAAATCATAAATGCCTTAATTACAACTCATAGTAAACGGATATGACTTTAGAACCTTTTTTGATTATTGCGGCAGCTTTGTTCTGCATTGGCATTTATGGCTTAATTACTAGCCGTAACGCAGTGCGTGTACTAATGTCTGTGGAATTAATGCTCAATGCTGTGAATTTAAATTTAATGGCATTTTCTAATTTCTTAGATTCCGCTAGTATTCGTGGTCAAGTATTTACGATTTTCGTAATTTCGGTTGCGGCGGCAGAGGCTGCTGTCGGTCTAGCGATCGTCCTATCGATATATCGCAGTCGCGACACAGTGGATATGGAGCAATTTAACTTGCTACGTTGGTAGTCTGCTGATGCGACTTTTGGTTATGTCGTAGGTACAATTGGCAAAATTGTTATGATTTGGGCAAAAGTTTTCAAGATCTAATTTTGTCTTAGGATAAATTCATAAATTATCACTAAGAATTTAAGACGATATATAGCACTTCCTAAAGTATAAATTTAAGTTACGGTACAGCAAAGATATTTAGACTCTTGGGCTTTCTCGTAGACAAAATAAAAAGCGTTGGCATTTGCCAACGCTTTTTAGCTTTTTATTTTGCTTGCTAAAACGACTAAAATCATCTATAAGAAACAATGCAAAATTAGACATCTACGGCATTAGACATGATTATTTTCTTTTTGTCCTATTGACAATGGACACTTACAGTCTATAATCCCTCCATTGTTTAGTATACCCAGTGCTACAAAAGCTACAAAACTCGTAAAGACACGCTTATGTTCGGCTTAAAGTTTGGAAAAAAGTCTAAAAAAGGCATCGGAATCGAAATCACTTCCGAGAAAGTTAATATTGTTCAATTGCGTCGCAAGGGGCAATCTTCCTATAAGTTAGTCTCTTATGGCAGTGTTGAACTTCCTGAAGGAACTGTTGAAGAAGGTCGTATTCTCGACCCTGTAGCGCTGGGAGAAATCATTCGCAGTTTGCTCTCAGAGAAAAAGATAAGAGCCAAAAAAGTTGCGACAGCATTACCTGGTCGTGAGACAGTTAGTCGCTTGATTCGGTTGCCTGCAGAAATTCCTGATTTGGAATTACGGGAAATGGTGCTTAATCAAGAGGCTAGTCTGTATTTACCTTTCCCCCGAGAAGATGCAGATGTAGACTATCAAAAGCTAGGTACATCACTAGATGATGATGGGATCGAGCGTATTGAGATTCTAATGGTAGCAACTCCAAAAGAAGTAACTGATAGCTACATTCAGGCTTTAGAGATAGCTCAGCTACAGGTGGACATTGTAGAGATTAGTAGCTTTGCTCTGATTCGAGCCATGCATAATGAGTTATCTAGATTTAGTACCTTGGCAGAAGCTGTAGCGATCGTAGATATTGAATATGAGGCAACAGAAATTACGGTAACAGCTGATGGTGTACCCCAATTTTCACGAACATTTCCCATCGGCACTGCTCAAATTCAAAATGCACAATTAAGAGCTATTAACTTGCCACCACGTCGGACGACAGACATGGAGATGTTGAGTTCGACGGTTGTGCCTGTTCAGTCTATGGATGCAGCCAGATTAGCAAGTGGCGGTAATTCTCCAGGTGATGCAGCAATTATACGGGTTGTTAGCGACCTTTCTGATGAATTGAGCCGTTCAATTGATTTCTTTACTAGTCAGTCTCCTGGCTCCGATGTCGTGCAATTGTTAGTTACTGGTCCTGGAGCTTGTATCGGTCAGTTGAATGAGTTTTTTATTCAAAAACTAGGTATTAACACAAGTGTGATCGATCCTCTCACTACGATTGGTATATCTGTAGATGAGGATATTCCCATCCAAGATCGTATGGCAATGTCTGTCTCTCTAGGTTTAGGTTTGAGGGAGGTTTGAAATAATGTATACTCTGGAGATTAATTTTTTAAATGATCGTGCTGCACCTGAAGCACTAGCTGTAGAAAGAAAGCCGATCGCTGATTCTCAATTTTTGATTTATGGCGGTGCTGTTGCTGTAGTGGCACTTGCTCTTGTTGGTGGAGCATTTTTATTTCTTAACTCTGCGAATGAGGGATTGCAGCAGGAACTAGCAAAGTTGACTGCCACAGAGACTTCACTGACCAGCAAGATCAAGTCCTTAGAAGATCAAGAGAAACAACTTCAGGCAATCCAAGATAGAACTAATCAGATTTTAAATCTCTTTGTTGGTAATTTGCCTGTGAGTGCGGTCATTGATGATCTGAGAAGACGTACTCCCCTTACGGTGCAAATTAAATCTATTACTCAACAAACTGCGGCGGCAGCAGCACCTCAAGCATCTAGTCAGTCAACAATAACGCTTAATGGAACAGCTACGAACTATAACGAGTTAAATGACTACATATTACTGCTAAAATCTTCTCCTCTTTTAGATAGTGATAAAACCAAGTTAGTTTCCTCAACCCTTCAGCCAGCTACGACTGATAAGAACTTTACATTAGTTGATTTTCAAATTCTAGTGACCACAACATCTAAAAGTCCAGCAGAATTATTGGCTCAACTACAAAAGTTAGGAGCCGATGGGCTAGTTGCCAGAGTTAATCTATTGAGACAAAAAGGAGTGATTAAATAAAATGACCAATGCTGGAGTTATATCAAATGATGGAGATGTGTCAGGTGGAATTACTCTATTTGGAGTGACTTTAACTTCTAAAGTTTTAGGCATCCTGATGGGAGTTGGTGGAATCGGAATGGCGATCTATGTAGCTACTACTTATGTGATGCCTATTTGGGATCAATTGCAGTCTGCACAAAGTAATATTGCTACTAAAAGTTCAGGGCTTAAAGCTTTGGAACAAAAAGTTGCAAGTAAGGGCAATGTTGCTCAAAAAATTGAAAATGCTAATGAACAGAATCAGTTTGTTTTAACGCTTCTACCGAATGTGGATAACATTGACACGATGATGCGTGATATTCAGGAGCAGATACCTAAAACAATTGTCATTGCTTTACCGCCAGACTTATCTTATGAGATCGCGGGTTCAATGCGAGTTTTTCAGCCCGCAGATGGAATTAAGGGACCTCAGTATAGTACCTACTCATTTACTATTGGTTTTGATGGTAAGTTTGAGGATATTTTGAATACAATTCAAAGAATTGAGCGTTTGAAGCCCTTACTAGTGGTTAAGAATTTGAAATTGAATAGAAAATCACTTCCCAGTGAGAGTTTTAAATTCTCTCGTCCGATCGCCGCAGGTAAAGAAAAAGAAATTATTGACATTCTGCCACCTCTGATTGCAGCTGATTTTACTTTGGAAGCTGTTGTGCCATTGACCGAGGCAGAGCTTAAGGCGGCTGCGGCTGCGGCTGCTCCTCCCAAAAAGTAATCAATAGTTCAGATCAAATTACAACAAAACGAACAATGCAAGGAGCTTAGGCTCCTTGTAAGGCAAGCGATCTAAGTTAATTAGGCAGCCTTATTATTTTTTTGATTTTAAATTGACAAAGTGTGGTATAATCTCGACCCATAATCGCGTCAATTCTGTCTTGGTTCTGTCGTTCCTTTAATTAGGAAATGTGCAAGTTCTTACAGGTTTACTAAAAAGATTAAGCGTATTGAGTTCCGAGAGGAACAAGAGGAGTGTAATTATGAGTGCCAAGTTGAATGCCAAATTGAGTGGAAAATCGAAGGTCAAGTCCTTGGCTTGCTGGTTGTTAATAGCTGCAAGTTGCCCACAGGTACTGGCGATCGTCCCAATTCAGGCGCAAAATCAAGTATCAGCTAATCAAAGTAATGTCGTTGCTGTTGCTAGCCGCATTACTGATATCAATGCCAGTGTGACAGGAGATCGCCTCAATCTCACTTTAAATTTTGCCAGTAGCGATCGACCTCAATTCACCTACTCACGTCAGGGTAAGGCATGGGTAGCATTACTAAACGGGGCGCAACTGCAACTCGGTAATGGTAATGCGAGCTATGCAAGAGCTAATCCTATGCCAGGGATCACTTCCATTGAAGCAACACAATATGCAGCTAATAAAGTCAAGATTCGCGTAAATACGACAGATCCCGAAGTACTTAAGGAACTAATTAAAAGACAGGATACTCCCGAAGGCTTGGTTTTGAGCCTAGAAACACAACCTTCAGCAGTCCAGAATAGTTCTATCTCTTCGACAAATGCTCCTGAAACAGGCGTTATCCCTAGTCAGCAGAACGCCACTGAAACAAGCAAGGTTCTGACTGCTCAAAATACTACTAGCCCATCTTCAGTTGGAAAACCATTATTTGAACCGAAGATTACTATTACCTCCCCTGATGGTAAGACTCGTGTTGCTCAATCTAACGAGACTAATACAGCACCACCACCTGTTGCCAACCCTGTGACTCCCCAATTACCTGGTCGTGTCCCAGGTGTTGTACCACCCTTCCGCCAATTAAAGACCCCTCCTGTTGGAGACATTGCAACTAGTACAGCTAAGCTCCGCCCTGATATTGTTGATCTTGGTACTGCTGAGCGTGTACCTAGGATTACTTTGCGTGAAGCTCCAGCGATCGAAGTATTGACACTAATCGGTCGTGTTGCTGGATTGAGTGTTGTTTCCGCAGAGACTCCTGCAGCGGGTGGCGCTGCACCAGCAGCAGGAGCCACTACAGGATTAAAACAGCCAGTTAGTCTTTCTATTGAGAATGAAACTGCTCAAGATGTCTTCAATAACGTTTTGAGAATTACTGGTTTAGAGGCAAACCGTATCGGTCAAACCATTTTTGTGGGTACAAAACTTCCTGTGACTTTGAAAAATCTAGTTACAAAAAGCTATCGACTCAATCAAATTACAGTTGGTGAGGCATCAGCATACTTAATTGGATTAGGAGCATCTCGTGTTGTCACTCGCCAACGTCCTATCCCTGGTGTACAGACAGCGCAAATAGGCACTGCTTCTCAAGCTATTGTTAATATCCCAACAGAGTCTGTCCCTACTTTAGAAACTGTAGCTATTACCCCTGAATCTGGGGCAAGTCCTTTGCTAAAAGGATTACAGGTAATCGCAGAAGAGAGAGGTAACTCACTGACGTTGATTGGTAGTCCCAAACAAGTTGAGTTTGCTGAAGCACAGCTAGCTCGCTTAGATATTCGCAAACGTCAAGTTGTTATAAATGTGAGGGTTGTGGAAATTAATCTTAATAGTGGTACTGCACTGCCCAATCAAACCGTCACTGGAAATATTGATTTTACGGGAGGTAATCCTACTATAACACAGACTGCTGGAAATGTTTTAGGATTGAGTCTTACTAGTGCAGCGCCTATTACTCTTCCAACTTCTCTCTTGGCAACTATTACCGCCTCGGTTACTAGCGGTCAGGGTAAGGTATTGACGGATCCTAGTTTAACTGTGCAAGAGGGTGAAAGCGCCAGTATTAGCTTAACCGAAAAAGTAGTTACCGAGAATACAATAAATATTACAGCACCTACAGGAGGATCTACCGTACCAACAAGAACACAGACAATTAAAACAGAAGATGTGGGACTATCTCTAAACATTAGTCTTGCTCGTGTTGATGATAATGGTTTTATCAACCTGTCAATTTCTCCAGCCGTGACAGCAATCATTGGGCAAACGAATTTAGGTACAGGTGAGCTTGCTGGTAGCTTTGCATCTATTTTATCGAAGAGAACTCTTAACTCTGGACAAATCCGCCTACGAGATGGGCAGACTTTAATTCTTTCAGGTATCATTAGAGACTCAGAGCGTCAGGCAACTTCTAAAGTTCCAATTCTTGGAGATATTCCAATTCTCGGTGCACTTTTCCGAAGTGAAGCAACAACCAGTAATCGGAGTGAAGTAGTCATTGTTGTCACTCCACGTGTCATTGATGATAGTCAGAATGCTAACTGGGGTTATACCTATCAACCTGGTCCAGAAACTCAGAAGGTAATTGATAGCAATCAACGTAAGTCTCAGTAAGTTTTTTCGATTTTCCTTTTCATTTACACTCCTTTTTTGACAGCCGTAGATTGGTTTCTGCGGCTTTTTTTTATCAAAAAATGTGAACAATTCATGATCATCTCCAAATATTTTTTCTAAGCTTGTAAAAAAATACACATCATTGTGTCATAATTACAAAGCGTCAAAAAAATCGCCCTCATGGCTCAGGGGTAGAGCATTCCCTTGGTAAGGGAAAGGTCACGGGTTCAAATCCCGTTGAGGGCTTAAACACTAAAAGCAAAAAAGCGTTGCCAAGCAACACTTTTTTACTTTTGATCGCTTTCTAAATCAAAAACTACCTTTTGCCAGTACCAAACTTCGGGCATATTTGGGTGATCTTGTTTGGCAATGTCGATGAGACGTTGAGCGATCGCCATATTGCCACCAACTAAAGCGAGTAAACGTTGCTGCAATTCTAAACTGGGCATCTGCATTAAATCGACTGTTGCGGCGGCATTTGCCTGTTTACGTTTTGCCTCTTGAGTTTGTTTTTCTAGTTCTGATTGCCAAAGATTGATGCGAGCTAGGGCATAGCGATAACGATCCATACTCGACTGGTTAAACCAAATATTAGCGGCTTGTTGATAGTCAGCGATCGCACCTTTCAAATCGCCAAAGTCATATCTTGCTTCAGCACGATCGCAGTATAGTTGGGGATTATTTGGATCTATAGCTAGCGATCGTGAAAAATCTTCGATCGCCGTGCGATAGTCCTTAAGCTTGAGATAGGCTCTAGCGCGATTTATATAAATTTCACTATTGCTGGGATATTCGCGTAGTAACTCGTTAAAATCAGCGATCGCACCCTGCGCGTCACCGATTTCTACCCGAATTTTGCCACGACCGATGCGAATTTCAGGATTCTGAGGTTCTAGAAATTGTGCTTGGTTGAGATCCTTGATGGCTCCTTGAGGATCACCAAGTTTGCCTAAAACTAGACCCCGCAGACAGAAAGCTCTAGAATTTTTTGGCTCAATTTGTAATAGCCAGTTGAGATCGATCAAGGCGTTGGTATAGTCACTCTGATCAATCTTTTGCTGAACATTTGCGAAGATTTCCTCCTGAGATGGTGGTAAAAGAGCCTCCAAAGGTTTATAGCTTTCGATACAACGACGACAATTCTCTTCATCTCGCAGTTCTAAAAAAAGACTTGCGGCTTTTTTGTAGGTAGCGATCGCCTTTTCGATTTGATTTTGTTGCTTGTAGGTCAAGCCTAGTAACTGGTGCGCCGTTGCTGATTTTGGGTTAAGTTCTAGAGCTTGGGCAATATCAGCTTGAGCCGCATTGAGATCGGCGATCGCAATTTTCGTCATGCTCCGTGCAATATATGCATCTAAATATTGAGGATGAAGACTTAAGGCTTGGTTATAGTCCGCGATGGCTCCTTGATGATCTCCTAAATCAAATAGTAATAATCCCCTTTGATAGTAAGCTTCTGCAACCTCGGTCTCAGTGTCGATTACCTTGCTGAAAGATTGGATTGCCCCATAGCGATCGCCAGCCTTGGCTTTAGTTAAGCCTTGATTGTAAAAATCTTGAGACGCATCTGAATCTGAATTATTTTGATTATCTTGCGGTAAATCCTGTGTCATCGTGAGTACTTGCTAAGCCTCTTTGCCAAGATTGGCAATCGTACTAGTATTATAGTTAAAACCCATACTTTTGCAGTGGTTCACTCAGGAGTTGTCGCCATGTCCAAACATCGCAAAGACCTAAAGCAACATCTGGAAAAAACACTACATACGTTTGCTGATGTGGCTCAAGAGCAGTATCAAAAAAATATCAAAAAAGCTCACAAAACTGTAGATAAGCAAGTTGATGTTGTTCGCGATCGCCTTGAAGAATTTGACAGTTGGGCGGTGGAAGCCGTAAATGAGACTCTAGAAAATGTGGAAAAGAAATTAGAGAAACAAGTTACGAAAACTGTCAGTCGCTTGCAAAAAGCTGTCCAAAAAGCTGCCAAATCTGCCTTTGATAAACTTAGCTAAGTGATGCTTTACAGTCAAAATCAAACAAAATCCCTCAACCCATCGTTATTTTAGCCAGTAATATACAAAACAATACAAATGTTAATATTCATCAATTTTGCCCTGATCAGCCTAGAGGCAATGTTAACATCCGAAATAGTTAAACCCTGATTAAACATAGCTTTAGGAGCGCATTTTGACATTACGAGTTGCTGTAGTAGGCGGCGGACCTGCGGGTTCTTGTGCGGCTGAAACACTTGCCAAAGCAGGTATTGAGACCTATTTATTTGAACGGAAACTGGACAACGCCAAACCCTGCGGCGGAGCAATTCCTTTATGTATGGTTTCCGAGTTTGATTTGCCTCCAGAGATCATCGATCGCCGCGTTCGCAAGATGAAAATGATCTCTCCCAGCAATGTGGAAGTAGACATTAAACTAGACAATCCCGATGAATATATCGGTATGTGTCGCCGCGAAATTTTAGATGCTTTTTTACGCAATCGTGCCGCCGATCTTGGCGCAAAGCTGATTAACGGTCGTGTCCTCGATATCAAAATTAATAATAATGGCAATCAGCCCTATGTGATCACCTACTCAGACTTTGCTGAAGGTGGTAAGGAAGGTATTATCCGTACCTTAGAAATCGATTTGATTATTGGGGCTGATGGCGCTAACTCTGTAGTTGCTAAAGCGATGAATGCTGGTGACTACAACTATGCGATCGCTTTCCAAGAGCGCATCCGCATCCCTGAAGACAAGATGGATTATTACAAAGATCTTGCAGAAATGTACGTCGGTGACGATGTATCGCCTGATTTCTACGCATGGGTCTTCCCTAAATACGATCACGTGGCAGTTGGTACTGGCACAATGCACAAAAATCAACGCCTGATCAAGCAATTGCAAGCGGGTATTCGCGCCCGTGC
>Ga0068877_10003444_pt1 | contig 12558 bp, 12 predicted proteins | sample NOAtaG_FD_66437 | JGI IMG/M metagenome (GOLD analysis project Ga0068877, IMG submission 66437) | Freshwater lake microbial communities from Lake Erie, under a cyanobacterial bloom - NOAA_Erie_Diel6S_1000h metaG | ecosystem: Environmental > Aquatic > Freshwater > Lake | place: USA: Ohio, Lake... | reverse complement strand
ATCTTGAGCCACCAAGCCCTGGGCGGTTAGCTCAGCGGTAGAGCACTGCCTTCACACGGCAGGGGTCGCAGGTTCGAACCCTGCACCGCCCACCAAAATGGCGTTTCGGATCAAGGCCTTGGCGGAAACGCCCTGGCCTTTTTTCATTAGGTGGGGCAGAAGTGGGGCAAATGGGGGGGTGGGTTGCGCCGTCTTTCGCTCACCACCGACTTGGTTCACAGCCTGCGGCGCCAGCGCCGGGCGGGAACTGCCACTCATGGCAACGCAGCCAACCGAGACCGCAGGTGCTCGGTGCCTCCCGCGGTAAGTGCGGCGGAGCAAAAACCGCACCGCCTCCGATCCCTTTGGCACGCGCTCAAATGAAGGCCCGCCTCGAGATGCTGGGCTGGCTGCCGGCGGGAGGGAGAGAAGATCTTGGCTGAACGAGACTGCATCCGAAAGCCGGGGGCTTTCGATGGGACGGCATCTGCACATTCGCCGATGCAGCCGAACTTGCCGAAACCGTCTCGGCTCCAAGCTGGTTTCGTATCTGACCTTGGGTATTCTCATGGTCACACATCCGTTCATCAGGGGGTTCCATGTCGAGTCAGCTTCAAGCCATCAACCTGGGGGGCAACGTCATCTGGGTGGAAGTCAGCGACATCCCGGCACAGCAGCGCGCCCAGTCTGAATTCGCCCAGACCTCGCAAGACACGGACTCAGTGGCAAAGGTGGCCGCCGATCAACTGGCCAAGGTCGACATCGGCCCCATGCTCAAGGCCGTGATCGGCCCGGTGTACGACGCGCTCAAGGACGCTGGACCTGAAGAAGTCGGGGTTGAACTTTCCATAGGCATCAAGGGTGAAGTCGGCTTTTTCGTTGCCAAGGGTGAAGGCAATGCCTCACTGAAGGTTTCGGCCAAATGGAAGTTCCCGCCGGCCCAGTAGGCCAGCGTGATGAACATCCTTGCTACCGTGCCCGCTGGCAGCCTAGTCAGCCTGTGGAAGCACCCCACCGACACTGACCGCATTCACTTCTTGTGTGGCGGCGTACTGGTGGGGCCGCGCCATGTGCTGACAGTTGGGCATGTTTTCGATGACCGGGCTACCCTGTGGGTTCGACCGAACAATGGCGAACTGCAAACCTACCCGCTGTTCGGAAGCGTACATCGACACCCACAGCGAGACGCGGCGCTGTTCCAGCTTGAAGTCGCTCCACGCCACACGGTCGTGGCGGTGTGCGATCGGAGCACCGCCTTTGAGGCGGCGAAGGACGCGTTCCGCCTGAACGGCTCGTTTCGCGGACAGTTGGAGCCTGCCCAGGACTTCCAGGTCTTGAACTTTGAAGCTGCAGCAGGCCTGTACTTCACCAACCTGAAGCAACCCAAAGGCCACAGCGGCAGTGCCGTGTCCGTGTCGGGCCACTTGTGGGGCATTGCAAGCGCGCACTTTGACGATCCCAACATCCATCGAGGTTGCGTGCTGTCAGTGCAGCAACTTTGGGACGGATTTCTGGCTACCGTGGAAGGCGTGCGCGACACCGCGGGGGGCGCGCGCCAAGGTGCATCGGTCACAACGCCGCCGGCTCAGCCCGATCCGCTGCAAGCCCAATTCCTTGCCAAGCTACGCGAACTTTTCGCGCAACCACCTCTTGCCGGCTGGGGCTGGGCGCAACCGCGGGTCGAGGGCGTGCCCGCCGCCGCGGTCGACTTGCTTGCAGGCCACGACCGGCACATGGGCAAGGATCTGTTGAGCTGGTTGTGCGATGAACTTGTTCCCGCCCTTGAGCTTGACCTGAATGAAGGCAGCCTTCGTGTCGATGCAGCGGCGGCGCGGCGCATCCGGCGCTTGATCTTCAACGCGGTGGACGTGGCGGCCAAGCTGTGTATGGACCCGGCTCAACGCCAGGCGCTCGCGGGTCTTCAGGCGCGCATCGAAGTCCCCGTCTTGCGACCGGTGGCGGCATCGCTGGCGTTCCGCCCTGATGCCCTTCACGCCCTAGCCCCGTTGCCTGACAGCCCGACGCAGGCGGCGAAGGACCGCTACGCCGTGCATCAAGGGCTGGAGGTGGGTGAAGGCGCAGACCAGCGTCTGGGCTTGGCCAGCATCATTGCGTCGATGCATTCCAGCAAGAACCCTACCACCAGTCCGATCGTCATTCGCACGGATGTGCAACTGGCTGAATGGCGCGGCTTCTTGAACCAGGAGCGCGATCAGAAACGTGGCCGTTGCCTGTTTCTCGACAAGGACCGGCGCGACGCACTGGCTAGCGACACCGTGTCCTGGTTGCATGACTTTGGCGTTTCGGTGGTGGTGCTTATGGGCGACACGTCTGGTTTCTTCTGGTTCGATGAAGACCGCCTGGTTGCCAAGGTGCAGTTCTTGCTGACCTGGTTTGCCACCCGTGCAGAGTGGAAAGACACCCATGCTTCCTGAATACCCGCCCGCTGGACTGCAGTTGCCCGCCATGGCCTCATGGCCCGCGTCGATGCATCTGTTCGACGAACTGCAGCGCAATGCCCTGCGTGCTGCTGAAGCCGCAGGGCGGCCTTTGCTGGTGCGCGGTGACCCTGGCACCGGCAAGAGCCAACTGGCCCACGCCGCAGCGGTGGCTGCGGGCCGCCTGTTCCTGCCCTTTGTCGTTGACTCGCGCACCGAGGCTTCTGACCTGATGTGGCGCTACGACGCCGTGGCGCGCCTGGCCGATGCACACCTCAGCGGCGTGCCGGGTGCCGGTGTACCTACCGGGTTGGACGCAAGGCATTACATCCAGCCCGGCCCACTGTGGTGGGCCTTCAATTGGGCGGGCGCACTGAGGCAGGCGGCCTCGTTGCGGTCGGCCGCCCATGCGCCAGGTCAGCCCCAAGGGTGGACGGCTGACAAAGGCTGCGTCATCCTGATCGACGAAATCGACAAGGCCGAAGCCGAGTTGCCCAACGGCCTGCTGGAAGCCCTAGGCAACGGGCGCTTTGCCGTGCCCTTGGCTGACTGTGTGGTCGAACGGCCGCCCAGCCAGCCCGCCCCGCTGGTGATCATCACCACCAACGATGAACGCGAACTGCCCGCCGCCTTCTTGCGGCGCTGCATGGTGCTGACGCTGAAGCTGCCCCAGGGTGGTGAACTGCACCGCTTTCTCGTCGAGCGTGGCGAACTGCACTTTGGCCTCTGGGCGCAGCAGCACCGCCCGGTGCTGGAACAGGCCGCGCAAGACCTGCTGGACGACCGTGAGCACGCGGCTCAGGCAGGCCTTTACAAGCCCGGCATGGCCGAGTACCTGGACCTGCTGCGCGCACTGCAGCAAGTGGGGGGTGATGCGATGGAGCAACTGCGCCAGCTCAGTCAGTTTGCCTACCGCAAGCAGCCCGAAGCCTGACCAAAGCCCCTCGCCGTCACGCCCATCACCTTCTTTACTGCCCCTGCCTCGCCACCGCCCCTCATGACGGCGCCGCCACCTCGCCTGCACCGCGCTGCCCTGGGTCGGGCTGATCTGCTCCGGGTCATCAACGACCACCCGGCGGATCTGCAAGTCACTGCGCTGCTTTGTGGTTTCGACTGGCAGCCACCGATGCCCTCAACGGCGCCCGAACCGCAGATCGCTGACAGCCAGCCGCCGAGCTCATCGTTTGCGCAGGCCTTGCCTCAGCGGCCTGTACTGCAAGCCACGCACTTCGCCGTGACGGTCACACCCGCCATCCCGTCTGATTCGGGTGCCAACTCGCTGGATCTCGACCACGGCGACGTGCTGCATCAGGTGCCCCAGGCCGACCCCGCCATCCAACCGACGCAACCCCAGCAACTGGTGCCGCGCCGGCGCATGGCTTCGTTGGTCAGGCGCTGTCTGCGCCGGCCCGTACCCAGCCGTCAGCTGGATATGGATGAATGGATCCGGCAAGCCACCCGGGGCGCAGGTGCTCCCGCGCGGTTGCCGATGCGCAGGGTGCGCATGTGGGGTTCTCATTCGGCCCTGGTCATCAATGGTCACGCCCACAGTCAGCCCATCAATGCTGATCTGCTGCAACTGGTGCGTGACGCCATCACCTGGTCAGCCGGTGCCGTGCGCGTCTACTGGGTCACCGAAGAAGGATTGGTTCAGCAGGCGCGCGCCATCCAAGCAGCGGGGCCACTGCACTGGCGTGCCGTGCCAGCGCATGCCCTGCAAAGCAGCCGGCACTGGCTGTGGGCAGGCGCTAGTCTGACCGGGCCGGGTGTCCGCCCTGACTTCTGGGCTCAACATGTGGGCCAGGTGCTGCGAAATCAGGGCACGGTGGTTTGCCTTCTGGCCGGTGGCCAGCCGGCGTCGAACCCGACCCTGCCCCACGGCGCGCAAAGTGTGTCATGGGACCATGGCGCGCGGCTGCAACTGCGATCGACTGCTGCCGGGCCCACCGCAACAAGTGCTCACGGGCTGGACGCGTTGTTGGCTGCCATGTCCCTTGCCGTGCGGGTTGAGCCTGCGTTGCTGCGAGCCTTGCGCCTGGAACTGGGCTTGCCCATGGCGGCAGAAGTCTCTGCGTGGGCACACGCCGATGTCAGCCGTCACGGCATTGCCTGCACGCTGCGGCCGGAGAGCGTGCAGCGGCACCGGGCTTGGGCGGCACAACACCTTTGCCTGGCATCGCGGCAGCACGCGGCCCGGCTGGTGGCGCTGCACCATCGGCACCTGCCACCGTGGATCTTGATGGAAGAAGCGGCCGTGGCTGCCAACCTGGCCCCAGGCTCGGGGACCGACGGTGCGTCGAAGGCCTGGTTGCAGATGGCCCGCACGCTGAAGCAAGTGCCGGGCTCGCCGGTGGCAGAGGCGGTCGCCCGCTATGTTCGGCGCACCGGCGCGCGATCGCACCCAGGCCTGTGGGAGACGCAGCCGGAGCTCGCCGCGGCCTGGGTGCTGGCCGAGCGGGAAGGGCTTGAGGCGGGTGCTGCCTTGCCCGGAGGTGTGCCACCCCACCTGTTGACCCGCTTGCTGGCCCGGCCGCGGGCCGACGGATCTGTGCCTCAAGCCTCTTTGGTGCAGCGCGGACATGGCGTGTGGTTGGTGCCCGGGCGCCTGCCGCAGCAGCTGGCGCCCGTTTCCGTCGACCAGCACGGCGCGCTGGTGCAAGGGCCCGCGGGGCGGCGGTGGATCCGAGCCGAGCGTGTCGGTTCTGAAGGAGTCGCACTGCTCGATGCAGCCGAGGGCGGCCCGGTGCATGTCGACCTGGACGATCGGCGCCTGACCCTAAAGCCACTGCCGCGCCCCGTCTGGGCCGATGAGTGGGGCCGAGATGCACGCGGCATCTACGCGCTGTCACCCCCCTTGGGCCGTGCGCAGGTGCGCTTGCAGGTGCTGAATGCCGATGACCCAGTGTTTGCCTTTGTACACCCTGGTCAAGAGGCGTTTCAGCTTCCGCTGAAAGAGCATGACGACTGGGCTGTCGGCGTCGACCGCTTTGGCATGTTCTCGAGATTGGTCGTTGGACAGGCGCTGCAGCAGTTTCGCTGGATCGCCCCCGGCCACTTTCTGATGGGCTCCACCGACACCGAGCGCGCGCGCATCTCCGACGAGAATTTGCGTGACCTCTGCAAGGACGAAGCCCCGCAGCACCCCGTGCACATCAGCCAGGGCTTTTGGCTGGCCGACAGTGCCTGTACCCAGGCCTTGTGGCAGGCGGTGATGGGCGACAACCCCAGCCACTTCAAAGGCAAGCCGCAACGCCCAGTGGAGCAGGTGAGTTGGGACGACGTGCAGCAGTTTCTGCAACGCCTGCAGCCGCACCTGCCCGCCGGTTGTGAAGCGGTGTTGCCAACAGAAGCTCAATGGGAGTACGCCTGCCGCTCCGGCACGCAGACGGCGTTTCATGACGGCGACAGCATCACGTCGCAGCAGGTCAACTTTGATGGTGATGATGGCTTCGGCAAGTCGCAGGGCGCGGCAGCGACTGTGCCGGTGAAGTCGCTGCCGCCCAACGCCTGGGGTTTGCATGAGATGCACGGCAATGTCTTCGAGTGGTGCGCTGATGGGCTGCGCAGCTACGCCGCTGATGCCGAAGTGGATCCGATCGGCAGAATGGAAACTGGGCCGGAGGCCCACCACGCCCTGCGCGGCGGCTCGTGGCTCAGCGGCGCCAGGCTCGCGCGTTCGGCCTACCGCTTCGCCTACCGGCGCGGCGACCGCCACCACTACTTGGGCTTTCGCTTGTGCCTGAGGTCCACCAGCCCAGCAGCCCCGGAGGGGCAACAAGGTATTCGCCCCGAGCCGGCGGCGCGGGGCCAGGCCCGGCGGGACGCCGGGCCGAAGCTGCCTGCGCCAGAAGGCTTTTGGGACCGAATCGTCAACACCGTTGTGCCGACCCGGCGCGGCAACAAGAAGCCCAAGCGATGAGCCTGCACTTCTTCTCAATCCCCGCGCTGCAGCCGCAGATGGCGCAGGACGAGTTCAACGCCTTCTGCGCTGCGCACCGCGTGCTGCAGGTCGAACGGCAGTTCGTGGCTGCGGGTGCGCAGTCGTTCTGGGCCTTGTGCGCCACCGTGGCCAGCGGCCCCGGCCCCTTGCCGGCTGCCCTGAAGCGCCCGCCCCGCGGTGTTGAAGGCGAAGCCGGCAACGAGCGCAAGCTGGACTACAAGGAGCTGTTGTCCGAGCCCGACTTTGTCGTCTTTGCCGCGCTGCGCCAGCTGCGCAAGACCCTGGCCGAACAGGATGGCGTGCCGCTGTACGCGGTGTTCAGCAACGAGCAACTGGCCACCCTGGCCCGCGAGCGCTGCGCCAGCCTGGAAGCACTGGGCCGCATCGACGGCGTGGGGCCTCTCGCGTGCAGCGATATGGCGCTGCCGTGCTGGCCTGCGTGGCCCAGGCCGGCATGGCGGAATCCCCGCCATGAAGCGCCTGGCGCTCACGCTGGCGGCGATTGCCGATCGGCCCAATCTGCTGTTGGCGGTGGCCAAGGCCGCGCGCGGCAAACAACGCAAGCCCGAAGTGGCCGCATGGCTGGCCGAGCTGGAGCCCAACCTGGCGCGGCTTTCGGCCGACATCCTGCACCAGCGCGCGCCCAGTGGCCTGCAGCGCCACTTCACCATCCACGATCCCAAAACCCGCGTCATTGTTTTGCAGACCGCGTGTTGCACCATGCCATGCTCAACCTGGCCGAGCCGCGCTTTGAACAAGCGCTGGTGCTCAGCAGCTTTGCCTGCCGGCCTGGAATGGGTGTGCATGCCGCCGTGGCCGCCGTGCAGCGCTAGCTGCAGCACCACGCCTGGTGGGTGCAGGTGGACGTGGCATCGTACTTTGCCAGCATCTGCCACCAGCGGCTCAAGGCGCTGCTGGCACGGCGCTTCAAGGGCGCGCAGGCACTGGCCCTGCTGGGCCGCATCATCGACGCCGGCGCGCTGGCTGCGGCGCCGCACAGTGCCGCCTGCGGCCTGCCCATCGGCGCTCTGACCTCACAGCACTTTGCCAACGCCTACCTCGATGGTGCAGACCGATTCTTGCTGGCCCGGCCCGAGGTGCGCGCCCATGTGCGCTACATGGACGACATCGTCTCGTGGTGTGACTCGCGCGCAGCGGCTGAACAAGGTCTGCAGGCCCTGCGCCAGCACCTGCTGGCCGACTGGTGGCTGCAGCTCAAGCCGCAGGTGCGCATCGGGCGCAGCGCGCGGGGCATCCGCTTTTGCGGCTTTCGCGTTCGGCCTGGCGTGGTGCTGCCCAGCGCGCGCAAGATGCGGCGCTTTCGCACCGGGGCCAAGGCCATGCAGGCCGCGCTAAAGGCCGGTGCGGCCACGCCGCAGCAAGCCCAGCGCGCGCACGACGTGCTGGCGTCCACGCCGCGCACACGCAAAGCCTGCGTTTGCGCCAGCGTGTGTGGGCTGCGGCAGGCGGCTACAGTGCGGGTCTGTGATGGGCATCGTTTTCAAAGCCGGCCCACCGCGCGCTGCGCGGCGGCTCGTGGATCAACAACGCCAGGAACGCGCGTTCGGCCAACCGCAACGCCAACCGGCGCGACGACCGCAACCACAACCTGGGCTTTCGCTTGTGCCTGAGCTCGATGGTGCGTGGGGGGTGGACGCCTCTTGCGCACCCATGGACCAGATGCCGCATCCGGAGTACTGGGCCCGCCAGGGCCGGGTGCCAAACCGCAAGGCACCCGGGGTGCTGGTAGGCGCAGCAGCAGGCGCTGCCGGCCGAACGCTCCCCGTGCTGCCGCCTTCGTGGGCCTGAGCATGCGCGAGCCACTGGCTTTTCCGCCCGACTGGGCCGACGCCTGGGGTGACGACCGGTTTGGGCTGTGGGCCGAGTTTGAAGTCGGCGGCGTGCGGCAGCGCATGCGCTGGATCGAGCCGGGTGAGTTCGAGATGGGGTCGCACCAGGGCGAGCCAGAGCGAGTTGACGACGAAGGTCCGCAACACACGGTGCAGTTCAGCGCCGGCTTCTGGCTGGCCGACAGCGCCTGCACACAGGCGCTGTGGATGGCGGTAACGGGAGCCGACAACCCAAGCCATTTCAAAGGCGACGACGCCTGCCCGGTTGAGCAGGTGAACTGGGACGACGTGCAGGCCTTTATGCAGCGCCTGCATAAGGAGCTGGGCCCGTCCAGTGACCCGGCCTTGCCAACCGAAGCGCAATGGGAGTACGCCTGCCGGGCCGGCACCATCACGCCCTTCAACCTGGGAGCCAATGTGTCCCCAAGCCAGATCAACTACGACGGCAACTTCCCTTACAACGGCGCCGACAAGGGCGAGTACCGAGAGCGCACCGTGCCGGTGACGAGCCTGCCGCCCAACCGATGGGGCCTGTACGAGATGCACGGCAACGTGTGGGAATGGTGTGCCGATGGACTGCGGCGCTACGACGCATCGAAGGTCGTTGATCCGCAGGGCCCTGCGGATCCTGGGCAGGAGGACCCCCGCGCGCTGCGCGGTGGCTCGTGGCTCTACCGCGCCTGGAGCGCGCGTTCGGCCTCCCGCGGCGCCCGCCGGCGCGCCGGCCGCTACCACTACCTGGGCTTTCGCTTGTGCCTGAGGTCCTGAGCCCAGTGCACCCCGGGACGGGGTGCTTCAGCTTCAAGCAGGTCAACCCCGGACGGGACGGCCGGGGGCCGCGCTTCAGGGCAGCCGCTGCGCCATAGCGCCAGCAGCGATGCGCAAGCCCGAACCGACAGCCCGCTGAGGGCCAAGCGCGGCCAGAACACCACCGCCACCGCCGGGCCGGCCGGGGTTGCCGGGTCGGGCGCCGAATGGCTGTGGTCGGGCGCGCCGCCAGGCCACCAACGCCTGGGCAGCATGCCGTCTACCGGGCCAGGCTGAAGCGCCGTTTGGCCAGTTGCTGCGGGTCCAGCAGAGGGAAGCAACTGGCAAACGAGCTAGCGTCGATCAGCATCCGCTTGTTGGCCTCGACCTGACTTCTGAACGAGTCAGGCCCGGCGTCACCCAAAGCCCGAAGTGACGACAGGCGCCAGCCGAATGACCTAGCCCTGCCCGCCGAGCATTCCCGCCCCACGCATCGCCTGCAGCACAGCCTGCGCCACCACCTCTGCCTGACCGTGGGGTTGAGCAGCCCCCATTGCCAGCGCCTGGATGATCTGCCCCTGCCGCCGCGGCGCCACTTCGCCGTAGCTCCGGAGCGTGGTCAGCACCCCTTCGTGGCCCATGTTCTGGCTCCAGGCCTTGAACTGCTCCGGGTCGCGGCAAAGAGTCTGCCCAAGTTGAACCAAGGTGTTCCTGAAGCTGTGCGGGTTGAAGTACGGCAGCCCCGCGGCCTGGAACGCGCCCTGGAAGATCGTGCGGATGGGCGAGGCCGTGCTCCAGTGCCGGCGTGCCAATCCCACGGCTTCAAACTGCCTGGACTCGCCCAGTTCCACCATCGTCGCAGGGAAGAGTGGATCGTCGTTGCCCCACAGCTTTTCCTGTCGTAGGTAGGTCACCCAGGCGTCGAAGATCTGGCGTACGTCGTCACCGACATTCATGAAGTAGGTCGGGAAGGTCTTGCTGAACTTCGTTTCGACTTCGCGCGCATCCTGGAACACGCTGCCTGCTACCAGGTCCACATGCTTCAGTTTCATCGACGCGATGGCGCTGTCGCGCGCGCCCGTCAGCAGCGCGAAGGACATAAGCGCCCGGTTGCGGCAATCGATCTCGGTCTGGCCGGGCATCAGCGCGATGGTGTGCCGGATCTGCTCCAGCGTCGGCACCGGCTTCTCGCGCCGAGCGGTGGCCACCCGGGAGTCTTTTAGCGACAGGCTGAAGTACTCGGCGTCCGAATACTGGAGTCGCGACTTGTAGCCTGGCTGCCCGGCCAGCCATTCGAAGAACCGCTTCAAGTGCGCCAGAGTGGCGTGCAGCGTGGCCTTGCTGAGCTTGCCGCCGGTGGTCAGGCTGGTCTGATCGGCCAGGTGCTTCTTGAAGGCCACGGCTTGCTCGAAGTGGAAGGCCTTGAAATCCCGGTAGCGGGTGTCGGCCTCGAAGCGCGCCAGCGCTTTGGCCACGGCGTCCACCGAGTCCTCGCTTTGCCGCTTGGCTTCTTTCAGGAAGACGAAGTACCGGCGCTTGATTCGCTCGTTGTCAGCGTTGTGCATTGCCATGGTCTGAGGTGCCTTTCGTCATGTCGCGATCACGATGGGTCTAGCCCGATTGCCTAGTCCGGCAGATGAGATGGCGTCCTGGGCGGCTTTGCGCGGGGCGTCGGCCGTCAAGCCGGGCTGTTCTCGGACTCGGACGCGGCCTGCCTGGAGCCCCGCACGAAGGCCTCGACGGTTGAAGCCACCCGGGTGATGTCGCGTTGCCCCACGGCTCTGCCGCAGCGTGCCAACTGGCGCTTAAAGAAGATGGCGCGCTTCTGCTCCTTTGCGGCGTCTCCCATCAGCTCTGCCTGTCTCCGCTCGGCAAGGTGCAGGCGCTTCGCCATAGCAGCGAACTGCGACTTGTCGGGATCCGCGGCCATCAACTCCAGCACTTCTTTGGCCTGAGCCTCAACCAGCTCAAGTTCGCGACGCATTTCGTCCAAGAGCTCCGCGGCCGAAGCGCCGCGGTCGTCATCTGTCAAATCACAGGGGCGCTCAGAGCTGGTCTCCGACCCTGGGGGAGCCTTCGTCTGCGCCGTAGTACGAGGCTGCACTCGACGAACGGCGACGTTTAGGGATGTTGCCCCGTCCCGCACGGCAGCCGCGACTTCATCCGACCCTTTGCTCAAGACCGCTCGCGCGCGCTGAATCGTGCGAACGCCCACGTCGGCCATAGCGGCCAACGCCGAGTCGCTGATCCGCAATTCCGCCCCCGGGGCGGAAATGGGGCTTTCAGGTCCAACGCTGATTCCCGAGGCACCCCAGTTGGGGTTGCCCCGTGGCGACCACTCGTACCGATGGCACGCAGCCAGGGCGATGGCACGCTGCGATGCGTTCAGATGGCGCCGGCTGACGTTCTGGCTGATCACCCAGCGCCTGGGGTCTACGTCCTCGGCAAGGGTCTCGAACTCCACCGGCAGCAGCAAGCGTAAGCAAGCACGCAGTCTGTGCCAGCCGTCGAGAACCTTGCCGTCGAAGAGCATGATCGGAACACGCTGGCCCTCAACCTCGATGTCGTCGACCAGTGCCTGCAGCTCGGCATCCGGCATATCGGGAAAGGCCGCCGACAGCGGGTGTCTTTGCAGGGCTTGGGCCCGTTGGTGCTCGAGCTTCATGGCGATGTGATGCAGTAGGCGACGTCGGCTCTGAGTTGGATTACGAGCCCGTCTTGCGCGAGCGAAAAGCAATGCGCTCCAAGGCACTGTTTAGGGAGGGCGCGGCGCTCTCGCCTATGTGTTCCTGTGCTTGCGGCATCGTGACGTCCAGCCCCGCGCAAACATGGGCCAGCATGGCCAGACCGACACGCCGGTAGATCAAGGTTTCGCATATCGAGCAGATGGCCACAAGATTGCCGGTTTTCGCCGTCAAGGCCACGTAGTCCACCATGTCACCGGCCGGGGTGCGCGGCGCCCGGCATCGAACGCAATAGAGTTCACCAGGTAGGCAGGTGCGCTTGTTTTTCGTCCGGCGGGCGTTGAGGAACGCCACCAAGTCACGGCCCAGGATCAGCATCGGGCGGCGGTCATCGTTGGTTGGTAGACCACGCTTGACCCAGCCGCGAACGGTGTTGCGGTGGATGCCGAATAGAAGAGCAACCTCGTCCACCGTGTAGTTGCGGTGGATCTTCGCCAGGCGGGGGTTCGGGTGACGCTTGCGCCTGCGTCCGGCCGGCGACCTCTTCATGTTTCGAAGCACGCGTGCGCATGGGTGCCATTGCAGCCTCCAAGGCTGCTGACACGTCTTCCGAAGTTCGCGACAGTACGCGGCGCGGAAGGGGCAGAGACGGAACCCTCGTCCATCACACCGCCACCTTGCGCGCGGCTTCGAGTTGCTGGACCAGCGCCTTCATCTCGTCGGCCTGCAGGCCGGCGATGACGGCCGCGTTGTGCGCATCGACTTCATAGTCGGGGTGGGCGACGGCACGCAGGCCGATGGGCACCGGCTTCGGAAAGAGCCCAGCCTTGATATCGGCGTAGTGCGCGCTGCGCGATACGCCGCGGCGCTTGAGAACGACCGGGATGCGAAGAAAGCTGAACTGCCGCGGCGGCACGAGG
>Ga0068877_10003442_pt1 | contig 12560 bp, 12 predicted proteins | sample NOAtaG_FD_66437 | JGI IMG/M metagenome (GOLD analysis project Ga0068877, IMG submission 66437) | Freshwater lake microbial communities from Lake Erie, under a cyanobacterial bloom - NOAA_Erie_Diel6S_1000h metaG | ecosystem: Environmental > Aquatic > Freshwater > Lake | place: USA: Ohio, Lake... | reverse complement strand
CGCCTGGTGCCGCATGCCACGCTCAGTATCGAGGCCAAGAACAAGCAGTAACCCGGTCTGATTCACAGTGAAGAAGGCCATCCTTACGATCCTGCTCGTCCTGGTCGCCGATCAATGGCTGAAGTTCTGGATCAAGCTCCATTTTCACTACGGTGAATCACGTACACTGATCCCCGGATGGCTCGATCTTCAGTTTGTCGAGAACCCTGGTATGGCCTTCGGATGGATGATTCCCGGTGAGGCGGGTAAGCTTACCCTGAGCATCTTTCGTATCATCGTAGTATTCGTTATTATTTACTACCTGCTGAAATTTATTCGTTCGGGAGCGCATGCCGGACTGGTCATCAGCATTTCGCTTATCGTGGCTGGTGCGCTGGGGAATATTATGGACAGTGCCGCGTACGGACTGATCTTCAACAAGGGATCGCGCTTCGATCCTGACGTTGGGGACTACACTATGTATTTCGGAAAGGCGGAAATGGACGGCGAAGGTTACGCTCCTTTTCTGATGGGAAATGTGGTGGATATGCTGCACTTTTCTAAGGAGATTACCATCGGAGGAAAGACGCGAGAGCTATTTCCGCCGGTGTTCAATATCGCGGACTCAGCCATCACCATCGGTATTTTGCTCATCCTGCTTTTCCAGAAGCGCTTTTTTCCGCAACATCCCAAAAACGCAGTGATTGCCGTGGATGAATCACCTGACTCCAACAGCGGGGTGACAGCGTCACAGCAACAGGACTGATTCCCGCATCAGCCTCGCTCCCAGATGCGGGATTTTTCCAGTTTAATCTGCTCCCGGAAAAAGATGCGGGTGCTCTTCTCAAATGCAGCCGTCTTGTCGCTTACATAGAAACGATAAGAGGGAGCTGAAGCACTTGGATTCAAGAGATGACGAGCTGAGAGAACTGTCTTCACTTCTCCCGCTACTACGCGAGCACTGTCAATGATGTCCACATCCACTCCCGTAATTTCACGAATCTCACGGGCTATCAACGGATAGTGCGTGCATCCCAGAATGATGGCTCTGATCTTCTTGAAATTCGGTCGCTCGAGATAATTCCGAATAATCGTTCGGGAGATCTGATTATTGAAAAATCCTTCCTCAATCATGGGCGCGAGGAATGGCGTGGCGTTAGAAATGACTTTCAGGCGGGGATTGAGACGCTCGATACGCTGCACGTATACACGCGACTGAATCGTGCCCTTTGTGCCAATTACACCTACCTGTCCATGATCAAATCGCTCCGCTGTGTGCCGGGCCACAGGATCAATTACATTGATCACAGGTACTTCTGATCCACACAGGCGGACTACCTCTTTATAGGCATGTGCCGATGCGGTATTGCACGCAATGACAATGGCCTTGCATCGTCGCTCAAGGAGAAAGCGGGTAATGCGCAGGGCATAGCCGCGAATACTCTCCGGTGACTTGTCTCCATACGGGAGGTGCGCTGTATCACCGAAATAAATAAATGATTCATGCGGCAATACCTTGCGAATCGCATTGGCAACCGTCAGGCCACCTATGCCTGAGTCGAAGATGCCAATGGGGCGCTGCTCATTTTTCATCCGGACAAGAATAGGAAATCCCGGTCATGCCGGGATTTCAAATCAAGTGCGTCAAGTTTTAATCAGTTCTTCGGAGCCGGATTGGTGACCGGTATGCCGAGCTCGGCCTTCACCAGGTCCGTAACGTCATCTCCGCCTTTATACAGAAGTGCGCCAACACCAGCATCGAAGATGTAACTGTACCCATTGGCCACGGCCACTTTATCAATGGCATTGTTGACCTTGTCGATAAGCGGCTTCAGAAGCGCCATCTGCTGCTTGTCCAGATCATCATTGGCCGTCTGCTGCAGATCGTACATGTTCTGCTCAAGATCGGTTATCGCCTTGGCCTTGCTCTGCAGGATGGCTTCAGGCCAGCTGTTGCGTCCGGCCTCGAATTCCTTGACCCTGGCATCATAGTCGGTCTTCATGGTCTTGAGTGTGTTCTCGTATTCAGCAGCAACTTTTTGCAACTGCTCTTCAATGGCAGCGCGCTCTGGTAGGGCAAGCAAAAGGGCCTGTCCGTCAGTATGCCCGAGTTTTTGGGCAAAAGTGCTAAGCGAGAGGAATAGTAGTGTGACGGCGGCAATCAGGGTTTTCATAGTCATTTCACGGATTTATTTGGTTGGCCTGTTTCAATAATGAGGCCAATATGTTGCTGTTTATTTTCGTGCAGGTGCTCGCTCTCCGCCTCCTCCCTTGCTGCCCTTGGGTTCGGTCGCCCCTCCTGGCTTTTCACCTTCCTCTTCGGGGGTCTCTCCACCCTCTTCCTCTTCGATGATTTCGCCGGGCTTGAGTCCCATCTTCTTGAGAACCTTATCGCTGATATCGTGCTTAGGATTGGAGTATAAAATGTTACTCTGGTTGGCACGATCAAAAACCACCATCAATGCACTTTGGGAAGCGACTTCCTGAATGGCCTGATAAATCTGGTCCTGGATGGGCTTTATCAGTTCTTCGCGCTTCTTGAATAACTCACCTTCCACACCAAACTTCTGTTTCTGCATTTCCTTGGCTTCTGTCCGCTTTTGAGCAATTTCCTCCTCGCGTTTCTTGCGCATTTCATCCGTGAGCAGAATCTTCTCTGCCTGGTAAGCCTTCTCGAGCTTGTCAATGGTGTTGTACTTCTCCTCAATCTCTTTCTGCCACTGGCTGCTCAGCTTGTTAATCTCTTGCTGCGCGGCCTGGTATTCCGGCATGTGACTCAGAATATACTTGGAGTCGACATACCCGAACTTCTGGGCACTGGCAAGCTGCCCGAAGGTGAGCAAAATGACGATGGTCAGGAGGGCGTGCTTCATGGATTCAGGGCTATGACAGTCAAAGATTTGCGAAGTTACAAAAGGGGTTAGAGCTCGCCAAGATTCATACCAATGGAGAAGTGGAACTGACCGCGGGACATGTTCGGCCTCGAGGGCAATTCGTCCAGTCTCCATCCATAATCAAAGCCCAGCAAACCAAACATCGGAAGGAAGATGCGGAGGCCTACCCCACCCGAACGATACAGATTAAAGGGGTTGTAGTCACCGAAGTCTTCCCATGTGCGCCCTGCCTCCAGGAAGCTGAGTGCAAAGATGGTTGCACTGGGATTCGTGGACAGGGGGTAACGGAGCTCCATGCCATACTTGGTAATGATGGGAGCGCCCACACGATCACTCGGCGTGGTGAGCGACAGGTCGTCGTAGCCGCGCAGGTTCACAATCTCCCGTCCGTCAAGCAGGAAGCCGCTGAGGAAGACCCCGCCGAGATAGAAGCGCTCAAACGGTGATTCTCCGAGCTGTCGGTTATACGCACCCAGAAAACCGAAACCGACATTCGTGTGGAGTACAAATTTGTTGGTCTTGTGCTTGTTGAGCGCAGTATACCAATTAGCCGTGAACTTGATTTTGTAATACTCTACCCAGTCAAAACGCTCCTGATCGGGCATGTTCTCGAAGTCATACTGCTGGCCGAGCACGCGCTGTCCGATCAAGGTATAGGGCAAGGTCGATTTTGTGCTCAGTGTAATCTTGGATCCCCATGTGGGATAAATGGGATCCGATACCGAGTTGCGCTCAAGCGTGGCATTGAAGGAGAGGTTGTTGGAGAACCCTTCATTGAAACTGAAGAACGAGCCAAACCGGTTCAGCTCAAAGTGCTGGTAGGATACACCGGCGTAAAACAGGAACCAGTCGTCAGGACGCTGCCAGCGCTGCCCAAACGATACCGAGGCTCCATTAATCACAAGGGACTGATAAGCGGGATTGATTTCGTTATTGATCCGACGGCGCAGTCCATTGGTTTGTACAGAACGAAAGGCCGAAACACTGAGTGAGTTGGGTTTCCGTCCACCAAGCCATGGTTCGGTGAAGGAAAGGTTATATGACCGAAAGAATAAACCATTGGATACGGCGCGGATAGAGAAGCGCTGCCCGTCACCGGATGGCAGAGGTGTCCAGGCGTCTTTCTTGAAAATATTCCGCATGGAAAAATTGTTGAAGCTAAGCCCCAGCGAGCCCACAATGCGACCTCCTCCCCATCCGCCACTGAGTTCAATCTGGTCGGAGGGCTTTTCTTCCACCACATACTGAAGATCCACCAATCCTTTGTCTTCTCGAGGATTCATCTTCACGTCAAAGGCCTGGGGATTGAAGTAGTTCAGTGCGGCCAGCTCGCGTTGTGTCCTCACTACATCGGACCTGTTGAAGAGGTCGCCCGGCCGGGTGCGGATCTCCCGGAATATGACATGATCATTGGTCTTGGTATTGCCAGTCACCGTCACTCGGCCAATCCGGAACTGATTGCCTTCGTAAACGCGTATCTCAATGTCGATGCTGTCGGGTTGTACAAGTGTTTCTACTGGAAATGCATAGAAGCTGAGGTAACCATCATCCGTGTAAAGCGATGAGATGTCGCGGCCGTTCTGGTTGAATTCAATTCGCTGTGACAACATTTCGAGATTGTACACATCACCCTTTCGGATATTGAGCACACTGTCAAGCGCTGCACCAGAGTATTTCGTATTACCGGCAAAGGAGATGTTGCGGAAGTAGAACCGACGATCTTCTTCAATTTTCATGTAGATGCCAATGCGGCCCGGGGCAATGGTATAGATGGAGTCCCGCACAATGCGCGCATTGCGAAATCCTTCCTTGTTGTACTTGGCAATGACCGCGGCCTTATCCGTGGCATACTCTTCTTCTATGTACTTAGATGACTTAAATATGCGCCACCAGGCCATCTGCTTGGTGTTCTTCATGAAGCGCCTGACCCGGGCCGGACTTATTTCCGATGCCCCGACCAGTGCGATTTCTCCGACCTTCACGCGATTGCCGCGTTCAACCAAAAAGTCAAGCCGGATGTAATTCTTGTCCTGCAGAATGGGGTCAGGGGTTTCCCGGATGTCAATCTTAACGTTGAAAAACCCTTTCTCCACGTAGTATTTCCGAATCCTGCTGATGGCCGTTGTTTTCAGGTTTTCATTGCACACAGTGCCGTTGACCAAGGCAAGTTTCTCCCTCAGATTCTCAGCCTCCGACTTCCGCAATCCCGGAAAGCCAAAACTGCCAAGACGGGGCATCTCCGTGAGCCGGATGACGAGATATACATCCGTGCCTCTGAATTCGGCAGCGTAAATGGAGACGTCTGCAAAGAGCTTCTGCTTCCACAGCAACCGGATGGCATCGGCAATGTCTTCTCCAGGAAGGAGAATTTCCTCTCCTTCTTTAAGACCACTGAACAGCTTGATCGCCTGAGGGTCCGTGTATTCCGTGCCCATCACAGTGATCCCGGCAATACGATAGCGCTGGGGCTCAGCTGCCGTTGGCTGGGCCCGGGCGGTACTAAAACCACTCGACACAAGCAGCATGAGCAGCATAACCCGAAGGTGGTGGCGGAAAGAAAGTGCAGGTATCATGTTCCTGTTTTCCTCCTCCGGATTACATTGAGTCCGGTGCGAGGGGTTATCTGCTCGGACGTTTTTCCAAACCGACGCTCGCGACCTTGGAAATCGATCAGAGCCTTGAAGAATTCCTGCTCGTTGAAGTCCGGCCAAAGGATGTCGGTGAAATAAAGTTCAGCATAGGCGATCTGCCAAAGCAAAAAGTTACTGATCCGCATCTCCCCGCTTGTGCGGATAAGCAACTCGGGATCGGGAAATGATCGGGTGCTCAGATGATCTGAAATGACCTGACCGGTAATCCTTGAGGCGGGTATTCCTGATGCCACAATCTCCTTCACGGCATGGGTCATCTCCCATCTTGCACTGTAGTTCAGCGCCAGAATGAGGTTTACGCGCTCATTGTCCCGCGTGCGCTCCATGGCGCCAAAGAGTTCGCTGCGGCAAGCATCAGGCAGGTTCTCGAGGTCCCCGATGGCGTGCAGGCGCACTTCGTTGCGGTCAAGGTCATCGACCTCACCTACGATGGTCTGAACCAGCAGATTCATCAGAGCATCCACCTCTTCCTTGGGACGGTTCCAGTTTTCGGTGGAAAAGGCATACAGGGTGAGATAACGAACCCCTGAGCGGGTAGCGGCCTTCAGACTGGCCCGCACCGCCTCTACACCGTTGAAGTGCCCGAAGATGCGCTCTCGTCCCTGACTCTTGGCCCAGCGGCCATTGCCATCCATGATGATGGCTACGTGCTCGGGCACGCGGCTCAGGTCAATCTGGTCAAACAATTCCATGGTGTGGGTCAAAGGCAAAGCCGGCGGCAAAAGTAAGGCAGGCTGGGGCGTTTCATTGCCAGCAGGTATTGGCCCTTTTATCAATGCGCACAGTAAGGGCGCCCATCACAAAAAAGTAGAGATCGCGCCGGCCGGGATCTCCTCGCTGAAGCCCGGTATTCGTGCCATTCTCCAACTCGGGATCGAGGCTCTGGTCCGAAAGACCGGCTGTAAGCCTGCTGCGCTCGTCAATCAGCAGGTTGGGGTCAGGGTATACTCCCGAGACGTCATCGAAATAGTCGGTCCAGGTGCGCCGAACTCCCCATTCGAGGGATAGGCCGAAAATGGCAAAAAGATTCATGCGCAGCCCAATACCTGCTGGTATGGCCATGCCCGTGGTGCGGTAAAGCGGATCGAAGTTCTCAAGGCCCTGACCTTCTGTACCCGCTGGCTGAAGCGGCTTCCAGCTATCCCGGAAAAAACCCTCAGGCGTCATAGAGTAGTAGGCGAGTCCCGTGAACAAATAAGGCGATATCCAATCGTCTGAGCCAATCTGGTAATTCATGAAGTTTAACTCGACCTGCGCACTGCCTTCATAAAACCGGTTCCTGAAATTGAGATTGCGGTTGCGCCGCCAGGGGTCGTCACTGTCTTCATCCCACGCCTCCACCTGACCGTAAAGGATGCCGAGCTTCATGGTCCATCGGCGGTTGAAGTTGTTGCGAAAACTGAAACCTCCTCCTATCCGGAGACGGCCTCCAAAGTGCCTGTAGGGATTGATCTCGCCGAGGTAATAGGCGGTGCCCACATGAAATCCAATCTCTTTGCTCCGGTCGAATTTATTGGCCTGCGCAAAGAGGCCTGCCGACACCAGCAAGCATAGCATGAGGGAGAGGAGCCGCATGCCCCGGAATCGGATTTTCGGTTGGTTTATTGCCTGACGCATAAAAACGGCCGCAAAGGTAGGTCGGGAAAGGCATGGGCGCAGACTAGTTCCGCTTGTCAGCACCCCAACCCATCTTGCTTCGGATGGTCTGAAAGAAATCGGCTCCGCCCAGCGATACCAGGTGGAAGCGGAACGGGGCCAGACTGAGCTCGATAGTGGCGTCAGGTCCAATCTGCACATGGCCGCTGTCCATGGTGAGCAGGAAGGATGGTGATCGCCCCTCAGCCCGCAGCGTGATGGTGTGCCTGTCGGATATGATCACCGGTCGCACGGTGAGGTTGTGGGCAGCAATCGGAGTGAGCACAAAGGTCTCAGAGTCAGGCGTGACAATAGGCCCGCCGCAGCTCAGCGAATAGGCCGTGGATCCAGTGGGTGTGGACACAATCAGACCATCGGCCCAGTAAGTGTTCATGAAAATGCCATTCACATGGGTGTGGATCCGGACCATGCTGTTGCGGTCCTTGTTCAAAATACTGACCTCATTGAGAGCGTACGGACGCTCGCCCAGATCCACCTGGTTGCAGGCTACCTGAATCATGGACCGGCGGTCAACGTGATAGCTGCCGGCGTATATGGCCTCAATCGCGGCCTGCGACTCGGGGAGCCCAACCGTGGACAGAAAGCCGAGCCTCCCGGTGTTGATCCCCAGCACAGGAATCTCCAACCCGCCCACAATGCGGGCGCAATCGAGCAAGGTGCCATCGCCCCCGATACTGACCACAAATTCAGATCCTCTCAGATCTTCATCGCGCGTGAAAACAGCTAGATCCCGGCGTATAGAGGTATGCTCCGTAAGAAACCGGTAAAATCTGTCATATACCCTCAGCCGGGCACCGCGCCCGATCAGGTTGTCAAGCAGGGTAACCACCTCTGCGGCATATTGGGGGTCGAATTTTTTTCCGTAAACGCAGATGTTCATGCCGTTATGTGGGGTCTGACGCGAAGGTAAGCCTGCACCAGCCTACCTCTTCAGATGTTGAGGAATCGCATGAATTCCTCGTAGCGCTTTTGCAATCCTTCACTGTACTCCGCCTCCTGATAGCTGCGCTTGACGGTGAACCGGAAGCGATCCAGGCTTTGCAGAATGGCGTTCAGGTCGGGCTGGTTGACCTTGAGCGTAACATCTACATATCCATCTCCCGTGGGATGAACGGATGAACTCAGGATCTTGGCTCCATTCTCTTCCACAATCCGGGCGATCTGCTGAAGACTGTAGTCCTTGGAGGGCATCTCCAAAACCAGAATACCGCCCGGCTCATGGGCACCCTGCATGCGGGCAACTTCCTCTACAATATCCTCCAGCGTAATGGATCCGATGTATTGTCCTTCAGTTTCCACCACAGGTATCACAGTCAGGTGATTCTCCGTGGCAACCTTGAGCACCTCGTACAGGTGGTCTGCCGGCTTGACACTGATAACCAGAAGCCCGGCCCCCAAGGCCAGTTGTTCCTGTCCAATGACCTCATCGGCCGACATCAGGGCCGTCTCGGATATCATTCCACAGAAAATCCCATCTTCCACAACAGGAAGATCAGCCACCCGAAACTGATCCATCAGGTTCAGGGCATCCACAGGATCATCCTGTGGATGAAGAACCGGTACCTGGCGGTTCATAATATGTTGGGCTGTGACCACTTGGACTTATTGTAATGGGTGTACATGCGGCTATATGCTTACCCTACCCAAAACGGGCAGGGTTGAAATAGGTTCAACGAATAAACGACTCGGGGTCAAAAATTGTTGGTACGAGCACGCATTTCATCCAAAGCCCTTCGGAGTTTTGCACATTCTTCGGGGAGTTAACGAACAATGCATGAAAAAACTGAGTGTCAATATCAACAAAATCGCCACACTGCGAAATGCACGGGGTGGTCATATTCCTGATGTGGTTGAAGCGGCTGTGGCAATCCAGCGTTTTGGCGCCGACGGAATCACCGTGCATCCCCGTCCTGATGAGCGACATATCCGGCGTTCCGATGTTTATGCACTGAAGAATGTGGTGTTTTCAGAGTTCAATGTGGAGGGCTATCCTTCTCCGGATTTTCTGGACCTGGTTCTCGAGGTCAGACCCGAACAGGTCACGTTGGTGCCCGACCCGCCTGAGGCCATCACGTCATCCGCAGGCTGGGATTGTATCCGCTATGGTGATTTTCTCCGAGCGATCATCAGCCGACTGAAGGAAGGGGGGATCCGCACGAGCATCTTTCTTGAGCCGGATGCGTCACAAGTGGCAGCAGCGCAGGCAACGGGAACGGATCGCATCGAGCTCTACACGGAATCTTATGCGGTGGGCTATCCCAATGATCCGGAAGGTGCCATCGCTCCGTTTATTGCAGCAGCGAGGGCGGCCGAGGCGGCAGGACTTGGGGTGAATGCAGGCCATGACCTTTCTGCGACTAACCTGGCCTGGTTTGCTTCGCATATTCCCAATCTGCTGGAGGTTTCAATCGGGCATGCCTTGATCAGCGATGCGCTTTACTGGGGTCTCGAAAATACCGTTGCCATTTACAAGCGGGAACTACTCAGGTCATGACACTATTCCGACAGGTTTTCGGCGAAGGGCAGCCGCTGATCATTCTCCATGGACTCTTCGGATCGGGGGATAACTGGTTGACTCATGCGAGATTACTTTCTGACCGCTACCGGGTATTTCTCGTGGATCAGCGCAATCACGGCCGTTCCCCGCATCATCCCGATATGTCCTATCCGCATATGGCCGCCGATGTGATCGGGCTGATGGCTGAGGAAGGCCTTCGTGATGTGATCCTGGTTGGCCATAGCATGGGCGGGAAAACAGCCATGCACGTGGCCCGCGAATTCCCGCATCTGCTGGATCGTCTGGTGGTGGTGGATATGGGGATAAAAGCCTATCCCCCGCATCATGACCGGATCTTCGAGGGCCTGTTCGCCGCGCACGCAGAAACGGCTTCATCACGGAGTGAGGTGCAGAGCAGGCTGGCGCCCTTCGTGGATGATCCGGCCACGCTGCAGTTCCTCATGAAGAACGTCTATTGGACCGAACCCGGCAAGCTGGCCTGGAGGTTTAATCTGCCTGTACTGCGGAATTCTATCCAACATATTCTGGCCGCAATTCCGGACGAGCCGGTGGTCCATACTCCCACTTTGTTCATGAGGGGCGCTCTTTCGGGCTATATCCGGGAGGAGGATTACCGGGCCATCACCGCCATTTTCCCGGATTCCGTATTTACTGTGCTCGAAGGGGCCGGACACTGGCCCCACGCAGAAGTTCCCGAGCGATTTCTCGAGGAGCTTCGGAAGTTTATTGATTGATTCCAATATCACCATTAGCGGCCAAGGCAGCGCATGAGCCCTTTTGCTGGCGCGGGGAGGCCACAGGGGAGCCCAATGTGCTTGAATTCGACGTAATTTCACACCAGTTTTTCTGAACGCCTTACAACTATGCCAAGCGACAAAAAGATTCTCCTTCCCACCGATTTTACCAAAGTCGGAGACGTGGCTATGGACCACGCTTTACTCATGGGTAAAACAATCGGTGCTGATGTCTATGCTCTCCATATCGTAGAGCACAAGCGCCAGGTGCCTGAGGCACGCGAGAAGATGAATGAGTTGCAGGAGCGGGTCAGACGCGACAAAGGTTCGGAGATTTATCCACTGGTGCGCATTGGGAATATCTACGAGGATATCGATAAGACGGCGGTGGAAATGGATTGCAGCCTGATCATCATGGGAACCCATGGCCTCCGCGGATTGCAATTCCTCACTGGCGGACGCGCCCTCAAGATCGTAACCGAAAGCTCTGTGCCATTCATCATCGTGCAGGAACGCACCATTCGCGCTCACGGCTACCATCGGCTCGTGGTGCCACTCGACCTTCACAAGGAAACCAAACAGAAATTAAGTTTGGTTGCTGATATCGCAAAGTATTTCAACTCCAAAGTATTTCTGGTTTCGCCGGGCGAAACGGACGAGTTTCTTCGAAACCAGCTGATGAGAAATATTATCTACGCCAAGGATTATCTGGAAGATAAGGATATTCCGTATGACGTCGAAATTACAGAGAGCAAGACGGATGGTTTTGTGAAGGCGTTGCTCAAGTATTCGGCTTCCGTTGAAGCAGATCTCATCTGTATCATGAATTTTCAGGGCGGAAGCATCATGAACTTTTTCTCTCAGGGCTACGAACAGCAAGTCATTACCAACGAAGCACAGATTCCTGTTTTGTGTGTAAATCCTGTGGATACCTTCGTCATGGAACAGGCGAGTTTCACGCCCTGATTACTCCACTTTTACTCCAATCACGAGGATGTCGTCCACCTGTTCCTGGCTACCCTTCCAGCGATCAAGGGTCTCTGCAAGCCGCCACTTTTGCTCAGCCATCGGCAGGTGATAAATGGAGAGCAGGGTATTCCTGAATTGCTTGCGCATGAATTTCTTGTTCTTAGGTCCGCCAAACTGGTCGGCATAGCCATCGCTGAAAAGGTAGATACAATCTCCCTCGCGAAGTTGATACTGCTTGCACGTGAAGCTTCTATCCTCGCGGTAGAAAGAGCCGATGCTGAATGGATCGCTCTCCAACTCCGTGAGTTCATGGTTACGGATGATGTATACGGGGTTATGCGCGCCGCTGTATTCCAGTTGAAGGGTGTTCTGATCAATGGCGCACACGGCGATGTCCATGCCATCGCGCAGTGAGTCATCGGTGCCCTTGTGCCGCATGACTTCTCCGGACCGGCGATCCACATTGTTCAGAATCTGGTCGGGCCGCGTGAATACCTTGGTCACCTGGTTCAGGGCATTATGTCCGACCAGACTCATAAAGGCGCCCGGAACGCCATGACCAGTGCAGTCTGCAGCAGCAAAAACCTTCTTGTTACCCAATTCCTTGAACCAGTAAAAGTCTCCGCTGACGGTGGCTTTCGGACGAAAAAGCACGAATGAATCGGGAAACATCTTGCGAATGAGAGCGTCATCGGGCAAGATGCTCTCCTGCAAGCGCTGGGCGTAGTCAATACTCGACTGCAGGTCGTGATACAGTTCGGTGATCTGTTCTTTCTGTTGTTCTACGGCTTCTTTCTGAATGCGGATTTCGCGGGTTTGCTCGGATACCTTTTGCTCCATCTCATTCCGGTAGGATGCAAGGTCCTTGCGCATCTTCAACAGGGCCTTGCCAAGTTCATCATGCTCGGAGAGGGGAGAGTACTGAATGTGAAAGTTGCCTGCACCTACCTGAAGAGAGAATTCTTTGGTCTTTTCAAAGTTGGAGATAAGCACATTGACAGCTCTTGCCATATCGCCAATTTCATCGTCTCCGGCTTTTACTGGATGCAGCGAGTAAATACCCTGTGATAGGTTGTGCAGCTTGCGACGCAGCGATTCCACAGGCCGCACAATGGAACGTGAGGTGAGCACGGCAATCAGGACACCGGCTATCAAGGTG
>Ga0068877_10003440_pt1 | contig 12563 bp, 10 predicted proteins | sample NOAtaG_FD_66437 | JGI IMG/M metagenome (GOLD analysis project Ga0068877, IMG submission 66437) | Freshwater lake microbial communities from Lake Erie, under a cyanobacterial bloom - NOAA_Erie_Diel6S_1000h metaG | ecosystem: Environmental > Aquatic > Freshwater > Lake | place: USA: Ohio, Lake... | reverse complement strand
TATTATTGATAATCAATAGATTTATTGACAATAAATAAAAATACCTCTATAGGAAGCTTGGTATTTTGATAATTGGCACTTACTTTTGCCGTCCCAAATTTTAAGACATTTTAATTTAAAACCATTTCAAAGTGAGTACTACAAGTTTTAAAACGATTCACGCAAATGATAAAACGGTAACCCGCGAGTGGCATCTGGTAGATGCCGAAGATAAAACTCTCGGACGTTTATCATCAAAAATTGCATCCTTGCTTATTGGCAAGCACAAGCCCTATATCACAAAACATACCGACTGCGGCGATTATGTTGTTGTAATTAATGCAGATAAAGTCCGCCTAACCGGAAATAAACTCGACCAAAAAGAATCCAGACATTACACCGGCTACCCGGGAGGTCTCCGTAAGGAAACAGCGCGTAAGGTATTGGCACGTCGCCCGGAAAAATTGCTTGAAGAAGCTGTACGTGGTATGTTACCAAAAACAAAACTTGGTGATAAAATGTATACCAAGTTGTTTGTTTACGCCGGTGAAAAACATGATCATATCGCTCAAAAACCAAAACCAATCAAACTTTAATTCATGGAAACTAACAATACCATAGGACGCAGAAAAGAAGCCAGTGCACGTGTGCGCATGAGCAGCGGTTCCGGTAATATTATTGTTAACGGTAAAGATTATAAGCAACACTTCCCGCAGACAATTTACCAGCTCATTATCGAACAGCCATTCAAATTACTCGAACAGGTTGGCAAGTTTGACGTTACCGTTAATGTAAATGGTGGTGGCGTTAAAGGTCAGGCAGAAGCGGTGCGACTTGGAATTTGCCGCTCGCTGCAGAAAGACAATCCGGAATGGCGTACCATACTGAAAAAAGCCGGCATGCTTACCCGCGATCCAAGAGTGGTTGAGCGTAAAAAGCCGGGTAAAAGAAAGGCACGCAGAAGCTACCAGTTCTCTAAACGTTAATCTGATTTCATCACAAAAAATTATCCTTACTAAACATACCATGGGAAAAATAACCTATCAGGATCTGTTAGAAGCAGGCGTTCACTTCGGTCACCTGCGCAAAAAATGGAACCCTAAAATGATGCCTTACATCTTTATGGAGCGCAAAGGCATTCACATCATTGATTTGAACAAAACGCTTGAATCACTGGAAGAAACTGCCGGCGCACTCAGAGCAATGGCTCGCTCCGGCAAGAAGATTTTGTTCGTGGCTACTAAAAAGCAAGCCAAAACAATTGTTGAAGAAGCGGCGAATCGCGTAAATATGCCATACGTTACAGAGCGTTGGCTCGGCGGCATGCTCACCAATTTTGCTACCATTCGCAAAAGCATCAAGAAGATGCAGAGCATCGAACGTATGATGAATGATGGCACATTTGAAAATATCACTAAGAAAGAGCGCTTGCAGCTTACCCGCGAAAAAGCAAAACTTGAGAAAGTGCTGGGCGGTATCGCTAATATGTCTCGATTGCCGGCGGCCATATATATTGTTGACATCGGTAATGAGCATATTGCATTGGCCGAAGCAAAACGTCTGAACATTCCAACATTGGCCATGGTTGATACGAACTGTGATCCCACATTAGTAGACTATGCAGTTCCTGCTAACGATGATGCTACCAAATCCATCGCAATCATCACGGAGTACCTTACCAATGCAATTATTGAAGGTCTTGAGGAGCGCAAGCGCGATAAAGATGAGGCCGATGCTCAGAACGAAGGAGAAGAAGAATCCCGATTATCATCTACAGAGCGTGTACTGCTTGCTGTAGACGAGGATAGTCCTGAAGAAGGTAGTGGCGAAGGGGCTAAAAAGCCTGCGGCTCCCGGTGGAAGACGCAGAGCAACAGGTGCTCGTCGTACAGGAGGAGGCCCTAAGCCTGCAGGTAAATAAGTAACTCACATATAAAAAAATAACAATGGAAATAACAGCAAGCCAAGTAAGTCAACTGCGCCAAAAAACCGGCGCACCGTTGATGGATTGTAAAAAAGCACTAACAGAATCAAACGGCGATTTTGATGCCGCTATTGACTATTTGAGAAAGAAAGGCGCCAAAGTATCTGCCCTTCGCTCCGAGCGCGATGCCAAAGAAGGAGTTTCTATGGCTATTACTTCATCCGACCACAAAAAAGGTATCATTGTAAAATTAGGTTGTGAAACAGATTTCGTTGCCAAGAGTGCCGACTTTGTGAATTTCGCTCAATCTATAGCTAACCTTGCCCTGGCTAACAGCATAGCTACGGTTGATGGTCTAAAAGCAGCGCACATCGACGGCGTAACTGTTGCCGATCGTATGACTGATTTAGTTGGTAAAATAGGTGAGAAGATTGAATTGCAACACGTAGAGCTCATACCCGGTGAGGCCGTAGTCGCCTATAACCACGCCGGTTATCGTATTGGTGTGTTGGTAGCAATGAATCAGCCACTGAACGAAACAATTGAAGTAGTCGGTAAGGATATTGCCATGCAAATTGCGGCAATGAATCCTGTTGCCCTGGATCAAAACAGTGTGCCTCAGGATGTTATTGATCGTGAAATGGAGATTGCCAAGGAGCAAATTCGTCAGGAAGGCAAACCCGAAAATATGCTTGAAAAAATTGCAGCAGGTAAACTTCAAAAGTTCTTCAAAGAGAATACCCTTTTAGCTCAGCAGTTTGTAAAAGACAATAATAAAACTATAGCTGATGTATTAAAAGAAACCGATGCAAACCTTAAAGTGCTATCCTTCAAGCGGGTTGCATTAAACTAAGAAATTCAAAAAAGAGAACTTCGGTTCTCTTTTTTTTTGTAATTATTTTAGCCAACCAATAAGTCAAGCAATATGCCAATACAGTACAAACGAATACTACTCAAACTTTCAGGGGAATCGCTTATGGGTAATCAGCAATATGGTATTGACCCGGAACGGGCTTTATTGTATGCTGGCGAAATCAAAAGTGCTATTCAAACCGGTTGTGAAGTGGCCGTGGTAATCGGAGGTGGTAATATCTATCGGGGAATGGATGCGGAAGCAACAGGTATTGAACGTGCTACCGGCGATTACATGGGGATGCTCGCCACGGTGATGAATGGTATGGCCTTACAAAGTATTATTGAAAAAGAAGGTATCAAGACAAGATTATTGTCCGCAATAAAAATGGAGCAGTTGTGTGAGCCCTATATTCGCCGCCGCGCAATACGTCACCTGGAAAAAGGTCGTGTGGTTATTTTCGGTGCCGGTACCGGAAATCCATATTTTACCACGGATACGGCGGCATCATTGCGAGCCATTGAAATTAATGCAGAGGTATTATTGAAAGGAACTCGTGTCGACGGTATTTATTCTGCCGATCCCGAGAAGGATAAAACGGCAACCCGTTTTGATCGAATATCGTATTCTGAAGCTTACGAAAAAGATCTTAAGATTATGGATAAGACCGCTTTTACTCTTTGTCAGGAAAATAATATGCCGATTATTGTCTACGATGCCAATAAACCCGGAAACCTGCTTGCGCTTTTGAATGGCAAACACGTAGGCACCTTAGTTAAGTAATTTATACATCTTGCTGTTAATCCGATTTACTTAAGGTGCCGGCGTATCCATTATCTGAGAATACCTATACGGTAGACAGTTCCAAGGTATTTATACCCTTTCAGCGCGGCATAGATGATATACGAAACAGACCGGGTTCACTCCTCGTGGACATAGTTCCGTTTCTGGTGCAGACCAAAGAGTACAATATTGTAATTGATCCGGGCCTAGGACTGAAATTAAGTAATGGTCATTATCATATTCTGGATAATTTGATGCGACATCAGCTCTCCGCCAGCGATATAGATATTATTCTCTTGTCCCATTTGCACAAGGATCATCTTGCCGGTGCCGTTATGGAGATTGCAGACGCTATGTCACCGATGTTCCCCAATGCTATTTATTATGTACAAGAAGGAGAGCTCATTGATGCCTTATCCAAAAGCTCTTCATCATACGACCGAAAGGTTATTGATTATCTGTTGCAAGAAGGCTTACTGAGAACAATCAATGGAAATACGACATTGAAGGATTGTATTCAATGTGAAATCAGTGGAGGCCATACGCCCTATCATCAGATTTTTATTATCGATGATGGTAACGCCAACTTTTTTTATGGCGGCGATGTATTACCGCAACCACAGCAATTAATTCGACGATTTGTTGCCAAATATGATTATGATGGTAAACACAGTGCCGACAAACGAATTGAATATGGCAAACGAATAGCTGAGGGCGACCTTACTGCGCTCTATTTTCATTCCGCATTACAGCCTATGTCTAAAGTGTCGTACGATGGTGATAAGTTCATGGTTATTTAGGGTTTTATTTTCGTAGGACAAAATAATATCGTGTTACAGCCCTTATCCCTTTCTATATTTGCGACTCATTAAGTAATACGCTATGTACAGAACACATAACTGTGGAGAATTGCGCCTGACAGATGCCGGCAAGACGGTAACGCTCAGTGGCTGGATACAACGAATCAGAGACCTTGGCGGACTCTTATTTATTGACCTGCGCGATCGCTACGGTGTTACCCAGCTATTTATTAATCCGGAGCAGCACAATGCATTATACCAACAGGCAAAAGCGTATGGACGCGAATTTGTTATTCAGGTTATCGGTAAGGTATCAGAACGCAGTAGCCGAAATCCCAATATGGTAACAGGCGACATTGAAGTCATAGCCTCAGATATTAATCTGTTGAATGCATCGATAACACCACCATTCACCATTGAGGATGATACCGATGGCGGTGATGATTTACGTATGCAATATCGTTACCTGGATATACGTCGTGATCCGGTGCGTAAAAATTTACTGGCCAGGCATCAGGTTGCACGCGCCGTTCGCGAATATATGGATGGTAAGGGTTTTGTGGATGTGGAGACGCCATTTTTGATTAAATCTACCCCGGAGGGGGCAAGAGATTTTGTGGTACCATCTCGTTTAAATGAAGGACAGTTTTATGCACTTCCGCAATCACCACAAACGTTCAAACAATTGCTCATGGTTGCCGGCATGGACAGGTATTATCAAATCGTTCGTTGCTTCAGAGACGAAGATTTACGTGCAGACAGACAGCCTGAGTTTACACAGATTGATTGCGAAATGGCCTTTGTGGAGCAGGAAGATGTGTTGAATATGTTTGAAGGTATGGTGAAGTATGTATTTAAATCGGTTCGTGGAATTAACCTTAGTGATTTTCCAAGAATGTCGTATGCCGATGCCCTTAAATATTATGGTAATGATAAGCCCGATCTACGATTTGGCATGCAATTGATTGAGATAACCGAAATTGTTAAAGGACGAAATTTCAAAGTGTTCGATGATGCTGAATACACGGCAGCCATAGTCGTTGAAAATTGTAGTGAATACACCCGTAAACACCTTGATGAACTCACTGAATTTGTTAAACGTCCGCAGATTGGTGCCGGAGGTTTGGTTTATATTCGTTGCGCTACCGATGGCACATATAAATCGTCCGTAGATAAATTCTATACGCAGGATGATCTGAAAAATATAGCAGCACATTGCGCATGTAAACCCGGAGACCTGATTCTAATACTCAGTGGTAAACAACATAAAACCAGAAAAGCCATGAGCGAATTACGTCTTGAAATGGGTAATCGCTTGGGCCTGCGCCGTAAGGAAGATTATAAACCGCTTTGGGTCCTAGATTTTCCATTGTTGGAATGGGATGAAGACGACAAGCGTTGGAATGCTATGCACCATCCGTTTACATCGTGGAAGCCTGAAGATGAATCACTCATGACCGATAACCCGGGTGCGGTTAGAGCAAATGCCTATGATGTTGTTATTAATGGTGTTGAGTTAGCGAGCGGAAGTATTCGTATACACAACAGGGCCAAGCAGGAACTGATGTTCAGAACAATCGGCCTGACAGACGATGAAGCACGTTACAAATTCGGATTTATCCTTAATGCATTCGAATATGGTGCACCACCTCACGGTGGTATAGCTTTTGGCTTCGATCGCTTTTGCTCTATTGTTACAGCTAACCTCGACTATATCAGAGATTTTATTGCTTTTCCAAAAAACAATGCAGGTCGTGATGTGATGCTTGATGCACCTTCGGATATTGATCTGCGGCTCAAGAACGACCTCGGCTTAAAGTAGACGTGAGGGGAGAAGAAGTATGTATAATTTGATTAGCCTCCAGTAGTGCTACTCCTTTGTAGCGGCACAACAATTGTGCAACTGTGATCACATCGCGTTCACAGTAAGTTACTATGCGGAGCAGATTGTTATCATTCCAGAATACTCGACCGACATCGCTACCATTGATATCATCTTTGGGGGATTCAATTTGAAGTATGCGTGCAAGTAGTTTAAGCGAGGTGTAATTTTTATAATCACCAAATCGCCAGAGTTGCATGGTATCTATATGATTTACGTCGTATGGTTTTCGACCGGAGATATCCAGTATGGCCGGCATCTTGAGCTGGTTTATCAATAAACGGCGACAAATAAACGGAATATCAAATTCGCGGATGTTGTGACCGGCAAAGAAATATTTTAAGGGATCTTTATAATAGGTATTAAGCAGACTAATAAATTCAGTAAGTATTGTTTTCTCATCTATCCCTGAAAAACTCTTAACGCGAAATGATATTGTGCCCGTCTTGCGTTCCTTATGAAAAATGCCAAGACTGATGCATACAATTCGTCCAAACTCGGCATAGATGCCCGCGTGATTAAAATATTTTTCCTGCTCGGTTTCGTGTTCAAGATGCAGTCGTGCAGACTTTTGTAAATAGAGTGTTTGCATCTCAGCGTCCAGTTCACTAAAGTGTTGAAACTCCGGTACTGTTTCTATATCGATGCAGAGTAGCGATTGTAACTTAACCTGATCCAGCATAAAAAAAGGATTTAAGGCAATGTATTAAAATATATTACCTTGTCAAAGTCATGAAGCAAATAAAATTACGCCTTGCTATCAGGCCAAAAAATAAACCGTACAAAGAGTATCGGTTGTAATAAAATAGATGAACTCCGATAGAAGAAAACGTATATAAAAAAAAGATTTTTTTTAATCGTTGATCTACATATTCCTGCGGTATTGACCACCTACTTCGTAAAGTGCAGAAGTAATTTGTCCCAATGAACAATACTGCGCTACGGTCATAAGCGATTCAAACATATTTTTATTTTGAATGGCTGATTGTTGCAATGCTTTAAGCAGTTGCTCACTTTCCTTTAGGTTTGAATTATGTAGTTTTTGTAGCATCTCTATCTGATATTCTTTCTCCTCTGAGGTTGCCCGTATCACCTCACGCGGTAAAATAGTTGGTGAACCTTTTGAACTTAAAAAGGTGTTTACTCCAATAATGGGATATTCTCCGGTATGTTTCAGCGTTTCGTAATAAAGGCTTTCCTCCTGAATTTTACCACGTTGATACATCGTTTCCATGGCGCCGAGCACACCACCTCGCTCCGTGATGCGTTCAAATTCCTGAAGCACGGCTTCTTCAACCAGATTAGTTAATTCGTCAATGATAAATGAGCCCTGGAGTGGATTTTCATTTTTTGCCAATCCTAATTCGCGGTTGATAATGAGCTGTATGGCCATAGCACGACGTACACTCTCTTCTGTGGGCGTGGTAATAGCCTCATCGTAAGCATTCGTGTGCAGTGAGTTGCAATTATCATAAATTGCATAGAGCGCCTGTAGTGTAGTGCGTATATCATTAAAATCTATTTCCTGTGCATGCAAACTACGTCCGCTCGTTTGTATATGATACTTTAACATCTGTGAGCGTTCATTGGCACCATATTTATGTTTCATGGCTTTGGCCCATATTCTCCTAGCTACCCGGCCTATAACAGCGTACTCCGGATCGATACCGTTAGAAAAGAAAAAAGAAAGATTGGGAGCAAAGTCATCGATGTGCATGCCGCGGCTCAGATAATACTCGGCATAAGTAAATCCGTTAGCCAGAGTGAAGGCCAGTTGGGTTATTGGATTTGCGCCTGCCTCGGCAATATGGTATCCACTGATTGATACAGAATAAAAATTGCGGACTTTATTACGAATGAAATAATCCTGCACATCGCCCATCAGACGCAAAGAGAATTCAGTTGAAAAAATACATGTATTCTGAGCCTGATCTTCTTTTAATATATCTGCCTGTACGGTGCCACGAACAGCACTCAACGTAAACGACTTTATTTTCTCATACAGCTCTCGTTCCAATACCTGATCGCCGGTTACACCTAATAACATAAGGCCAAGGCCATCATTACCCTGAGGCAGTGCCCCTTGATAAGTAGGCTGATGGGTATTTTTTTTCTGATATATTTTTCTGATCTCTGCCTCTACGGCTTCGGTTAATCCTTCATTACGTATATGTAACTCACATTGCTGATCGATAGCGGCATTCATAAAGAACGCTGTCAATATCGCCGCAGGACCATTGATCGTCATGCTTACGGAGGTCTTTGGATCAGCAAGATTAAATCCACTATATAGTTTTTTTGCATCATCAAGGCAACAGATGCTCACGCCACTATTCCCGATCTTACCATATATATCCGGTCTATGATTGGGATCATTGCCATATAACGTAACCGAATCAAATGCTGTAGACAATCGCTTAGCCGGCATACCCAGTGATACATAATGAAAGCGTTTATTCGTTCGTTCCGGACCGCCCTCACCGGCAAACATTCTAGTGGGGTCTTCTCCCTCACGTTTAAATGGGAATACACCTGCAGTATAAGGAAATTCACCCGGGAAATTTTCCTGTAGTACCCAACGTACAATCTCTCCCCAATTCTCATAATCCGGCGTGGCAACTTTGGGAATTCTTGATTGCGACAAGGATACGGTAAAGGGTTTTACACGAACATCTTTTCCACGTACCTTGTATACAAATTCTTCTGCGTGGTATTGGCTACAAGTAGTTTTCCAGTCGGCTAATATTTTTTTCAGCGGGCCATATAATTTGAGATCTTGCTCTTCATACATTTTCTGTAATTCCTTCTTCAAACGGTCCTTATCGGCCAATCCACTGCTATCAACTTTAGAAAGCGTGTACTGAATACTGAATAGCGTAGTTGCAATTTCGGTTTGCTCCTTAACCCACTGATCATATCTGCGGTTATTTTCTGCAATCTCACTGAGATATCGGATTCGTGCAGGCGGGATGATATAAATTTTTTCACTCATCTCTGCCGTTACCTCAAATGTGGATTTGAACGGAGTCGTTGTTTTTTCATTCAGTTTATGAATCACAGCTTTATATAATTGATTCATGCCCGGATCATTAAACTGAGAGGCGATTGTGCCATAAACCGGTAAGGACTCATCTGACGCGTCCCATAGCTGATGGTTACGTTTATATTGTTTTTTAACATCACGTAATGCATCCAGTGCACCACGTTTATCAAACTTATTCAAAGCAATGATATCAGCAAAGTCAAGCATATCAATCTTCTCAAGTTGAGATGCCGCACCATACTCCGGAGTCATAACATATAGACTTGCATCACTATGTTCGATAATCTCCGTGTCGCTTTGTCCAATGCCGGATGTTTCAAGGATAATTATATCAAAACCGGCGGCTTTTACCACATCGATGGCATCTTTTACATATCGGCTTAGGGCCAGATTAGATTGTCTTGTTGCCAAAGAGCGCATGTATACACGCTCATTTTTGATGCTGTTCATTCGTATGCGATCGCCCAGCAAGGCGCCACCTGTTTTACGTTTAGAGGGATCAACGGATAGGATGGCAATGGTTTTATCCTCGAAGTCAAGCAGAAATCGGCGCACCAATTCATCAACCAGAGAGGACTTTCCGGCGCCTCCGGTTCCGGTTATGCCAAGCACCGGAGGTTGCTTTTGTTCCCCGCCGGCAGTATCAATGTGTAAGAATGATTTGATAAAGTTGAACTCTTCTTCATAGTTCTCTGCGCAAGAAATAAGACCGGCTATGATTCGGTGATTTTTTTTCGTTAAACCTTCTGTTAATCCGTCGCGGCTGATTGTAGCAGTTTCTTTCTCATCCTCATTCCATTGATTTTCGGTAATCGGTAAAAAAGAGGAGGGATGTCCTGTGGCAAAATCTGCTTTCTGAAGCAAGTCGTTGATCATGCCCTGAAGTCCCATAGCACGGCCATCATCAGGATGATAGATTCTGGCAATGCCATATTGATGTAATTCTTTGATTTCGTCGGGCAGAATGGTTCCTCCGCCTCCTCCGAAAATTCGGATATGTGAACAGTTCCGCTCTTTTAACAGATCGAACATGTATTTAAAATATTCCATATGACCACCCTGATAGCTGGTCATAGCGATGCCCTGGGCGTCTTCTTGGATGGCACAATCCACAACTTCCTGAACGCTCCTATCGTGCCCAAGATGAATAACTTCAGCTCCGCTACTTTGTATGATTCGACGCATTATATTGATGGCCGCGTCGTGACCATCAAATAGGGATGCAGCGGTGACAATTCGGATTTTATGTTTAGGTTGATAAGGTTGTTGTTCTTTCATGGTAATACGTTTCGAGCACGCGTTTGTGCTGCAATTTATTAAACCCTGATTAAACTACAAGCTATGTTTAGTATGCATTTGTATAATAGGAATAAGGATAAATAACTTATTTGGTAAATTGCCCGGATTATTGTTTGTCAAGGATTATCTTCAATTGATAGCTCTTGGTTGATTTGTTGGTAAGCATGTTGCTCCGCAACCAGGGGTTCAGAATTTTTAATTCTTTATAGGTCATTTTATATAACGCCGCAAAATCGGTTAATGAAGCAATAGCGGTATCTATACTTATTGATTTGAAAGCATGAGGTTTGTATAAATCAGTCTCGCTGATCATAAACCCATATTTTGAGGGAGATCGAAGTATCTCCTTTAGTGCCAGAATACGAAATACGTATCGCGATGTCTCCGTGTTAAGGTGTAAATCATAGTAGTTTGTTTGCTTTTGACTGAACGAAACTTCGTCCAGTCCGGTAAGTCCCATGTTGTATGAGGCTGCTGCCATAGTCCAGTTGCCGAATTTCTGATAGGATTTTTGAATATACTTGCAGGCGGCAATTGTTGATTTTTCGAAATGATAGCGCTCATCTACTTCATTGTTTATTTCTAGACCGTAGGATTTTCCAGTTTCTTCCAAAAATTGCCAGATGCCTGCTGCTTTGGATGGTGACACGAGATTACGGTAACCACTTTCAGCCGCAGCCAGGTAGATGAAATCCTCAGGTATTCCGTACTCTTTAAGGATAGGCTCAACAATTGGTTTTATTTTATTGAACTCTTTAATAATGAGTAAGGTCTGAGATTGCCAGTAGGTGTTGATTAATAGCTCTCTGTCTAACCGTTCTCTTACATCCTGATCATTTAACGGAACCGGCTCACTACAAAAGCTAAGATTATCAGGTAATACAACAGAATAGGTTTTGCCAAGATTGTGATTATCAGTTTTAATGAGGTTTAATTCAGGTTCGTCGGCTTGAGCAGGTATGACGTGATAGAAATAGACATAGACTAGTATACTGACTATAAATAACCCAACAATAACATAAACTGCATTTTTCATGTGTAAGCAATGGTAATATTCTCTGATACCAAGTTAAGAGTAGTTTTGATAATTATCGATAATTTATTTTGAACAATAGACTGCAATCTCCGGATCAAATAATTTAGATATATGTTGATTAACAACACACCAAATTTAATTTAGCATCGTTAATGCTTTGTTACCTTTGTTTCAAATAATATGGTAATGAAAAAGTCAATAGAAGAGTTAGAAAAGATTGCTTCTCAGGTGCGTCGCGACATTGTGCGCATGGTTCATGGTTGCCAAAGTGGTCATCCGGGTGGTTCGCTTGGTTGTGCGGATTTTTTAACGGCATTATACATTGAAATCATGGATTACAAACTGCCATTTTCTATGAACGGCAACGATGAGGATTTGTTTTTTCTTTCCAATGGACACATCTCCCCCCTATGGTATAGCGTGCTCTCCAGGTCTGGATTTTTTGATGTCGCTGAGTTAAAAACATTCAGAAAAATAAATAGTCGACTTCAAGGTCACCCAACGACTCACGAAGAACTACCCGGCATTCGCGTGGCAAGTGGTTCACTCGGACAAGGCCTCTCCGTGGCTTGTGGCGCTGCATTAACAAAGAAGATGAATAAGGATAACAAAACCGTATTCATTCTTACCGGAGATGGCGAACTGCAAGAAGGACAAAATTGGGAGGCTCTCATGTTTGCCGCTCACCATAAACTGGATAATCTTTTGATAACGGTTGATTACAACGGTCAGCAAATTGATGGCTCAACAAAAAAGGTTATGGACCTGGGTGATCTTAAAGCAAAGTTTGAATCATTTGGCCTGATCGTGCTAGAGTTGAATGGGAATAAGATGAACGAAGTTGTTGAAGGCCTGAATAAAGCAAAAAGCTTATTGGGCGCCGGTGCTCCTGTAGCAATTTTGATGAAAACAATTATGGGTTACGGGGTGGATTTTATGATGACCGGTCACGAATGGCACGGTAT
>Ga0068877_10003439_pt1 | contig 12567 bp, 13 predicted proteins | sample NOAtaG_FD_66437 | JGI IMG/M metagenome (GOLD analysis project Ga0068877, IMG submission 66437) | Freshwater lake microbial communities from Lake Erie, under a cyanobacterial bloom - NOAA_Erie_Diel6S_1000h metaG | ecosystem: Environmental > Aquatic > Freshwater > Lake | place: USA: Ohio, Lake... | reverse complement strand
ATGCGCCGCCCGGGCCTGCCGCAGGACACAGCGGACGCCGTCGCCTTCCTGTGTTCGGACGAGGCCAGATACATCACCGCCGAGAGCCTGAATGTCTCCGGCGGTGAGGAGCCGCACTGATCGGTCAGAACGGCTTGGCGCCGAGGAACGCCACCGAGGCGATGCCGATCCAGTAGACGTAGGCCAGGCCGCGTCCGATGTCGATTTCGCGCTTCAGCGCGGCTTCTTCCTGGGGGTTGGGTCCCTCGGCTAGGCGACGGAAGCGTGTGGTCCACGCCCGCATGATGAAGCGCATGCCAAGCCCGATGACCAGCATCAAGCTGTAGACTGTGATCTTCGCAGGGCGCCACATCGCGCCCTCACCCACGGCCAGAGGTCCCTGGCCCAGAAGGGAGGTGACTGCGACTATCAGGAGGGCCGGGATCAGGATGAAGCGCAGCGCCTCGTCGATCTTGGTAAGCCGGATGCCCAGGTCCGTTTCGTGCTGAAAGAAGGCAGTCCAGGTCAGGCTGAGCCATGCGATGAATACAGCCTACATTGGAACCAGCCAGATGCGGTCCCATGGCGCGAAGCCATACAGGGTCCCGATATGCAGCCCAAGCGGCAGCAGGAGGATGATCCCGGTCCGTGCAAGGATATCGATGCGGTAGGCCGTCTCCATGTGCCGACGCCGCTCGTCGAGGCTCAGCCGGGGTTTCACGACGTTGTAGGATGTCTGAAACACCCCCCAATCTCCGCCCAGCCAGTAGACCATGGCGAGGATGTGCAGCCAGCGCAGGACCTCGATTTCGCCGATGATCATCGCATGCCCTTCCCCTGAAAACGCATAAAGTTATATCAATCGATCATAGGATCCGCCGCGAGAGGTTTTGATGCCCGCTCCGTCCGACTTCACCTGGCCCGGCGGCCATCGCCTGGCCCTGTCCATCGTGGTCAACGTCGAGGAGGGGGCCGAGCAAAACATCCGCGACGGCGACAAAGGGCCAGAGCCGGTCGATGAACTGTCCGCTGTGCCCAAGCGGCCGATGCGCATGCACGGAAACGAGTCGAACTATCAGTACGGCATCAAGGCCGGCGCGCCGCGCATCCTGAAGCTGCTGGACGAACACCGGATCGAGGCGACCTGGACGGCGGCGGCGCTGGCGCTGGAGCGGGCTCCGGAGTTGGCGGCGAAGATCGTCGCGCGGGGCGACGAGGTCTGCTGCCACGGCTGGCGCTGGGCCCACCAGTTCTGGATGGACGAGGACAAGGAGCGGGATTTCATCCGGAAGGGCTGGCAGTCGATCGAGCGCACGACCGGCAAGCGCCCGACCGGCTGGCTCAGTCGCTACCTGCACACCGAGGCGACCCGGCGGCTGCTGGTCGAGGAGGGGTTCGCCTATCACATGGACGACTATTCCGACGACTTCCCCTTCTGGGATGTGGTCGAGACGGCGGACGGGGCGAAACCCATCGTAATCCTGCCCTATGCGCTGGATTCCAACGACATGAAGTTCTGGCTGGCCCCGGCCCTGACGGCGCGGGACTGGCTGCAGTACGCCACCGACACCTTCGACCAGATGCACGCCGAGGCCTTGGAGGGCGACACCAAGATGATGAGCCTGGGGCTGCATTTGCGCATCATCGGTCGACCGGGCCGGATCGGCGCCTTCCGGGGCTTTCTGGAGCATATCTCCGGCAAGCCCGGCGTCTGGGTGACCCACCGCGCGAAGATCGCCGAGGCCTTCGCCGCCGCCGTGCCGTCGCCCGCCGCATGATCGAGCTCTGGTCCGTCCCGACCGCGAACGGTCAGAAGGTCCACATCGCCCTGGAAGAGGCAGGCCTGCCCTACCGCGCGACCATGGTCGACCTGACCAAGGGCGAGCACCGGACGCCGGAGTTCCTGGCGCTGAACCCCTTCGGCAAGACCCCGGTGATGCGCGATCCGGACGGACCGGGCGGACGGCCTCTCGTGCTGGCCGAGACCCTGGCCATCGCTTGGTACGCGGCCGAGAAAGGCGCGAACGGCCTAACTTCCGACGACCCCGCGATCCGCGCCGAGCAGATGATGTGGGCCTCCGCCATCTCCTCCTCCGTCGCCATGCCTTTCGCCATGCAGTTCTTCGCCACGCAACTGGCGCCGACGCCCGACCCCTGGCTGATTGAGACGATGACCGGCGGGGCGCGCAGGTCGCTGGATGTGTTTGAGGCGCGGCTGGCGGATCGGGCCTGGGTCTGCGGCGAGGCGATTAGCGTGGTGGACTGCCTACTGTTCCCGGTCATCGCGACCTCGGCCAAGCGGCTGGAGGGGTGGCTGGACGCCTACCCGTCGCTCAGGCGTTGGCATGACGATACGGCAAGTCGCCCAGCCGTCCAAAGAGGCATGGCGGTCGGGACGGCTTGACCTCGGCGGCTCGCTCCGACTAAATGTCCGGACATTTGATCCGAGGCGTCATGGCCTATCGCTCGCTCCTGTTCGTGCCTGGTTCTCGGCCCGACCGCTTCGACAAGGCGGCCGGAGCGGGGGCCGATGCCGTCTGCATCGACCTGGAGGACGCTGTGCCGCCGGACGGCAAGGACGCGGCGCGAGGGGCGGCGATCACGGCGCTGGACGGACGGTTCGGACTGCGGGTCAACGCGGTCGGGACGGCCGACGGCGAGGGCGACCTCGCCGCGCTGAACGGGGCCAAGCCGGTCTTCGTCATGATTCCCAAGGCAGCCTCGGCCGCTGACATCAACGCCGTCCGCGCCGCCTGCGACGCCCCCCTCTGGCCCATCGTCGAGAGCGCCGAGGGCCTCTATGCCGCCTGGGACATCGCCGCCGCGCCGGGGGTGAAGGGCGTCCTGTTCGGCGGGGCCGACTATGCCGCCGACCTCGGTTGCACCATGGCGTGGGAGCCGTTGTTTCATGCCCGGGGGGTGCTGACCGCCGCCTGCGCGCGGGCGGGCGTCGAACTGCTCGATGTGCCGCACCTCGACATCGCCGATGAGGCCGACCTGATCGCGTCGACCCAGCGCATCAAGGCCATGGGCTTTACTGGCCGGGCCTGTATCCACCCCTCCCAGATTGCCCCCGTCCACGCCGTCTTCACTCCGACCGAAGCCGAGATCGCCCGCGCCCGGCGTGTGCTGGACGCCTTCGAGGCGGCCGGCGGCGGCGCCGCCCTGCTGGACGGCAAGCTGATCGAGAAACCCCTGATCCGCGCCGCGATGCGCACCCTGGAACACGTCGGAGACGCCTGAATGGTGCAGCAATTCAAGGAAGTTGGCCCGCAACGCTACCGCGAGACCTTCGGCCGCTACTTCGAGGACTTCATCGTCGGCGACGTCTATGAGCACCGCCCCGGCAAGACGGTGACGGAGTACGATAACCACCTGTTCACGCTGATGACGATGAACACTCACCCGTTGCATTTCGACGCCGAGTTCGCCAAGGCCTCGGAGTTCAAGCGCAACATCGTGGTCAGCCCCTACACCCTGGCCCTGCTGATCGGCATGAGCGTGACCGACTGCTCCCAGAAGGCCATCGCCAACCTGGGCATGGACGAGGTCAAGTTCACCGCCCCCGTCTTCGCCGGCGACACGATCTATGGCGAGAGCGAGGTTCTGGCGAAGCGCGAGAGCCAGTCGCGACCCGGACAGGGTATCGTCACCATCCGCACCATCGGCCTGAACCAGGACGGGGTTCAGGTCTGCACCTTCGTGCGTAACATGCTGATCCCAGGGCGCGGCAACGCGGTCGAGGATCGCGTCGGGAACTACTGACATGAATGTTCACTCGCCCATCCTCTCCGACGCTGACGAGCGCGCCATCCTGGACGCCATCGACAAGTGGATCGAACAGAAGGTCCGACCCGTCGCCATGGAGCTGGAGCACGGCGACATCTGGCCCGCCGATCTGGTCGACGACATGGCCGAGCTCGGCCTGTTCGGGGCCATCATCGATCCGGAGTACGGCGGCCTCGGCCTGTCGGCGACGACCTATTCGCGCATCGTCATGCGCATCGCCGAGGAGTGGATGAGCCTGACGGGCATCTTCAACTCCCACCTGATGATGGCGACTGTCGTCCAGCGCTTCGGCACGCAGAAGCAAAAGGACTACTGGCTGCCGAAGTTCGTCACCGGCGAGATGCGCGGCGGCCTGGGTCTGACCGAGCCAGACGCCGGCACCGACCTTCAGGCCATCCGCACGGTCGCGACGCGGGATGGCTCCGACTATGTCGTGACAGGGACCAAGACCTGGATCTCCAACGCCATCATGGGCCACTGCTGCGCCCTTCTGGTGAAGACGGACCGGGAGGCTCAGCCGCGCCACAAGGGCATGTCGATGCTGATCGTCTCCAAGATCGACCCGGAGACCAAGGCGCCCCTGCCGGGCATCTCCAACGGCAAGAAGCTGGAGAAGCTGGGCTACAAGGGCATCGATTCCGGCGAGTTCATCTTCGACGGTTACCGCTGCGACGCCGAGCTCAGCCTGGTCGGAGGCGAGGAGGGCAAGGGCTTCCTGATGGCGACAGGCGGTCTCGAGATCGGCCGCGTCAACATCGCGGCGCGCTCGGTCGGCATCGCCAAGCGGGCACTGAGGGAGAGCGTCATCTACGCCCAGACTCGCAAGACCATGGGCAAGCCCATCGCCGAGCACCAGGCGATTCAGCTCAAGCTGGGCGACATGGCCGCCCGCACCCGCGCGGCCGAGCTTCTGGTCGAGGACGCAGCACGCGCCTTCGACGCCGGCGGCCGAATCGACATGGAGGCGGGCATGGCCAAGTATTTCGCCTCCGAGACCGCCGTCGAGGTGGCGACCGAGGCCATGCGCATTCACGGCGGCTACGGCTACTCCAAGGAGTATGTCATCGAGCGGCTGTACCGCGACGCGCCCCTGATGTGCATCGGCGAGGGTACCAACGAGATGCAGCGCATCATCATCGCCAAGCAGCTGGTGGCGAGGAACAAGATCTGATGCGCCCGCTGGAAGGCGTCCGCGTCCTCGCGGTCGAGCAGTACGGGGCCGGCCCCTACGGCACCATGCTGATGGCCGAACTGGGCGCCGAGGTCATCAAGATCGAAGCGCCCTCGATGGGCGGGGACGTCAGCCGTCAGACCGGCCCCTATTTCTTGGGCGAGGGCGACAGCCAGTTCTTCCAGACCTTCTCCCGCTCGAAATCCTCTGTCGCGCTGGAGATCAAGACGCCGGAGGGACGCGCGGAGTTCGAGCGGCTGGTCCAGTCGGCCGATGCAGTGGTCAACAACCTGCGCGGCGACCAGCCCGCCAAGATGCGGATCGACTATCCGGCGCTCGAGGCCATCAAGCCGTCGATCGTCTGCGCCCACCTTTCGGCCTATGGTCGGAAAAACAGCCGCGAGGCTTGGCCCGGCTACGACTATCTCATGCAGGCCGAGGCCGGCTTTATGAGCCTGACCGGAGAGCCGGACGCACCGCCGACCCGGTTCGGCCTGTCGATGGTCGACTTCATGACCGGGACGATGTGGGCCATGGCCACGGTCAGCGCGATCCTGAAGGCCCGCGAGACCGGCGTCGGCTGTGACGTGGACGTCAGCCTGTTCGATGTGGCGCTCCATCAGCTCAGCTATCCGGCCGTCTGGGCCATGAACCAGGGGCATGACGTCGGCCGCCTGCCGCGCGGCGCCCACCCCTCGATCGCGCCGTCCCAGCTGGTGAAGACCCTGGACGGCTGGGGCCTGCTGATGTGCCAGACGCCCAAGTTCTGGGACCGCTTCTGCGAACTGGCCGGGGCGGCGCATTTGAAGGCCGATCCGCGCTTCGCCGACATTCCCTCCCGCTGGGCCGACCTCGCCGCGCTCAGCGAGGCGGTGGATGCCGTCACCTCGACCCGCACGACGGACGGCTGGCTGGCTCTCCTCGGTGGAGAAGTCCCCTTCGCGCCGGTCCGCAATGTGGCCGAGGCCCTCGCTAACGCCTTCGTGGCCGAGGTCGGCATGCGCGACGTGGTCGATCACCCCGACCGCGATGGCGGCCTGCACATGCTGGCCAGCCCGGTGAAGATCGATGGCGAACGCGCGCCCGGCGTTCGCGCGCCCAAGCTCGGCGAGCAGACGGCCAAGGTCCTGGGCCGGTGAAACTGGAAGGCGTCAAGGTCCTCGACCTCAGCCTCTTCCTCCCGGGGCCGATGCTGACTCTGATGATGGCCGACCACGGCGCCGAGGTGATCAAGGTGGAACCGGCGGGGGAGGGGGAGCCGACCCGCCACGTCGGCTATCGCAAGAACGGCGAAAGCGTCTGGTTCAGGAACACCCATCGCGGCAAGCGCTCCATCCAGCTGAACCTCAAGGACCCGGCGGACTACGCGGTCTTCATGGCGCTCGCGGCCCAAGCCGACGTGGTGGTCGAGGCGTTCCGTCCCGGCGTGGCCAGGCGGCTGGGCGTTGACTACGACTCCGTGCGGGCGGTCAATCCGGGCGTGGTCTACTGCGCCATCTCGGCCTTCGGGCAGGACGGTCCCAATCGCGACCGCCCCGCCCATGACGTGGCGGTCCAGGCGCTGGTCGGCGTCGTCTCGCTAAACGAGGGTCAGGACGGCCTGCCCGCCATGCCCGCCATGCCGGTCGCGGATGCGCTTGCGTCGCTGACGGCGCTTTCGGGCGTGCTGATGGCGCTGTTGCGCAAGCGAGAGACCGGGCAGGGCGATTATCTGGATGTGGCCATGTTCGACAGCGTCCTGGCCTGGACCCCCAACGTCACGGGAAGGGTCTTCGCGACCGGCGAGGCCCATGTCGTCAAGGATGAGCGCTCCTGGGGCGGCAACGCCATGTACGGGCTCTATCGCACCGCCGACGACCGCTGGCTGGCCCTGGGCGGGGCGGAAGTGAAGTTCGCCCGCAACCTGCTGAGGCCGCTGGGGCGCGAGGACCTGATCCACTACGCCGAACTGCCGCCGGGCCGGGGGCAGGAGCCGCTGCGGGCCTTCCTGCGCGAGGCGTTCGGGGAGCGGACCCTGGCCGAATGGGAGATCTGGCTCGCCGACAAGGACGTGTGCTGGGCTCCGGTCCGGACGCTTAAGGCCGCCTTCGAAGACCCGGCGCTGGAGGCGCGTGGCATGCTGGCGCGAGATACGAACGGCAACGAGATCGTAGGCACGCCCATCCGCTTCCGTGAGGAGCCCGCGGTGATCGACCCGAAGGTTCCGGGGCTGGATGAGCATGGACGCGACATCAGGACGCGCCTGAAATCCTCCCCCGAGTAGCGCAGCGGAACGGGGGAGGATGGTTCTACCCCTCCCGCCGGTATGTCATTGCATAGACGAACCGACCGCCGGGATGCACCGAGTCCGACGCCAGGATCAGCGCACCGTCATCTCCATGGTACCGTCGCAGTGTGCGCAAGGCCGCCCCACCCGGCTCGGCCTTCAGCGCCTTCGCATCAGCTGCCGACAGCAGCTCGGCGGTGATCTCCTGATCGATCCGTCCCGCCGCCACGCCGAACCGCTCGTCCAGGAGAGCATGGACGCTGCGCCCCTCGCCGAGTTCCCCCGCCAAGCCGGTGAACGGCTGCGGGACATAGATGCGCGACAGGGCCAGCGGCAGAGCCTCCGCGATGCGCAGCCCGTCGATGACCAGCCAGACCTGCTCGACATCACCGCCGATGCGCGCGCCCTCGTCCGGCCCCAGCCGCCGCTCCTTCTGCGCCAGCACCTTCAGCCTGGCGGTCTGGGCGTACTGCATCAGGTCCTCGACCCCGCCCAGCGGCTGGACATAGGCTGAGGGACTGGCGGCTGCGATCACCGTCGTGCCTGCCCCTCGCCGCCGCGCGATCAGCCCGGCCTCGGTCAGCAGCCGGATGGCATCGCGAGCGGTGTGGCGCGACACTCCGTGCGTCTGGGCCAGTTCCAGTTCGGGCGGCAACTGAGACCCGACGGCGTAGTCCCCGCGCGCGATGGCGGCGCGCAGGGTCTCGGCGAGCTGGCGATAGCGGGGCGCGGCCATGGTTCTCCCTACATCGCCCGACGCATCGCCGACCAGCCGTCGGCCAATGCATCACGGTGTGCGGGCGAGGCGACAGCGATCAGGGCCTGCGCGCGCGCCTCGATCGAAAGGCCACGCAGATCGGCGACGCCGTGCTCGGTCACGACCACGACCGGATCTCCGCGCCCGATGCTTGGCGGGCAGGACAACCGCGGTACGATCCGGCTGAGCGCATCCCCCTTCGCCGAAGCGGGCAGGGCGACGACGGGCACGCCGCCTGCGGACGCCCACGCCCCACGCAGGAAGTCGATCAGCCCGCCCGCGCCGGATACTTGCCGCCCGTCCATCCACTCCGCGTTCACCTGGCCGAACAGGTCGACCTCGATGGCCGAGTTCACGGCGACGAACTGCGCAACGGCGGCGAGCGTCGAGATCGCGTGGGTGTGTCCGACCGGCCGGAACCGCACGCGCGCATCGTCGGCGACGCGGGCATAGAGGTCGGCGGAACCAAGCGCGACCCCGGTCGTCACCCCGTCCACGGCGTCGCGATCCAGCAGCGCGATCAGCGGCTCGGTCACCATGCCCGAGTGGATCCACAGGCCCCGGCGGTCGGCCAGCGCGGCAAGCGTCGCCACTCCGATCTTGCCGAGGCCGGTTTGCACGGTCGCGCCGTCCGGGACCAAGGCGGCGACTCGCACGGCGATAGCGGCGCTGACCGGATCGATCGCGCCTGCATCATAGCCGGGCAGGGGCGTGTCGATCTCGACCACAACGTCAAAGGCGGCCAACGGCACGGACGGACCATTGCTCACAGCGGGCATCCCGGCGTGGATCAGGCCGATCCGGAGCCGGGTCCGGTCGAACACTGCCGGGCTGAAGTCGGCCGCGACACCGAGACTGCATCGGCCGTCGGCGTCCGGTGGAGCAATGGTGAAGACCCCGATGTTGAAGGGGCGCTCTGACAGCCGTCTCCAGGATTGGGTATAGGTCAGGGGCGAGAAGGCCAGTTGACCCGCCTTGAAGCTGTCGCGCCATTCGGGGGCCAGGAAGATGGCCTCGGCCCGCGCCTGTGCATGCAGCCCGGCCCAGTCCGTGCGATTGACCCCGGGAATCCACACGCCTTCGAACGCCAACCCCGCCGCCGCTTCGGGCCGCCGCGCCAGGGCCTCCGCCAGCGCCAGCGGCTCGCCCGCGCAGCCAGGGATGAAGACGCGGCCGCCGTTCGGCAGCGCCGACTTGAGAGCGTCGATCGCGGCGTCCATCGTCTTGGAAATCGGCATTGGTCGGGGCGTGCTCTGGCTTGACCGGCGAGGGCCGGGGACGCGATAACAGCATATGTCCGGACATTTGTCCTCCATCACCGAACGGCTGGCGGACGTGCTGGCCCGGCCGGTCTCGGCCGATGACCGGGCGCGGGCGCGGCTTCACCTGCTGGACTGGGTCGGCTGCGCCGTGGCGGGGTCACGAGAGGCGGACGTGGCGCGCGTGGCGGCCCTGGCCGAAGCGGAGGGCCAGGGCCCCTGCCGCATCGTCGGCCGAGGGCGTGTCGGACCTCAGGCGGCGGCGCTCGCCAACGGCCCGGCGGGCGCGATCCTGGAGATGGACGACGTTGATCGCCGCGCCTTGCTGCACCCCGGACCCGTGGTCATGCCCGCCGCCCTCTCGCTGGCCGAGCACCTCGGCGTGACCGACGGCGACGCCCTGCTGGATTCGATCGTGTGCGGTTATGAGTCCATGATCCGCATTGGCCGGGCGGCAGGGCCGTCGCACTACCGTTTCTTCCATCCGACCGGCACCATCGGTGGCTTCGGCGCAGCGGCGGCGGGGGCCAGCTTGATGGGTCTGGACGGCGAAAGGACCGCCTGGGCGCTCGGCCTCGCGGGTCAACAGGGAGCGGGCCTGTGGCGCGCCCGGCATGAGCTAGGCTCGGTCAAGGCACTGCACGACGGCCGGGCGGCATCGAATGGTGTGGCCTCGGCCTTGCTGGCGCGCGAGGGCTTTCGCGGACCGCTAAGGGTGCTTGAGGGCGAACAGGGCCTCTTCCCCGCCATGGCCCCAGAGGCCGACCCCGAGGCCGTGCTGACCCCCGCCGACGGCTGGCGGATCCATGAGGTCAGTTTCAAGCCCCACGCCGCCTGCCGCCACGCCCACCCCGCCATCGACGCGGCGCTTGCCCTCCGGGCCCGGATTGGCGGACTGCCCGACGCGATCCGGGTCGAGACCTACCGCGACAGCGTTCTCTTCTGCGACAAGCCGCTGCCGACGACCGTGCCCGAGGCCAAGTTCTCGCTCCAGCACAGCGTGGCGGTCGCCCTCATACACGGCGACGCTGGCCTTGCGCAGTTCGAGCCCGGCACCCTGGCCGATCCAGAGATCGCCGCCCTGCGCGCCCGCGTGTCCGTCGCTGTCGTCGACGACCTGACCGCCGCCTATCCGGCCCGCTTCGGCGCGCGCCTGATCGCGACGGTGGACGGCGTGGAACGCTGGATCGAGGCGCTCAACGCCCACGGCGACCCCGAGAACCCCCTGTCGCCCGAAGTCGTGCGCGACAAGGCCCGGGCCCTCATGGCCTGGGGCGGGATGGATTCAGACGCGGCAGAGCGCTTGATCGCCGCCGTCGAAGGACTGGGTGTCACGACCACTGTCGCCGCCCTGTCCGCCGCCCTGCCGGGGACCGCCGTATGACCCTGTCGCGCACCCTGACCGACCGCGCCCTTGCCCTGAGCTGGTCCGACATCGACGCCACCGCTCGAGCGGCGGCGAAGACCTTCCTCCACGACACCCTCTGTGTAGGCGCAGCCGGGGCCCGTGCGCCGCTGGCCGATAACGTACTCGCCGCCGCCCGTCGCTGGGGCGAGGGAACCGCGTGCGGCGTCCTCGGCCGACCGGGTGTGCGCCTGCCCCAGTCTACCGCAGCCTTCGTCAACGCCTTCCAGATTCATGCCCAGGAGTTCGACTGCGTCCACGAACCTGCCGTGGTCCACCCGATGGCGACGGTCGGGACGGTGATCCTTTCCGAGGCCGACCGCGCCTCCGCCGAGAATGATCCAGTCTCCGGCGAGGCCCTGCTGACCGCCCTCGTCGCCGGGGTCGAGGTCGCGGCCTCCCTTGGCCTCGCCGCCACCACGCCGCTGAAGTTCTTCCGACCGGCGACGGCGGGAATCTTCGGCTGCGTCGCCGCCCTGATCTCGCTGCGCCTTCTGCCGGTGGATCAGGGTGTCTCAGCCTTCGGATACGCCCTCGCCTTCGCCTCCGGCGCCATGCAGGCCCACGCCGAGGGCAAGCCAGCGCTTCCCGTCCAGATCGCCAACGCGGCCCGCGCCGCCGTCATGGCCGTTGACCTGGCCGAGGCTGGAATGCCGGGACCCGAGGCCTCGCTGGATGGGCCGTTCGGTTATCTGGCCCTGTTCGAGACAGCCCACGACCTGACGCCCCTGACGGACCCCGCGCCCGGCTTCCGCATCGCCGAGGTCAGCTGGAAACCTTTCCCGACCGGCCGCGCGGCCCACGGCGGCATTGTCGCGCTCCAGACCCTGATGGCGGATCACGGCCTGAAGTCCACGGACGTGGCGGAGATCGTCTATCGCGCGCCACCCCTCATCCACCGCCTCGTCGGGCGTCGCCCCAGCGCCGACATGGCCCCGGCCTGGGCGCGGCTTTGTCTGCCGTGGCTGGGTGCCGTGGTCCTCACGCGTGGGACGGTGGGTCTTGCTGACTTCACGCTGGAGCGGCTGGCTGATCCAGTGCTCCTCCAGCTTGCGGACCGCATCCGGGTCGAGGCCGACGATAACCCGGACCCCGCCGCCTTCACGCCGGCGACCCTCACCGTCAGCACGACCGATGGCCACTTGTTCCGACATACGGTCACCGCCCAGCTCGGCTCGCCGGCCCAGCCCCTGACCCTGGAGCAGCACCTTGCCAAGCAGGCTGCATGCCTCGACTTCGCGGGCCTCGGCGCCAATGCGGCCGTCCTTGCCGACATGATCGACCGGTTCGAGACCCTGCCCGACGCCGCTGCGATCCTCTCCCTCCTCGGAGCACACCGATGACCGACACCCACCGCACCTATTGGGACGAGATCGATTTCGCCGCCATCGCCCGTGACCACCCCATCGGCGACGCCTTCACCACGCTGGTCACCTCCATCAGCCGCGACGAGCTCCGTGGCCGGCAGGAAGCGCTGTTCGCACGCTGCGTCGCTCGCGCCTGGAAGAGCGCCTTCTATCGCCGTCTGTGGGGTGCCGCCGGCATCGCCGAGGGCGACATCAAGAGCCTCGACGACCTGCCGAACCTGCCCAGTTTCGACAAGTCAGACATCATGGCATCGCTGGAGATCGCTCCGCCCTTCGGCGACTTCGCCGGCTTCGAGTCCTATCCGATCGACAAGCGCCCGCCCGTGATCTTTCACACCACCTCGGGCACCACCGGTCGGCCCCAGGTCCTGCTATTCGGCCCCAAGTCCCGCGAGGTCCAGAACCTTCTTCTGGCCCGCCTCTATCGCTGGCAGGGGCTTCGCTCGGGCGACGTCGTCCACTCGGTCTATGGCCACGGAATGATCAACGGCGGACATTATGTGCGAGAGGCCGTGACCCACTGGACCAGCGCGGTCTTCATGTCGGCGGGCACGGGCGTCGAGACCCGTTCGGC
>Ga0068877_10003437_pt1 | contig 12569 bp, 10 predicted proteins | sample NOAtaG_FD_66437 | JGI IMG/M metagenome (GOLD analysis project Ga0068877, IMG submission 66437) | Freshwater lake microbial communities from Lake Erie, under a cyanobacterial bloom - NOAA_Erie_Diel6S_1000h metaG | ecosystem: Environmental > Aquatic > Freshwater > Lake | place: USA: Ohio, Lake... | reverse complement strand
CCGTACGACCGGTTCGTGCTCGAGCGCATCGACGGGCGCTGGTATATCGGCGAATGACAGTCCGCACAGACAATGGAGGTCCTGGCATGAATATTTCTTTGTTTCGCATGGCGCGACACGCACTGGTGGCCACTGCCGTACTGCTGCTCGCGGCCTGCGGAGTGTCGCCGCAGAAAGTCACTGTCCCGGTGGTTGAGAAGGTCGATCTCAACCGCTTCATGGGGCCGTGGTACGTCATCGGCGTGATCCCGACCTTCATCGAAAAGAACATCTATAACGCCATCGAGTCGTACGAGCTCGCTCCGGACGGGACGATCAAGACTACGTTCACGTTCAACAAGGGCGCTTTCGATGGTCCGGCCAAGCGGATGGAGCCGAAGGGCTTCGTGATCCCGGGTACCAACAATGCCATCTGGGGCATGCAGTTCATCTGGCCGATCAAGGCGGAGTACGTCATCTCGCACGTTGATGCCGAGTACACCGAAACGATCATCGCGCGGAGTGCGCGCGACTACGTCTGGATCATGGCGCGCACGCCGACCATCGACGATGCGCGCTATGCGGCACTCGTGAAGAAAGTCGCCGACATGGGTTATGACATGAGCAAGCTCGTGAAGGTGCCGCAGCGACCGGCAGCGACACCGCCCGTGGGTGCGACGACGCCCGCGCCGGCACCGGCGATGCCCTCGGCCGAACGCGTCGCGGAAATTCTCGCCAGCGTCCCGGCGGTCAGCGCTGCCGAACTGAAGTCCCGTTTATCGTCGACGGCGGCGAAGCCGATCGTGCTCGACGTGCGGCGTGCCGACGAGTACGCGGCGGGTCATGTCGATGGCGCGCTCCATATCGCCCACACCGACGTCGTGGCCAATCCCGCCACGGCGGTATCGGCCGCCAAGGATGCGGAGATCGTGCTCTATTGCGGCAGCGGTCGGCGCGCATCGATGGCGATCGAGGCGCTGCGCACTGCGGGCTACACGAACCTCAAGCACCTCGAGGGCGATTACCCGGCTTGGTCCAAAGTAACGACGACGCCGTGAGTCGTTGCGACCACCTCCTGCGCAAGGCGCTGCTGTGGGCGCTGGCGCTCGTCTGCTTCACCGGTGAGGCCTATGCCGCTGACCGGTGGCTGAGTAACGCGCAACTCTACGACGGACTGCCGGGCTCCACGATCCGCAAGGTCAATCTGCGCATTGCGGAGGGGCGCATCGCCGAGATTACACCGGCGGCGGATCGTGCCGACGCGCTCGATCTGCGCGGTGCGTATGTGTTGCCGGGGTTTATCGATGCGCACACGCACATTGAAGACCCGGCCTCGGCACGTCGTGCGCTGCACTCGGGCGTCACGACCACGCGCGTGCTCGGTGATGTCTACCTCAAGGGGCTGGCGACCCGTGATCTCGTGCGCGAGGGTCACGTGCCCGGGCCGCAGATGCTGGTTTCTGCCGGTCACGTACGGCCGCAACTCGGCGATGCGTTCATCCTGAGTTTTCCGCAGTTCGGTCGCTACCTGAATGCACCGCTGCAAGGGCCTGAGCAGGTCGCCGAGGTGGTGCGTGCGGTGATTGCGCGCGGCGCTGACGTCGTCAAGGTCGGAGCCAGCGAGCGCGCAGGTTTGGCACGCACCGACCCCCGTCGGCAGGAATTATCCTACGAAGAGTTGCGCGCAGCGGTCGCCGAAGCGGCGCGCAGCGGCCGCTTCGTGGCGGCCCACGCCCATGATCGTTACGGCGCCAACGCCGCTGTGCGCGCCGGTGTGCGCAGCATCGAGCACGGCACCTACGTGGACGAGGACACCCTGGCGTTGATGCGCAAGCAAGGCACCTTCTTTGTGCCCACGCTCGCCATCATGAGCCCCCTCGGCGATCCGCGCGGTGACAACGCCGATGCCGTGGCGTTGCAACTGCGTACGCTGCACATGATGCGACCCTTGCGAGATGCGGTGCGCAAGGCCCGTGCTCTGGGTGTCACGGTGGCGGTGGGCACCGACAGTTCGTATGGCGATGGCGACGATTACGGACGAGTCCGTCCGGCACACGAGATCGTCGAGCTGATCGGCTGCGGTTACACACCCCTCGAAGCGATCACGGCCGCCACCTATAACTCGGCGCGTGTGCTCGGTATCGAGGCGCGCACCGGTTCCGTGGCCGTCGGGCTCGAGGCGGATTTGCTGGTCGTCGATCGTGATCCGCGTGTCGATCCGACGACGTTGTTCGAGCCGCTGCTGGTGCTCAGCGACGGGCGTGTTGCGCTCGATCGGCTCGCTTTGCGTTAGGGAGTCGCCGCTTCAGCGTCCAGCAGCGCTCTCACCTGCCGATAGAACGCTTCGCGGGCCTTGGGCTCTGGGCCGAGCGAGGCGCGGGTCCAGTTCGAGTTGCTGGCAATCACCAGCCGACGCTGCGGATCAATGAAAATGCCCTGGCCAAAGATTCCCTGAGCCGCGACGGCGCCATCATCGTACGTCCACCACTGAAACCCGTATCCGCGACCGGGCCAGTCGATGTCCTTCTGCTTGACGATCGCCTGGGCAAACCAGTCGGCAGGCACGATCTGCTTGCCACCGACATTGCCATTGGCCAGCACGAACAAGCCGAAGCGTGCGTAGTCGCGCGTGGATGCTTGAATGCAGCAGCCTGCGATCTCGTGTCCCGTTTTGCCCTGCAGCCAGGTGGCGGTGGCTTCCATGCCCGCGGGATGCCAGATCTTCGCCTGTAGATACTGCGCGAGCGGCTGCTTCGTCGCCGAGGAGACGAGCACGCCAATCAGGTTGGTTTCACCGGTGTTGTAGTGCCACACTTCACCGGGCGGATGCGCGCGCGGCAACTTGCGCATGTAGCTCACGGTCGCATCCACGCCCTCGTCGGGCGTGGCGTTGTTGAACTTCGCGACGTCGGCTGTCGGATCTTCGTAGTCCTCGTTCCACCTTACGCCTGAACTCATGGTCAGCAGCTGGCGTATCGTGACGTCGTCGTAAGCCGAGCCGCGCAGGTCCGGGATGTACTGACTCACCTTGTCTTCGAGGCTGCTGATGTAGCCATCCTGGATAGCGGCGCCGACAAGGGTAGAAGTGAAGGACTTGGCCACCGAGAAACTCGTCCACCGCCCCGCGGAATCAAAGCCGAGTCCGTAGCGCTCGAAGCGCAACTTGCCATCCTGCAGGATGACGAGACCCGCGGTGTTTTGCGAGCTCATGTAGGCATCGACGCCCGGGATCTCAAGCGGTGCGCCTGCGGGAAGTGCGAGGGGTGTCGGCGAGGCACTGACGGTCGATGCTTTGGCGAGCAGGGGAATCCGGTCCATCGCACGAAATGCGGCTTCGCGTTGGCCCTGCTTCCAGCTGAGCACATCGCGATCAGTCGGCAATGCGGCGAGCAGCCCCCGTGTTTCCTTGTCGAGGCTTGTAAACCACAGCGCGCCGGCGAGTACCAAGAGACCCAGCACAGTCAGGCCAATATATTTCTTACTCATTTGCGATTCCCTCGATGGCCAGCAGCGTGTATTCCCCCGCACTTTGCCGCAGCGGTATTGCGCGTTGGTAAGCCGGATCGCGGTAGAACGTGTCGAGTGCCTGCATGGACGGGAAGCGCAGCAGCGTCACGTCGAGATTACCGAACTCGCCCTCGAGCAGTTCGATGTCCTTGCGTCCGCCCACAGACACGAATGACGCGCCGGCGGCTCGCACCAGCGGGCGCGCGATGTCGGCATAAGGCTTGAGCTTGTCGCGATCCTTGATGTCACCCATCGACAGCAGGTACGCAGGCTTGCCTGAAGGTTTGCCGAGATCGCCTGGCATGCCTTTGAGCTTCACGACGGTGAAGCGGCCCGCACCGCGACGGATTTCGACACTGGTGCGGTATTCGGGGCTCCACCAGAATTCATTCGGACCTTCGAGCCGCGGAAATTTGGCGAGCACCACCGATTGCGCCTTGAACGAACCTTCGAGCACGGTGACACCGCGGCCGATGCCACCGAGCGCCAGATAGTAGCCGCCGAGCTGGGCGTAAATCGGCGGTAGGGTGCGCGAGTAACGGCCCATGGCAGCGGGGTCCGTGGCTGTGCCCATGACGAGCAGGTAGCCCGGGCGCGTCGTGTTCGGTTCGCCCGTCTTTTGAGGTTCGCTCATTGACTGCGCAGCCGCCGTGGCTACAACGCCGAGGCTGCCGATCAAGCACAGGACTATACGGACGAACATCGGCACAGCTCCGCGTTGAGGTTCTAAGGCCCGCGCACGTTAGCACCAACCGCCATATGCATCACCCGTCGATACGATAGGCTGGAGGCCATTGGGCTTGGGGCAATGCAATAAGTATGAGTGACGACGATCATCCGGTCGCCCGTTGGCACCGCATCCTGCGCGACCGCGATATGGTCGCTTTGCAGGCCTTGCTCGACGAGCAGGCCGTGTTCCACTCGCCGGTGGTGCACACCCCGCAAATTGGCAAGGCGCGCGTTCTTGGCTACCTCTCGGCCGCAGCGATGGTGTTGGCCACGCCCTCGTTCCGCTACGTTCGCCAGATCGTCGGGCCCCGCGATGCGCTGCTCGAGTTCGTCACCGAGCTCGATGGTGTGCAGGTCAACGGGATCGATCTGATCCGCTGGAACGAGGCCGGGCTTATCACCGAGTTCAAGGTGATGGTGAGGCCGCTGAAAGCCATTCAGGCCGTGCAGCGCTGCATGGCCGAGGCGCTGCAGCAGAGGGCCGCCTCCGGAGACCCATCCGCCGGTGGCCCGTCGGGCGGTTGACCCGGGCGCCCCCCGGGCGGGAAACCCCTCCCCTTGCTAGACTGCCGGTTTTGGCAGGGAACGCCCGAAGGGTGGGCGCGTCCCGCAGTGGCTGGGGAACGCGCATGGCCAACGACGACATTCTCGACTCGGGTTCGCTGCCGACGTGGCAGAAGGCGGCTGCCAAGTCCGCCCCCGAGGGCGATCTGAGCAAGCTCACCTGGCGTACGCCGGAGGGTCTCGAGGTCAAGCCGCTCTACACGGCGGCCGATCTGCAAGGCCTGTCCTATACCGACACCCTGCCGGGGTTCGCCCCCTTCCTGCGCGGACCGCAGCCCACCATGTACGCGGTTCGGCCCTGGACCATCCGCCAGTACGCGGGGTTCTCGACCGCCGAGGCCTCCAACGCCTTCTACCGCAAGTCTCTGGCCGCCGGCGGTCAGGGTGTCTCGGTGGCCTTCGATCTGGCGACCCACCGCGGCTACGACAGCGACCATCCGCGCGTGACCGGCGATGTGGGCAAGGCTGGCGTGGCGATCGATTCGGTCGAGGACATGAAGATCCTGTTCGATGCCATTCCGCTCGACAAGGTCAGCGTGTCGATGACGATGAACGGCGCGGTGCTGCCGGTGCTCGCGGCCTACGTGGTCGCCGCCGAGGAGCAGGGTGTCGCGCAGGGTCAGCTCTCGGGCACGATCCAGAACGACATTCTCAAAGAATTCATGGTGCGCAACACCTACATCTATCCGCCGGAGCCGTCGATGCGCATCGTCGGCGACATCATCGAGTACACGGCGAAGCAGATGCCGAAGTTCAACTCGATCTCGATCTCCGGCTACCACATGCAGGAAGCGGGTGCGAACCAGGCGCTCGAGTTGGCCTTCACGTTGGCCGACGGCAAGGAGTACGTGAAGACGGCGATGGCGAAGGGGCTCGATGTCGACGAGTTCGCCGGGCGGCTGAGCTTCTTCTGGGCGATCGGCATGAACTTCTACCTCGAGATCGCCAAGATGCGCGCGGCGCGTCTGTTGTGGTGGAAGATCATGCAAGGTTTCGGTGCCAAGAAGCCCAAGAGCCTGATGCTGCGCACGCACTGCCAGACTTCGGGCTGGAGCCTCACCGAGCAGGACCCGTACAACAACGTGGTGCGCACCACCATCGAGGCGATGGCTGCAGTGTTCGGCGGCACGCAGAGTCTGCATACCAATTCCTTCGACGAGGCGATTGCACTGCCGACGGAGTTCAGTGCCCGCATCGCCCGTAACACCCAGTTGATCCTGCAGGAAGAAACGCACATCACGAGCGTGGTCGACCCTTGGGCCGGCAGCTACATGATGGAAAAGCTGACGCAGGACATGGCTGATGCCGCGTGGAAGATCATCGAGGAAGTCGACGCCATGGGCGGCATGACCCGCGCCGTCGAGAGCGGCTGGGCGAAGTTGCGCATCGAAGCCAGTGCCGCGGAAAAGCAGGCGCGCATCGACTCGGGTCGCGACGTCATCGTCGGTGTCAACAAATTCAAGCTCGCCAAGGAAGACCCGGTCGAGATCCTCGAGATCGACAACGTCGCCGTGCGTGACAACCAGATCGCACGATTGCAGGCCGTGCGCGCCTCGCGCGATACGGCCCGCGTGCAAGCGGCGCTGGTCGCGTTGACCGCAGCGGCGAAGAGCAACTCGGGCAATCTGCTCGCCCTGTCCATCGAGGCGATGCGTGCGCGTGCCACGGTCGGCGAAGTCAGCGACGCGCTCGAGCAGGTCTGGGGCCGGCACCGGGCGAATTCGCAGGAGGTGAGTGGCGTGTACGCAGGAGCCTACGAATCGCAGGAGAGTTGGACGGCATTGCAGTCTGACATCGCCGCGTTTGCCACCGAACACGGCCGTCGGCCGCGAGTGATGATCGCCAAGCTCGGCCAGGACGGCCACGATCGCGGTGCCAAAGTCGTCGCCAGCGCATTTGCCGATCTCGGTTTCGACGTCGACGTCGGACCGTTGTTTCAGACGCCCGAGGAATGTGCCCGACAGGCGATCGAAAACGACGTGCATGCGGTGGGCGTGAGCACGCTCGCCGCGGGACACAAGACGCTGGTGCCGGCGATCGTTCGCGCCCTGCGTGAGCAGGGTGCAAACGACATCATCGTGTTCGTCGGTGGCGTGATCCCTCAGCAGGACTATGCCTTCCTCTATGAGGCTGGCGTGAAAGGCATCTACGGTCCTGGGACGCCGATCCCCGACAGTGCACGTGACGTGCTCAACCAGATCAAGCGCGCCAGTGCCGCTGCCTGAAGACGACCAAGCTTTGATTGCGGGAGTGCGCGCCGGAGACCGGCGGGCGCTGGCCAAAGCCATCACGCTGCTCGAGTCGACACGCGCTGAACACCGCCGGCGCGCAGACGCCGTGCTCGATGCCTTGCTGCCTCACGCCGGCGGCGCGCTGCGTCTCGGCATCTCGGGTGTGCCGGGTGTCGGCAAGTCGACGTTCATCGAAGCGCTCGGCATGTTCCTGCTCGCTCGCGGTCACAAGGTCGCCGTATTGGCCGTCGATCCGTCCTCGGGCGTGTCGGGCGGCTCGATCCTCGGTGACAAGACGCGCATGGAGCGGCTGTCGGTGCAGGAGCACGCCTACATCCGCCCGAGCCCCTCGTCGGGCACGCTGGGTGGTGTAGCGGAGAAAACGCGCGAGGCGATGCTCGTTTGCGAAGCAGCGGGTTACGACGTCGTCATCGTTGAAACCGTCGGCGTGGGTCAGTCGGAGACTACCGTCGCGGGCATGACCGACATGTTCGTGCTGCTGCAGCTGCCCAATGCGGGCGATGATCTGCAGGCGATGAAGAAGGGCATCATGGAATTGGCCGACCTCGTGGTCATCAACAAGGCCGACCTTGACGAAGATGCGGCGCTGCGTGCGGAGGCCCAGATCACCGGAGCACTGCGCGTGTTGCGCTTCACGGGCGCGCCGGGCACGCGTGACGAAGACCGATGGCAGACCCGCGTGATCCGCGGCAGTGCGCTGCGCGGCAGCGGTCTTGAGAATTTCTGGGACTGCGTCGGCGAGTTTCGTCGGCTGCGCGAGCGTTCGGGCGAGTGGGCGGAGCGGCGTCGCCAGCAGTCCCTGAAGTGGATGTGGGATGAGGTACACGCCCGGCTCGTCGCTGATTTCAACGCCAGTGAGGCGGTGCGCCGCGCGTTGCCGCAGGCGCTGCAGGACGTTGCGAGCTCGCGCATCGCGCCATCCTCCGCCGCACGCCGTCTGCTCGACTTGTTCGAGCACTCGACCCCTCAGCCCGGATAATCGATTAGCTCAGATAGAAGGAAGCAGGCCATGCACGACATCATTCACCAGCTCGAAAAGAAACGTGCGCAAGCCCGTCAGGGCGGCGGTGCCAAGCGCGTTGCGGCACAGCATGCCAAGGGCAAGCTGACGGCACGCGAGCGCGTCGAACTGTTGCTCGACGAAGGGTCGTTCGAAGAATGGGACATGTTCGTCGAGCACCGTTGCAGCGACTTCGGCATGCAGGAGCAGAAAATTCCGGGTGATGGTGTCGTCACCGGTTGCGGTTTCATCAACGGTCGGCTCGTGTTCGTCTTCAGTCAGGACTTCACGGTGTTCGGCGGCTCGCTCTCTGAAGCTCATGCGCAGAAGATCTGCAAAATCATGGACACGGCCATGAAGGTCGGTGCGCCGGTCATTGGCATCAACGACTCAGGTGGTGCCCGTATCCAGGAGGGCGTCGCCTCGCTCGGTGGCTACGCCGAGGTGTTCCAGCGCAACGTCACGGCTAGCGGCGTCGTGCCGCAGATCAGTCTGATCATGGGGCCTTGCGCCGGCGGCGCGGTGTACAGCCCGGCCCTCACCGACTTCATCTTCATGGTGAAGGACAGCTCGTACATGTTCGTCACCGGTCCAGATGTCGTGAAGACGGTGACCCACGAGGAAGTGACCGCCGAGGATCTGGGTGGTGCCATCACCCATACGAGCCGCAGCGGTGTGGCCGACCTCGCGTTCGAGAACGACGTCGAAGCCATCCTCATGGTGCGACGCTTCTTCAACTATCTGCCAGCCAACAACCGCGAGAAGCCGCCGATACGCGAAGCGGGGGATCCGCCGGATCGGGACGATTACTCGCTCGATACGCTGGTACCGGATAACCCAAACAAGCCGTATGACATGAAGGAGCTGATCTCGAAGATCGTCGATGACGGTGAGTTCTTCGAACTGCAGCCCGACTATGCGAAGAACATCTTGATCGGCTTCGCTCGCATGGACGGACAAGTGGTGGGCATCGTGGCCAATCAGCCGCTCGTGCTCGCTGGCTGCCTCGACATCAAGAGCAGCATCAAGGCGGCGCGTTTCGTGCGTTTCTGCGATGCGTTCGGCATCCCGGTGGTCACTTTCGTCGACGTGCCGGGCTTCATGCCGGGCACCTCGCAGGAGTACGGCGGCATCATCAAGCACGGTGCGAAGCTGCTCTACGCCTACGCCGAGTGCACAGTGCCGAAAATCACCGTGATCACGCGCAAGGCCTATGGTGGCGCGTACGACGTGATGGCCTCGAAGCACCTGCGTGGTGACGTGAACTTTGCATGGCCGAATGCCGAAATCGCGGTGATGGGCGCCAAGGGTGCCGTGGAAATCATCTTCCGAGAAGAGAAGAGCGATCCGGCCAAACTCGCGGCACGCGAAGCTGAGTATCGCGAGAAGTTCGCCAATCCGTTCATCGCCGGCGCCCGCGGCTACATCGACGATGTGATCATGCCGCACGGCACGCGTCGGCGCGTCTGTCGTGCGCTGACGGTGCTGCGCGACAAGAAGATCGAAGAGCCATGGCGCAAACATGGCAACATCCCCCTGTGAGCGGCACTGCGGAGCACACCCACATGTTCAAGAAAATCCTCATTGCCAATCGCGGTGAAATCGCCTGTCGTGTCATCAAGACGGCACGACGCCTCGGCATCAAGACTGTTGCGGTCTACTCGGAGGCGGATCGCGATGCGCGTCACGTCGAGCTGGCCGACGAGGCCGTGCTGCTCGGGCCTGCGCCGTCACGCGAGTCGTACCTGGTCGCGGACAAGATCATTGCCGCCTGCAAGCAGACCGGCGCCGAAGCGGTTCACCCGGGCTACGGCTTCCTTTCCGAGAACGCGGCGTTTGCCAAGCGAGTCGAAGAAGAGGGCATTGTTTTCATAGGCCCGAAGCATTTCTCGATCGCGGCGATGGGCGACAAGATCGCTTCGAAGGAGTTGGCGGCGAAGGCCAAGGTCAACACCATCCCGGGTTACAACAATCCGATCGAGTCAGCCGAACAGGCCGTCGGCATCGCGCGCGACATCGGATATCCGGTGATGATCAAGGCGAGCGCCGGCGGTGGCGGCAAGGGGCTGCGGGTCGCGTGGAACGACAAGGAGGCGCTCGAGGGCTTCACGTCCTGTCGCAACGAGGCGCGCAACAGCTTCGGTGACGACCGCGTGTTCATCGAGAAGTTCGTCGAGGAACCGCGCCACATCGAGATCCAGGTGCTCGGTGACTCGCACGGCAACTGCGTTTATCTTTGGGAGCGCGAGTGTTCGATTCAGCGCCGGCACCAGAAGGTGATCGAAGAAGCGCCGAGCCCGTTCCTTGATGAGAAGACCCGCAAGGCCATGGGCGAGCAGGCCGTGGCACTCGCGCGTGCCGTCAATTACCAAAGCGCCGGCACCGTCGAGTTCGTGGTCGGCAAGGACAAGGGTTTCTATTTCCTCGAGATGAACACCCGCCTTCAGGTGGAGCATCCGGTTACGGAGTGCATCACCGGGCTCGATCTGGTCGAACAGATGATCCGGGTGGCGGCCGGCGAAAAACTCAGTTTCAGGCAGCAGGACATCGCTCGCAATGGCTGGGCGATCGAGTGCCGCATCAATGCCGAGGATCCGTTCCGCAACTTCCTGCCGTCGACTGGACGACTGGTGAAGTACCGGCCGCCGAACCAGAACATGGAGGCCTCCCAGCCGGTGCCGCCGGATGGGGGCGTCCGCGTCGATACCGGCGTGTACGAGGGTGGCGAAATCCCGATGTTCTACGACTCGATGATCGCCAAGCTCATCGTGCACGGTAAAGATCGCAACGAGGCGATCGCTCGCATGCGCGAGGCGCTCAACGGCTTCGTCATTCGCGGCATCTCGAGCAACATCCCGTTCCAGGCGGCGCTGCTTGCCCATCCGCGCTTCGTGGCGGGAGACTTCAACACGGGTTTCATTGCCGAGCAGTATCCGAAGGGATTCTCGAGTTCAGCCGTACCGCACGATGAGCCGGGCTTCCTGCTGTCGCTGGCGGCCGTCTCGCATCGGCGCTCGCGCGAGCGAGCTGCGACACTCACCGGACAACGTCGTCATCGCGAAGTGCGGATCCGCGAAGATTTCGTGATCGTGCTGACCGACGAGGCCGGGAAGCGGGATCAGATCCCGGTGGCGGTGCGACCGATCGGCTCGATGTTCCATGTCACACTGGCCGGCAAGACGCACGAAGTGGCCTTCGAGGACAACCTGCGTGACATCGCCGTGCATGGTCACTTCGATGGCGAGGCGTTCTGTGCGCAGATCGAGCGTATCGGGCTCGGTTATCGCATTTCGCACAACGGCTCATCGCTGGTGGCGCGGGTGTACAACCCGCGCGTCGCCGAGCTCGAAGCGCTGATGCCGTTCAAGGCGCCGCCCGATCTGTCGAAAGTGCTGATCTCGCCGATGCCGGGCTTGCTGGTCGATGTGTCGGTGCAACCGGGTCAGACTGTGCGCGCCGGCGAGCGACTCGCGGCGATCGAGGCCATGAAAATGGAGAACATCCTCTTCGCGACGCAGGATTGTGTGGTCGGAGAAGTGCTCGCCAAGAAGGGCGACAGTCTCGCCGTCGATCAGGTGATCATGCGCTTTCAGTGAGTGACGATGATGACTGCAGCACGACCGTTCAGAATTCTCGGTATCCAGCAGATCGCCATCGGTGGCGAGGACAAGCAGCGCTTGCGGCGTCTGTGGGTCGACATGCTTGGGCTCGAGGTCACGGGCAACTTCGTCAGTGAGCGTGAGAACGTTGACGAGGATATCTGCGCGATGGGACGTGGCGCGATGCGTGTCGAAGTCGATCTGATGCAGCCACTCGACCTTACGAAAAAGCCGGCCGTCCACGCCACGCCGCTCAACCATGTGGGGTTGTGGGTCGACGATCTGCCAACGGCGGTCGAGTGGCTCACGGCGCAAGGCGTGCGGTTCGCTCCGGGCGGCATCCGCAAAGGTGCAGCCGGATATGACATCTGCTTCCTGCACCCGAAAGGCAACGAGCAGTTTCCGATCGGCGGCGAGGGCGTGCTCGTCGAACTCGTTCAAGCACCGCCCGAAGTGATCGCTGCGCTCGGCGGCCCGACGCCCTAAACGGCAGAGATTTACGACTGCGTCTGAGGGCCGTGCTCACCCCGCGGCACCGGCTGTATCGCCACGAGGATTGTCTCCGGACCCCCGTGTACGCCGATGGCCGGGCCCATCTCCGTGAACAGGATCGACTCGATGCTGCCCGCCGGTAATCGGCGTTCGAGTTCTGCGGCAACGAAGTGACCATCGGCGGGGGTGAGTCCGCAGCCGATGAGAATACGCAACCGCTCGCGGCTCGCATCGAAGGGCATGTTCTTGATGACGAATTTGGTGAACCGCTCGCGCAATCGGTGTGGCCCGAACAGACCACCGCCTGCCGCGACGCGGCCGTCCGGGTAAGTACGCAGGATCACCGTCAGTCGCAACCAGCGGGCTATCTTGCCGACGATGGCCGGCACGCGTCCGCCCCGGACGCCGAAGCGCACGTCCTTGAGCAGTGCGAAGGTGCGCGTCTGT
>Ga0068877_10003436_pt1 | contig 12573 bp, 11 predicted proteins | sample NOAtaG_FD_66437 | JGI IMG/M metagenome (GOLD analysis project Ga0068877, IMG submission 66437) | Freshwater lake microbial communities from Lake Erie, under a cyanobacterial bloom - NOAA_Erie_Diel6S_1000h metaG | ecosystem: Environmental > Aquatic > Freshwater > Lake | place: USA: Ohio, Lake... | reverse complement strand
GTCAACCTGCTCCGCAAGGTGCAGCTCCAGATCGCGGTCAACGACGACTTCGTCGAGCCGACGATCGCGGCGATCGTGAAGGGGGGCCGCACGGGCGACCGCGGCGAGATCGGCGACGGCAAGATCTTCGTGCTGCCGATGGACGAGTGCGTCCGCATCCGCACCGGCGAGCGGGGCCGCGAGGCCATCTGAGCCGGCGGCGGCCATCACAGTCTACGCCTGCGGGTGCAGCCGCGGCTGACCGCCGAGGGCGAGCCGGTTGATCGCCGCGAGGAACGCCTTCGCGGAGGCTTCGAGCGAGTCGGTCGAGACACCGCGGCCCCGCTGCACCTGGCCGGCGTGCTCGAGTTCCACCGTCACCTCGGCCTGCGCGTCCTTGCCCACCGTCACCGCCTGCACCCGGAAGTCGCGGCACACCGTCGTGATGCCGGTGGCCTTCTCGATGGCGAGGAAGATGCCGTCGATCGGGCCGTCGCCGGCCGTCACCGTCACCTTCACCGGCTGGCCGCTCTGCAGCACGTGCAGTTCGACGGTGGGCGGCGAGCCGCTCTCGCTCGAGAGCACGTAGCGGTCGAACGTGAACTGCTCCGGCAGCTCCGAGAACTGGGCCTCGCAGAGGGCGGCGATATCGCCGTCGTAGATCTCCTTCTTGCGGTCGGCCAGCACCTTGAACCGCTCGAACACCGTCTGCAGCTGCTCGGGCGTGAGCTGATAGCCGAGGGCCTTCGCGCGATCGGCGAGCGCCGCGCGGCCGCTGTGCTTGCCGAGCACGAGGTCGGTCCGCTCCAGGCCCACATCCTCCGGCCGCATGATCTCGTAGGTGCTCCGCTCCTTGAGCATGCCGTCCTGGTGGATGCCCGCCTCGTGCGCGAAGGCGTTGCGGCCGACGATCGCCTTGTTGCGGGGCACCTGAATGCCGGTGATGTTGGCCACCAGCCGGCTCGTGGGCACGAGCCGCTGCGTCACGATCCGGGTGTCGCAGCCGTAGTGGTCGTGCCGCGTGCGGAGCGCCATCACGACCTCTTCCAGCGAGCAGTTGCCCGCCCGCTCGCCGATCCCGTTGATCGTGCACTCCACCTGCCCGGCCCCCGCCTCCACGGCGGCGAGGCTGTTGGCCACGGCGAGGCCGAGGTCGTCGTGGCAGTGCACGCTGATCACGGCCTTGTCGATGTTGGGCACGCGGTCGCGGAGCGTCTTGATCACCCGGTGCATCTGCTGCGGCGTCGCGTAGCCGACGGTATCGGGAATGTTGACGGTCGTGGCGCCGGCCGCGATCACCGCCTCCACCACGCGGCAGAGAAAGTCGAGCTCGGTGCGGGCGGCGTCCTCCGGGGAAAACTCCACGTCGCCGCAGTGCCGCCGCGCCCGCGTCACGCCGGCGACGGCCCGGGCCACCACCTCGTCCTCCGTCATCCGCAGCTTGAACTCGCGATGGATCGAGCTGGTCGCCAGGAAGACGTGGATCCGCGGCTGGGCCGCGCGCTGCAACGCCTCCCAGGCCCGGTCGATGTCGGCGTCGTTGCAGCGGGCGAGCCCGCAGACGGTCGCGCCGCGGACGGCCGCCGCGATGTCCCGCACGCTCTCGAAATCGCCTGGCGAGGCGATCGGAAACCCCGCCTCGATGATGTCCACCCCGAGCTGCACGAGCGCCTGGGCGATCTCCATCTTCTCCGTGAGGTTCATGCTCGCGCCGGGCGACTGCTCGCCGTCGCGGAGCGTGGTGTCGAAGATGCGGACGCTGCGTGCTGTGGTCATGACCGGGAAAGGGCGGGGCGGCGGACGCGCGCCCGGGCATTCCGGGCGTCACGCACGCATCGTACCTGCCAGCCGCCGTCGCGGCATCCCGCCCCGCAGTGCCGCGGCAATCGGCCGGGTTGTAGACTCGGGGGCTCGACACCCGCCTCCCCGAAACTGGTCTCCACCATGCCCATGACGCTCGGCGAGTTTCAGACGCTCATCCGCAGGATGTATCACGACAAGGACGCCGCCCGCGGCATCGAGGGCACGTTCATGTGGCTCACCGAGGAGATCGGCGAACTCGCCACGGCGCTGCGGAGCGGCACGCACGACGAGCAGGTGCTCGAGTTCGCCGACGTGCTCGCCTGGCTCGCCACGATCGCCAACGTGGCCGGCGTCGATCTCGACGAGGCGGTGCGGCGCAAATACGGGGGAGGCTGCCCGGGCTGCGGCCAGCTGGCCTGCGTCTGCCCGGATGCCGAGAAACCCTGACCGCCGCACCGATGCACGCCTTCGTTTTTCTCTTTCTCGCGATCGTTTCAGCCGGTTCAGCCGGCGCTGCCGACGAGACCTGGCGGGTGGATGTCGGGTTTGCGGGGGCGTATCGGGCGGGGTCGTGGACGCCGGTGGTCGTGTCGCCCGCTGATCCTGCGACGGCCGGTGTTGGCGACACGATTCACGTGTGGGCGGAGGATGCCGACGGGCAGTTCGTGCGTTCGCCGCCCGCGACTCTTGAAGCTCGCGATGGAGAGCGGCTGGCGGCCGCCCGTGTGAGGCTGCGGGTCGGTCGACCCACGGGCCGCGTGCGGGTCGAGCACACCCGCGGAAGCCAGGGGACGACGAGCGAGCAGCCACTGCCGCAGCCGCTGCCGGCCACGCATCGGGTGCTGCTCGTCCTCGGCGACGTGCCCGCCGCCCGCCGTGCCGTGCGGCTCATCGGCGCCGACGGTGGCCGGAAGATGCACGCCGTGGAGATCACCGATTCCGAGGCCCGCACGCAGCTCGCCGCCGGCGCATGGGCCCGCGACTACGACGGTGCCGATGCGGCTATCGTGTGCGGCCGCGACATCAACACGCTGCCGACCGAGACGGTCGCCGGTCTCGACGCCTGGGTACGGGACGGGGGGCGGCTCGTGTTCGCCGCCGGCGCATCCGCACAGGACGTGGAGCAGGGCAGGGGACCGGCCGCAGCCTGGCTGCCCGGTTCGGTCGAGCGGCTCGTGCCGCTGCGGCGGCTGGCGGCGATCGAGGCCTATGCCCGCGGGAGCGGGCTCGCCGTCCGCGCCGCGCAGACGCCGCCGCTGGTGCCGTTGTTCGCCGAGCGCAAACGACTGGCCGGGATCGTCGATGCCTTCGACGGCGCGGCGGCGACCGACCTGCCGCTCGTCGTGCGGCGGCCGCACGGCTTCGGCACGATCACCTGGCTGGGCATCGACCTCGACGCGGAGCCTTTTCGCAGCTGGCCCGGTGCCGACTCGCTGGTCGTGCGACTCCTGGGAGAACGGGCGACCGACGGCGCCGAGAATCAGGCCGTGGAGACTACCGGCACGCCCGACCTCGCATCGCAGCTGCGAGTCGCCATCGAATCGAGCGGCGTGGCGGGCCGGATCGCGCCGGTGCCCTTCGAGGCGATCATGGGCCTCGGCCTTTTATATGTAGCCTGCCTCTATCCGCTCGACTGGTGGCTCGTGTCGCGGGGACGCCGCCGCCCGTGGCTCGCCTGGATCACGCTCCCTCTGATCATCGCGGCGTTCACCGGCGGCGCCGCAGCCCTTGCCCGAGGGTGGCAGCCGCGGGAGCCGCTTGCCTGCCGCGCGGCGGAGATCATCGACGTCGATGTCGCCTCCGGTTCGGTGCGAGGGTCGGCGTGGGCGGCCACGTGGCGAAACGACAACGGGGTCGTCGACGTCGCCGTGCCGGCAGCCACAGGATCGACGAGCCCGCGACGCGAATCAGCCGCCGTGTCGTGGTGGGCCGACGCCGGCACCGGCTTCGGGGCGATCGATGCCGCGCTGCCCCATCCATCGCTGGCCGCACGAGACTACGCCTACGGCGACTCGCTCGGCGGGCTCGTGGGCGTGCCCGTGGCGGCGGCGGCCGATCGCCTCTTCGAGGCGACCTGGTCTGCCAGTATGGGCAAAGCGGCTGCGGTGACGGCCACCCTTGCCCGCGACGCCCAGGGCGCGCTCGAAGGCACGCTCACCCATCACCTGCCGTTCCCCCTCGAAGGCTGCAAGCTGGCCTACGCCGGCTGGCTCTACGACATCGGCCGGCTCGCACCGGGCGAGGCCCACGACCTCGGACAGGGCAGGGGCCCTCGGTCGCTCGCGGGGGCGCTCGCCCGACGGGAGTCGGTGCGGGAGCGCGAGGTGGCGCCCCGGTGGAATCCGGCTGAAACCGACGTCGCCCGCATCCTGGAGATCGCAGGATTCCACGCGGCTGCCGGCGGGAGCGGCTACACGGGACTCCCCGCAGGCCGCCTGGCCCGACTCGATCTTTCGCCGCTCCTGGCCGTCGACCGGGCGGTGCTGTTCGGCGCCGTCGGCACCGCGGAGCCAGAATGGTCGGCAGGCTGGATCGTGAAGGACGGGCAGGGCCGGCCGGCGTCCGAGGTGCCGGTCAGCTCGGCCGCCCGGCTCTGTCGGATCGTCATTCCGTTGGCGGAAGGAGCAGCGTCACGATGATCGAGACGATCGATCTCACGAAGAAGTACGGCGACTTCTGCGCGCTCGACTCGCTCGACCTCAAGCTGGCGCAAGGCGACCTCTTCGGGTTCATCGGGCCCAACGGCGCCGGCAAGACGACCACGATCCGCATCCTCTCCACGCTGCTCGCTCCGACCTGGGGCGAGGCCTACGTCTGCGGCCATTCGATCTACACGCATCCGCGGGAGATCCGCCGGTCGATCGGCTACATGCCCGACATCTTCGGCGTCTACGACGACATGCTCGTGATCGAGTATCTCGAGTTCTTCGCGGCCGCCTACCGGATCGACGCCCCGGCCCGGCGAGCGGTGGCCGACCGCTGCCTCGAGCTCGTCGATCTCGTGGCCAAACGCGACGAGCTCGTCACGAGCCTATCCCGCGGCATGACCCGGCGGCTCGGGCTCGCCCGCGTGCTGCTCCACGACCCACAGGTGCTCCTGCTCGACGAGCCGGCCAGCGGGCTCGACCCGCGAGCCCGGATCGAGATGCGGAACCTGCTCAAGCGGCTGCAGGGCCTCGGGAAGACGATCCTCGTGTCGAGCCACATCCTTCCGGAGCTGGCCGACATCTGCAACCGCGTGGGCATCATCGAATACGGCCGGCTGCTTGCCTGCGGCGACGTCCAGGATCTGCTGGCCCAGGTCCGCGGCCGGCCCACCCTGCGGATCCGCGTGGCCGGCTCCCCCGAGGCCGCGGCGAAGACGCTCGAAGGAAGCCCCGAGGCGGCGGGCATCGCCGTCCGCGACGGCGAGGTGGTGGTGGCGCTGGCCGACGGCGTCACCGATCATTCGCCGCTGGCGGCTCGGCTCGTCGCCGCCGGCCACGGCCTGCTCGGCCTGCGGGAGCAGGATGTCAACCTCGAAACCGCGTTTCTCGAACTCACCCGCGGCGCGCTCGCCAAGCCCGCCGACTGACGGCCGCCTTCCACCACTCGGAGCGCTGAACCATGAACCCGTCGCTGGCTGCGGCTATGAAGCTGCTGGGGATCGCGTTGACCATCGCCCTGGCGGGCAGTGCGATCGCCGCCGACACCGATATCGAGCCGATCGCGGCGCCCGGCACGCCGGCCGCGAAGCAGGCGACCGCGGCGCCGCTGGCGACGCCAGCACAGCAGCTGGGCTACGCGCTCGGCTATCGGATCGGCGGCCGGATCGTGGCCGACCACAAGTCGCTCGACATGACGATCGACCAGGAGTCGCTGGCCCGCGGCCTCGCCGACGCCGTGCTCGGCGCCGCACCGAAGCTCGACGAGCAGGCCTTTCGCAAGGTGCTCGCCGAATTCGAGACGGCGATGCAGAAGAAGCAGCAGGAGTTCATGGCCAAGATGGCCGCGGCGGCCGAGGCCAATCTGAAGAAGGGCCGCGAGTTCCTCGTGGCCAATGGCACGCGCAAGGGAGTCGTGACGCTGCCGAGCGGCCTGCAGTACGAGGTGCTTGCAGCCGGGACCGGCCCACAGCCGAAGCCCGACGACATCGTGTTCGCCCACTACAAGGGCACCCACGTCGACGGCCGTGAATTCGACGGCACCGATCCGGCCGGCGAGCCGGCATCGTTCCCGCTGCGGGGTGTGGTGCCCGGCTGGCAGGAGGCGCTCCCCCTGATGAAGGCCGGCGCGAAGTGGCGGATCTATCTCCCTGCCGAGCTCGGCTACGGCGAGGAGGGCTCCCCCCCGGCCATCGAGCCCAACGAGGTGCTCATCTTCGACATCGAGCTCATCCGCAGCGAACCCGCCCCGCGTCGCTAACTCGACGTCGACTCAGGCCTTCAAAGGGTCACCGGCTCGGGTGCGGTACAAGTCTCGTCGCGGTGGGCCGCGACGGCCCAATGCTCCTCGAGCTTGCACCGACACCCTCGCCTGCCCTTCGCCTACCCCCTACTCGACTCTTGATCGTGAGGAGGTCGGTCGGGGAGCCCGGAGGAGGAGCGCAGGGATATCCGTAGCTGTGTGCGTTCCACGGCCCTGACGGCTGGCCGGAGGAATCCCGAAGCGACGACGGAGGGGTCACCGCCGGCCGAACAATGTGGGTTTGTATCGATTTTCCGGACGAAAACCCTGATTTCCCACCCCGACCAGGATCCCGCATATCTTCTCCAGGCTCCTTGATTTGCCTAACCCGCAAACTATCTTTGGGCGGTCGAGCGTCCCGCTCCCCGAAAGCGTTTCGAGGCCGGCGACGTCGTCACGGGCAATTTTCACCGGAGAAGATCGAATGTTGGCGCAGCGTCGCGGGTTGCGGGTTGCCGGAGTGGTCACGTTCGTCGCCGTCGCCGCGGCGGCCTGCGATGTGCACGCCGGCTGGCATCATCGCCATCGGGCCTATGGCTCGTCGGGTGGCAGCTATGGTTCCTCGGGCGGCTCGTCCGGCGGCAGCTACGGCTCCTCGGGCGGTTCGTCGGGGGGGAGCTACGGCTCCTATGGTTCGTCGGGCGGCTCCTACGGCTCGGCCGGCTCGCACGGCGGCTGGGGTTCTCATCACGCCTACAAGCGGGCGATGCGGGCCTATCGCCACTCGTCGCACGGCTCTTACGGCTCTTACGGCTCGTCGGGCGGCTCGTACGGTGGTTCGTCGGGCGGCTCCTACAGCACCAGCGCCTACGGCAGCTACGGCTCCTCGGGCGGCGGCTCGTCGGGCGGTTCCGCGGGTGGCTCGTACGGCGGCTACGCCGCCCCGGCCTACTCCTCGGGCATGCCGATCGAGTCGTATCGCGTGATCGACGAGACCCCGTCGATGACGGGCGGCGAGATCATCGGCGTCCCGAAGCCGACCGACTCGACGCAGCTCGACGCGGTGCCCGCCGATGCGGCGCTCCTGGTGGTCGAGGTTCCGGCCGGCGCGAAGATCTTCGTGAACGGCTCGGAGACGAAGTCGACCGGTGGCGTGCGGCGGTTCATGTCGCGCGGCCTCCAGGCCGGCAAGCAGTACGAGTTCGCCGTGAAGATGACCGTCGATCGCGACGGCACGCCGGCCGAGGAGACGAAGACGGTCTCCCTCACCGCCGGTGAGCGGTCGACCGTGTCGTTCGGCTCGGCCCCGAAGACCAGCCTCACGCTCCGCGTCCCCGCCGACGCGAAGGTGTGGCTGGCCGGCAACGAGACCGCTGCCAGCGGCACCGTGCGGCTGTTCGAGACCGCCGGGCTCTCCGCCGGGCAGTCGTGGAAGAACTACGAGATCCGCGTCACGGCCGTCGTTGACGGTCGTGAGGAGACGATCTCGAAGGTGATCGACCTCGCCGCCGGCGACCGGATCGAGCTCGCGCTCGACCCCGCCCAGCGGGTCGCCTCGGCCGACGCCACCGCCTCGCTGCGGTAAGCGTTTCCGACGCAGTCGTGATTCTCGCGAGGCCCGTGCGGCGAACGCCGCACGGGCCTCGTGCTTTTTCTGACCCGGCCGCCTGTGCCGGTTGTGAGGCCCGCGCGGGGGCGGCAATCGTGACCTACGGTTTCGCTGCCGGGGCGGTGCAGCCGCGTGGCCCCGGAGTCCGATGTCGAATCGCAGCATGTCCGCGAGCCGCACCTCCACCTTTCCGACGCCCGCCTCCGCCCGGACGTGGTCCGTGCCCGCAAGGTTCCTCGCATCGGTGGCGATACTCGTCTACCTCGCGGCCGTGGCCGTGCCGCCGCTGGCGGGACCGCCGCCGGCGAGCGAGCTGGCCGGCCGACTCATGCAGCCGCTGCGGCCGCTCGTCGGTGCGCTCTACCTCGGCCACGGCTACCGCTTCTTCGCCCCCGATCCGGGCCCGGGCCACACGATCCGGTGGACGATGCGGCTGGCCGACGGCTCCGAGCGAGCTGGTTCGATCCCCGACCGCGCGAGCGACTGGCCCCGGCTGCTCTATCACCGGCGGTTCATGGTGGCCGAAAAGATCGCGGCGTTCGTGCCGCCCGCGGATGCACCGGAGGGCGTGCGGTTCGCGGCCCGCCGGGACTGGCAGCCGCTCATCAAGGGAGTCGCAGGCCATCTCCTCGCCGCGCACGACGGCGTCCAGGTGCGGCTGGAGATGGTGGAGCATTTCCTACCCGGGCCGGAGGATGTCGTCCAGAACCGCTCGGAGCCCGACGTGGTGACGCCCCTCGGCACCTACGCGCGACTGAAGGGCAGGGCACCATGACGGCGAACACGTTCGATCGCACCGCCGCGCACATGGAGCCGGCCCACGAGCCGTGGGGTCGCGCCTGGCTTCGATCGTGGAACGAGTTCTGGTTCACGCCCGCCGATCCGCTGCCGCTGGCGGTGGTGCGGATCTGCACCGGCCTCCTGCTGACGTGGTCGTGCATCGTCTGGCTCCGCGACCCCGATGCCTTCTTCGGGCCGGGCGGCTGGCTGCCGGCCCACGAGGTCTGGCGGATGAACGACCAGCCCTGGCAGTGGAGCTGGTATTTCGCCGCCTCCTCGCCGAATGCCGTCCGCGTGCTCGGCGGCATCACGCTGGCAGCCGCGGTGCTGCTCACGCTCGGCCTCGCCACGCGGCTGTCTGCGGTGGTGGCCCTGGCCGGTTTCGTGAGCGCGGCCAACCGGGCGCCGCTCAACGTGTTCGGCTTCGACGACACGCTCGGATTGCTTCTGATCCCGCTCGTCATCGGCCCGGCCGGGGCCTGCCTCTCGGTCGATCGCCGGCTCGGCCTGGCGGGGCAGGGGGGGCCCTCGGTGGCGGCGGCCGTCGCCCTGCGGCTGCTCCAGGTGCAGCTCTGCGTCGTCTATTTCTTCTCGGGCTGCGGCAAGATGTTCGGTGCCAGCTGGTGGGAGGGCACCGCTCTCTGGGGGGCCGTGGCCAACGGGCAATACCGCACGCTCGACCTCACGGGGCTCGCCCGACACCCGCTTGTGACGAACGCCCTCACGCTGGGTACGCTGTTCTGGGAGGTCGCCTACCCGGCCATCGTCTGGCCACGGCTCACCCGCCGGCTCGCGCTGGGGTTGGCCGTCGCCGTCCACCTGGGCATCGGCCTCGCGATGGGCATGCTGGAGTTCGGCCTGGCCATGATCACGGCCAACCTCGCCTTCGTGCCCGCCGCGGCCTGGCGATCGCTCGCCCGGCGCTTGTTTTGATTCGCTATCCTGTCACCAAAGCTTTCCCGCGAAAGGACATCCGCAGGTTCTCCATGATCGACACGCTTGCAGTGGTCGGCGCCACCGGCGCCGTGGGCCGAATCATCGTCGAAATGCTCGTCGCCCGGAAATTTCCGGCGCGGCGGATCAAGCTGCTCGCCTCGGCGCGGTCGGCCGGAAAGCCCATGACCGTCGGCGGCACGAGCTTCGACGTCGAGGAGCTGCGGCCGGAGTCGTTCGCCGGCGTGGACATCGCCATCGGCAGCACGCCCGACGAGGTGGCGGCCGAGTTCGTGCCGTGGGCGGTGGAGCGGGGCACCGTGGTCGTCGATGAGAGCGCCTTCTATCGGATGAACCCCGAGGTGCCGCTCGTGATCCCGGAGGTGAATCCGGAAGCGATCGCCCACCACAAGGGGATCATCGCCAGCCCCAACTGCTCGACGACGCAGATGGTGATGGTGATGAAGCCGCTGCACGACGCCGCGAAGGTGAAGCGGGTGGTCGTGAGCACCTACCAGGCGGTGAGCGGCGCGGGCCTCGCCGCGAAGCAGGAACTCGAACAGTCGTCGCAGGCATGGCTCGCCGGCGGCAGCGAGCCGCGGCAGGTCTTCCCGCACCCGATCGCGGCCAATCTCATCCCGCAGATCGGCTCCCCGAAGCCGAACGCGTTCACGAGCGAGGAAATGAAGATGGTGCTCGAGACGCGGAAGATTCTCGGCGACGAGTCGATCCAGGTGAGCCCCACCTGCGTCCGCGTGCCGGTGGCCAACGGCCACAGCGAGTCGATCCTCATCGAGACGGACAAGAAGCTCTCGGCCGACGAGGCCCGCCGGCTGCTGGCCGGCTTCCCGGGGATCGTGGTGATCGACGACCTGGCGGCGAAGAAGTATCCGATGCCCCGCGACTGCAGCGGCCGCGACGAGGTGTTCGTTGGCCGCATCCGCGAGGACATCTCCTGCCCCAACGGCATCGCGCTGTGGTGCGTGTCCGACAACCTGCGGAAGGGAGCGGCCACCAACGCGGTGCAGATCGCCGAGCTGCTCGCCACCACGGGCGGGAAACGCACATGAGCTCATCGGCCGGAGGCTCCCTCCAGCCGCGCGGCCCGCGGCCATGACGAGGCGGATCGGCCTGCGGCTGGCCTACGAGGGCACCCGCTACTCCGGCTGGCAGGTTCAGCCGGGCCGAACGACGGTGCAGGAGGCCGTGACCACGGCGATCCGCGAGGTCTCCGGCGAGGAGGTGCTCGTCCGCGGCTCGAGCCGCACCGACGCCGGCGTGCACGCCCTCGACCAGATCGCCGCGTTCACGAGCGAACGGGAGTTCCCGGCCGACGTCTGGGGCAGGGCCCTCAACGCGAAGTTGCCGGCCGACATCACCGTCGTGGAAGCCCGGGAGATGGCGGCCGAGTTCGACCCGGTCGCGGCGGCCGTCCGCAAGCGGTATCGCTATCGGATTCACGACGCGGCCTGGAAGCCGGTGATCGAACGCGGCTTCGTCTGGCGGTGGCGGGGCCGGCTCGACGAGGGGCTCATGCAGGCGGCCGCACCGGCGCTCGTGGGCGAACACGATTTCACCAGTTTCGAGACGACCCCCTCCACACGGCTCTCGAAAGTGCGCACAATCCATTCGCTCTCGGTCTTCAGGCCCGCGATCCCGCATGCTCCCGGCCCCGCGGAGGTGTGGATCGAGGTCGAGGGGAACGGGTTCCTGCACAATATGGTGCGGATCATCGCCGGATCACTGGTGATGGTCGGCGTCGGGAGGCGGTCGCCGGATTGGCTCGCCACGGCGCTGGCCGCCCGGAGCCGACCGGAAGCCGGACCGACGGCGCCCCCCGAGGGGCTCGTGCTCGTGCAGACGACGCTGGAACCAACCGCATGGCCAGACTTCCCGAACAGATCGGCCCCCTGAAGCTCGTGCAGCAGCTGGGCGTAGGCCGGCACTGCCAGATCTGGGAGGCCCGCGACGGCGCGGCCGCCAAGCCCGTCGCCGTGAAGGTCGTCGTGCCCGACATGGCCGCCGACCCGCTGCAGCGCAAGCTGCTCGCCCACGAGTTCAAGGTCCTCAAGTCGCTCGACCACCCGACGATCATCCGCGCCGAGCGGCAGGTCGAGGAGGGGGGGCTGCCGCTGCTGGTGATGGAACTGTTTCCGCACGCCAACCTCAAGAAGCAGATCGCGGCGGGCGTCGAGCAACTCGCCCCCCGGCTGCAGCGGATCGTCACGGAGATGGCGCTCGCGCTCGACCACGTTCATGCCCGGGGCTGGGTGCATCGCGACGTGAAGCCCGACAACGTGCTCGCCGCCCCCGATGGCCAGGTGAAACTGATCGACCTCGCGATCGCCACGAAGTCGTCGGGGTTGTTGGGCAAGCTGCTGGGCGGCGGCACGCAGGCACAGGGTTCTCCGAGCTACATGCCGCCGGAGCAGATTCGCGGACAGTCGCTCGACGCCCGCTCCGACATCTACTCGTTCGGCTGCGTGCTCTTCGAGCTGCTGGCGGGCCGGCCGCCGTATGCGGCGCCCACGGCCAACGAGCTTCTCAACATGCACGTCTCGGCCCCGGTGCCCTCGATCAATGCCTTCAACCGAAACGCCACGACGAGCGTGTCGGAGTTCCTGCGGCAGCTGCTCGCCAAGAAGCCGTCGGCCCGCCCGGGATCGATGAAGCAGGTGCTCAAGCAGCTCCGCAGCATCCGCCTGCTCGAAAGGCTGGCGTGAGCTTTCGCCCGGCGTGAGCTTTCGCATTGACGCGGGGGGCGTGCCGCGGGGAAAATCCCGGTTCGATTTCGATTCCGCACCCGCGAGGCGCCCCCGATGGCTACCGGCCTGCATCGACTGCCGCTGGAAAAACCGATCTACGAACTGGAAGACCGGATCGCCGCCCTCGAGGCCGCGCCGCTCGGCGGCCAACAGCAGGAAGAGCTGCGGCGGCTCAAGCGGGAGCTCGTCGAGGTCCAGAAGCAGGTGTTCAACAGCCTCGATCCCTGGCAGACGGTCGAGGTGTCGCGGCATCCCGACCGGCCGAAGACGAGCGACTACCTCCAGCTCGTGTTCGACGAGTTCGTGGAGCTCCACGGC
>Ga0068877_10003435_pt1 | contig 12575 bp, 6 predicted proteins | sample NOAtaG_FD_66437 | JGI IMG/M metagenome (GOLD analysis project Ga0068877, IMG submission 66437) | Freshwater lake microbial communities from Lake Erie, under a cyanobacterial bloom - NOAA_Erie_Diel6S_1000h metaG | ecosystem: Environmental > Aquatic > Freshwater > Lake | place: USA: Ohio, Lake... | reverse complement strand
GCAGGCTGTTGGCCGGCGCCTTCAGGCGCGCCTCGATGACCCGGCGGCCCCAGGCATCGGGGGCCGCGTCGCGAATGCCGCCGAACTCGCCCAGCCCGTTGGCCGGAAACAGCACCTTGCCCTTGATGCCCTGTCGGTCTGCGAACGCAAGGCTCACCGGGTCCAGCTCGATGGACTCTTTGCGCTCGAGGTAGCCCGTGCCGTAGGCGAACTCGCTGGCGAGCTCGCGGTTCTGCAGGTTCGCGCCGTCGGTCTCGGTCAAGCCCAGGATGCCGGAGGGCACGAATCGGTGCCCGTCGGCCTGCCCGATGTGGCTGAAGACGTAGACCTCGGACTTCTCGCGCGCCATCAGAAGTCCAGACGCTCCAGCTCGGTCTTGCTCAAGCTGCGGACACGCTGGGTGGTCTCGCGTGCGGCCAGCGCTTGCAGAGACGGGTCGTCTTCCTTCAACAGGGACAGCAGGCTGACGCCGGGCGCAATCGCCTCCAGGTACCGCAGGATCTGAGCCTGGGTGCGGCTGAGGTCCCCCTTCTCGAGCAGCACGGCTGTGGAGCGGGAGAGCCCGGCCCGCGTGGCAGCGTCCGCTTGCCGAATCCGCCGGGCCATGCGCAGGCGCGCCAGCTTCTCACCGAGCTGGCGCGCCTCGTCCAGGCGCTCTGGGGTCATCAGGGGGTGCTCGTTGCGTTTCATGGCTGCAATCTCAGTCTCAAATAGTTTAGAGACCGCGATTGCAGACATTTTGGCCTCGGGACTTCAGTGCGTCAAGTATGCAATCACAGTCACAAATCGGTTTGTGTGTGTGATGGCTGGCATGGGCCATCGGTCGGCCGCCTTGTGCGTCGCGGCGCTCACCGAGAGCTGGCGCCCTCTGGCGGACACCGAAGCCAGGCGGCCAAGACTGGACACGCTCTTCGGGGAACCTTGACGGCTTCTCGGTGCTGAACGGCACTCAAGGCAAGCTTCCTGAGTCTGGCAAAGGGGCGTCCGAGTCCGGCTCGGGCCGGCTATAGCCAAGAGGTCAGTCGAAGAAGTCTTCGTCACACTTCTCGGGCAATGTCGATGCATGGGTGGCACCGCTCCTCGCGCATCTGTCCAAGACCGCGCCTGGTGGAGTGTGGGGCGCGCTGCATAGTTTGCTGAGGCTCCCGACGCGCGGAGATCAGACAAGGTGCGCGTCATCAATTCGTGGGATGAGTCTTGGGCTTAGCGCGCGCAAAGTTCAGCGCGGTGCCCGCTTAGGCATCAGCACAAGGAGGAGAAGGTGTCGAGGTTGAGCTTCTACTTGGCCGCGCCCCGAAGCTGTCTGCTTCTGGCAACTGTCCTGCTGCCTCTGTCTGGCTGTGGGTCGTTGTCGACCACGGCAAAGGTTGTGACGGCCGGCACGGTGGGTTCGCTAACCCCAGGCAGCGACTTGGAGCAAACCTACTACCTGGGAAGCTTTGATCCTCGTAGCCAGCTGCCCCCGGCCATCTTCCGCATCCGCGTGCGGGGCCAGTCGAGCGTTCTCTCGTCCGTGCGCTTCGGCTCAAGCTGGGTTCCTGCTGAAGTGGTTGACTCGCTGGCGGGTGAGATCGACCCTGGGTTTGGTCGAAGCAATGTGAAGATCACCAACGACCCCAACTACCGCAGCCCGTTTCGGGCAGAAGATCGCAAGTTGGTGCTGTTCGGGCCTGAAGGATTCAGGCAGGCGCCCAAGAACCACCGGCTGGTTGTGATCATGGGCTCCAACCCCGACGCGGTGGAGCAGGCTTTCTCAAGTGCCCTCGGAACTGTGGCCGCAGTGAAGTTCGGCGAGTCTGGCTCAGCGCTCGAGCGCCAGTCGCTGAAGCTGCTGCTTGAGTTGGGTCGGGAGAAGGAGCGTCTGAGCTCCATCGTCAAGGAGCCCTGAGACGTGACCAAGCACCTTGATCGATCGTGGCCCTGGTTGCCGCTGCTGGTAGCGGCGGCAATACCGCTGGCTGGCTGCTCCACGCTCCAGATCGACGTCGACGTCTACAAGGGCCCGTTGGCCAACAACGAGGAGCTGCAGCGCGAGCAACTCCTGTCCATGACGATGTCCGCGCGATCGCTGATGTTCAACAGCCGGAACTCGTTGCTTGACAAGCACTTCGCAGGCTGGGATGGTCGTTGCGGCATGGATGCCCGACAACGGGTGCTCACTGCCGGCGAGATCGGCGCCCAGAGCCGCTGTCTTGGTGCGCCTGACGCGAGAGCATCCAGCAGCGGATACTCCTTGAACTCAGAGGCCAAGCAGGAAGGCGATGTGTCAGGCGTGGCCGGAACATCTTCATCAAGGTCTGTCTTTCCATCGGCTCTCAAGCAGGCCGCCCAACTGAACGACATCCTGAGCTTCTACGAGCCGGCTGCACCTGCCGGTCTACGAGAGGAGATTGCGCGAGTGCAGGCCAGTTGGTCAGAACTGGTGGGTTTGCGGCGCTTTGACGACGACACCGCCAAGAAGGTGTCGGCGGATCTGCTGCGAGACTTTGTGCTGCTGTTGGAGGCTTCATGGTCAGCGAGAGAGTCACGTCGTCAGGAGGCTGGCGGGCGTGGGGGTCACCGCGCAGCTGCCGGCGATGACGCGGTGTTTCGGGCCGCAAGCCAAGCTGTTGCCGCAACTGTGCGGGAAGCCATCATTGGTGAAGTACAGACTGCTGCCGAGTGCAAGCCAGTGGCAGAAGGCGGCGAGGTTGCGCCAAGCCGCATCAGCTTCGAGACGTGCTTGCTGCTGTATCCGGAAAAGGTCATTGCGGCGATCTCGCAAGTCATACAAGGAGATCCTCAGAGGGACGGCACACCAGCCCAACGCAAGCGTCCGCAGTCTCTGCGGCAGGCTCTTTCGGGCGCACCGCCAGTCGCTTGGCAAAGGATCTCTCAGGAAGCGAGCTTCTTTCGCGACATCGTTTCGCTCGTGCGCACGCTTCCAGGACTGGCGAAGCCGGCCGAGGTACGAGGCGCAACTCCTGCCAGTCCCGCAACCGACAGCGCCGGTCTCGAAAGCGGGGCTGCCAAAGCCACATTTGCGAGGGCACTCCGTCAGATGCTTGGGGTGGAGGCATCGGGGTTCAGCGCTGGCAGACTTCCGGAGGGCATTGATCAACTCGCCGACGAGTACGTAGCGAAGCGCGACGCTTGGATTCGAGCGGGCTACCAGTCGGCTGATGCAGCTGTGGCCGGTGGGCAATCTGTCGGCGCAAAGCCAGGCGCCGCCGATAAGCGCAACGAGTCCAATGCGGAGCGCGAGCAGCGCCTGCGCGAAGCCGCCGAGGCCGCTTTCAGTCGCCTCGAGCACATGGCGGCCGATGTCGCGGGCCGCATGCAGTTTCTTGCGACCAATCTGTGGCTGACGGACCAGTCGCAGGACAGCAAGAAGACGATGGAGGCTGTGGCGAACACGCTGCTCGCGCATATTGACGACCTTATGCGGCAGCGGCAGTTCACTAGGGCGGCGAGGCAGGCTGAAGGCAGAGAAGCTCGCGCGGTGAGAAATGCATGGACCTCTGACGGAACAAGTGGAGTCAAGCAGCTGTTGGCAAGCCTTGATGCTCAGATTGCCGCAGTTGAGTCGGCCGCGAGCGCTGCAGGCGCTGGCGCTGTAGCTGATAGGTCGAAGCTGAGCGAGGCTTCCAAGAAACTCGATGAGTTGCGCACAGCAAGAGAGGGCAAGTCGAAGGAGCTCGAGGCCGCCGCGCTTAGGTCTGCCCAAGGAGACGCACTTTCGTTGCTGCTCGGGATCTCGGCGCCGAAGACGGCAGAAGCCTCGGACAGTGCAAGTGAGCTGAAAGGTGATGCTGAACGCTTCAAGAGAGTTCTTGCGAGAGATCCTGTGCCTACCAGCCAGGAAGCGATGCGCCAAAGGCTCGCGGCATCGATTGAGGAACAGCAGAAGTCGGAGCTGAGTCCAGCCAGGAGCAAGATGCCGCGAGCCAGACGACTCAAGCTGGCGTTCGACTTCCTGGAATCGTTTCTGAAGCCGATGCCGAACGACGAGGAGCCCCTGAGTCAACTGGTGCCGAAGTTCAATGCGGGCGTCAGCGCAGCCTTGAGGCTTGCCAACCAAGAGGAGAAGGATCTGCGGGAGGTGGTCGCTCAGCTGAACAAGGACGTCCAGTCGCGGACCGCTGAAATCGAAGCGATCGAGAAGCGGCTAGGTGGCTCAACGGCGCCCGCGGGCTTCGGCTTGAACGAACTGCGCAAGGCGCGTGAGTGGTTGAACAAGCTGAAAGACAAGGTACTTGAACTGGCAGAGGGCGCCAATGGCGCCGGCAAGAGTCTCCTTGAGCTCTACCGGGAGGCACTGGCACTGGGCCAGGCACCAGAGGCAGACAGGGAACTGACGATCAGGGTACTCGCCAGCCTGCCAAGCCCGTCGGGCAGACTGTCGCTTGCTGCCGAGAGAGGCACGGCCATTGACGTGATGGACGATGTCATCGCCCAACTCCGGCACCGCTATCTGGAGTCGATTCGGACGATTGGTCCCAGCCACGCCACGACCGAGCAACTTAGGCAGGCACTGGAGGCCGCGCGTATCCAGCGTGAGGACATGCTGTACTTGCGCTCGTCCACAGCCTATCTGCGGTCGACCCAGCCTGTGACCTCCCTGCAGTCCGGGAATGAGAATCGTTGGAGCAACCTGCTGTTCAACGATGCCACGCGGACCCCTTCCGACTTCCTCCAGTGGATCCAGAAGGGGCTCAACGGTTCAGATGAGACGCGAACCGATCGAGAGGCCTTGGACAAGGCCAACTGGCAGAACATCAACTCCGTTCGTGTTGGCGGTGCTGGCGGCGCAAATTACGTCATCGTCAAGGACGATGTCGGAAACTGGTACGTCAAGTCGATGGGAGTTGACCCTTCGGCCATGATTCGGTCTGCCAAGCAGATGGCTCTGTTTGGGGCCGGCGCTCCCTTTGATGTGAATCTGCTGCGCGTGGATGAACTGCGGCAAAAGGTTGATGCGGCCCGAGAGGGCGAGAAGGGGCGTGATGCCGCTGAGCAGGAACTAAGCAGGTTGACAGGGAAGGACGGATCGGCGGGCGTTGCTTCCCGAAACGACGCCATTGGCAAGTACGGCGCTCGCTTCGCGCAGCAAGGCGAGGATCTGCGAAAGCGGCTTCTGGCTCAGGTGGAAGGCGATGCGCTTGAAGGGCGCATCAGGGAGCGATGGACCGCATCGCTGAAGGATCTTCAGAAGCCTGCAGAGCTGGAGAAGCTGCTGGAGGCTTCCGAGATCCGACGCCACAAGCTGGCTGCGTTGGAGGCCCTGACCGACAAGACCAAGCCGGTTGTCGACGCCAACATCGAAGGTCTGACGGCAATCAATTCGTTCAGGACCGGGTTGAAGGCCAGAGTGCTGACGATGCCTGCCTTCGTCACGGGTCCAGAGTCGGCACACGAAGAGAAGCAGACTAAAGTCCGCGATCAGCGTGCCGTCCTCCTGAAAACGGTGCAGGACGAGCAAGCAGCCGCTGACGCGCTGGCGGCGTTGGAAGCGGAAGTGGCCAAGTCGACGGCGACGACTGGCTCTGTTCAGGGTGTCGACCTTGCGAACCGAGTGGGTGCTGCCCGAGCCGACTACACCGCAAAGCTGAAGGAGCGGCGCCGCGTCGAGGAGTTGGTGAACGGACTTGAGAAGGAACTGGCTGCCTTGGTGAAGACCCTGAGTGCCGCGAAGGATGCACGCGCGCTCGCGGCGGGTGATGTGGATGCCGTCGTGAAGCCCATCTTGGAGGCCGCGATCAGAGAGCGCCTTCGGTACATCGCAGAAACCGAGACTGCGGTGAAGGTTCTCGGCGCGGAGGGGCCTTGAGCCGCCGCGGTCTGCGAGTGACCGACAAAGGTCATGAGTCGGGCCCTGCGGTCGAGGTGCCCTTTGCGCTCACCGAGAACGGGGCATCAACGGGTAAGCCGTGATGGAAGGAACGAGAGAGTTCCCCCCATGCTCTGCTGCCACACATGCTCGTAAAGCATCTTCGCCATCGCATCCTTGTCGTCAGGCGTGTACGGCGGCTCCGGCAGCAGAAACACCCGGTCGAGGATGACGCTCTCCACCTCGGCTCGGGTCTGCTCCTTCTCGGTCCACTGATCAAGCGGCTCGATGATGCGCAGCAACTCGGCCAGCAGTTCCCGGCTTGACTGCTTGATGCGCTCGCGCTCTGTCGCGGCAAGCGTGGTCTTCTGCATCAGGTCGAAGATCGCCAGCTCGCTCTCGCTCAGGCCCTCGCGCACGGCACGGCGCTGCTCGTCATCCATGCTCTTCGACAGTGCCATCAGCTGCGCAAAGATCTCCTCGATCGTGGCCCTGTCCTTGTCCAGGTTGTAGGCCGCCACGATCTCTCGGTACTTGACGTCGAAGTCCATGCGCGTGGGGTTCTGGGCCAACAGCAGCGCCAGCTTTCGCTCCACCAACTTCCGAATGTCTTCGATGGCCGTGGCCTTGTGCTTCACCTTCTTGGCGAACTCGTCACGCAGCTTTTCCAGATCGATGCGCGACAGGTCGACGGTCAGGCCCTGGGCCTGGTCGGCGCCGGGCGCGTCAGCCTTGATTGCCTCGTTGACGATGCGGTGCAGCGCCTTCAGCAGGTCGCTGATGTCGGCGTCGTCGCGCTTCTCGGACAGCTTCTTGTAGATGGCTTCGATGTTGTCGTGCCGCTCGGCGTAGAGGTGCACCGTCGGCTCGGTCACCAGGGCCTTGAAACGCAAGAAGATCGCCCGCGCCAGGATCTCGAAGCGTTGCCGCGAATGGTCGGCACCGGCCGGCGTGTCGCTCCCGGCCGGTGGCGGTGTGTCGCCGCTGGCAGCGGGCGGGGCTGACGAGTTGATGGCTTCCACAGCGTCGGCCAGTGCCGCAATGCGTGCAAAGCCCTTGGCGCCCGTCAGCCGGTTCGGCTCGAAGCCTCGCACCCGCAGGAACAACTCGGCCTCGGCGATGGCATCGTCCAGCGCCGCAACCCGGGCTTGCAGCGGAGCCACGATCTCTGACGCGCCAGCGGCGTCGTCGCCCAGCGCGTACTGCGCCAGCGCCGCCCGCAGCGCGGCCAGCATGCCGTTGTAGTCCACCACCAGGCCGAAGTCCTTGCCCGGGTAGCGCCGGTTGGCGCGAGCGATGGCCTGCATCAGCGTATGCGCCTTCATCGGCTTGTCGATGTACAGGGTCGACAGGCACTCCACGTCGAAGCCGGTCAGCCACATGGCACACACCACCGCCACGCGGAACGGATGCTTCGGGTCCTTGTAGGCGGTCTCGACATCGACCCGCTTGCCATCGGGCGTCTCGAAGCCCTGCTTCATCAAGGCCCGGTGCGGGATGATGTCGAAGCCCCACTGCTTGAACTCGGCCACTTCGCCCTGGGCCTCGCTGACGATGAGCCCGAGGATGGTTTCGTCCAGCCACTGCGCCTGTGCCAGCAAGCGGTCGCGCTGGGCGTGCAGCAGCTGGCGTTCATCGGCGTCCGCGGTGGCGGCGATCTCGGCTTGCTTGCCGTCGGCAGCCTGGCGGACCTTGTCAGCTTTCGCCAGCCACAGCGGCTTGACCATCGCCAACATGCGCGCGCAGGTCACCTTGTCGATGCACACCAGCAGCGCCTTGCCTGCCTCCCACCGCGCCGCGCAGTGCTCGACGAAGTCGTTCGCGATCTTCAGAAGTCGGTCGTCGGCGGTGATGACCTCATAGTCCTTGCCCAGCAGTTTCTGCAGCTTGGCCCGCTGGTCGCCGTCCAGGTCGGCGTCCTCGATGGCGGTGGCAATCTTCTCGTTCAGGTCCTTGCGCGCCACGCCCAGCTTCTCGCCGCGGTTCTCGTACACCAGCTTCACCGTCGCGCCGTCTTCCTCTGACCGCTTGAAGTCGTAGCGCGACACATACCCGCCGAAGATGCGCTTCGTCAGGCTGTCGTTCTTGAACAGCGGCGTGCCGGTGAAGCCGATGAACGCCGCGTTCGGCAGCGCGATGCGCATGTTGCGGGCCAGCCTGCCGGCCTGCGTGCGATGCGCCTCGTCGGAGATCACGATGATGTCGTCGCGCTCGCTGTAGGGCTGATCGGGCGCCACGTCCTGGTTGAACTTGTGGATCAGGCTGAAGACGTAGCGGTGGTTCTGGCCCAGCAGCCCCCGCAGCGCCTCGCCTGACTCAGCCCGCGGCGTGCTGGGCGGCACCACGCCGCAGCCGACGAAGGTCTTGTAGATCTGGCTGTCCAGATCGTTGCGGTCGGTCATCAGCAGGAAGGTGAAGTTACCCGGCACGGTGCGCCGCACCTTTTCGGCGAAGAACAGCATCGAGTACGACTTGCCGCTGCCCTGCGTGTGCCACACCACGCCCAGGCGCCCCAGGTCGGGGTGGGCGCGCTCGATGAGCATGATCTCCCTCGGTGCCCGGCCGGGCCCGGCTGCGTCAGCGGCATGCACCACTGCCAGCGACGACTGATTCGCGGCGTCACCCATCGCTTCGGCGTCTACCGCAGAGGGTTCGGCCAACGGAATCGTCACCGCCCGGTGGCGCAACCGCTCGCCTGGCGGAAACTGCGCCTTCAGCTCCTCTTGCCGCACCACCGCGGCCACAGCACGGTTGACGCCCATCACCTGGTGGTTGCGCGCCACCACCTTGCGCACCGCACCGGCCCGGCTCTCGTCGAAGACGATGAAGTTCTCGAGCAGGTCCAGCAGCCGGCTGCGCGCCAGCATGCCGTTCAGCAGCACCTCGGCCGCCACACTGCCCTTGTCGGTTTCTTCCAGCCGCTTCCACTCGGCGTAGTGGTCCCAGCCGCTGGTGACGGAGCCATAGCGCGCCGCGTGGCCGTTGCTCACCACGATGAAGGCGTTGTGGTGGAAGGCGTGCGCGATGACGCTTTCGTCCAGGTAGTCCTTCAGGTTGCCCTCGTAGGCGGCGCGCACGTTCACGTACACCGCCTTCAATTCGATGAAGACCAGCGGCAGGCCGTTGACGAAGCACACCAGGTCGGCGCGGCGGTTGTAGCTGGGCGTGCGCAGGCCGGTGATCTTGAGCTCGCGCACCGCGAGGAATCGGTTGTTCAGCGGCTCACGGAAGTCGATCACCCGCGCTTGCGTCTGGAGCAACTGCCCCGCTGCGTCGCGCCAGCGCACCGGCACGCCATCGCGCAGCAGCGCGTGGAAGCCGCGGTTGTGCTGCACCAGCGAGCGCGTGGGGTCATGCTGCGTCAGCGCCACCACCGCATCGTCGATGGCCGTTGGCGGCAGTTCCGGGTTCAGCCTGACCAGGGCCGCGCGCAGGTCGCGCACCAGCACCACGTCGCGCGTGTCCTTGCGGCCGAGCGTGCCGTCGGGGCCGAAGGTCTCGTGGTTCCAGGCGTAGACGCTTTCCCAGCCCAGCGTGTCTTCCAGGTGGTCGGCAAAGGTGGCCTGCACCAGGCGGTCTTCGCTGTTGATGTCGGTGTAGGCCATGGGAGTGCGCGCTCAGTACGAGCCGCACAGGGCATTGCGATCACCCCGCCTTGCGCCCGCGGCCTCTGCAACGAAGACCCCGCGCGAGTTAGCCTTGCCTGACATTGCCCCCCCCCGGTCTGGTAGATCGATCTCCTTGCCGCGCCCTGTCGGGTCATCTGGCAAGGCCGCAGGCTAAAGGACAGCTCGGCCGCGGCTCACGGACATGCGTCAGCGAGTGTCCTTTACTTTCATCAAGCAAATCAACCACTTGCATCGATGGGCCATGAGCGGCTTCACTGCCCCGTGGCCGATTCGCCGTCGGTTTGGCCTTTAGAGCCCAGCCGATAGCGCCGCCAGCGCTTCTCGCCGGCATGGCCCACCTGCCCCAAGGTCGTGAGTTCATCCAGAGCACGCTTGATGGTCTTCATCGAGAGCTCGGGCCCCACCCGCCGGTTGATGTCGGAACTGGCCGAATCCGGGTAGCGCGCCAGGTCTTCCAGGATCAACGCGCGCAGCCGGTGCGGCTCGATGCGCGCCAGCGTCGTCAGCGTCGGCACCTTGGCGCCGCGCAGCAGTGCCGGTTCGACGAAGTAGCGCGTGGCCTTGGTGCGCCCTTTACTGTGCACCAGTTCCAGCGCCAGCAGTCGCCCCAGCCAGGGCTTCAGCGCGTCGGCGTCGGCCACTTCCACCTGCTTGCAAAGGGCCAGCGCCGTCAAGCCGTCGGCCTGCGCCAGGATGCCCAGCGTGATGCGCTCGCGCTGGCTCAGCTGGAAGCGCTGGTCGGCGCTATCGATCAGCGCGATGACCTGCGGCTTGACGATGCGGCGCATCACGGTGACGGTCACCGAATCGATGCCCTCGGTGGGCACCGGCGGCGGGCGGCCGCTGGCCAGCAGCCGCTCGTACATCAGGTCGAAGCCGCTGCCCTCGCGCTCCATCAGCCCCAGGTCGTGGAACACGCGGGCCAGGCCGTCGTTGCGGCGGCGGCTGTCGTGCAGGATGGTCTGCGGCGTCACGCCCAGCGGCAGCCGGCCGGCGTTCACCACCTCCAACCTATCGGGGTGCAGGTTCAGGAAGATGTCGCCGCGCTGCGTGTAGGGCCGGTGTACCAGCGCGTTCACCAGCAGTTCACGAAGCACCTTCTCGTCGAAGGCGGGCACGCTGCGCCGGTACAGGCCCTCGGGCAGTTCATAGGTCTCGCGGAAGTCGGGCACGCCCTGCCAGACGGCGTCCACCAGTTCCAGCGGCGACAGGCTGTGGTCGTCCCACACCCACTTGTTGACCTTGCTGCCCTGCTCGTCGTACTTCAGGCACTGCACCACCGGCGCGGTGCCCAGGCGGGCGCGGTCTTGCCGGCGGCCTAGCAGCAGGGCGCCCAAGTGTGTGACGTGAGGGGTGACGGTGTCGCCGCCAGTCAGGTCGTAGTGGTCGAGCAGTTCGTCGGCCGACTTCTCCTTGACCGAGTCCTTCACCCGCGCCGATGCGCGCACGGCCGCCACGAAAGCGGCGCACTTGCCGGCGTCCAGGCTGCTGCGCGCCAGCCCCGCCACCGGCAGAGATTCCCAGGGCCGCGCTGGCCGGTCGTTGAGCAGCCGTGTGATGTCGTCGCCCACCACGGGCTTGCTCTCGTCGCCGATGCGGATGGCATACCGCCCGTCGGAGGTCGAGGCCGGGCCGTGTGCCCTGGCGACGCGCAGATCGATGAAGGCGCCGCCGTTGGCCGCGATGGTCTCGCTCGCCGCCAGTTCGACGTTGACGGTCAACTCACGCATGCGCTTGGCCACGGCCTCGGCCAGGCCGGGCGGGAGTGTCTGACCCGGTGGAGGCGCTTCCTGGGCGTCCTCGATGCCGATCAGCAGGCTGCCGCCCTGGGCATTGGCGAAGGCCACGCAGTCCAGCGCCAGCTCGGCCCAGGCAGCGGTCTTGCCCGTCACCTTGCGCAGCGACTTGCGGTCGAAGTGCTGGTTCTCGGGCGTCATGGCTCAGACGGTGAGTTCGCCGCTCATCAGGCGGGGCAGGAGCAGGTCGCGGGCGGTGCGGAGCTTGCGGGATTGCTCATCCAGCGTGTCGATCTGTTCGCCCACCTCATCTGCAAAGGTCGCGAAGCGGTTCTGCAGCTCACGGGGGGGTAGGGGCACGGGCACGCCTTGCAGCGCGCCAGCACTCAGGTTGGCCATCGTGGACCCCTTCGCTCGATTGGCGATGTCACCGGCGACCTGCGGCGCACGCAGGATCTCGAACAGGAAACGCGGATGCACGCGCGCAGGGTCCGGCCGCAGGCGCAGGCAACCTGTGCCGCAGAAGTAGCCCACCTGGCGCTGGCCGATGTAGGCACGGCGCCCGATTTCGCCACGGCGGCCAAAGACGATGTCGCCGCGTTGCATGCGGTGCCGGCCCAGTTCATCGGCCAGGTGCTCAGGAATGCGCGCAATGGTCTGGGTGTCGATCTTCATCGTCGCCAAGTCCTTGGGCATGACCACGGGCACGCCTTCTTCCGAGTAGTCGGACTGGTGAAGCTGGCTGCCGAAAGGGCCCGTCTGTATGCCGCCTTCGTCAACGCACAGTTGCTGCAGAGTCAACGTGGGCCAATGTGAGGCTTTCGCGTTGACAAACCACTCGTCGAAAAGCAGCCGCACCGAGTCTCCCAGCAGCTTGATGCGGCGGCGGTTGTTGTCGATCAGGTCGTCGAAACGGGATAGCAACTCAACAGTCGACCTCTGAACTGATAGCGTCGGATAGGTCAATGCCAGCGCGTGAAACTGATCGCGATTGGTGGTTGGGATTGCGGCTCCAACGTCCATTGCGTTGATGTCAACGGTCAGCAGGCGGTAGTAGGCCCACCGAAGGTCAATCTCGTCGGTCTTCAGTTCCAAGTAGAACGCGGTGTCGATGACGAAGAACGGTTCAGGTGAGAAGTGCACGCCACGGTATGCGCCTTTTCGTCCGATGACGATCCCGGCGTGAGGGCAGAGTGGTTCGCTTGTCCATCCGATTGGGCCGTTTGTTCCGAACACACGGAATCGATCCTCATCCGAGGACTGCTCTGAATATCCACGAAGGGGGATGTCCGAAATTCTGTGTGTGAGGCGGTTTACTGAATTGGCTGTTGGCTGATTTCTGCTTTGTCTTCAGGCCCCTGCCAGGCCGCCGGAGGCGCCCCGGTTGAGCCCATGTACTCA
>Ga0068877_10003432_pt1 | contig 12585 bp, 13 predicted proteins | sample NOAtaG_FD_66437 | JGI IMG/M metagenome (GOLD analysis project Ga0068877, IMG submission 66437) | Freshwater lake microbial communities from Lake Erie, under a cyanobacterial bloom - NOAA_Erie_Diel6S_1000h metaG | ecosystem: Environmental > Aquatic > Freshwater > Lake | place: USA: Ohio, Lake... | reverse complement strand
CCAGGGAAACTTGAGAGGGGGCGGAATCTGCCCCCCTGGTGAGCGGCTGAACGGCAGATAAAATCAAAGGGATGACCCATGGGGAGGCTTCATTGTCCGACACGTCCAATTGGATACTCGCTCGCGTGCGCCGACTCTTCCAGAGCGAAGAGAGCCGCTTCGTGCTGGGCACGGCGATCAAATTCTGCGGCATGACCCTCCTGGTGATGGGGGTTCTGGGCTCCCAGGTGTACGGCCGCGCCCGCCTCAACTTCTACTTCTTCTCCTCCTTCGGGGACTCGCACATGGCGGACCTGCGCGACGCCTACTTCGACTACGTGATGTCGAGCTTCGTGGAGGCCCTGCCAGTGGTGCTGGCCTACGTCATCGCGGTGTTCTTTCTCGGCGTCTGGATCGCTAAGATGATCCTGCGGCCCTTCAAGAACATCGGGAGCTACTGCCAGCACGCGCTGGAGGACCCCAACACGCACTACGTGGTCGAGGCGTTCGCGGGGCACCGCCTGCTCACGCGCTTCTCCGAGCTCTTCTTCGACAGCCTCACCGAGGCCCGGGCCCAGGGTCGCCTCACTCCGCGCTCCGTGCCGCCGCAGTTCATGGGCGTCCACAAGCCGGTCTTAGACGGCCTCTTCCTACTCCACTACGGCTTATTCATGCTCATTCTGATGATCACGTCGACCATCGCCATCATGTACGTAGTGACGGAGATTCACGAGAACACCATCCAGCTCGCCATTCGCATGCTCAAGACGGATCCGCGCGTGACATCCTCGTTCTTCATGGCCCAGCAGGGGAGCATCAACGAGATGTGGTTGCTGGCCGGCAGTCTGGTGTGGACGCTCTACGGTGTGCTCGCCTTCCACCTCTACCATCAGGTCTCCGGCGCCGCCTTCGGCATCTTCGCGACCATGCGCACGTTCATGAAGGGGAACTACGCCGCTCGGGTACACCTGGTAGGCTACGCGTTCCTTCGCGAGTCGACCCGCTCGCTCAACAAGTATCTCGAGTGGGCGCAGAAAAACCTCAGCAAGTGAAACAGTGCGGTTGAACCCGGCATCGGTCCCCGCTAACATAGGCGAACCAACGTCATCCAAAGGGTAAAGATATGCTGAAGCTGATCGCGCTGCCACTCATGGCCCTCGTGCTGGGCGGCTGTACGTCCAAGGAAGAGCTCAAGAAACTCATGAAGGAAAACCCCGACATCGTCACCGAGGCGATCGAGGCGAACCCCGATAAATTCATCGACGCCCTCAACAACGCCGTGAAGAAGTCCCAGGAGATCATGGCCAAGCGCCGCGACGAAGAAGAGGGCAAGGCGCTCGAGGATAGCTTCAACAAGCCGCTCGTCCCCGAAATCCGTTCCGACGAGATGATCCGCGGGACAAAGGGCGCGCCCATCGTGCTGGTGGAATACTCCGACTTCGAGTGTCCCTTCTGCGCCCGCGGTTACAACACTGTGATCGAACTCCTCGGCAAGTACCCGGGCAAGATTCAGTTCATCTACAAGCATCTCCCCCTTTCCTTCCACCCCCAAGCGATGATCGCCTCGCAGTACTTCGAGGCCGTGCGCCTGCAGTCGGAGGCGAAGGCCGCCGACTTCCACGATCGCATCTACAAGGACCAGCGCAAGCTCCAGGGGGGCGAAGGCTTCCTGAAGGCGATCGCCAAGGACCTCAAGGTCGACATGGGCAAGCTCGCCAAGGACGTGAACTCCGAGGCCGTGAAGAAGCGCATCGAGGCGGACATCGCCGAGGCCGGCAAGTACGGCTTCCAGGGCACCCCGGGCTTCTTGCTCAACGGGATCCCCGTCAAGGGCGCCTATCCTACTCAGCACTTCGTCGACCTGGTCGAGAAGCTGAAGGCAAAGGGCAAGATCCAGCTCTGATGCGGGGCCTTGTTTAGTTATTTATTCGGAGGGCCCGCTTTTGCGGGCCCTTTTTTTTCTGGGGCCTTGCCGGCCTGCGGCTTTTGGCCGACTCTTGGGACATGAACAAGAAAGAGCTGCTCGACGCCGTCGCCGACCGCGTTGTGGGCGAGGGCCTTGCCCGCAAAGACGCCGAACTGTTGCTCAACACGCTCCTCGACGTGATTAAGGACCAAGTGGCACACGGCACTGAGGTGACGCTGAAAGACTTTGGCACCTTCACCTTGCTCCATCGCCAGTCCCGCCGCGGGGTCAATCCCGCCACCGGCGACGAGATGGTCATCGAAGGTCGCACCCTTCCGAAGTTCCGGCCCGGTAAGGGCTGGATGGAAATGGTCGGAGAAAACCAAGCGATATCCTGAAAGTCGTCAGGGCATTGACACCGCTTGCGGCAAAGTTTTCCGCTTCCCGGGGCATCGGCTTGCCCCGGGTGGGGACGACCGCTATACTTTTGACAGGGCCATGAACGGCCCGTTCTTCAAGGACCACGATGGCCGACGACACCGCCCCCGCCCCTACCCCCACCTCCGGTAAAAATCCGCTCGTAGCTGTGCTGCTGGTGCTCAACTTGGTCGCCATGGGTACCATTGCGTTCTTTCAGTGGCGCTTCATGCAGATGGAAGCGAGCCGGCCAGATCTCACGCAACTCCTTAAAGAGCAGGCCAATGCGGTGGACCCCGCCGTCGCGGGCGAGCAGAAGGTTCCTGAGATCGTGAAGAAAGAGAATCTGCTGCCGCTGGAGATGTTCACCGTGAACCTCGCCCCCGGCGACGGACCCCGGCGCTACGTGCGCATGGAGGCGGTCCTGAAGATGAGCGATGAGGCGAAGGCTGCGGAGTTCGAGGCGCGCAAGCCCCAGATTCGTGACACCATCATCAGCATCCTCAACACCAAGCGTCCCGAAGACCTGCTCAAGAAAGAAGGGAAGCAGTACTTGAAAGAGGAGATGAAAGCCGCGGTCAACGCCTTCCTAGTGGATGGCAAGATCGAGGACATCTACTACATCGGTTTCCAGATCAACTGACCCCATTCAGCGCGCAGGATGCGCGCTGAAGCCTAGATCCCAGGAGGGGAGACATGGCCCAGGTTCTCAGCCAAGACGAAGTAGATGCCCTGCTGAACGCCGTCAACGAAGACGGTGAGGTAAGCGGCGGCGAGGACGGTGAGGAAAGCGGCGAGGATAATTCGAACGAGAACATCCAGCCCTACGACCTTACCAACCAAGACCGGGTTATCCGCGGCCGGATGCCTATCCTTGAAATCATCTACGAACGTTTCATCCGCCAGTTCCGGGTGTCGCTATCCAACTCGCTTCGTAAGATCTCTACCATCTCCATGATCTCCACCGACCTCCTGAAGTTCGGCGAGTTCGTGAACACGCTGCCGATCCCCAGCTGCATGTGCATCATGCGCTTCAACGAGCTGCGCGGACCGGCACTCATCGTCTTCGAATCGAAGCTCGCCTACGCCATCATCGACTCCTACTTCGGCGGCACCGACCGCCCCTTTACCAAGATCGAGGGCAAGGAATTCACCTCCATCGAGCTCTCGTTCATGCGCCGGGTGATGGACATGGCGATCAACGACCTCGAGGAGGCCTGGGCGCCCGTTTACCGTATCGATGCCCAGTACGTCCGCACCGAGATCAACCCGCAGTTCGTAGGCGTGGTGCCACCCTCGGACGTCATCATTACCACCACCTTCGAGGTGGAGTTCGAGAGTGCCTCCGGCACCATCATGATGGTGATCCCGTACTCCACCATCGAGCCCATCAAGCAAAAACTGTCCTCCAGCTTCCAGTCGGAAAACGACGTGGTCGACACCCTGTGGATGCGGTCCATGAACGATCACGTACACTTTGCCCAGGCGACCGCCGTGGTGAAGCTGGGCGAGACCGAACTCACCGTGGGCGACCTGGTGAGCCTGCAAGTCGGGGACATCATCCCCCTCGTACAGGAAGTGAGCGGAGAGCTGGATCTAGAAGTCGAAGGTGTCAACAAACTCAAATGCCTGGTGGGCACATATAAGGGCAACCGCGCCGTGCAAGTCACGCGTTGGAAGGCCTAAGGGGGAACCATGAGCGATACCAACCGTGAGGCGATCGGCCAGCTCGCCGACCAGATCAAGGCGGGCGACGACGCCCTCAACAAGCTCAAGGTCCAGAACCTCGACTTCATCCTCGATATCCCGCTGAAGGTCAGCGTCGAGCTAGGTCGAGCCAAGGTCATCATCAAGGATCTCCTCCAGCTCGGGCAAGGCTCGGTTATCGAACTGGACAAGCTGGCGGGTGAACCGCTGGAGGTCTTGGTCAATGGCAAGCTGGTTGCAAGAGGGGAAGTGGTGGTAGTGAACGAGAAGTTCGGTATCCGCCTCACGGACATCATCAGCCCGCTGGAACGTATCGAATCTTTGAAGTAAGGCAGGGATAAAGTGAACAACCTCTTGAAAAACTTCCTGCTCCTGATTCCCATCGCTTGGGTGCTCGCAGCGGATGCCGGTGTTAAAGTGACCGGTCTCAATTGGGCCAACGAAGGCGGTCGGGGTCGTTTTGTCGTCGCCACCGCTGGCGGTGAGGCCACTCCGGATTGGAGCGTACGGGGCAACCGCCTCGCGGTCAGCATTCCCGGCGCTGCACTGGACGCCAAGATCGAGCGCTACGTGAACGGCATCCGGCTGGCGGCCTCCAGCGTTCCCGGCGGCGTGCTCGCGACGTTGACTTTTATCCACGGCGGCGCCATCGCTCGTAACGATGTCTTCATGACCCTGGAAAGCGGTCGCATCGAAGTGGCCACTCGCGTGCCCAACGGTGCGCCGACCGCCGCCACCACCATCGCTCCTACCTCCAGTGCTAAGGCCGCGACGCCCGTAAAAAACACCCGCAAGAAGGAAGACCTCGACGAATCCTTCCTCGCCCAACTCGAACGCGACGAGGCGCCCACCCCACCGGCGGCTTTCGTTGCCACCACTGCGAAGACCGTCGCCCCGAAAGTCGCCGGGACGACCGTCACCAAGAAGATCCCCTTCCGCGATGAGATCCGCGCCGTCCAGGCCGCGCCCAAGCGCAGCGACGGCTTCTCCATCGCGGGCTACGCCGGCAAGTTCCTCGCATTCCTCGGCATCGTGCTCCTGTTCTTCTGGGGCGCGGTCCAGCTGATGAAGAAGGGCTTCCTCTCAAAGGGCAAGCTCGGTTTTCTCAACGGCTCGTCGCTGGTCAGCGTCCTGAGCACCACCTACGTCGGCCCCAAGCGCCAGCTGCTGCTGGTGAAGGCCCACCACCAGGTCTTCCTCGTTGCGGCCTCCGAGGCTGGTTTCGAGTTCCTCTCCGAGGTTCGCGACGTGCCGGGGCTCGTGAAGGAAGGGGAGAAGCACATCACTGGAACTAATTTCGACGACGACGCCAGGAGCGCCGAGGCCGCCCCCGCGACGGTCGTGAAACTGAAGGAAGACATTTACCAGTCGGCCCCTGTGGAAGAGAAGAGCAGCCCTGCAAAAGACATTGCGCGCTTCTCCGACGAACTGAAGAAGAAAGTCAAAAACCTCAAAGCACTCCAGTAAGGAGCGCAGGGAACGCAGCATGGGTCCAGGACGGACGCTTTTGACCATCGCACTGGCGCTCGCCCACAGCGCCGCCCAAGCGCAGAGCACGCAGCTGCCCGGTGTGAGCATCAACTTCGGGCAAGGGGCAAACCTGGTCGACACCATGGAAGTGATGATGCTCTTCACGGTGCTGAGCATGGCACCCGCGATCATCATCCTGTGCACCTCCTTTACGCGCATCATCGTGGTGCTCTCGTTCATGCGCCAGGCGCTCGGCACCCAGAACCTTCCGCCCAACCAACTGCTAATCGGCTTCGCCATGTTCCTCTCGGTCTTCGTCATGATGCCGACCGGGAAGGCGATCTACTACAACGGCATCCAGCCCTACATGGCCAAGCAGGCCACCAGTGCCCAAGCGCTGACCGTGCTCGAAACGGAGCTGCGCGGTTTTATGACCAAGCACGTCCGCAAGAACGACATCGGGCTGTTCTATGAGGTGTCCGGCGAGACACCTCCCGCCAGTGCCCAGGAAGTCCCGATCCATTACCTGATCCCCGCCTTCATCATCTCGGAGCTCAAGACCGCCTTCCAGATCGGCTTCCTGCTCTACATCCCGTTCCTGGTTCTCGATATGGTGGTTGCCAGCGTCCTGATGGCGATGGGGATGATGATGCTGCCGCCGATGCTGGTTTCCATGCCCTTTAAGCTCCTGCTCTTCGTCCTGGTGGACGGCTGGCAACTGGTCACGGGTTCGATCCTGCGTTCTTTTAACACCTAGGAGACCGCCATGGGCAACGAGGCCGTACTGGAGATCACCAACCAAGCGATGCGCGTCACCCTGATGCTATCGGCGCCGATGCTGCTGGGGGCGCTCGTCGTCGGTGTGCTGGTCTCACTGTTCCAGGCCGTGACCCAGATCAACGAACAGACCCTCTCCTTCATCCCCAAGATCCTGGTCATCGCCGCCGCGCTGGTGTTCTTCGCGCCGTGGATGATGGAGACCATCACCGAGTTCACCCGCGAGATCTTCCTGCGCATCCCCGACATGGTGCACTCGTCATGATCACCGCTACCATCGCCGACCACACCGCCTTCGCCACTTTCTGGCTCGGCTTCGGGCGGTGGCTGGCGGTGATGATGCAGATGCCCCTCTTCGACAATGTCGCCATTCCGGGCACCCTCAAGGTTCTCGGCAGTTTCGTGATCGCCTGGGCCTTCCATCCCCTGGTCGCCCCCGCTATTACCGCCGAAGTGAACGCGGTCGGCCTCGACCACCTCTGGCTCCTGAGTATGTCCCACCTCGGTTGCGGCCTGATCATCGGCTTCATCGTGAAAAGCTTCATGGCGCTGTTCTCCTCGGCGGGCTCCATCCTCACGCAGCAGATCGGTTTCGCCTCCGTGAGCTACTTCGATCCCACTCAGGCCCAGCAGTCGGGTCCCTTCGAGAAGCTCATCCAGTGGACCATGATCATCCTGGTGCTCACCTCGGGCGCGCTCGGGCCCATGTTCCGCGGCGTGGTCGACAGCTTCCACACCGTTAACATCCTGCATCTGGGCCGCATGTCCGAAGGCCACGTGTTCTTCACCGAAATCTTCAAGGGCATCTTCAGCGCCGCCGTCATGCTGGCGGCCCCGCTGCTGTTCGCCAACTTGCTGCTCAACCTGGTCTTCGGAATCGTCTCGCGCACCATTCCCCAGATGAACGTCCTGATGGTGTCCTTCGTGGTCAACATCGGCATTGGCCTCATCCTCTTCATCGCCATCTCCGGCGAGTTCTTCGAAGTGGGCTTCAACCTCTACACCGAGCGGCTGGGACAATGGTTCCAGTTCTTCGGCCGCTAAGGGGTAGGCCATGGCCGAGGACCGGGACGATGCCGAGAAGAGCGAAGAGGCCAGCCAATACCGGTTAGACGAGTACCGCAAGAAGGGTGACGTCGCTTCCTCCAAGGAACTCAACAGCGTCTTGTTGATCGCCGGGACCTTTCTCACGCTGATCCTGTGCGGTGCCTACGTCTACGAGGAGTTCACCATCTACCTCTCCTGGATCCTCAAGCAGGACACCCGGACGATGTACGATCAGAAGAAGTTCATTGAGGTCATCCAGGAGACGGCCCTGTTCGCGCTCAAGGGCGTCGCCCCCGTGTTCGTCTCCTCCCTCTGCATCGGCTTCCTCTCACAGTTCGCGCAGATCGGCTTCCTCTGGTCGCCCGATCTCCTCACCGCCAACTTCGAACGTATCAACCCGATCAGCGGGTTTTCCCGCATGTTCTCCAAGAAGGCGCTCGCCGAGGCCGTCAAGGGCGTCTTCAAGTTCGCCATGGTGATCGCCATAACTTGGTCCATCTTGCGGAGCCAGCTCCCCGAGATGACCGGCTTCATGTACGCCGAGGTCGGGGAGGGGCTGGCCCACAGTAAAGACCTGATGATCAAGCTCGGGTTCTCGCTTCTCCTGGGGCTTGGGATCGTCGCCTTGATGGATTTCGCCTGGGAGAAGTGGTCGTACCGGCAGAAGCTGATGATGACCAAGCAGGAGTCCAAGGACGAGGCCAAGGAAAAGGACGGGAATCCTGAGATCAAGCAAAAGATCCGGCAGATCCAGCGGGCGATGTCCCAGAAACGCATGATGGACGACGTAAAAAAAGCGGACGTGATCGTCACCAACCCGACCCATCTTAGTGTAGCATTGAAGTATGACGGCCAGTCGATGGTCGCCCCCGCCGTGATGGCGAAGGGCGCCGATCACCTGGCCCTCCGAATCCGAGAGATCGCCCAGGAGCACGACATCCCCATAGTGGAGAACGTGATGCTGGCGCGGACTTTGTACAAGACGGTGAAGGTGGGGGAAGGAGTCCCCCGCACGCTTTACCGGGCGGTCGCGGAAGTGCTGGCGTTTGTCTACAAGCTCCGGCGCAAGAAGAAGGCCCTCGGTTAAATAAGGGATGACCATGGAAGGTTTCCTCAAGAAGTTCAAGGCATTCTCGCAGAACACCGACCTCGTTGTGGCGTTGGGGCTCTTGGCCATCCTCGGCGTCATGGTGGTGCCCATTCCGCCCTTGGCGCTGGACGTGTTCCTCGCCATCTCGCTCGCCTCGTCGGTCATTGTGCTGTTGATCAGCGTCTACGCCCGCAAGCCCCTCGACTTCTCCACCTTCCCGTCCGTGCTGCTGGTCACCACCCTGTTGCGCCTCTCGCTCAACGTGGCCTCCACCCGCAACATCCTGCTCTACGGGGCCAACGATGGCACCGGCGCGGCCGGGGAGATCATCAAGGCCTTCGGCGAATTCGTTGTGGGCGGTAACTACGCCGTGGGTATCGTGATCTTTATCATCCTCGTGGTCATCAACTTCATCGTCATCACCAAGGGTGCCGGCCGCGTGGCGGAAGTCAGCGCGCGCTTCACCCTGGACGCCATGCCCGGCAAGCAGATGGCGATCGACGCCGACCTGAACGCGGGCCTGATCGACAACGCCGAGGCCAAGCGCCGCCGCTCGGAGGTCGCCCAGGAAGCGGACTTCTACGGTTCCATGGACGGTGCCTCGAAGTTCGTGCGCGGAGATGCCATCGCGGGCATTCTCATCACCGTGATCAACATCATCGGCGGCATCATCATCGGCGTGGCCCAGCAGGACATGGCCTTTGCCGACGCAGCCCGCACCTTCACCCTCCTCACCGTGGGCGACGGCCTCGTTGCCCAGATCCCCGCTATCATCATCTCCACCGCCGCGGGCCTGATCGCCACCCGCTCGACCAACGACGCCGCCCTCGGCGGCCAGATGATTGAGCAATTGACGGTGCAGCCGAAGGTCTTCTACATCACCTCCGGCGCCCTCGGCCTCTTCGCTCTCATCCCCGGCCTGCCGGGCCTGCCTTTCTTTGCTGTGGGCGCCTTGATCGGCTTCGCTGGCTGGAAAGCCGAGCAAGGCAAGGCGCGCGCCATCGCGGACAAGATAACCGGGGACGTCGCTGACAAGAAGGCGGTCGCCGAGACGCTCGAGAGCCTGTTGCCCGTCGAACTGGTGCAGCTCGAAGTGGGCTACGGCCTGGTGAGCATCGTAGACGCCGAACAGAACGGCGACCTCCTCGACCGCATCTCGCATCTGCGCAAGCAGTTCGCCACCGACTGGGGCGTCATCCTGCCCTCGGTGCGCATTAAGGACAACCTCGAGCTCAAGCCCGGTGGCTATTCGATCAAGCTCAAGGGCGTGGAGATCGCCAAGGGCGAACTCATGCCCGACCACCAGCTCGCCATGGACCCCGGCACAGTCATCGGCCCGGTGGACGGCGTGGAAACCAAGGAGCCCGTCTTCGGCCTGCCCGCGCTTTGGATCACCGAGGACCAGCGCGACGACGCCCAGTACAACGGCTACACTGTGGTCGACCTCTCCACAGTGCTTGCCACCCACCTCACCGAAGTGCTCAAGGCGAACCTCGCCGAGCTCCTCGGCCGCCAGGAAGTGGTGCGCCTGCTGGATGCCTTCAAGGAAGAGAACCCCAAGGTGGTTGGCGATCTCATCCCCGACATCCTGCCCCTCGGCACCGTCCTCAAGGTCATGCAAAACCTGCTTCGCGAAGGCGTCTCCGTGCGCGACCTGCGCACCGTGCTCGAGAGCCTTGCCGAGCATGGCCCGGCCAGCAAGGACGCCGACGTGCTCACCGAATGGGTGCGCCAATCGCTCTACCGCCAGATCACCGAGCGCATCAAGGGCTCCCAGGGCGACATTCCGCTCTTCACCCTCGACCGCAACGTCGAGGAAAACATCGCCCGCGGCATCGTGCGCGCCGATGGCCACGAGCAGCTCTCGCTGGACCCGAAGGTCACCCAGACCATCCTCGCGGGCCTCAACGAGAAGATCGAGGAAGCCACCAGTGCTGGCGAAAAGATGGTCGTGCTGTGCTCGCCGGTCATCCGGCGTCACTTCAAACGCCTGACGGAAAAGTTCATTCCCAACCTGATCGTGGTCAGCCATAATGAAATTAGTCCCGAGGTCAATATTCGTTCGCTGGGCACCGTGAGGTTGTAGCCGGATGTTCGTTAAAAAGTTCGAGGCCGATACGCTCGATGAGGCGCTCAAGGCAGTCAAGCAAGAGCTGGGCCCTGACGCGATCATCCTAAAAACGGTCACGAATAAGGGGCTCAAGGGCGCATTCCGCAAGAAGCGCATCGAGATCACTGCCGCCATCTCCGAGCGCAACTTCGACAAGAAAAGCAAGGTGGACCAAGTGATGAACGAGGACCAGAAGCGCGACTTCTACCGGCGCGGCGCCGGCGAAGTGAAAACCGCCATCGAAGGTTACGCTGCTAATCGCGCTCCAGCGGCTCCCTCTGCCCCAGCGCCCGCAGAGGGCGGCTACGGGGGCATCGGCCTCAATAAGATGGTCAACCAAATCTCGCGCGGCACCGAGGGACTTCAGGACGCTGCTCGCAAAACCTCAATCGCGCTGCGCTCCAGCCTCGATGATTTCTTGGGCGAGGAAGGTGCGACGGAAGACGATGCTCTCGATGACGACATTCCTGTGCGGCCGGCGCCACGCGCGCGTGCTACACCCGCACCGGTACCGGCGCCCCGTCTCTCCGCCGCCGAGCGTGCTCTGGCCGCTGAAGAAGCCTCCAGTGCCCGCCCCGCGCGTGAGCAACATCGCGCCCAACCAAACGACCGCCAGCAAACCGAAGACGTTCCCGCGCCTCCGTCCCCCGCGGCCCGCGAGCTGGTGTCCGAACTGCGCCAGGAGTTGCGCACCCAGCAGCACCGCCTGCAGGCGCTCGAGCAGAAGATTTTCGAGCTCGCCAGCACCGCGCCCGCGCCCGATACACACGGTTCCCACGGATTGCACCAGCTGCGCACCACGCTCAAGGCACTCGACATCGACGAGTCCGCCGTGATGGATCTCGTGCGCAAGGCTTCCTACGGCCTCTCTAAGGAGCAGCTCGGTAACCCCGACGTCGTCTTCGAGTTCGCGCTCAAAGAGATGACCAACGCCATCCACACCGCCATGCCGATGTTCTCAACCCTCGATGGGGACGAACCCGTTGTCACGGTACTGGTGTCCGAGGCGGCCGCGGGCCAGACCAGCATGTCCCTCAAAATCGCTGTCCTCAAAAAAGATGTCGAAATAGTCCAGTATAGTGCCGACGGCGCTCCCTCGGCGGGTGGCGACTTCGCGGCTCAGGTATTTAGTTTGAAGGTTCACCGCGCCCAGCAGCCTCCTGAAATCATTCAGCTGGCACGCAAAGCGGTGGAGGCGGGTAAGTCCGTCATCGTGGATCTGCGGCTAGCGAGCAAGCACCTGGATGACACAAAGAAATTCGTTGAGTCGCTCCGGCGCGGCTTTCCCCATGTGGAAGTTTTAATCTCCCTAAGTGCCATCCACTCTGAACTCTACAACCGGAAAATCCTTGCCCGTTACAAGGATCTGGCAGACGGACTTATAATCTCTCATGTGGACCTGTGTCTCAATTTTGGGGCCTTGTTCAACGTTCACCGCGCGCACAACAAGGTTCCCCTGAAGTTTTTCGGGACGGGCCCGGTGGTGCCGGACGACATCGAGTCGGCCACGGCGGAACGGATCATGGCGGGCCTCTTCCAGTTGGAGTAGGCCCCCCGCGCAACTGAGTTAGTTCACGTTTCCTAGGATGGGAGACGGGCGAGTACAGGAGGTATATGCAGAAGACCAGTGAGTGGCTCATGTCGTTCGGCTCCGGCACAGGCCGCAGTCCCGCGAGCCGCGTTCCCGGAACCAACCCTTGCATCCGCATTTCGATCACCGGCGGCAAGGGCGGTGTGGGGAAGACCTCTGTCGCTCTTCGCATGGCCCACGAGCTCGGCGGCCTCGGCCACCGAGTGCTCCTCATCGACTGCGACACCAACCTCTCCAACACCGCCATCAAGCTGGGTCTGCCCCTCGGTGACACTTTCTTCAAACTGGTGTCCGGCGAGCGCTCCTTCGAGGAGTGCGTTGTCCGCCGCGACAGCTTCGACCTGCTGCCCGCCTGCAACGGCTCGCTGGAGCTCTTCGACGGCAAGCTCGCCCTCGACGAAATCATCATCGACGTCGTCTCTGCACACGAGGACGAGTACGACTACGTGCTGCTCGACTGCCCCGCCGGTGTTGACCGCGCGAGCCTCAAC
>Ga0068877_10003431_pt1 | contig 12585 bp, 9 predicted proteins | sample NOAtaG_FD_66437 | JGI IMG/M metagenome (GOLD analysis project Ga0068877, IMG submission 66437) | Freshwater lake microbial communities from Lake Erie, under a cyanobacterial bloom - NOAA_Erie_Diel6S_1000h metaG | ecosystem: Environmental > Aquatic > Freshwater > Lake | place: USA: Ohio, Lake... | reverse complement strand
TCTCAATGGTCCGAGTCGAGAGCCCCAATACCTCGGCTACTTCAGGAACGGTCATGCCTCCAAAAAAACGCATCTCCACAATCTTGGCTTGACGTTCATCCAACTGCCCAAGCTCTTGCAGGAACTCCTCTAACGCGAGAATGTCTCCGTCCTTGGAAGTGGTGAGCTTTAGATCATCGTCGAAAACGACTCGCACCAAATCCCCGCCACGCTTGATTCGCTTTCTGGCCCGTGCATGATCTACCAAGATGCGTCGCATGATCGTCGCTGCGATGGCCAAGAAGTGGCCGCGACTTTGATAGCGGTTCGAAAACTGCTTGGTCAGTTTTACATAGGCCTCATGAACCAGCACCGTAGGAGACAGCGTTACGGTAGCCGACTCCAGTTGCAAATAGCTTGCGGCAAGACGCTTCATTTGATCATACGTATCGTCTACCAGCGAATCTGCTTGGCGTTCGTCGACCATAATTGCGGTTGCGGCTGAAAAAACGGTTGGGGGAAAACCCAGATCCTAACATAAAGACATTGAGGGAGGAGTATAAAATTGTAATCCAACTCCCACAGGTCACGGCTACCAATTTAGTGGTCCAGTTAGTTTAGAACCACCGTCACTAGTTTAGTAAATGAACATCGGTTTTGATGCGCAAAATACTGGGATCCCAATACATTTGGATCCCAAAAAGCTACGACAAGAGTCCGTAAGTTCGAAGAGTTCGCGTCAAAACCTCAAATTGCTCTGGTTCCAAAGCAGTCATGGGCAATCGCAATTCACCCATATCCCGGCCGAGCAGTTTCATCGCGCCCTTCACGGGAATTGGGTTGGTCGACAATGAAAGCATGTCACGGCAAAGCGGAAACAATTTATGGTGCCATCTCGAGGCCGTGACAAAATCACTTGCCAAAGCGGCCTTCACCATCTGAACGATATCCCCGGGAACGATGTTACCTGCCACAGAGATAACGCCTTCTCCTCCGACACTCATCATTGGGAGAGTCAGAGAATCATCACCGCTTAGCACGGTTAGATTGGTTGAATTCAGAATTTGAGAGCATTGATCCAGCGAGCCTGTCGCCTCCTTCACCATGGTGATATTCGGAAGCTCTGCAAGTTTCGCAATGGTCTCTGGCTCGATGTTTTTAGCGGAACGACCGGGGATATTGTAGACGCAATGCGGTATACCGACATCTTCTGCGATCGCTTTGAAGTGCTCGTAGAATCCCTTTTGCGTAGGTTTGTTGTAGTATGGTGCCACTTGCAAGGATGCATCCGCTCCTTCTTTGGCTGCCCAACGAGTTAGTCGAAGGGCTTCTGCGGTGCAGTTACTACCGGTTCCTGCCATGACTTTGCAGCGTCCTGCGGACAATTGGATGACTTCGCTGATCACCCGCTCGTGTTCGTCATGGCTCAACGTCGGTGATTCGCCGGTGGTTCCGACAGGCACGAGGAAATTCGTCCCAGACGCAATTTGAAACTCGATCTGCTTCTTGAGCGTTTCGACATCCAGTTTGTCGTCACGAAAAGGTGTAACGATAGCGACACCCACTCCAGCAAACTCGCTCCCCTTTCGACCAGCCATCTCAATCCACTTTCAAATAGAACACCGTCGGACAAAAACACCGTTAAACAAATCACCATTCTGTACAAGGGACTGCTGATTTACTGTGCCGTCGGGCGCTAGCCAAATGGCACCGGTTTCGTGGCTTCGCCACAGGCGGCTAGTGCCTGACGGCACACTATGAACCAATAAGCCGGGCCTAGATCGGCAGTCTGTACAACAGATGGGGGCCGAACAGTTTACGCGTATTGGCTCCAGACCCCAAGGGTTCGAAGGCGTTCCAAGCCAATTTTCGCGAGTATCACCCGAGCGAATACTCCTAAACGCGATCCTGCCGCCTATCGCGCGAACGCTTTTTGACACATTCGTCGCAAATGCCGTGAATAATGAAACGGTGTTCTTTGGCTCGAAATCGATGCAATTTGGCGACGTCCTCGCGAATCTTAATCGTCTCTTCGCTGGTAAATTCGATCAATTTGCGACATTTGGTGCAATACAAGTGATCATGCTGTGGATAGCCATAGTCGTGTTCATAGACACTTCGTCCATCCAACTCGAATCGATGAAGCAATCCTGCATCGACGAATTCCCGTAATGTTCGATAAACCGTGGGTCGAGAAACGTAGTTTATAGTCCCCTTGGCAGGTAACTGTTCGATCAATTGATCTGCATCGAAGTGCTCATGGCGATTGAACACCTGTTCTAGCAATTGCCGTCGTTGATCCGTGTTTCTTAGTCCTTTACTTTGAAGATACTCCTCAAAACGCTGGAGCGGGGTCATCGAGACCTCGACATTTTGAAGGGGCTGATCGGTTGGCGTTAGTTCGGAAGACATGCAACATTCGCAGGAAAAGGAAATAGACACCCCGGCTCATTTAGGCCTGGCCAGGATGGCCCATTGTAACCTCCCAAGAGTTCGTTCGGCAAATCAGAAGAGATCGAGCTGTCGCAAAGCGGGGGATTTGGGTTCAGGTTTCTCGAGAAGTTCCGGCAAGTCTGGCAACTCACCCCGTTTTTCTCGAACCAGCCGGTGCATCAACATTACGAGTTCCGGTGCGTATCGGTCGTCTGGTGCGTGCAGAAATACCCATGGCTGAAGTCCGGTGTCGATCCAGCATGCGATTTGATCAGCCCACTGTCTCCAGTATTCGGTAACTTCCCGCCAATCGTTGCGACCGATCAATCTTAACATCGGTCGCTTGCTAGTCGTTGTGGTTCGAAAGGGACTCTTAGGCTTCCTTTTCTGGGAAGCCTCCTCCATTGCATTGGAAGCTTCCAATGAATTGAGTGGACGTGAATCGAATAGAACGCGATCTATCTCTAACTCTTCCAACAGCTCATCCAGGCTATTTTCACACTCCGCGGCATCGAACCAGTCTTGGTGGCGGACTTCCACGGCCCAAGGCCAGTCTTTCGGCAGTCCTCTTAAGAACAACTCCAATGCACCGAAGCGACTGAAGCCGAAGGCCGGTCCCAATTGAAGAAACGTTGGTCCGAGCTTTCCATGGTTGTAGAGGATTTCTAGACAACTCAGCCATTCCTTGGTTTCGCTATCACATCGCGTCAACATGCAGTCATGCGATATCCGTCTTGGGAACTTCAAACAAAACTGGAAGCCCGGTGCTGACTGTTCGCTCCACTTTTGAAAAGTCGATTTTCCAGGAACACCGTAAAACGTACTGTTCCCCTCGACGGTTGGAAAAGCATGGCTATACCACGAAAGATATTGCTCATTCGGAGTCCGTTCAGGATAGACCAGACCGCCCCATTCTTTGCATCCCCAGACAGGGCAACCTACACGGTACGACCAACTGTCCCAATTTGGTTTTTGCGTCGGAATCGCGACTTTTGCTGAATTCGGTTTGCCCATACCTGCCGTAGTGTAAACTCTATAATCGTCACTGCCCGAACTGGGCGCATGAAAAAAGAACGGAAGAGAAGATTTGCTGTAATCTTTTGGTTGACCCTAGCCGGGGGCGTGGCATCCAATAGCAGAGGATTGTCGAAGCGATGTTTCTAAAAATCTGTTTAACTTACTTTTCTAGGATACTTCCATGCGGATGCGGATTGCAAGTTGGATCGCGACGAGTTGCTTGACGTTGGGTGCTTTCACTCAACCTGCGAGTGCAGGTCAATGGTGGGACTCCGTGATGAACTCACGTCGCCCACCCGCCTATCCAATCGGTGCACCGACTCCTGTTACGCAGAACTACGCTGCTGTTGTTGCGAATTATGGCTCCTATGCCACACAGCCGCCATCAGCTACCGGATTGAGCGCGATCCCACTCGGCGTCCCTCAGACCATGGCAGCATACATGCCCACTGCATCTTACGATACCGTTTGGAATCAAACACCTGTCACATACTATCGTCCTGTGACAAGCTTTGATCCTCGCACGGGAACGACCGTTACGAGCCTACAACCCTGTACTTCCGTTCAGTACCAAGCACAACGTCCACCGATGATTGCTCCTCGCCCGCTCTTGGGGGAATACGGTATGCAAGCCAATAAGTGGCCGGGCATTACAGGTCCTGGTTACAACCCGACCGGCCTAGCCTATTCAGCAAACTATCCTGGTTTTCAGCAGTTGCCTAACGGCGGATACTCCAATGGCGGCTATTATCCGGCGACGGGATCTGCTCCGCTCGGGACATCGGGAAGCTCGATGGGAATGCCGGCTTCTTCGTTGCCAGTAACTACCATACCCGCCTATGCTCCAAGTGCTTTTGCATCAACACCGCTCTATGCACAACCCAGTGTAGCTGCCGCGAATACATTCGTACCAGCGACTTCAATGGCGCCTTATGCCCATTCCGTCCCGAACGCGACAAGCTATGCCTCATCTTATCCTATCTATTCGAGTTCCAATGTCGTACCAGCCGCTTCGTGGACGAACGCATACACTTCAGGATATCAACCCAATCAGCCATCAAACCCGGTCGGAACGTGCGCGAACGGATACTGTCAACCGCAGGTAGGAACATACTCTGGAGCAAATCCAAACCTAGCCAGCGGATTTGAGAACCCAACCAGCGGTTTCGTAAACGGTAATTCCAATAACAACATCGGTGCACCGAACATTCCAGGTGCGACCGTGACCCCACTCGGGCCGCCAGTGTATTCGCCTGCCCCGCCAGTCACGCCCAATTACGGAAATCCTTCACCATCAGGCAATATCATGCCTCCCAGCACCGGCGCAGGTAATCCGTCTGGATTCGACCCTGAATCGATGCGGCAGCCCAGTTTGGGTGGTGGGCAAGCTTCAGTTCAACGGGCAACAATAGATAATTTGGCGAGTGGCGGCTCTGGAGCCAGCAATACAACCAATAGTACTTGGAACGCGGCAAAGACCGACATGTCTCCATCCACGGACATTTTACCCAAGAGCGCGAAATCGACAGCTTCAAACGATTCCGCCTTTTCCATGAAGGAGATAGATCGTCCCACAGCGAATCTGTTACCTAGGCATGATGTGTCGAGATCCTCCAGCTTTCTTGACCCCACCTTTTCCAGCCCATCCACGATTCCAGATACGCTTTCTGCTGGCAAGCCGGTGGGAAATGCAAACGGTGCTTCGGGGAATGGAACAGGGAATGTTGGCACAGGCAGCGATAGTAACACGGGAAATGGAAATAGAGTCGTTCCTCTCGAAGCACCTGCAGGTGTCGACACTCGTGCCCGGAAAAACCCGAATCTTTACGATGGCGATGACCCAATCGCCCATCGATCCGCCCATCGATCGACTCAGCGAATTGTTACTTTGGAAGAGACAGACGATGCCAAGTTAAGATTTGTAGCTGGGCCGTCTCGAGCGTATGCCGCTGCAGAAATCCCAAAGAAAACAGAGACTTACGATGTCGTTTTTCGCTCTAGGGTTTCTCCTGAGTAATTGCTCCAGCCGCATTCGAAAAGTGGATCTGACAACAACGGCTTGAATGAGTAAACTGTGGCTTAGTCCTGCAAAGCCATTCCCTTGTAACGATCGCCGTTTTGATGTTTGAACATCGTTTTGTATCTCTTCTAGGTCCGAATCGATGGTCGCACGTCCCCATGCTGGAGCTTCACTATCGTGAAAGTCTCGCGTTGCAGCCTGTAGTGAGGGCTCACTCGATGAGTTCGCAGTTATTGCAGTTTCTTGCAAGCAATGGCTACACAACCACCCACCCACAAAGCGTACGAAACGCAACCGAGATCGCTGAGTCTCTTCCTGCCCACAATCATCATTCAGACGTTTTCTTGCTTGTGGCCAAATGGTTTTCTGCCATGGCAGGGGTGCCGACGCAGACGAACCGACTCGAAAAAGAACTTCGAACTGGTGCGTTGGAGTCCGAGGCCACCATGGTGGTCTCCATGGAGATGGAGGAATGCGAGCTTAGCCAACGATGCTTTGAGTTCTCTGCTGATTTCCTCGAGAGCTTCGAAAACAACCAGGATTTTCCGCTCGCATCTAAGTTTCGTGAGCTGTTCGATTTTGCCGACGATGTTCGCTTAGGGCCCAGTTCGCGAGCCATCCTTCGTGCGGCTCGGCGTCGAGACATTCCGTACATGCGACTCAACCGCGGATCGCTCGTTCAATTGGGGGAAGGAAAGCATCAACGGCGAATCTGGACGGCTGAAACAGATGCCACGAGCGCAATTGCAGAAGCCATCGCGAGCGATAAAGATCTGACCAAACGCTTACTTCGACAAGTGGGAGTTCCCGTGCCTCACGGTCGGCAAGTTGCTAACGCAGAAGACGCATGGATCGCAGCTCAAGAGATCGGCTTCCCAATTGTGGTCAAGCCCGTCAATGCGAATCATCAACGCGGAATCTCCATCGAACTCTACCACCGCGAAGAAATCTTAAAAGCCTACGATTGGGCGGTACACAACGGTGAAACGCAAGACATCATGGTGGAGCAATTTGCCAAGGGTTACCATCATCGACTGCTTGTCGTTGGCAATCGCATGGTTGCGGCAGCCAAAGGACATTCAGAGACTGTCACGGGTGATGGAAAACACACGATTGTGGAACTCATGGAAGAAGTGAACAAAGATCCACGTCGTGGTGAAGCCTATACGGACCCGCTTGACGTTCTAAAGCTCAATGCAGCCGTGATGATCGAACTCAAGAAACAAGGTTTCGACGCAGACTCGATTCCCGCTGACGGCCAAATTGTATTGATTCGTCGCACCGGTGATTTAACAACAGACTGCACCGATCAAGTGCATCCGGATCTTGCAGAACAAGCAGTATTGGCAGCACGAGTCGTCGGACTTGATATTGCTGGATTGGATATCTTAGCAACCGACATCTCACAACCATTGGAAGCACAATCTGGAGCAGTGGTCGAAGTCAACGCTGGTCCATCGCTCTCGCCTCACGTCTCGCCCCTTTTTGGCAAACCCCAAAAAGTTGGTGATGCGATCGTAGACTTGTTGTTCCCCAACGATAGCCCCTCGCGAATACAACTGATCGGCATTGTACAATCCCGGTCCTCTGACTTGCTCGTGGAACAATTGTCCGCACAATTGAGATTGCGCAATCTCGACTTCGGGATGGTGAGTCATGGCCAAGCGGGATTCAATGGCAGAATCGTTGACACCGGATGTGAAAACGATGCATCCCGTGTCGTAGCGCTTCTCGGTAACCCTATCTTGAGCGCTCTGGTCATCCATGTGGATTTGGAAACGAGCGCCAACCTGGGGACTTGTGCACCTCGCTTGGATTGGCTCATTGTCCCAAGGGATGTTTTTCCTGAACACCCGACAAACGAGCAACAAGCGGGCTTGCGTGCGATCATTCATGCCGTCCCACCCGACGGCCAAATCTTCTGCGACGGACTGCCTGAATCCGTATGGCATTCTATCGTTGATAGCAAGCAATCATCGACAAAATTGCAAAACACACTCGATGGGGCATTCGAAGTCTGATTCTGAAAGTCTGATTGATTATTCTACTGTCTACGCAAACGGCAATTCATGCATCGTAGTTTTTCTGATGGGCATTCGAAAGTTAACAAATCAAAACGATTTCATTTTCGCGGCTTATCAGACAATCTCTTTCGTGCACAGCCTTTGAGTTTCAATTATATTGGTGCACCCACCGTCCCTCCCAACTTCCGATACGATGAGATTGCTTATGATTCTCCCTCTTTCCGTTCGTCGGCACGCTAGTGCGATCGTTTGGTTCGCGACTTGCGTTTCCTTCTTCTCGGTTCTCGATACAACACAGGCACAGGTTGCAGGTGCCAAGCAGAAAGTCGAATGGGGCTCCCCCTCCTGGGTGTGGCTTGCGAATCCGGACTCAAATGCTCAGATCCAATTGCGCAAGGAATTCACCATCGATGGCGAGGTCGAACAAGCCTTTGTTACTGCAACCGCCGATAATCACTGCGAGTTGTTCATCAACGACAAGCGTGTGGTTCGGTCGGATGAGTGGGCCAATCTGGAGACAGGTGATGCCAAGAAACACTTGAAATCAGGTGTGAACGTGATCTCAATTTCCGCCAAGAACGATGGCGGCCCAGCCGGCGTCATCGCGACGCTTCATCTGAAGACCAAGTCAGGGGCGACGGTGAACGTGTCGACTGACGCCACTTGGAAGGGTGCCGCGAATACAAAAGGGGCTGCGTGGCGAAACACTGGCTTTGACGACAAAGATTGGTCGAATGTGCAAGTCATTGGAGTCATCGGAGATGCAAAACTTCCTTGGTCCGGCAGCATCAACCGAGATGCTCTAGAGTCCGCGTTCGGCGGTGGTTCGAGCGGCGAATTCAAACCGGAAATCGCTACCAATGCCCAAGTGCCAGCGGGCTTCAAAATCGAGAAGATCTATCAAGTGCCTCGAGCAATGGGTTCATGGGTCTCGTTGACCACGGGTCCCGAAGGCCGCCTCTTCGCTTGTGATCAAGGTGGAGCTGGAATCTTTATGATCACACCAGGAGATGCCAACCAACCAACGAAAGTCGAACCGTTGGCAGTGAAACTAAGCGGAGCACAGGGTCTCCTGTGGGCATTCGATTCGTTGTACGCAGTCGTCAATGGTCCGGGATCTGGATTGCATCGCCTTCGCGATACGGACGGTGATGGCCTGGTCGATAGCGATGAGTTCTGCATGCCTCTTCAGGGGGCAGGCGAACATGGACCACATGCGGTGATTCTCAGCCCCGACAAGAAGTCCCTATTTGTCGTCGGAGGGAATCACACCAAACTACCAACGACGATTGCAGGCAGCCGCATTCCTCAAAATTGGAACGAAGATCACTTGCTCCCACGACGCTGGGATGCGAACGGACACGCGGCTGGAATTTTGGCCCCAGGGGGATGGATTTGCAACGTCGACCCTACTGGCAAAGATTGGACGGTTTACAGCATGGGCTATCGAAACCAGTACGACATCGCATTTAATAGCGATGGAGATTTGTTCACGTACGATGCGGACATGGAATGGGACTTTGGTTCTCCCTGGTATCGCCCCACGCGAGTTTGTCACGCGACCAGTGGTAGCGAGTTCGGTTGGCGAAGTGGAACCGGAAAATGGCCAACATACTACGAAGACTCGCTCCCTCCTGCTGTCGAGATCGGTCCGGGGTCACCCACAGGTGTATTGTTTGGGACCGGGGCTAAGTTTCCAGCAGCCTATCAAAATGCACTCTATATTCTCGATTGGACTTACAGCACAATCTACTCGGTCGAGTTGACTCCCGATGGCTCCAGTTACACAGGCAAGAAGTCGGACTTTGTGACTGGCTCCCCTTTGCCTGTGACGGATGCAGTCGTGGGAGATGACGGTGCATTTTACTTTGCCGCTGGTGGACGAGGCACGCAGTCCGCGTTGTATCGCGTAACCTATGTTGGCAACGAGTCGACCGCAGCAGTATCGGGCTCTATCGCGCAAGGTGCAGAATTACGAGCGCTACGTCGCAGACTCGAAGAATTTCATGGTAAGACCAATGGAGACTTGCGAGTCATCCTTGAGAACCTTGGTCATAGCGATCGCTTCATTCGCTATGCCGCGCGAGTCGCGTTAGAGAGTCAACCGTTCGCAAATTGGCGGGATGCGGCTTTCTCAACCAAAGAGACGAAAACAGTTCTTAATGCCATGCTAGCTGTCGCTCATCAAGGGACAGCAAAGGAAGTTGGACCTATTGTCGATAAATTGTCTGCGATGGATTTTGAATCCCTTGGTGAATCGGACCAACTCTTTTGGCTCCGTGTTCTGCAAGTGACGTTTGCACGACATGGTGAACCTGCTTCGGAAAAGCGAGAGAAACTGGTTCGACGATTGGATGCTCTCTATCCAGCCAAGTCTTATCCATTAAACGCAGAACTGGTGCAACTGCTTGTTTATCTTCAGTCCCCCACGGTGATTGCGAAGACATTGGCATTGATGGACAACCTGGGACCAGAACCAATTCCCGATTGGGGGTACTTGGTAACTCGTAACGCTGGCTACGGTGGGACGGTTGGCAAGATGCTTGCCGACATGCCTCCTGTACGTGGTATTCACTTTGCATTCATGCTTCGAAACGTGAAGAACGGATGGACGCTCGATCAAAGACGCAAGTACTTGCAGTTCTTTATCGATGCTTCGAAGAAGCCTGGTGGAAACAGCTATGCAAAATTTCTATCGCAATTCCGAGAGGACTCTCTCGCTAGCTGTACCCAAGCGGAACTATTGGTCCTTGAGCCACTCGCTGGGGTTTCTCTGGTCGCAGAACCCATCCAATCCAAGCCGCCCGTCGGCCCAGGTCGTAAATGGACCGTGGCGGAAGCGTTGGCAATGGTCAATTCGCAACCCGCGAAACGGGACTTTCAAGTGGGCCAAAACCTGTACCATGCAACCTCATGCGCCAAATGCCATCGTATCGCTGGTGAAGGTGGAGCGGTCGGTCCTGATTTGTCCACGGCTGGGAAAAAGTTCTCTGTGGAAGACATGCTAACGGCAATCATCGAGCCGAGTAAAACCATCTCCGATCAGTACGGCTCACAACAGTTACTGACGACCGATGGCCAAGTGTTGGTGGGTCGCGCGGTAGAAATCGGTGATGAGTATTATGTGTTTACTATCGACGTAGATGCCAAGCCAGTTATCGTGAAGAAGTCGGACGTGGAGAGTGTTGTCTCGTCGAAAGTTTCGCAAATGCCTTTGGGATTGATCGATACTCTCAACGAGAACGAGCTCCGTGATTTGATGGCGTATGTCATGTCAGCCGGCGATCGTAAGGCGAAAGTGTACCGAGATTGATTGGGTCCCCGACCTCCTGGCGAGATTGTCCGGATTAGCCACCCTCCCCCTGGGAGACTGCTGCTTTAGTGAGCCGTTGGGCGCTAGCCCCGGTTTAGTGGCTTCGCCACAGCCGACAACCGGGGCTAGCGCCCAACGGCTCACGAAGAACCAACAAACCGGGCCTAAATCAGCAGCCTCCATGGGAGGGTTGCTTTTTTAAATAGCCCGGCCAAAACAAACCGCACGATCACCAGGATGGACCGATGACAACAACGAACGAGGCAACGCGGAATTACACCTTCTTGGGCATCACGCAATGCCTTTGCCCGTCCTGTCTGGAGGTTATCCCTGCCAAGATTGTCGCGCGCGGAGACCGAATTTATTTTCGCAAACGATGTCCAGTTCATGGACTACGCGAAGACTTCATTTGCAGCGATAGAAAGTGGTACGATCGGTACGACTATGCGCTTCCGCCCAAGCTTCCCAAGAAGACGTTTGTCGAACCGAAACGAGGCTGTCCACTCGATTGTGGTCTTTGCAGCGAACATGAACAACACACTTGTGTCGCGGTCCTTGAGATTACCGACAATTGCAATCTTTCTTGTCCGATGTGTTACGCGGATAGCCGGCCAGGCCTGAAGCACAAATCGATCGAACAAGCTCGGGCTGCGATTGATGCTTTGGTCAGGGCAGAAGGCAAAGCTGACGTGCTTCAGATTTCTGGCGGCGAACCGACCACGCATCCTCAGCTTTTGGAAATCATCGAGTATGCGTTGTCGCAGCCCATCGATTACATCATGCTCAACACGAATGGCATTCGGCTTGCCAAAGATCAGAAATTGGTAGACTGGCTAGCGAACCATCGAGATCGGATTGAAATCTATTTGCAATTTGATGGTACGAGTGATGCTGTATACGAGTCGTTGCGCGGCGAACCGCTTTACGAAACGAAGCTACGCGCTTTGGACAAAATCGGGGCCGCCGGGTTGCATGTAACTCTCGTTGCAACCTTGCAAGCGGGTGTCAACGAGAACGAGGTCGGAAATCTGGTAGAGATCGCCAGGACGCGACCGTGGGTTAGCGGTCTGAGTCTGCAACCAGCCACGTATAGCGGGCGATTTTATTTGCAAGAAGAACTCGAGAATCGCATCACGGCTCCCGATTGCATTCGAATGCTATGCGAACAATCGAACGGTCTCTACGAAGAAGGGGACTTTTTCCCACTCCCATGTGCTCATCCCAACTGCCATATTCTTTCGTTGGCTTTTCGTGTCGGAGACGATCTTGTTCCTTTGACGAGGTTCATCGATGCAAAACTAAACTTGGATCTTTTGGCAAACGGGCTCTCCTTCACGCGTGAAGAAGGCAAACGCCTCGTAAAGCAGTACCTAAGCCGCCAGGATTGCTGCGGTCCTAGCTGCGGTCCAAGTGGTTGTTGTGAGCCTGAAACACCTGCCATTCTTGGTGGCCTTCCCATTTTGCAAAGCGATTCGAGCGATGGTTGTTCAACGTCAGCAAACCGTTCGATAGCCGGACAGTTTTTCGAACAAGCGTTAGCGAAACAAATTGGTGGCAAGCAATTATTTCGAATCACGATTACATCGTTTTTGGACGTTTACAATTTTGACGTACGGCGAGTGATGAAGTGTTGTACGCATCATGTACTTCCGAGTGGTCATATCATCCCTTTTTGTGCCTACAACGTTTTGTACCGAAACGGCCACGTGCCCTTGCCGCAACTGACGACATCGCCGCAACAGACAGCACCGTCGCCATTGCCAGCGGACCGTCGATAGGAATCGCATGTCACTGCCGAT
>Ga0068877_10003427_pt1 | contig 12593 bp, 9 predicted proteins | sample NOAtaG_FD_66437 | JGI IMG/M metagenome (GOLD analysis project Ga0068877, IMG submission 66437) | Freshwater lake microbial communities from Lake Erie, under a cyanobacterial bloom - NOAA_Erie_Diel6S_1000h metaG | ecosystem: Environmental > Aquatic > Freshwater > Lake | place: USA: Ohio, Lake... | reverse complement strand
TCCATGTATTCGGCTACTTGCTCAGCCGTCTCAAAATACATTTCGTAGACCGCATCCTCATCAAACTCGCAATTGTCAGTCGAGTAATCGCGGCAAATTTGCGGACGTGTTTCGTAGATCCCGCACATGTGGTTCGATTGCAAATGCTTGCAGTCAGTGTGTACGAGCAGATACCAAGTTTCATCTTCAATGAATACCGTGGCACGATCGTGTAGCAAATACCACCGCACGAAATCTAGGTCCGTTTTCGTTGTCGGAGTATCGATCGGCATTGCAAAGTAGCGACAGCACTTGGCTGTGCAGTAAGCACACAATACTTCTCCGCTCGGTACCTCTTCTCGCTTTGGTTTCCTACCGTCGATAGTCTTTGCGGGGAGCAATTGAATCGGCGCCAAGGTAGAAGTGCTCATATGCATTCAATAGATGTGGTTAAACGAAATATATCGGCTTTCTTGCAAGGGGAACCAGACCAATTCCCTGGGCCGCGACGACGTAGTCTGAACCAATGTCCGTCGCCTCGCAAGCGGATTGACAAAAAATCTTCCGGGGGCGAATTGCGAACAGAATTCAGTCCGCGGCTCCCAGCACGATTGGGATTTGGACGGATTGACCGTTTCGAACGACGGTCAACACGACTTGCTCACCGGGCTTTTTGGCTTCGATAACGCCCAAAAGGTCGTCGGATTGCTTTACATCCTTGCCATCGATTCCAACAATCAAATCGGACTGGCTATGGTCCACTACAGACTGTTCAATGGCGATGACTCCGATGTGGTTCTTGCGTCGCGTCAGCCGCGATCCTTGAACCCCCGCTTGTTCCGCGGGACCGCCGGGGGTGACGTTGACTACCAATAGACCTCGGTCCGTCTCAAACACTTGCAAAATGCCAATCGTTGGCCGCACGACGCGTCCTGTAGCTATCAATTGAGTGACGACACGTTTGATGGTATTGATCGGGATTGAAAACCCTATTCCCGCATTATCGCCACTTCGAGTCGCAATCGCCGTATTCATGCCTATAAGCTCACCTCGCGAATTGAGAAGCGGTCCACCCGAGTTCCCTTGGTTCAACGCGGCATCGACTTGAATCAAGGAATGAAATCGGTGCTTTGTTTTCGATGGCAACTGACGATTCAAACTAGAGATGATTCCTGTTGTCATCGTCCGCTCGAATCCGAACGGGTTCCCGATCGCAATAACATGCTGACCGACCCGAAGATTGCTTGAATCCCCCCACGGGACAGGAAACAGTACATTCTGCGGCGCATTGATTTGTAAAACAGCAATGTCGTTATCTGCATCTTGTCCAACGAGAGTGGCAGGATATGCCTCTCCATTAAAGATCGTGACAGTCACTTTCTTGGATCCCTTGATCACGTGATGGTTGGTCAAAATGCGGCCACTTTGATCCAACACAATCCCGCTTCCATTGCCTTCGACTTCCGTGCTGATTAACAGACTCTCTGGCCGGAGTGTCGTCGTCGAGATATTGACAACGCTGCGATTGGCCCGTTCGTAAACCGAAACATTCACAGCTTCCTCTGCCGTCATGGCGATGAAACCGTCTCCCATATCGATTCCATTTGGATTATTTGTCGCAAGATCCAATGGAGATTGCCCCGCGGTGGGCAGACCTGTGCTAGCGGAACCTTGCCCAATACTCACCGGCGGCTGCAGCGCTACTGAACTCGGAATCGGGGCCGTCGGATTCACTGGAGTCGTCGGCGATCCAAACGGATAACTTCCCGGAATTTGCGGCTGAGCATTCGCCGAAGAAAAAGAAAATAGTTCCTGTCCGAAAACTCCCAAACAGAGTCCTATTCCCAGCAAACACAGGGCACCGCAAGCTTTGCGTACCATAACTGTACATTCCATTTGAAATAGTGTCATCTCGCCATGCAGGAGCACTCGTCCGAATGATATCCCTTTGGTATCACTTTACAAATATTCCACCTTGTCCCCTATGCCAATCTTGTAACCTCAACACGTTTTCCTATGACCGTTCGAACTCGATTTGCCCCAAGCCCCACCGGTTACCTTCACATTGGAGGCGTGCGGACGGCCCTTTTCAATTACTTGCTAGCAAAACAAGCGGGCGGGCAGTTCTTGCTTCGTATCGACGATACGGACCAAAATCGAAACGTCGAAGCGGCCCTTCAGCCCATTCTCGACGGGTTCCGATGGCTCGGTTTGAATTGGGACGAAGGCCCCGATGTGAATGGCCCATTCGCTCCTTACTTTCAGTCGCAACGCCTCGATCGTTATCAAGCGGCCGTAGCCAAGCTCTTGGAATCAGGACACGCATACTATGACTTTGCGACCTCCGATGAGCTAGCCGCACAACGCGCCGCAGCAGATGCGAACGGGAAATCGTTTATCTACGACCGTACATTTATGGGGGATACCCCTGAACGAATCGCTCATTTTAAATCGCAAGGCCGAGAGGCTGTCGTACGGCTCAAGATTCCTCGCGAGGGACAGTGCAAATTCCATGATGTGATCCGTGGAGATTGCTCCTTTGAATGGACAGACGAACAAGACCATGTGATCCAGCGCGCCGATGGAACTTGCCTCTACCATTTGGCTAGCGTAGTCGATGACTTCGATTTCCAAATCACCCATGTGGTTCGGGCGGTCGAACATCTTCCGAATACTCCTCGACAGATCTTTATCGCGCAATCGTTAGGCTATCCATTACCGATCTACGCTCACTTGCCATTCGTTGCCGAGCCAGGTGGTACCGCCAAGCTGAGCAAACGAAAACTAGACAAGTATCTTAAGCAGAAGGATTTTGCTGCCCTGAACTTGATGGGTGCAACAGTTGCGCAGCGTGCAAAGTTGACGACTTCTCCAGAGACGTTCAATCCGGTCGTGGTTGATTTTTATCGTGAAACAGGATTTCTGCCGGGCGCGATGCTCAACTACTTGCTGTTGCTGGGCTGGTCGCTGGACGATAGCACGGAACATTTCACCCTTGAAGATGCGATCAAGAACTTTTCGCTCGAAAGAGTCAATCGAGGCCCAGCTTCGTTTGATCCACAGAAACTCGTTGCGTTTCAAACCCGTTGGATGAACCAGCTGGACTCGAAGAAGAAGGTTGCGATGGTGCTACCTTATTTGCAAAAGGCCGGTTGGGTCGCAACCCCGGCTCCGTGCGATTCTGCAGATTGGCTTACGAAAATTGTCACCGCCGCAGGAGACAGAATCAAAGTCGCCGGAGATGTCCTTCAATTTGATGAGCTGTTTACCGCGGACGATTCGTTCGCGATCGATAACGATGGCTTCGAGAAAAAGCTGAAGAGTGACGCTGCGGTCTGCCAAGCGGTCCGATTGTTCTGCGATGTGATCGAGCAAGCACCCAGCACACTTCAACCTGACTTTGAACCAGTCTTGAAGGCCTTCGTCGACGCACAAGGGATCAAACTCGGCAACTTCATGGCAGGTCTGAGAATAGCACTGACGGGCAAGATCTCTGGGCTCACGATATTCGACTACCTAACTCTATTCGGTAAGGAACGATCATTGGCACGCATCCATCGAACGCTCGCCATGGTAAAATAGCTCCTCATCGATTCACGGCTCCTCTCCTCCAATTCATCTTCGATGAGCATAACAACATGTGGCATATTACGCTTTTGTCCGTACTGCTGTTTTCCATTAGCCCCACAGACTTTGTAACGGCCGCCATCAAGCAGAAGTTTGTGGTGAAGACGGCCCAACCCGTCGCAAAGAAAGACACTCTGTATTTGGCGGGCAACCATGCTGTGCTCGGCGATTGGAATCCCCACGCCATTGCATTGAATCGCAAGTCAGACACATTGTTCGAAGTCGTAGTAGAGCTTGAAAATGCCGATAATATAGAGTTCAAGATTACTCGCGGATCCTGGGAAACCGTTGAAAAAGACGCGGGCGGTGGAGAAATCGAGAATCGAACCGCAACCGTGAAAAGCGGGAAAGACATCGTGATCGAAGTGGAATCGTGGGCAGACCAACCTATCGCACCAGGACTGCTTAGAGATCAGAGTTTTCCTGGGATTGGTGAAGTGCGAAAGATTCACGATGGATTCGTTTTCACCGAAGGACCTGCCTACGATGGAAAGCACCTGTACTTTACGGACATTCCTAACAACCGCATCATGCGAACCGACTTGATAGGAAACCTTGAAACGTTTCTAGAACCAAGCGGTAAATGCAATGGACTGATGATCGATGGCAAAGGAAAGCTGCTCGCATGTCGAATGGGCAATTTAGAAGAGCCCAAAATGGAGCCTGCCGTTCTCGCAATCGATGTAGCAACGAAGAAAGTATCGACGGTCACGGATCGTTTTGAAGGGAGCCGTTACAACGCGTGCAATGATTTGGTCATCGATAAGACGGGGGGAATCTACTTCACCGATCCCAGATACAATGCACCGCAACCTTGGCCGCAGAAGGTAGAAGGTGTGTACTATCGATCGAAATCTGGAAAGGTGCAAAGACTCGAGCAAGAGTTGGTGGCACCTAATGGTATCATCTTGTCTCCTGATGAATCGGTATTGTACGTTTGTCCGTCCATGCAAAAAGAAGTGCATGCGTACACGGTGAAATCACCTGGCGTCATCACGGATAAACGAGTGCACTTCAAGATTCATCAACCTCCAACGAAGGATAACGCTGGCGGAGATGGAATGTCAATCGATGTCGATGGCAACATCTATTTGACGACAGATCTAGGCATTCAAATTGTATCACCGGCAGGAAAGCTGCTTGGGATCATCGCCTTGACGGAGCATCCTGCAAATTGCGCCTTTGGTGGAACAGGAATGAAAACATTGTTTGCCACCTGTAGAACGGGGCTCTACGCCGTTGACATGCCGATCGCCGGCCACAAGTTCACTGGCGCCCTCGACTGAGACACTGTTTTCGACCATTCAACGCCGCAGTTCCGCCGATGACCTAGCCGAACCTCTTGATGCAACCTGGCCAGTTCTAGTTGCTAACCTATGGCAAGCACGGGTCAGCCGCACAAACCGTCAGCCGATGTTCGCAAGACGCTGAACACCAAGCTTGCTCGCCAATGCCCGCAATCGATCGCGGCTGGCCGATAAGAATCGACCCATCCAAGGCTTCATTTGCAACTTCTTCAAGCGGTTTGACCACACTCAATGAAAGGACACGCACATTTGTTTATTCTTCACAGGACAGATCCGACAAAAGTCAAAGTAGGCTGGGACCATTGTCCCGGCCGTCAATAACTGCGTGGAAAATCCATCCGCTCGGGACAATGGTCCCAAGCTACAGTCAAAACGCGACTTTTGTCGGCTCTGTCTTCACAGACTTGCGAAATTGTTGGGAGGTTCAAGAATAATTGGGTCAGCATGCCACCGGAAGGATTTTGCGCATCTAGAATTGCATGTTCCTAAGTCCTACCGTACGAATTACCGTTCAAAAATGATGCTCAGCTAGCACTCCAATCCTCTTGAAAGAAATTCATAATTATGCGTCCCAGCGAATCGACCAACCTGTACTTCAATCAAGCGGCGGATCGACTTGGCATGGCCGAATGGCTCCGCAAATTGCTGGTTACTCCAAAGCGAGAGGTTACCGTACAAGTCGCTTTTGAACGGGATAATGGGCAAATCGAAACCGTTCTAGGGTTTCGTGTGCAACATGACAATTCTCGCGGCCCCATGAAAGGGGGGCTTCGTTACCATCCCGCAGTTGACCTTGATGAAGTTCGTTCGTTAGCCTCGCTCATGACTTGGAAGACAGCGGTTGTTGAAATCCCCTACGGGGGTGCGAAAGGTGGCATTGGTATTGACCCGAAGACGCTATCTCGTAAAGAGGTGGAGCGGATGACGCGGGTATTCGTTGATGAAATTCACGAGATCGTCGGGCCTGACACCGACATACCCGCCCCAGATATGGGAACCAATCACGAAGTCATGTCGTGGTTTCGAAATCAATGGGAGAAGTACCACGGCTTTAACCCTGCGGTTATCACGGGTAAGCCGGTAGAAGAGTACGGAGCGCGTGGTCGAGAGGAAGCAACCGGCCGCGGTGTCGGCACATTGGCCGTCAAGTTGATGAAACGATTAAATGTTCGACCCGAACAATGCAGAACGGTCATTCAAGGTTTCGGAAACGTTGGATCGCACGCTGCGAAGTTCCTTTCAGAAGCAGCCTTCCCGGTCATCGCCGTCAGCGATTTGAGCGGTACTTATTACAATCCGAAGGGGCTCAATGTTACAGAGATGCTCTCTTATTCATTCAAGAACGGAAATCAATTGACCGGCTACTCTGGCGCGGAACGAATGCCTGGCGAAGCGTTATTGGAGATGGATTGCGATCTGCTGATTCCGGCTGCGCTCGGGGATGTCATCCATAAAGAGAATGCGAATCGCATCCGCGCGAAGACCATTATCGAAGCGGCGAATGGTCCGATCGATCCCGAAGCGGACGCGATTTTATCTGCAAAGAAAGTGACGATTCTTCCTGATATTTTGGCCAACGCGGGCGGCGTAACGGTAAGTTATTTTGAATGGGTACAAAATCGCCAGCATTATCGTTGGAGTCTCGATCGAGTTCGGCAAGAACTGGACCGAACGATGACAGATGCCTTTGAGAATGTCTGGCAACAGTCTGCAAGCCTAGATATCTCATTGCGAACCGCTGCCTTCATGCTGGCGATCTCTCGAGTCCAACGAGCCACCGAATTGGCCGGCATGTCACATTAGAGAAAGTGTCAAAAGCTACCAGCTACCTCAATTTAATTGGTAGCAGCTAGCGAACTCGTCGAGTCGTTAAGACATCCCATGCATACCATTCTGCATAAAGCAGGATGATTGGAAAAATGAACAAGAAGAATTGAACAATTTGGTCCATTCCAACAAGGCTAGGTAGCTTTGACTCAATACCTTTGGAAAAGGCAAACACCATCCCGGTATTCACTGCGACCAATACCGAACTAACCAAGCAGATCCAAAGAACATAAAGACTCAATTTCCAAATGGAGCGAGACTCTTGGCCGGGTGTGGAGTCGGAAACCATGATTAGCGATTAATGTTCGATGGCAGCAATAAAACACAGCGGTTTCGATTGTAGGCTATTGTCATGCAGTGGAACAAGATGGGGAATCAGCTGAATTCTGTATGCTGTGGATATTCCATCGCATGAAAATTTGTCTTGGGCCCCACTTGGCTGTTGCTCATAGGTTAGAATTAGATTCCCACCTTGACTGACCCCCGCTTTGGGTTCTGACGACGATTGCGACACTCCGCTCCATGTCGGAGCCTCGAAGCTCAGTTCTGGATGTGATTCGTTTGGATCTAGGAACTTTCATTTCGAGCGAGAACAAAATGACCTCTCAACCTATCGGACGACGCAAATTCCTTGGTACCACTACAGCACTCGGTGCACTTGGAGTGGTCGGCAGTTTACCCGCCGTGCATGGTTCCACCAGCTTGAAAAGCTCGGCAGAATCCATCATCGGTGAACTTTACGAGTCGCTTTCTGAATCGCAACGCGCCGATGTTTGCAAAACCTTTTCAGACCCGTTGCGACAAAAAGTGAACGCGAATTGGCATGTAGTGAAACCGATCGTTGGTTCTAATTTTTACACCAAATCGCAGCGATCGATGGCACATGAGATCGTCAAGAACTTGACTTCGCAGAGTGGATTCGAGTTGTTGTCCAAGCAAATGGAAGACGACGATGGAGGACTCGATGCTTACAGTATTGCATGGTTTGGTAAACCAGGCGACGCGCAGTTTGAATGGATGCTCACCGGCAGACACCTTACCCTTAGAGCCGATGGCAATACGCAGAAGAAAGTGGTCTTCGGCGGGCCCATTGTTTACGGGCACGGAGAAGAGTCTGCACCCGAGGACAATTTATTCTACTTCCAAACGGTAAAGGTCAACAAAGTTTTCGAGTCACTAAGCAGTGAGCAAAGAGCGAAAGCACTTTTGCAGAGCTCCATTCCAGCAGAATCTAATGTCAAAGTACAAACCAAGGACTCCTACGAAGGACTCTCGGTGGGTGCCATGAACGACGAGCAAATGAAACTGGTGAATGAAGCATTGACTTCGATTCTCGGAGTCTATCGAGAAGAAGACACGAAGGAAGCAAAAGAATTGCTCGAAGAAGTCGGTGGCCTAAAATCGCTGTATCTTCAGTACTTTGCGAAGGACGACCTGAAGTCGGATAGCATTTGGGACATGTGGCGTATTGTTGGCAAGAATACATGCATTCACTTCCGAGGAGCGCCACACGTTCACGCATTCATTCACATTCAGAACGCCTAGACCGCAACGAACGGAATCGCGACAGCGGATTCAAGCTTGCTTGCGACTTGCATTTGTAGGAGATGGGTAGTGTTGAGAAACTTTCAATCTCTCGGCGGGCGCGTTTATTGGTGCCTGCTTTTTGTATTGCTTATTGAGCTGAAACTCCAAGCACAGTCAGCAGTAAATTCTGATTCCATTGCAGCACGAACCCCATCCGCACAACCCGATAGCCAAGCTGGCAATAGAGCCAGCTTGAGCACGGGTGACCCCTTGCGTATCGGTGTTTATGTAGATGAAGGTGCGGGAAACAGCGTCAAGGACCTGCTGAACGTTCTCGGCAAGTTTGAAGGCATGAGCGTAACCAAACTTAAGGCGAGCGATATCCGAACCGGTAAGCTTGCAGAGCTGGATTTGCTGATGCATCCTGGCGGAAGTGGAAGCGGTCAGGGAAGCCATCTCGGCGAAGATGGCAGAGAAGCGATTCGAGGATTCGTGAAGTCTGGCGGCGGATTCGTCGGAATTTGTGCGGGTGCGTATCTTGCATCGTCGGACTATGATTGGTCGTTGCATATCTTGGATGCGAAAGTTATCGACCGCAAGCATTGGAACCGAGGCAGGGGAACCGTCGAGATTGCGTTAACAGAGCCAGGACGAAAACTGCTTGGCACTGAGACGCAGAAGCTTTCCATTCATTACGCCCAGGGACCACTACTTGCTCCTGCCAATCGCCCAGACATTGAGGACTACGAAACTATCGCGACTTTCGAGACGGAAATCGCGAAGAATGGGGCACCCGAAGGCGTAATGAAAGGTACCACCGCCATTGCCAAGGGAAAGTTTGGGAGCGGACGAGTAGTGTGTTTTAGTCCTCACCCTGAACTGACAAACGGTCTAGAGAATATGGTTCGCATCGCAATCGATCACGTCAAGCGAGAAAGCAAGAAGCCGTAATTCGTAAGCTTCAATCCAACGATCCACGCAATCTCTCGTTCTTTGAATTTACTTGCTGATTTCCAGTTTGAAGTCGTTGAGTTCGCCATCTTTAATATCGACTGTCAATCCAGAGGTGGTTGGCAGCTCATACTTTTTTGGAATTTGAGCGACGGATGAGAATTCAGAGCTCCCTTCCTCCGCTGCTCCTAGCGTGACATGATGAGTGCCTACACAAGCACCGTCCCCAGGATTGGTGGTCATCATCACGAACTCTCCCTTCTCGTTTGTTTTGCCGATAGCCATCGGCCCAGCGCCGGTCGGGAAAAAGGTCACACCTACATTTGGCAGAGGTTTACCGTTCAAGGTCACGACACCTTTGGCTTTGGCCAGCCGCGGAGCATCGTTTGGACCGCAACCGACGAAGCCGATCACCAAACACAGACAGGTTATGAATCGAAGATAATTCTTCATTCTCGAATCCAGAGATTATAGATAGCGATCAAACGGATTTAGAAAGGGATATTATTCATTGCTCCCACCACTTGGCCCGACAACGAAGCACGAGCGAAGTAAAGGGATAGGTGCCTACTGCAAAAGTTGTGTGTTCTCTATTGTTCGAGAGCAACAACTTGACCGTCGGCTCGATCCGCGATGCGATCGATCATGACTCCGTCCATGTTTTGGCTGATGAATTGAACAGACCCATCTGCCAATACGAATTGGACACCGCCAGTGTGAACACTGCTAAACGCGTTGCTGCTATCCGGCGTATTGAGTCGTCGAAAGCGCACATTTGCTCCGGCATTGAATCCGCACAATGATAGTTGGACAGACACATTGGAAGTCGTCGTATCGATAAAGGTACCGACCCAAACTCCACCGTTGTAACGACGCAGCGTCCCTGTGCTATCTCTCACCCCATTGGGGCCATAGCACATTTCTCCGATCATTACCGTGTTCGATGTGCCGTCGGTGATGTCACCAAACTTGATCTGGCTGTTGGGAGAAAACATCCCAGTGCCAGCGTTAGCTTGGCTGCCAAAGACCAGCCCACCAGGTGTGGCAGCAGCTTGGTCGTACAATGAACCGAAAACGGCGATGTAGTTTGATGTTGCAAAATTCGCTCGGTTTGCATTGAGCGCTTCGCCTGTATCGCTCGGACAACGAAAACCGGGCAATCGCGTTTGGCCAAGTTGTTTAATTGCTGGTATGCGACCGTCCAGTCGTGCAGAACCAACGTCCAGACTGTTATACAGAGCGTTCTGCTCCAAGTACGGCAAGATCATGGTGCCCCATCCCCATCCAGGCGTTCCGAAAGTGCCACCCATAGATGTTGGCCAAGCTCGATAGAATGAAGCAGGAAAGCGACGAATGGCGCTTTCATAGTTGTGCATCGCTAGACCGAATTGCTTAAGATTATTGCTGCATTGCATTCGTCGAGCGGCCTCGCGAGCAGCCTGCACGGCTGGCAACAGCAGCCCTACCAAGATCCCAATGATCGCAATGACCACTAACAGCTCGACCAAAGTAAACGCACTTCGGCTGCGGTTCGATCGTCGGCCCATAAAAACTCCCGATACAAAGAAACGATGAATGGTAGGTAGACATTTTTATCCCACGGGAGAGACGTGGAGAGAGCCGTTGGTGAACGACCACTCGCAGAATATGGTAATTTCGCTCCGAAAACAAGGATAGTCATAATCGCTTTGCCGTCACCAGTTACACGCGATTACTGAAACGGATGCTGACGCCCACGCGGACTTTTCGATATGAAATTAAGCAAACACTCCGTCCGCTTGCTCGGATTGCTTCACGTTTAGGGCTAGAATCAGAAATCCAAAGAGCGTAGACCTCCGTACGCATGTTGCTATATGGTTTAGCCCCAACAAGGAAATTAAAAGATGTTCGGAAGAAAAACCGGTTTGGTCTTTTTGACAATTGCAGCGACTTGCAGTGAATCTCATGCGTACGATTGGTGGCAGTTTCGTGGCCCTGGAGCCAACGGGATAGTTCAAGAACTAAAGCTGCCGGAAGTTTGGGGGGCGGATTCTAACATCCGATGGAAAGCAACGGTGCCTGGAGAGGGCTGGTCCGCCCCAATCGTCGTCGGAAAGAAAGTATTTGTTACCTCCGCGGTATCGAGCGGTCAAAAGAACAAGAATTCTGATCATGTCTGGAAGGTATTATGTCTCGACGGTGAGTCCGGAAAAGTACTTTGGTCCCAAGATGCCATTCAGGGAAAGCCGCGATTGGGAACGCATCGTGACAACACTTACGCATCCGAAACACCTGTGACGAACGGCTCGAAGATTGTCGCTTACTTCGGAATGATGGGAGTCTTTTGCTATGACTTGGATGGCAAAGAACTATGGAAGAAAGATCTCGGAAACTACCAAATGAAGAACGAGTGGGGCACATCCAGCTCTCCGATCATTCACAACGGTCTGGTTTTCCTGCAAGCCGACAACGAACAAAAATCATTTCTTGTTGCTTTGGACTTGGCGACGGGAAATGAAGTTTGGAGAAAGGATCGCGACGAAAATTCGAATTGGGGATCGCCGATCATTTGGACAAATGGATTGCGATCAGAACTAGTAACTGCAGGGAAAACCATTCGGTCCTATAAGCCCGAAGACGGGACTTTGCTCTGGCAAGCGACATCCAGTGTGGGTGGATTCAGTTCTACACCTTCTGGAAACTCGGATCTGTTGGTGGTAGGCCATCAAGGGCGAGACGGGGCGGGGATGATGGTCGTGAAAGCGGGTGCAAGCGGCGATATTAGCCTCAAGGATAACGAAAAGTCAAATTCTCATATCTTGTGGAGCACCAAAGAGTTTGCTCCTCAACGTTCTTCTCCATTGGTTATCGATGGCCAGATCTTTTTGTTGGGTAGCCGAAATGGGGCATTGATTTGTGTGGATGCAAAGACAGGAACCAAGCTATATCAGGATCGTTTACCAGATGCGGGCGCTTTTTGGGCTTCTCCATGGTCATACAAGGGACTGGTGTATTGTCCTGACGAAAACGGAAACACCTTCGTGTTGAAGCCTGGTCCAAAAATGGAACTGGTTCGTATCAACAAACTGCCAGAGGAAAACGCTCGCTATTGGGCCTCTGCCGCAGCCAGCGATGGCATGCTGTTTATCCGCTCCACGAACACTCTCTACGCGGTTTCCGCCAAGTAAATGAGTCAACTATTGTCTTTGGCTCACTACCTGCGGTCTATGGATAACAGTTTACTCGTATTGAAGGGCGGATGACACGTTGATTCGTGCCGCTCGTTCTGCCGGGATCATGGCTGCAGCGATTACGACGACCAACTCGAGCACAAGCCCGCCTGCCAACAGCCATGGATAAAGTTTGAATTCAACATCGTGACCGGTCACTTGCATG